>Ga0307373_10000219_pt1 | contig 103484 bp, 88 predicted proteins | sample OX2MG_FD_202534 | JGI IMG/M metagenome (GOLD analysis project Ga0307373, IMG submission 202534) | Soil microbial communities from Risofladan, Vaasa, Finland - OX-2 | ecosystem: Environmental > Terrestrial > Soil > Coastal area > Acid sulfate soil | place: Finland: Risofladan, Vaasa | collected... | reverse complement strand
TTTGCCGGGGGCGGCCTGCCGCTATCAGTGCTCATCGCTTTGGTCGCCTGTCTGCTCTGCGCCTCGTGCGTGGGCGAACTGGCTCGCGAGTTGCCATCGTCGGGATCAATGGGTACCTATACCGCTCGTGGCCTGCACCCTTCGATTGGTTTTCTGGTCAACTGGGCGTACGTGGCGGTAGCCGGTCTGATCCCCCCACTGGTGCTGCTCCAGCTCGGCTACACGGTGGCGGCGACGGTGCACACCTATGACCCCAGCTTCTCCCTCAACCTCTGGTGGTTGTTCACGGTCGCTGGGGCCATCATCGTGCTGGCGGCGGGCTACTACGGCATCCGCACCTCGGCCCGAATGGGCACGGTCTTGGGCTCATTCGAGATCGTGGTCTTCGTGGTGCTGGCAGTGCTCTTTGTCGTCAAGGCCGGCCATGCCAACACCCTCGGCGTCTTCACGACCAAGTTCACGCCGGTCCACTTTCGGGGCCTGAGCGGAATCATCGCCGGGTCGGTGTTCACCATTTTGGCGTTCGGGGGTTTTGAGGGCGCCGCCCCCCTCGCCGAGGAGGCCAAGGATCCTCGCAAGACCATCCGTCGCGCCGTCCTGGGGGCTACTCTTGGCGTCGGCTTGATCTACGTCTTTACGACGTACGCGGCCGATGTCGTATTTGGACCCAGCCACTTTGGCTCATTTAGCAGTGCCGGCGCCTCATCGTGGCAGGGAATCGCCACGGCCTCCTACGGAATCTTCTGGCTCTTTGTATTTCTGGCCATAGTGAATTCGACGATCGCCAACTCCAACGCGGGCGTCAATGTGTCGACCAGAACGGCCTATGCGATGGGTCGGATTGGAGCCTTTCCGCGCTTCTTCGCCAGCGTGCATCCACGCCACCGCACTCCCCAGTACGGTCTCATCGTCGCGTTCCTGACCAGCGTTGGGGTCGCGGTTGGGTTGGGCTTGCATTTCAATCCCTTTGTTGCCTTCGCGATGGTCGGGACCGGGTTGGTGATTCTTCTGGTGGCCATCTACTTGTTGGTCAACGCCGCATGTATTGGCTATTTCCTCAAGACTCGTGGACGGAAGGTGAACTGGCTGCTCCACATCGTGGTGCCGGTGGCCGGCATAATCGCCTTTCTGCCGGCGTGGTTCAGCGGAGCTGGGATTCCCATCTTTTCGTTCATTTCGCCTCTGCCTCCGCCTTATTCGTACATGGGCCCGGCGATGGGAGGGTGGATGGTCTTGGGGTTGCTCTACATGATCTACCTGTACCAAAGGCACCCCGACAGGGTGGCTGCGGTTGGTACGGTTCACCTCGATCTCGAGCCCCAGATTGAGGGTCAGGCCAGCGCAATGGCCGGGTAGCGTGTGCTCGACGGGGTGGAAGCGGCGAGCCAGAGACTTCTCGGGGCAGTTGTCCGGTCTCGGGCCGTCGCGTGCGCGCAGGGACGGCCCGAGTTGAGGGATATCGGCGACAGTTCGACCATGATTGGGAAGGTTGCTATTGACAAGACCTACGTCACCCCGTAGGCTCGCTTGATGGACGCCCGATAGGAGCCGACGGAGAGGGAAGTTCGAGCGTTCCCAGGCGGTACGCGAGCAAGGTCTCGCAAACCTCCTCCCCCAGCCACGAACTGTAGATCCCATCTGATCGGTTCGTTGGGCACACAGCTGGCCAGGGGGTATTTGCGATGACCTCGACCGACCGCGGCGGCAGGAACGGGAGACAGAAACAGGAGCTTGAGGTTGCCCTCGAGCAGGAGTGGCAGCGGGAGCGGTGGGCCGGGGTCGCCCGCCCTTACTCCGCACCCGAGGCAGCGCGCCTGGGCGGCTCCTTCCCGATCGAGCACACCTTGGCCCGGCGGGGAGCGGAGACCCTGTGGCATCTGCTGGAGACCGAGGCCTACGTTCCCACTCTCGGTGCACTTACCGGTCAGCAGGCGGTGCAGATGGTGAGAGCGGGGCTCCAGGCGATCTATCTCTCCGGCTGGCAGGTGGCCGCCGATGCCAACCTCGACGGAGAGACCTACCCGGACCAGAGCCTGTACCCGGCCAACAGCGCTCCGGCGCTGGCTCGTCGCCTGAACAAAGCGATGCTTCGAGCGGATCAGATTGCCTGGGCCGACGGTACCCATGAGCGTGACTGGGTGGTTCCCATCGTGGCTGACGCGGAAGCCGGGTTCGGTGGGCCGCTCCACGCGTTCCAGTTGATGAGGCACATGATCGAAGCCGGAGTTTCCGGCGTGCACTTCGAAGACCAACTGGCCTCCGAGAAGAAGTGTGGGCACCTGGGGGGCAAGGTTCTGGTGCCGACCAGTCAGTTCATGCGCACCTTGGCGGCGGCGCGGCTGGCCGCAGATGTCGAAGGGGTTCCAACGGTCCTGATCGCCAGGACGGACGCCCTCAGCGCCACCTTGCTCACTAGTGACGTGGACCCGCTGGATCAGCAGTTTCTCACCGGTGAGAGAACTTCGGAGGGCTTCTTTCGTGTCCGCTGCGGGCTGGAGCCGGTGATCCAGCGCTCGCTGGCCTATGCCAGCATCGCCGATGCGTTGTGGTTCGAGACCTCGACTCCAGATCTCGCCGAAGCCGCCGCGTTCGCCGACGCAATCCATGCCAAGTTCCCCGGCAAGATACTCGCCTACAATTGCTCTCCCTCATTCAACTGGAAGCGGCAGTTGACCGATGACCAGGTATCCGCGTTTCAGCGTCAGCTGGGCGAACTCGGGTATCGCTTCCAGTTCGTCACCCTGGCGGGCTTCCACGTAGCCAACGCCTCTATGTTTGAGCTTGCGAAGGGGTACCAGCAGGAGGGCATGACGGCCTACGTTCATCTGCAGCAGCGGGAGTTCGAGCTCGAGTTGCAGGGGTACACGTCCACCCGGCACCAGGCCGAGGTGGGCGCCGGCTACTTCGACGCTGTGCTGGAGACGGTGACCGGCGGGGAGAGCGAGACCATGGCGCTCCGCGGCTCAACCGAGGAGGCCCAGTTCGACGCCAGCCTTCAACCGTGACGCCGCCTGACTCTTCAGGCCCGGGGGTTACCCTCCTGGGGGACGCGGGACCGGCCCAGGAGGAGGTCCTGACGGAGCCCGCTCTGGCGTTTGTGGTGGGGCTCGAGCGTCAGCTGCGGGACTCCCGCCAAGCCATCCTCGCCACCCGGGAGCTACTCCAGGCAGGGTTTGATGACGGTCTTCTGCCTGATTTCCTTAGCGACACCTCCAGCCTGCGCGAGGACGCAGGCTGGAGGGTCCGGTCGGCGCCCGCGGACCTCATCGACCGGCGAGTCGAAATCACCGGGCCGGTGGATCGGAAGATGGTCATCAATGCGCTCAACTCCGGCGCCCAGACGTATATGGCCGACTTTGAAGACTCCAACTCTCCGACCTGGCCGAACTGCATCGAGGGCCAGGCGAACCTGATGGCGGCTGTAAGGCGGACCATCTCCTTTGACACCTCTCAAAAGGAGTATCGGCTCGAGTCCAAAGTGGCGACCCTCATGATGCGACCGCGGGGCTGGCACCTTGAGGACAAGCACCTGATCGTTGACGGCCGACCCATCTCTGCCAGCCTGCTGGACTTCGGCCTCTTCATCTTCCACAATGCGCGTCTGCTGATCCAGTCCGGGAGCGGGCCCTATCTCTATCTCCCCAAGCTCGAAAGCTATTTGGAAGCCCGCCTCTGGGAGCAGGCGTGCAGTCTCGCGGAGGGGGAACTCGCGTTGCCGGCGGGTTCGATTCGAGCAACCGTGTTGATTGAGAACGTCCTCGCGGCCTTTCAGATGGACGAGATCCTATTTGAGCTGCGAGACCGGTGTGTAGGGTTGAACGCTGGCCGCTGGGACTATCTCTTCTCCATCATTCGCAAGTTCCGAGCGCGGACGGATTTTGTGCTGCCAGACCGAGCCGCGGTGACGATGACGGTGCCCTTCATGCAGAGCTACACCGACCTTCTGGTGAAGACCTGCCACCGCCGGGGAGCCCACGCGATGGGGGGGATGGCGGCCTTCGTCCCCAACCGACACGACCTGCGGGGCACCGAGATGGCGCTGGCCAAGGTGACCCAGGACAAGGTCCGAGAGGTCGGACAGGGCTTCGACGGGACCTGGGTGGCCCACCCCGACCTAGTTCCGACCGCTGCAGCCGTCTTTGACGAGAGGATGCAGGGGTCTCCGAACCAACTCGAGCGAGGCAGGCCGGAGGTTCGGGTGGGGCGCGAGGAGCTGCTCAGCGTTCCTGCGACCCCAGGCCAGGTGAGCGAGCAGGGAATCCTCCTCAACGTCTCGGTGGGATTGCGCTACCTGGACTCCTGGCTGGCCGGGCGCGGGGCGGTTGCCATCGACAACCTGATGGAGGACGCGGCCACCGCGGAGATCTCCCGCTCTCAGATCTGGCAGTGGCGGAGCCACTCGCTGATGACCCCGGCCCAGCTGGAGGCAGCGCTTAGCCGGGTGGCCGCAGAGAACGGACCGATGGAGGCGGCGAGTTCACTCTTCGAGGAGGTGGCGCTTGGCCGTGACTTCGTGGAGTTCCTCACCATCCCCGGCTGTCGGCGGCTGCCGTGATCTTTTGCCGCGGAGGGCGCTGACGGTCCTGTGACAAGCTCTGCGCGCGGACCGACAAAGGTTGCCGGAGCCCTAGCCCTCTGATATCGTCGCTCCAGAGTTCGGTAGTGCGCGCCAGCCGGCTGGGGCTGCGCAGTTCTCGCGAACGCCGTGTGGCAGCGACAGGGAGTGCTTGAGGAATGGCCAGAAAATCAGCCCCGCAGGAGGAGCAGCCTCCCGTACGTTACGGAGAGGCAGAAGGCGGGGGCTGTGACCACGCCGGATGCACCAACGCCGAGGCGTACCGATGCCTCTATCGCGACCGCCGCGCGGTGGACTGCGCCTGGGTCGCCTGCCGTGATCACCTGAAGGTGGTTGCTGGCCGCGCGTACTGCATGAGGCATGCCAGCGTTGTCGAAGTCCTGATCATGGCCCGCCGCCAGGGCGCTGAGCTGCTGCCCCCAGACCTTGACGACCGCTGCGCCTCCCTGGTGCGGGCGGTGGCCACCGACCTGAACGAGCCGGTGGTGGAGAGGTTGGTCAGGTGGGGGGACACCAACACCAGCATCATCAACGATCCCTCGATCCGATACACCAGAGCGGACCGGATCCACCACGACCCCGGTCACTGGGAGCGGGTTTGGGGGCTGGCGACCAGGACCGGGATCCTGCTTCGGGTGGGGCTGAGAGTCGAGGATACCCGCCCCGAGACCGTGATCCTGACAGGGGGCGTCACACACTTGGTCGCGACCATTCCCCCGTGGATTCAGCGGCACCTAAATGGGGATCCGATGCAGGGTTCTCAGTCGGAGCTGGTGGAGCGGTTGGCCTTCCAGCAGCAACTGCTCCAGGCGTTGGACGAGCATGTCGAGAAGTACGGGATCACCTTTCCTCACTCTGTGATGCGTTCGCCTGCCTGACTGCCGACCGGGCCTATGGCTTCATAATCTGATCCATGGCCTATGAAGCGATCATGCCGATTCAGGCGGGCGTCGCCACCCGGCACCATCCCGACTACCACGACCGCTATCTCACCTTCAGCCGCAGCTACACCCTAGACGTCACTTACCGGTGCTACCGTCGCTGCGGCTACTGCGAGTACCGTCAGGACCATGGGGACCTCGTCTCGTGGGAGGAGGTGGACCGCCAGCTCGAAGAGGCCGCCTCGCTCCGCTCTCGCGAGCTCCTGATCATGTCCGGCGAGCAGCCCTGGCGACTTCCCGACCTGGGGCTTTCCGGAGAATCGGAGTTTGTCGAGCGCGTCATCGAGATATGCCGCCGCGCGATGGCTCGGGGGCTGCTTCCCCACACCAATGTTGGGCTGCTCTCGCGCGCGAGCCTGGAGGCGCTGCGCCCGTGGAATGTATCGATGGGGCTGATGTTGGAGACCGCCACCGACCGCATTGCCGCTCACGCGATGGGCGGGGGCAAGCGGTTCGAGGAGAGGCTGCGGCATCTCAACGACGCCGGTGAGCTCAGGATCCCCTTCACCACAGGAATTCTGGTCGGGATCGGTGAGGACCACGCCGACCGCCAGCGCGCCTTGACGCTCATTGCGGAGAGCCATCTGCGACACGGCCACATTCAGGAGGTCATCGTCCAGAACTTCGTTCCCAAACCGGGGACGCCCATGGCTGCGGCGGCCGCCCCCACCCCCGAAACCTTTCGCGGGGTGGTGGCGCTGGCACGGGAACTCCTCCCTGCCGATGTGACGGTTCAAGTTCCACCGAACCTGAACTTCGCCGGCTGGCCACAGCTCGTGGCGGCCGGCGCACGGGACTTGGGCGGCATCTCCGCCGACGGGGACTCAGTCAGCCCGGCACACCATTGGCCCTTGGAAGATGAGCTCGCCACCAAGGCCGGAAGTCTCGGATACCTGCTGCAGGAGCGCCTTCCGGTCTACCAGGAGACGCTTGCCGATTTAAGGTGGGCGGCCGACTCTCTGCGACGGGAGCTGGTGGGTGACGAGGTCACTTATGTCGTCAACCGCAATGTCAACATCAGCAATGTGTGCGTGGGAAGCTGCAAATTCTGCGGTTTCAAGCGGGGTTCTTTGGGAGCCAAGGGAGCCTACTTTCACGACCATGACACCATCTTCTCCAAGCTGGAGGATGCGGTGGCGCGCGGTGCTACCGAGATCTGCATGCAGTCCGGACTCACTCCCGAGCTGAGCCTTGACTTCTACGACAGCCTCTTTCGCGAGATCAAGGAACGGTGGCCGACGCTGCACTTGCACGCGCTGTCGCCGGAGGAGATTCGCTATCTGTCGCAGCTTTCGGGACGCACCGTCGAGGACGTGATCCGGCAGCTTCAGGACGCCGGGCTGGGCACCATGCCCGGCACTGCGGCTGAGATCCTGGTTGAGGAGGTTCGCCAGATACTGTGTCCCGAAAAGCTGACCACCGAGGAATGGGTGGATGTGATGCGCACCGCCCACCGGGTGGGGCTGCGAACGACCGCGACCATCATGTACGGTCATATCGAGACCCCCTGGCACCGACTGCGCCACCTGGAGGTGATCCGCAACCTGCAGCGCGAGACCGGGGGCTTCACGGAATTCGTATTGCTTCCCTTCCAGGTGGAGCACAACACTCTGGGCAAGTACTTCGGGATCCTCCGGCCGCTCACGTTGGAGGACTCCCTCCGCTTCACCGCCTATTGCCGGCTCTACTTCGGTGCCGACATTCCGAACATCCAGACCAGTTGGGTGAAGCTGGGGGCAGGTGGCGTGGCCGAGTCGCTGAACTGGGGAGCGAACGACTTCGGCGGGACCCTGATGGAGGAGTCGATCACAAGGATGAGCGGCGCCAACCATGGTCAGAACCTGGATCCAGAAGAGATAGAGGCGGCGATCCACTCGGTCGGAAGGCCCGCGCGTGAGCGCGACACCATCTACCGTCCGGTCAGCTCTCGGCCCCGCGATCTGCTGAGACAGGGCGCCGCGATCGCCTGACGGGCTTAGGCACCAGCCGTCCCAGCGCCAACCCACCAAGCAGGAAGACGGCCTCGACCAGGCGCGTCAGTAGTTCGCTCTCACCTTGGGCGGGGATGAGCAGCAAAGCGGCTGCCCCGGGAAAGAAGAACCACCGCCATGAGTAGCGGCTTCTGGCGATGCGCTCCTGGTAAAAGCTTCCGAAGGCAACGCCCAGAACCAGGCAGATCGTTCCCAGAGCCAGGTAGCCGACCAGATATTGAGTCGCCCTCGAGGCAGTCAGGCCGACCGTGAGGCGGATCGAGAGAGGGGGGAGATAGTCGGTGGCGTAGAAGGCGAGCAGCACCCAGCTCATGCTGTGCAGGCAGATGGTGGAAACTTGCATCCCCCGCCGTCTGCGCTCGGCCTTGGCCGCCAGCTCAGCCGCGGTCTGAGCTGGCTCAGATCTGGTCAGACTGTCTTCGCTGGGCTCGTTGCTCACCGGCACAAGTGTGACGGTACTTGGGCTGGGAGCTGCCGGACGTAGACTGATCGGGCCTTGCTGAAACACCCAGTACCTCTAACTTTCGCTGGGAGACCCTGAGTGCGCCGGGCCCCGAGGAGGTGGGAGATGCCGGAGCCGCCTCTGGTTGGGGGGCAAGGTTCCGTGCCGGAGATGATTCTGGCGGCGCGGGAGCTCTCCGGAATCGGAGAGGGGCGGGCAGGCGACATCGTCGACAACGACCCCGGCCTCCTTACCGACATGGATCGGGCCGTGGAGCTGGTCAAACAGGCGGTGAATGACCGGGTGCCAATTGCGATCTACGGCGACTACGACGCGGACGGTGTCACCGCCTGCGCCCTCCTGGTTAGGGCGCTGTCGGTGATTGGGGTAGCAGCGCTGGCCTACATCCCCAATCGGGAGAGCGAGGGATACGGCCTCAACCAGCAGGCGCTTCAGGAGCTCTCTGAGCGAGGAGCTGGGCTGGTGATCACAGTGGACTGTGGGACGACGGCGGTGGCGGTGGCGGCTGAGCGACCTGCCGGCATGCGTCTTCTGATCACCGACCACCATTTGCCGCTGGCCACAGCTCCCGGGGCGCCCCCCGAGCTGGCGCCGGCTGACGCGCTGGTCAATCCACAGCGCCCCGGCGATCGTTACCCCTTCTCCGGGCTGGCTGGGGTTGGGGTTGCCTACAAACTGGTCCAGGCGCTGGAGCTAGCTGGCCTGCTCCCGCAGGGGACTGCCGCCGGTCAGCTCCCGCTGGTGGCGCTGGGAACCGTGGCCGATCTCATGCCGTTGCGCGGCGAGAACCGATCCCTGGTTCACAGCGGCCTCGCCGTTTGGGCTGATATGGCCCCGATGGGGCTCCTGGCGCTCGCCCGCAGCGCCGGAATCGAGGGAACCCCCACCAGTTCCGATCTTGGATTCTCGATCGGACCCCGGATCAACGCTGCCGGCCGAATGGAGGACGCCAGCCTTGCCCTTGAATGCTGCCTGGCAGCCACTCCCGCTGAGGCAACACGAGCAGCCTTGGGGTTGGAGAAGCTCAATCGGAATCGGCGGGAATCCCTGGCCGCGGCGATGGCGGTGGCACGCCCTATGGCCCAGGAGCTGGACGACAGCCTGGCCTCGATCGTGATCGGTGACGAGAGCTTTCCTGCCGGCGTCGTCGGCTTGGTGGCGGGGCGCTTGGCGGAGGAATTTCAGCGCCCAACATTCGTCTACACGAAGTCTGGAAATGAGTGGAAGGGGTCCGCCCGGGGGGCGCCGGGTCTGAATGTCGTGGACGCCCTTGCCGAGTGCGCCGCCCACCTGGTTCGGTACGGCGGCCACCGTGGAGCAGGTGGGTTCAGCGTCAAGCCGGACCAGGAAGCCGCCGAGACATTCGCGGACGCGGTGGAGCGGGCGGTCCGGTTGCAGGTGAGCCAACCGGAGCAGTGCCGGGTGTTTCATATCGATGCACAGGTCAAGCTCTCGGACTGCACCCTCAAGTTGTCGGATGAGCTGGCCTCGCTGGGACCATTTGGAATCGGCAACCCGCCAGTGCTCCTCTTGGCCAGTCGCTGTCGCGTCGTACGCACCGAGTCGTTCGGCAAGGGGCGGGATCACCTCAGAGCGGTCCTTACCGACGGCTCCGCTGAGCTCGAAACGATCAGCTTCAACCGCCCCGGGCTGGGACGGCACCTTCCCCCGGGACGGTTGGTGGATGCTCTGTTTGAGTTGGACGTGGATCGTTGGCGGGGCCGCGAGCGGCTTCGACTCCTGCTGCGTGATCTGCGCCCCGCGACAGAGTCGATTGGAGCCGCATAGCCCAGGGACCTATGATGCCGAAGGTCGGGCAGTTCAAGACCGACCTGGTGCCGGTGGCGATCTCGGCACACTAGCCAAGAGGTGACTACGTGACGCCGGACTGCGCAGAACGACCATCGGCGCCATCCGGTACGGCCAGGCGGCGCCGCCTGGCCGCTGAGCCATGCTCGGGCCCCGAGCCCAGACCGGGTTTCCCCCAGTGCTGACCCCAGCGGGAAGAGCAAAAGGAGCTTGGCTGGGGCTCGGCGCCGGTGGAATTGCGGTCTTCGCCATGCTGGTGCTCAACCTGGCGGCTGGCCTTCCCTCTCTGATCGACGTGCTTGGAACAGGGTTGGCTTTGCTACTACCGGGGCCGGTCTTCGGGGCCATGATCGATGTTCTCCAGGAACGCGGGCGGCCGCTGCTGCTGATGGGCATGGCGACTATGATCCTGGTCATCTCCGCTCTGCTGGGCGGGGTGATGGCACGTTGGACATGGAGGCTGGTGGCAGCTGCCCCCGCCGAGACGCCATCGCGAAGAGGCACCTCTTGGGGAAGGTGGCTCATCCCCGGAGTGGGCCTGTGGGTCGTGACCCTGCCGCTGGTGGCGGTGGCTGAGGGGGGGCTGCGCGCTGCGGCAACCTGGACCACCCTTCTGGACTGGGTTGTGCTCTCGGGGATCGTGGAGGTACTGCTCAACCTTCCCCAGCTCGGAGGGAGCAGCGCGGGGGTGACGGGCTCTCAGCGGGTCGGGGTGCTCACCAGACGCAGCTTCCTGGTTGCCACCGGAGGGGTGCTCGGAGCCGCATCGCTGGGATACCTCGGGACTCGGATCCTGGCAGCCGGCTCCCCGTCCCTGCCGAAGATCGTCGGGGGCGGGCCCCTGCTCGGTCGCCTGCCCGCCGGGGTCACTCCGACCTCTGACTTCTACGTCGTCTCCATCGACCTCTTCGGCCCGCCTCGGGTTGACCCCAACAGCTGGCGGCTGACCGTCGCCGGGAGCCGACGAGTCGCGGTCGGGTATCAGGAGCTGCTCACCATGCCCTCGGTAGAGCAGACGCAGACTCTGGAGTGCATCTCCAACCCGGTAGGCGGCACGCTCATCAGCAACGGAGTCTGGCGCGGAGTCCGACTCTCCACTCTGCTCAACCGGGCTGGTGTCCCGGCTGGGACCGAGAACATCGTCTTTCACTGTGCCGACGGCTACTCTGAAAGCCTTCCGGTCGATGAGGCGATGGCCTCTTCCACCTTGATAGCGACCCGCCTCAACGGTTCGGTGCTGCCCTCTCAACACGGATTCCCGGCCCGGATTCTGGTCGCGGGACACTACGGAATGAAGGACCCTAAGTGGCTCACGGGAATCTCCACCACGCCCAATGGCTTCACCGGCTACTGGGAGCAACAGGGATGGAACGCCGCCGCTGTGCCGCAGATCTTCTCGCGATTCGACTTTCCGTCAGGGAGCGCCCGGGTCACCTCCGGGCGGCAATACCTGCTCACCGGCATCGCCTTCGCCGGAGAGCTGGGAGTGGGGGAGGTGCAGGTCAGCTTCGACGGAGGGTCGCGATGGACGGAAGCCGTCCTTCAGCCGCCGCTCTCTCCATACGCGTGGACCATCTGGAGCCTTCCCTGGCGGCCGAGTTCCGGGCTCTACACCCTCTCGGTTCGGGCAGCCGACGGGCTGGGTCGCTTTCAGGTCAGAGGGGGCGGCGGCACCTATCCGAATGGAGCTAGTGGCTACCAGGTGATCGTGGTGAGCGTGGTCTGACCTTCCTTCGGCCGAGGTGGGTACACTCGCCGGATCATGGCTGCCAATCTCCCCCCCAGGACGCCTTCCCGTCCGGTTCCTCCGCCAACTGTCCCAGTCGCCGCAGCTGGGGCGACTGGCCCTTCGGGGCGGGAGTCCACCGACGGTCTTGGGCGCTCCGCCATGCTCTGGGGCAGGGCGGCTGCGGTCCTGCTCACGGTCTTCCTGGCCTACCAGATCGTCCTGGTGGTCAAGGGACTGGCAGCCGCGATTCTGTCGGTGCTCATCTGCGCCCTCCTGGCGACGATCATCTCCTTCCTGGGAGCGCCGATTGCCGCCCGCTTGAACCAACGGGTCCACATCCCCAGGACCGTGTCGGTGCTGCTGACCATGGTGGTCGGGATTGGGCTTGTGGTTTTGGTCGTGTGGCTTGCCTCAGGTCCCTTGGTCACGGAGGGGCGCGGGCTGGCCGCGCAGACACCGGGGTTCGTGCGCCGGATGGACAAGCTGGTGGCGCAGATCGAGAGCCAGCTACAGACTCATGGAATCAAGGTGAATGCGGTCAGCTTTGTGACCTCCAAGCTCGCGTCGCTGGCCCCTCAGCTGACCGGCTTTGCGGTGACCGGAATAACCAGCACCATCGGGGTCTTGGTAGATGCCATCATCTCCATCGTCCTGGCCTTCTGGCTGATGCGCGACGGTGGGCAATTGCGCCAGAGTTTCGTGGCGCTCTTTCCCACCCGGGTCGCCAGGGACCTGAACTTCGGGCTGGACGCCTTTTCGGTCGTCATCGGTGGCTATGTCCGCGCCCAGCTCTTCCTGGCCGTGGTGGTGGCTGCCATGGCCGGGATGGGGACATTTCTACTCGGAGTGCCATTTCCGTTGGTGGTGGCGCTTGCGGCAGGGATCTTTGAGCTGATTCCTCTGGTGGGGCCCTTCGCGGGCGGTGCGGTGGCGCTACTCTTGGCGCTCACCAAAAGCCCCACTCTGGCGCTTTTCACCCTTGTCCTATTTCTCGGCATCCACGTGGTGGAGGGATATCTCCTGGTGCCGAGGATCCAGGCGCGCTTTGTGCAGCTCCATCCGGTCGTGACCCTCTTGGCACTTTTCGCAGGAGTCGAGGTGGGCGGCTTCCTGGGCGCTTTGGTGGCTGTCCCGGCGGCCAGCTATCTGACCGTGCTCATCCGCGCGGGAGTGGGGGACTGGAGAGCACAGCGCCCCGACCTTTACAGCGTGGGCCGGGGAGACAGCCTGGGGGACATCCGGAACCGGCGGCTGCTTCGCAGCTTCAGAATCCTGCGCAGGAACCCAGAGCGCTCGCCTGAGGATGGCCCGCCGACATCGCCCACCACCCCGGCATAGTTGGCTACTGCTGTCTGGAAGCCACCCGGGGACCGAAGAGGGCAGTCCCCACCCGAATTTGAGTGCTGCCCTCGGCGATGGCAGCCTCAAAGTCACCGCTCATTCCCATGCTGAGAATGGGCAGCTCCGTACCGAGCTCCTTCTCCAACCTGGTCCGCAGCTCTCGGCAGGCCTCGAACGAGCGGGCCGGGGCGTCCGGGGCGGCGACCGTCATCAGACCTCTCAGCTCCAGACCGGGCAAAGCCTGGAGGGCTTCGAGGTCGCGCAGAAGCGTCTCCGTCCGGTATCCGGATCTTTCGGGGATGTCCGTGAAGTCGACCTCGCAAAGCACCGGCATCGGGTTAGCCGCCGACCGCTGCTTCGAGATCGCCGTTGCCAGAGGCAGGCTGTCCACCGTCTCGATCATCGAGAAAAGTCGGCTGGCCAGCGGGACCTTGTTGCGCTGGAGGTGGCCCAGCAGGTGCCATTGGAGCTCTCCCGCGCCGATTGCGGATGCCTTGTCGCGGCACTCCTGCACGTAGTTCTCCCCCAGCATCTCAAGGCCTTCCTTGAAAGCTGCCAGGACCGTCTCCGGGGGGTGCCCCTTGCTCACCGGGAGGATCTGAACATCGCCGAAGGCCGTGCTTTGTCGAGCCTCCTCAACCTGTTTCCGGATCATTTCGAGCCGGACCCTCAGCGCCTCTCGTATCGAGGCGAGATCAGCCGGAGGCGGCACGGCGCCGACGTGGGGCACGCTCTCCGAGAAGCAGGTGGTCGATCTCATTGCGGACTTCGGAGAGGTCACGGAAGGATCGGTAGACCGAGGCGAAGCGGACGTAGGCCACCTCGTCCAGCTGGCGTAACCGGTTCATCACCAGCTCACCGACCTCGCCGCTGGGCAGTTCGGACTGCCCTCTGCCCCTCAATTCAGCCTCGATCTCGTCCACAATCTGAGTTACCTGGCTGGGGGAGATGTCACGCTTCTTGCAGGCGTTCATCAGGCCCAGAAAGAGTTTCTGCCGGTCGAAGTCCTCGCGTCGGCCATCCTTCTTGACAATGTAGAAAGGCACCGACTCGATCCGTTCGTAGGTGGTGAACCGCTTGCTGCAGCTGTTGCAGGCGCGCCTGCGACGAATCGCCTCGCCGGTCTCAGAGTCGCGAGAGTCCACCACCCGCAGATCGTCGTGACTGCAGTACGGACAGCGCATCACGCCTCCGACAAATCCGCTCTTGCCCACAGCATATGGGTTTCTCAGATACAGTGTACCCCGGATATTGTAGTTGCGTGCCAATGCCGGACCGCCCCTGGGGTCACTCTTCTCAGATCGTCGCCGCAGCGGCGCTTCAAGGACGCTGAACCGACACCGCAAGATGTGGGGTTGGGCGCGCCACCGCTCAGCGGTTTACGGTGCCCATATCCTCGTAACGATCCCCCGCCGCCGCCCCGACCGGAGCGGCCTCGGCCAGCTGCTCAAGCGTTTCCTGGTCTAGCGGTAGTTCGGCGGCCGCCAGATTTTCCTCCAGATAGTGGCGCCGCTTGGTGCCTGGGATGGGGACGATGTCCTTCCCTTGCGCCAGGACCCAGGCGATGGCGACCTGGCCTGAGGTCACTCCCTTGGCCTCGGCGATCTCCCGAATTCGGTCCACCAGAGCGAGGTTGTGGTCCAGGTTCTCCTCAGAGAAACGCGGGAAGCGAGAGGCTCGCGAGTCCCCTTCGGCGGTGCTCTGGTATCTCCCTGTGAGCATTCCCCGACCGAGAGGGCTGTAGGCCACGAACCCGATCCCCAACTCCCGCACGGTCGGGAGAAGCTCCGCCTCAGGTTCGCGGGCGAACAGGGAGTACTCCGTTTGCAGAGCGGAGATGGGATGGACACCATGGGCTCGTCTGATCGTGCTGGCCGAAGCCTCAGAGAGGCCTAGGTAGCGAACCTTGCCTTGGGCGACCAGCTCCGCCATCGCTCCGACCGTCTCCTCAATGGGGACCTGCAGGTCCACCCGATGTTGGTAGTAGAGGTCGATGTAGTCGATTCCGAGCCGGGTCAGAGAGGCGTCGCAGGCCTCCCGCACGTAGTCAGGACGACCGTTGATGCGGATCCAGGAGCCATCCTCGCGGCGCTGGTTGCCGAACTTGGTCGCCACGATCACCTCATCTCGCCGATCCGCGACGGCGCGACCGACCAGCAGCTCGTTATGGAAGGGCCCGTACATGTCGGCGGTGTCCAGAAAGTTGACGCCCAACTCCAAGGCCCTGTGAATGGTGGCCAGGGATTCCACGTCGTCCCGCGGACCGTAGAACTCGGACATGCCCATGCATCCGAGTCCTAGCGCAGACACCTCCAGCCCCTGCCGTCCTAGTTTGCGCTGCTCCATCTGCACTCTTCCTTTCATTGGTCCTTTGACACTCTGAGTTTAGAGTCACCGTTCCGACCAGGATGCCGCTCACTTCGACTCACTCCAACGGGCGATGCGATGGGAAGACTCGGTCCGCTACCCTTGCCGCTGGAGCAGCGCCAGTTCTGTCTTAAGGCCCAGCCCGAAGGAGGCAGCCTCGCCCTTGAATCAGCTGAGGCTTCTGGTCCGCGCCCTGCGGTGGCGGGCGGGGGCGGCCGTTGCTCTCTTCATGGTGGCCACGGTGGCGGTGCTGGCCGCGGCCGCAGGCCCGCTGTATCTCGACACCGCCAACGACAGCGTGCTCCATTCGGTGCTGATCTCAAACTCTCAGGCCTCGAACGGGATCACGATCATTCCGGGCTTCTCTTCCACCGCCACTTCCGCTCCGGTGCGGCGGGCTCAGGAAGCCCTCGATGCCGCCCAGCACTTTCACCTCTACCGCTGGTATCACCCTGGCAAGGTGGTGCTGGATCAGGGTGTGATCCTGCCGGGGGCCGCTGGGATCACCTACTCCACCGACCTCATCTCAGACCCTGGCCAGTGCGGAGTGCTCCATTTCATAGCCGGCAGCTGCCCGCGAGTTGGCCAGGTAGCGATAACGCAAAGGACCGCAACCGCGCTGGGAGTCCATATCGGATCGGTGATCAGCTCGCCCTCCTCCAAAGCTTCCGGGCCGTTGAAGCTCCAGGTGGTCGGTTTGATCGCGCTGGGCCGGCCCTCTCAGCAGTTCTGGTTTGGGCTGGAGCCGCAGTACTTTGACTTCGGGCCCGCCCTCGGCTGTGGCATCAACGCGGGCAACTGCCTCCCCCGGCTCGATTCCCTGTTCACTCCGACGGCGACGTTGGCGGGGCTGCCTGGAGTGCAGCCCACCGATGAGTTCGTGCTCCGGGTGAACAAGATTCACACCACCACCGCCTCCGCCTTCAATACCACCTACAACCGGTTTGCCACCTATACCAACCAGCTCCTCAGCGCCCCCGTGTCCACGAACCTTGGCTCCGAGGCCCGCGCGGCCAGTAGCGAGAGCAACCTCATGCAGTCGATAGTGATCGTGGTCGATCTGCAACTGGTCCTGCTGGCCCTCTTCGTCCTCTTCGGTCTGGTGGCGCGCACCGCCGAGGCCCGTGAGAAGGAGGTGGCGCTGGCCAAGCTGCGAGGCTTCCGGACGTTTTCCGTCCTGGCCGTCGGTCTACTGGAGCCGGTCGCGGCCCTCTGCCTGGCCCTGCCGGTGGGACTTCTGCTCGCTTTGGTCGCCATGCAGGTGGCTCAGCCGCTGCTGCTTCCAGGGGCGCTGGTCACCGTTCAACCAATCGTTTTCGCGGCTGCCTTGGTGGCCTTCGCCGGCGGGCTGATAGCGACCGCGTTCGGCGCTCGTCGCCTCTTGACCAGGCGACTTGCGGATGAGTTGAGAGCGGTCGAGCCCAAGACCTCCCACGTGGCCCGCGCGGCGCTGGACGCGGCGGCGCTGGCGCTGGCTCTGGCCGGAATAGTCGAATTGCTCGCAGCGGGCGTGCTCAGCGGGAGCCAGCCCAATCCGGTCGCCGCGTTTGCCCCCGGCCTGGTGGCGGTGGCGGTGGCGGTCGTCGGAGTCAGGGTGCTGCCGATTCTCTGCGCGGTCATCGTGCGGCGGACCAGGGACACCAGGTGGCTGGCGACCGGCATTGCGGTCCGGCAGGTGGTGCGCCGTCCGACCAGCCTGCGGCAGATCACGGTGCTGGCAATTGCGACGGCGCTCGCCTGCTTCGCGGTGACCGGCTGGGCCGCCGCAGGAATCAACCGGACGACTAGGGCTGACTTCGTCCTGGGGGCGGCCCAGGTGTTGGTGGTTCAGGTGCCGGACTCGGTCAACATTGAGAACGCGGTGGACCGCGCGGACCCCTCCGGCCGCTACGCGATGGCGGTCATGCTCTCGGCGATTCCGAGCCAGAATCTGCTGGCAGTCCAGGTCAGCCGTCTGCGGAAGGTCGCTTACTGGCCGGCCAACATCAGCTCCACCTCACTGGCCCAGGTCGTGCACTGGCTCACTCCGCACCTCAAGCCCACGCTGTATCTGACCGGGACTCAGGTGCGCGCCACGATTACGATGACCGGCAGCCCCTCGCCACCGCCGGATCTCGTCTTCAACGTGGTGGACAGCGGCGGGGGAGCCGGGGTGGCGGACTTCGGCTTCCTCTCGCCGGGAACCCACACCTACACCGCTCCGCTGCCTTCCAACTGCAGCGGTGGCTGCCACGTCCTCCAGCTCGATCCCCTCTGGAATCCCAGTCAGAGCGGACCTCAAGGGGTCAATTACCAGCTCGCGATTGCGGGGCTTGAGGAGCAGAAGAGCTCCTCAGCGCCGTGGGTGTCGGTGACCAGCGAACTGGGGAACCCCTCTTACTGGACTCCCAGTGCCCCCGGAATCAACGCCTCGGGGGCGGGTCACGGCCACTCACCGACGCTCTTCCTCGCGGTGCAGGACAACGCGGGTCAGGCCAGCTCGCCGGCGGTGGTGCCGGGAGCACTGCCCCAGGTCCTGCCGGGGGTCGTAACCAGCGCCAACGCGGTCTCCGACCCGGCGGCCACCTCGGTCGAGGACTTTGACGGGAGCAATCTGACCCTAGATGTCCCCTACAGGGTGGTGGCTCTGCCACAGCTCGGCTACGAGGGCTTTCTGGTTGATCTGCGAGCTGCCCTGCGCGGGGAGAACGCGCCCGCGAGCGAGACGACAACCGAAGTTTGGCTGGCCCCTGGCGCGCCCTCTACGATCGAGAGGTCGCTCAGAGCCCAGGGTCTCAGAGTGCTGTCTGCGCAGACTCCAGGACCGTCTATAAACAGCATGAACCACGGCGGTCTGGCGCTGGCTTACCTTTTCTTCCTGTTCGCCGCTGGGGCGGCAGCTGTCCTGGCGATCGGAGCGGCGGTCTTCTCGGTGTTCATGACCAGCCGACGGCGCGCCTTCGAGTTGGCGGTGCTCCGCGCCATCGGAGTGCCCAACCGAACTCTGATGCGATCTCTGCTGGGTGAGCAGCTGCTGGTGCTGGGACCTGGGGTCGTGCTCGGAATCGCGGCTGGGCTGTTGGGCGCGCTGATGGCTCTGCCTTCGGTTCCGGAGTTCGCATCGACCGCCGGTGGTCCTCCGGTCGCGCTCGTCTTCTCCATTCCCCCCATCGTCGGGATGATCGTGGTCTTGGTCGTCCTCCTCGGGGCGGCCGCCGCACTCGCATCCGCGGCCACGCTCCGCCTGGCTGGTTGGGACCGCCTGAGAACGGAGATCACATGACCACAGCCTCATCCACTCGTGGCCTGGACTTTCACTTCGATGGGGTGGTCCACCTGTATCCCAGCCCTGAAGGCGATGTGGTGGCGCTTCGCGGCGTCGACCTGGACGTGGAGGCGGGGGAGGAGTTTGCCCTCCTCGGGCCGTCGGGATCGGGCAAGTCGACGGTGCTGGCGCTGCTGGCCGGGCTGCAGCGGGCGTCCGCCGGGCAGATTCAAATCGGCCCCTACGAGATGTCAAAACTGACCAATCCCCAGCTTCTGCGCCTGCGCGCCACCGAGGTGAGCCTGGTGCTCCAGGACCCCGCCCGCAACCTGCTGCCGTACGCCACAGCCAAGCAGAACATCGAGTTTGCGCAGCGGGGGGCCCGCGGGAGTGGACACGCCCCTCCTTGGAGCCCCGACGAACTGCTGGGGCAGTTGGGGATGGCGGCGCTGGCCGGTCGGACGATCGCGACCCTCTCCGGAGGTGAGCAGCAGCGGGTGGCGATAGCGTCGGGCGTCGCGGGTGCGCCGCGCCTGCTGCTGGTGGACGAGCCGACGAGTCAGCTAGACACCGAGAGTCGAGATCAGGTGATCGAACTGCTGCACCGCATCCACGACCAGCTGGGCTCGACCGTGGTGAGTGTGACGCACGACGGCGCGGTGGCCGCCGCCATGCCCCGGACCGTCACCATCAGGGACGGACGGGTGGGGGCTGAGGGAAGGCGGGGAGAGGAGTACGCCGTGGTGGGGCGCGACGGCAGCGTGCAACTGCCTCCGGACGTGCTGCAGATGCTGCCCCCGGGGACCCTGCTCCAGGTGCGGCGTCACGGCTCCGGTGTCGACCTCAGGAACCCGGAGTTGGAACGTCATGATCCGTGAGATCCGGCTAGAGCATGTCACCGTCAGCGCCGGGGGCAGGGAGATCCTCAAAGACATCAGCCTGCTGATTCGGGCCGGCGAGTCACTGGCAATCACAGGTCCCTCCGGTTCCGGGAAAACCACACTGTTGCTGTTGGCGGCCGGTCTGCAACTGCCGTCTCAGGGTCGGGTCCTGGTCGATGGGGAGCCACTGGCGACCGACGACCGCAGTCGCCAGCGCTTCGGCGTTGTGCTTCAGAACCACGGTCTGGTTGCGGTGCTGACCGCGGCGGAGAATGTGGCCCTTCCGCTCCAGGCCCGTGGGGTCAACGCTGGAGACGTCCACTCGGCCAGCCTGGCCAAGCTGGCCGAAGTTGGGCTGCGGGGGGCGGCCGACTCGTTGGTCCAGGATCTCTCGGGGGGCCAGCAGCAACGGGTGGCGGTCGCTCGGGCCCTGGTCGGGGCCCCCGATGCCGTGATGGCGGATGAGCCTACCTCGGAGCTGGTGGCGGAGCAGCGCAAGATAATCGTGGAGTTACTGCTGCAACAGGCGCGCGACGGCAGAATCCTGGTGGTGGCCAGTCACGACCCGGAGGTCGTGGGAGCCTGCGACCGGACGCTGCGGCTGGTTGACGGCCGACAGGCGGAGTCCCACCCCGGCTGACGGCGACTCCGGTCCGCACAGCACCTCCGCTGATATCATGCCGCAGCGGCTGAGATCGATGCCTCGGCACTCTGACCGGGCCCTTCTCCGCAGCCGACGGGATGGTTGGCGCACGCGACGGAGGGGGGTGCACGGTGCGGTCGCTCCTGGTGGGATATCGTTCGGCGCTCTCCCATCGCGACCTGCGCCTTCTGCTCACCGGCGAGGTCGTCTCCGCGTCGGGCTCGTGGGCCTACAACGTGGCTCTGGCGGTCTACGTGTACGACCGCACGCATTCGTCTTTCTGGGTCTCGGCGGTCTTCCTGGTCAGGTTCATTCCCGCGATGTTCCTCTCCGCGTACGGCGGCGTTCTCGCCGAGCGCTTCGAACGAGTCCGGCTGCTGATCACCTCGGACCTGGTCCTGTTCACCTTGCAGATTCTGCTGGCGCTGGCGGTCCTCCTGAACCTTCCTGTGGTGTTGGCGCTGGCGATCGCATCTTTGTGCGCGATCAGCTCAACCCCCTACGCCTCGGCGGTGGCGGCGATGCTTCCTCAACTGGCCGGTGAGGAAGACCTGGCCGCAGCCAACGCGCTCAACAGCACGATCGACAATCTGGTGGTGATCCTGGGGCCGTCCTTTGGCGCCCTCCTTTTGCTGACGCATGTGGACTGGCTGCCCTTCGTGGTGAACGCCTGTACTTTCCTCTTCGCGGCCGCCATGGTCTACCGCATCCGGGTCAGGTCGCATCCCAGCGATGTCAGTGAAGCGGGCACGGCGGGGCCATTTCGACAGATGCTGGTCGGCCTGCGGGCGATAACCAGCTCCCCGGTGGTGATGGTTCTGGTCGCGTTCAGTGTGCTGGCGAGCTTCGTTTATGGCACCGACACCGTCTTGTTCGTATACGTCAGCAAGCTGCAGCTCCACACCGGGGCCACCGGCTACGGATATCTTCTGGCCGGGCTCGGGGTGGGGGGGATCGTCGGAGCTCTGTTCGTGAATCAGCTGGCTGGTCAGCCCCGGCTGGGGGGCATCATCACCTTGGGGATGGCGGCCTACTGCGTCCCCAGTGCTGTGCTCATTTGGGTCACCGCTCCCGAGCTCGGCTTCTTACTCGAGGTAGTCCGGGGTGGGGGGACCCTGGTCGTCGACGTGCTGGCAATCACCGCCCTGCAGCGTTCGGTGGCGTCTGACTTGGTCGCCAGGGTCTTTGGGGTGTTCTTCGCACTGGTTCTGGCCGCCATCTCATTGGGCTCATTGTTGGCGGCTTTTCTGGTGGGGAGCATCGACCTCCACTCGACCCTTCTCATCGTGGGCATCGTCATCCCAGTCGTGGCGGCGATGGCATACCCGTGGCTGCGGCGCATGGACGACCGCGCCGAGCAGCGAATGAGGGAGCTGGCGCCCCGGGTGGCTTTGCTCAGGCAGCTCGGACTGTTTGCGGCTGGCTCCAGGTCGGTGCTCGAACGACTGGCTGGCGCTGCGACCGAGGAGTCGGTTGCGGCCGGGACCATCCTGATCCGGGAGGGAGACCAGGCTGACGCCTTCTACGCGCTGTGCGCGGGCAGCGTCCGGATCGAGGCTGTGGGCGAGGCTGGGCAGACCAGGGAGCTCGGAACGATTGAGGCGCCCGGTTACTTTGGGGAGATCGGCTTGCTGGAGCAAATTCCTCGCACCGCCACCGTGACCGCGCTCAGCGACTGCCAGGTCTACCGGATTGGAGGAGATGACTTTCTCGATTCGCTCTCCGCAGCTCCCGCCTCCCAGATGTTCCTCGAGGGCACCAAGGCGCGGCTGGGACGCACCCATCCTTCGTACCGATCCCGTTCCGGAACCGAGGAGCCACAACCAGCGAGCTGAGGTTCGCAGAACCAATCGCCGGCGATTGTCGACCCATGCTCCGACCATCCCGCCTTGGTCGAGGCGACCGGGGGCCCTATCCCTCGGCAGCGGGGAACCGGCGGCGAGTGGGGGCGCCCCTCGGTCCGCAAGCCAGCGTTGGGACCTACTATTGGAGCAGGCCCGATGTGCAGATACCCGAGTGCGAACCGCTGGTGACCAGCTGTCCCAACTGTGGTGCGGCGGCCGCTGCTGAGCAGCGGTTCTGGGGTGAGTGCGGGGCGGCGTTGGCCGTCACGTGTCCCAACTGCCGCGCGCCGATCAAAGCGGGCCAGCGCTTCTGCGCCGATTGTGGCTCTGGCGGCCGGCGGGCGGTCCTTTCAGATGGGGGGGCGCGGGGTCCGTTCCCGGTCGCCTTCGAAGCCTGTCGGGCCGGCGCCAACTGTGTGTCCGTCTTGGGCTGGGCGATCGGCAGCGCTGCGCGGCAGGGTGGGCTATCGCTGTGACCCTCGAGCCGATTTACCAGCCCCTGGGCGATGGGCGCTGGCCCACTGCGGCCGACAGCGGCTTTGAGTCTGCGCTGCTGCCATACGTTCCTCGGCTGGCCCTTAAATGGGTGGCGGCGGGATCGGATGAACCGGTGCGCCAGCTCGACGGCACCCTGGCCTTCGTCGACATCTCCGGCTTCACCCGGCTCACCGAGCTCTTGGCGGCACGCGGCAAGGCCGGTGCCGAGGAGTTGACTGGCTTTCTCGACGCGACTTTTGGCAGCCTGCTGGAGATCGCCTACTCCAATTCCGGAGAGCTGATCAAGTGGGGTGGGGACGCGGTGCTGGTGTGGTTCCCCGGGATCGGACACGCCCAACGCGCGGTCGAGGCCGGCTGCCGGATGCAGCGGACGATGGCGCGGATCGGAAATTTGCGGACCTCAGCGGGGCCCTCGACGCTGCGCATGTCGGTCGGGGTCCACAGCGGGACGTTCCACTTCTTCCTGGTGGGGACCAGGCACCGGGAGCTGTTGGTGACCGGGCCCGCGGCTACCGTGACTGCGCACATGGAGGCGGTGGCCGAAGCGGGCGAAATAGTCGTGAGCCGGGAGACCGCCGGCTACCTCGATTCGGCCTCGCTCGGGGCTCGCAAGCAGGATGGGTTCTTGATTGCAGCCGCGCCCAGAGTGGGTCCGCTGCCTGTCACCGAGCCCTACGACCACGACACTGCCCGACCCAGCCTCAACCTCCCGGCCGCACTCCGAGAGCACCTTTCGGCCTCTCCGGTCGAGAGCGAGCACCGCCAGGTGGCGGTGGCGTTCCTGGAATTCGGCGGGGTGGATGAGTTGCTGGCCAGGGTGGGGGCGGAGGTGGTTGCGGCCGCGCTGGACGAGCTGATCTCGCGCGTTCAGGACGTGTGCGATCGGCACGGGGTGACTTTCTGGGAGACCGACATCGCCGAGAACGGCGGCAAGGTGATGCTGGTGGCAGGGGCGCCGCGGGCGACCGATGACGACTCCGGCCGGCTCCTGGTCACGGTCCGTGAGATCCTGGATGCTGGAGGCAGACTTCGGCTCCGCGCCGGGGCCAACCACGGACGGGTTTTCGCCGGGGACTTTGGGCCCACGTACCGCAGGACCTACTCCGCCAAGGGCGATGCCGTGAATCTCGCCGCCCGTCTGATGGGACGCGCCGGGCCCGGGGAGATGCTCGCCTCGGAGGTGGCACTCCGGCGGAGCCGGGTCCAATTCATCAGTGACGAGTTGGAGCCGTTCCTGGTCAAGGGGAAGGCCGAGCCGGTCCACGCCAACCGTGTCGGCTCCCCACTTTCCAACATGCGAGTGGCGTTCATAGACGGGCCGGGCATGGTCGGTCGGGAGGCCGAGCTGCAGCTCCTTGACGAGCGCCTTGCCACGGCAGCCCTTGGCCAGGGCAGCTGCGTTGAGGTGGTGGGGCCCCCGGGCATCGGCAAGTCCCGTCTGATGGATGAACTGGTGCACCGAGCGGGCGAAGCGTCGGTCTTGTCGGTAGTCTGTGACGAGTACCGCTCGGTCGTTCCCTACGCGTCCATGGGCGCCTTGGGCCGCCAGGCTTTGGGAGTCGATCCCGAAGCCGGCCTAGAGGAGGTCGGCGAGGCTCTCACCAGAGCCGTCGACCGGCGGGTACCCGGGCTTGCTCCCTGGCTGCCGCTTTTGGCCAGCGTGGTCGGGGCCGAGGTGGAGCCGACTCCCGAGGTGACCGCTCTTGAGGAGCGGTTCCGTAGGGAGCGCCTTGAGGATGCACTTCTCCAGCTGCTGGGGGCGCTGCTGCCGGAGGCGACCTTGTTGCTTTTCGACGACACCCAGTGGATGGACGACGCCAGTGCCGGGCTCGTGCGAGCGTTGGCCGGCTCGATCTCCTCTCGCCCGTGGCTGCTGGTGATGGGCCGTCGGGGGGATAAGCAGGGGCTCTCCACAGAAGGGCTGGGCCAAGTCCTGCACCGGGATCTCGGGCCGTTGAACCAGGATGCCGTCTCCCAACTCTTGCTCTCGGTCACTGGCGAGCATCCGCTCGCCCCGCACCAACTGCGCACCATAGCCGAGCGCAGCGGTGGCAACCCGCTGTTCCTCCTCCAGCTGGTCGAGACCGGCCGCCACTCGGGCTTCGACACTGCTTTGCCTGACACTGTCGAGGAGGTGTTGGCCGCTCAGATAGACCGGCTCTCACCGCCGGACCGACGCCTGCTGCGGGTCGCGTCGGTATTGGGCTTGCAGGTTCCGATCCCGGTAGTCGAGGAGGTTGTCGGGGCCGCGCTCGACAGCCGGCGGCTGGAAGGGCTGGACGAGTTCCTCGCCGCCGACCTGCCGGGCACCCTGCGCTTCCGGCACAACATGCTCCGTGACGCCGCCTATGAGGGGTTGCCGTACTCCCGCCGGCGGGAGCTGCACGCGAGGGTGGGGGAGGTATTGGAGCGGCGGGCCGGGCCCGACGCTGCCGAGATCGCCGGTCTGTTGGCACTTCACTTCGGCCACGCCGCCCATCATCGCCAGGCCTGGCATTACGCCCGGATGGCGGGAGATAGAGCCAAGGCGGTGTACGCCAGTGTCGAGGCGGCCACCTTCTTCGAGCAGGCTCTCCAGTCGGCCGGCGCCCTGCGCGATATCCCTAAATCCGACCTGCTCCAGGTGGCCGAGGCTCTCGGTGACGCACGCACCCGGCTTGGAGAGTTCGCTGTTGCCGCGGCCGTCTACCGGGCCGCCCGCCGCTGGGCGGCAACCGGAGCGGAGCAGGCGCGGCTTCACTTCAAAGTGGCGCTGGCGACGGATCGGGCCGGCAACTACCCGCTGACTCTGCGGACGCTGACCCTGGCAGAGCGTAGCCTGGGTTCCGAACAAGGGCTCGCGGCGGCACGCCTGCGGGCTGAGATTCGCGCCCAGTACGGGCTGGTGCGCCACCGGCAGGGGCGCAGCCAGGACGCTGTTGGCCACCTCTTGGATGCAGTCCGGTTGGCAGACTCTGCCGGTGCCCCCGAGGTGTTGGCGACTGCCCTGGTCCACCTGGACATCGCCGAGCTCACCCTGGGCCGGGCCGGCGGCAGCGAGCACGCCAGCCGGGCGTTGGAGATCCTGCGCGACCTCGGCGACCAACCGTGGCTGGAGGCGAGGGCGCTCAACCAACTAGGGATCAGGGCCTACTTCGCCGGCGATTGGTCGGAGGCAGTGGACCTCTACGCCCAGTCGTGCGCTGCCTGCCGTCGAGCGGGGGATGAGTGGACTGCTGCGGTCGGAGCAGGCAATATCGCCGAGGTTCTTGCCGACCAGGGGCATTTAGAGCGGGCCCAAACGATCCTGGAAGAGGCGCTCCGGACCTACCAGGCGGCGGGGACACCGACCTTCATCGGGTATGGGAAGATGCTGCTAGGGCGGGTGGCGGCTAGGCGCGGTGACTTCGAGCGCGCCCGGCCGCTTCTGGATCAGGCCCGCCGTCTGTCAGTCAGTGACGGCGAGACCCTCCAGGTGCTGCAGGCCGACGCCGCCCTAGCCGAATCGCTCCTGCTGGCTGGTAACCTCACGGGTGCCATGGAATTGGCTGAGCAGGTGCTGGCAAGCACCACCCTGGTCCCTGGCGGCGATCTGCTGGTCGCGTGGTTGGAGCGTGTGCTGGGGCTGGCTAGAGCCGGCCGTGGGGACGAGTGGGCGCTGGTTGGGGCTCACCTGCAGACCTCTGTCGACATCGCCCGCCGGCGGGACGCCCGCTACGAGCTGGCTATGTCACTTGAGGCGCTGGCGGACCTCTGGCCCAGCGCGGGGCCAGAGGTCCGCCGGGAGAGCTCTGAGCTCTTCGATCAGCTTGGGGTCGTCGGGACGGCCCGCAGACTGCGCCCGTTCAAGCCGTCTCAGATTCTGCCCTGATCACCAGTACATTGGGTCGCCGCTGAAGGAACTTGACTGTATGACCACCTGCTCGGCGCCTTGGACCCATCCGTACGAGGAGACGCAGATCCGGAGCGGGTAGTGGCCGAACGCGACAAGGAACTTGTAGATGGGGTTGCCGCAGGTGAACAGCAGACCCTGGTACGGGTAGCTGCTGCTGCCTGGCACGGGCAGCCAGGTGGGGAATCTCTGGGTGGCCCCGACGCAAACGGGCGCGAACCGACCGTCCCTATCCCTGCGGTTCTCGTTGACGTTGGAATTCGGGAATGTGAGCGTCACGGAGCCCCCGACAGTCTGACCGGAGCTGGCGGTGGTGGTCACGGCCAGTGGGTCGGCCGTCCTGTGACCGGTGACGAACCGGTCACAGGAGAGCGTTCCCGTTCCAAATGCCGCGGACAGGTGGAATGGAACGGAGCTGGAGCTCGACGCTGCGACGGCTCCGCTGGTGCCGGTGGTACTGCTTTGCACCTGGACCGGGCAGTTGTCGGTGCAGGTCACGGAGACGGACTCTGGGGGAGCCGACGGCGTCACGACCACATTGTCGATTACCGGCCCGTAGGCGCCAGCGTTGGGGTCGCCGGCGAAGGTCAGCGTGGTGCTGCCACTGGTCGCGGTGAACGAGTAGGTCGGGGTCAGCCAGGTCATGTTGGTATCTGAGGCCGTGCTAGAGACCGGAAAGGTGTATGTATCTATTGAATTCCCCGAGGCCATCACACTCAAAACTTTCGGGCCGGGACCGTTATCGGGGTTACCCGAGAGATAAAACGAGGCGTTGTAGGTGGCACCAGCAGTGGTAGCGAAAGTCTGCTGGATCGCTCCAAGCTGGTTCCCGTTCAGGTCGATGCTGTAAGTGCCCGCGACCGCTGGGGCCCAATGAGTGCCAATCCAGTCGACGTTACCTGCGCTGACCGTCCACTCCGTTATCGCCGTCGAATCGCTGCCGAGCTCGACGTACGAGCTGCTCGGGTCACAGGTCGGACATTGGAAGCTCCCATTCTGGAAGCCGTTGGTTGTCGCCGCCAGCACCGGTCCCGAGACAGCAAGCGCTGACACTAGGACCGCCGCAGCGGCGAGGTACCGGATTCTCATCGGTAGCGTTCTCCCTTCCCTGCGCGTTCAGGTCAAACGGACGGGGTCGGGCCCGCCAGTGGCTCAGCGCAGTCCAGGCGGCCGGGTTACAGACTGGGCGTCAAAGCCTCCCCGAAGTGGATGGCCAAGATAAACGAAGTGGCGATCGCAAGTCAAGGGCTCGCGCAAGGGGCTATGGAACGGTCAAGACAGGAGCGGATGGCGGGGGCGATCTGGTAGCCGGTGGGCTGGCGGGCAACAGCCGGACCGGCAAGCGGCCAATAGAAGCGTCTCCTGCAGCCAACAGTGGGTGCCCACCTCGCGCTATGTCAGGAGCGCGGCGGCCCCGAAGACTTTCGGCTAGGGAGTTTGGCCGCAGGGATTGACTTCGCAGTGAGCCCCACTCTGGCTCACTGCGGACTCGGTCCCCGCCACCTACTCCGCGTGTCGCAGGCGGTTCGATGAGTCGCCTTAGCGGTCCCCGGTGGGACTGAGCGCCTGACCCGTCCATCGTGGGCTTCTACAGGGGCAGCGTGGGGTGCAGGACTTCGCGCGACCGCCGACGGCACGGGATAATAGGAGCCCACTCCGCCAACCCTTTCGGGGGACTACCACGGCACCGCTCATCAGTGTGATTCCCCATGACAGGTCGGCGGCAGCGGCCACTCCAGTGAGAGGACCAAGGGGGTGCCCTTGCTGAACGCGGACTCACACCCTTTGCTTTTGCAAGTTGAGCGCTGCCTCGGCAGCTGCCAGCTTCTGCAGCCCCTGGGCGGAGACAACCTGCGGGCCATGGCGCTGGCCGCCGGCTGGGTGCGACTTCCTGGCGGTTCGGATCTCATCGCCGAGGGGGAGTCGGGTGATGCTGCCTTTGTGATGGCAACTGGCCGTCTGCAGGTGACCAAATTTATCGATGGCGGTGAGGTGGTGGTCGGAGAGATTGGCCCCGGCGAGATGGTGGGCGAGATCGCACTTCTGGCGGACCGCCCGCGGACCGCGAGGGTCAGGGCGATCCGCGACTGTGAGCTGGTCCGAATCGACGCCCAACTGCTGTCCGGTGCTTTGGCTCTCCACCCAGCCCTGGCACGGGCCCTTGCGGGCTTAGTCGTCGACCGTCTCCAAAACTCCCAGGCTCCCTCTCCGGCTGAGACTGTGAGGACGATCGCGCTGGTGCCGACTGGAACCCAGCCGGTATCGCAATTGGTAGTGGAGCGCATTCGGGCCGCGATCAGTTCGCTCGGGCGATGCGAGTTGGTCGACCGAGGCAGGGCTGAGGAGCGGTTCGGCGTAGGACTAACAGATGGTGCGGCGCCGCCTGACGACTCCGCCGAGATGGTAGGTTGGCTCGCGCAGTTGGAGCTCGCTGCCGACTTCGTCATATATGTCGCTGCGCCGCACGCTCCCGAGTGGACGGCGCGCTGCCTTCGCCAGGCTGATCGGATCCTGCTGGCGGATGACCTGACGACAGCCGGAGACTCCGGCCCATCTCACACGTCGTTGAACCTGCCAGGGTTTGAGCGCACGAGACAGGAGCTTCTAATCGTCCATCCGGAGTCCACAGAGCGACCTACCGGGACGGCGGATCGGCTGGCTTTGGCAGGGGCAGCCACCCACCACCATGCTCGAATCGATCGACCAGCGGACTTTGCGCGGATGGCGCGACTGCTCACTGGGCGCGGGATTGGGGTGGTGCTGGGAGGAGGAGCGGCGAGAGGATGGGCCCACCTTGGAGTGCTGCGCGCCCTCCAAGACTTGGGGATTCCGGTCGACGCTCTAGGTGGGACCAGCATCGGCGCGGTGATGGCGGCCGCCGGGGCTGTCTTTCCCGATCCTAATCTGAGAGAGCAACGGATAGTCCGGGGCTTGGCGGGTCCCCGCCACCTCTTCAACCTGACCCTCCCGCTGGCGTCGCTCTCGTCAGGACACGCGGTGACTGACGCCTTGCGCGCCCCCCAGGCCTTCGGTGATCTGCGAATGGAGGACGGCTGGACCCGCCTCTTTGTGGTCTCGACCAATATCACCAAAGCCAAGCCGCAGATTCACAGAAGTGGGGAGATCTGGCGGGCCGTCAGGGCGAGCGCATCCATTCCCGGGGTGCTGCCCCCGGTCTGCTGGGAGGGCGACCTGCTGATTGACGGCGCCATCCTGGACAACCTCCCCATCGGGATCATGCATGAGGAGCTCCAGGGAGGGAGGGTCATAGCAGTCGATGTCGAGCCTTCCCTTGATCTCAAGGTAGGGCGGCCATTCGAGCCGTCGGTCTCCGGATGGCGGATTCTCGCCAACCAGCTGAATCCCTTTCGGCCTGCCCTCCAGGTGCCCAGGATGGCGTCCGTGGTGGCGAGGGCCCAGGCGATGAGAAGCCCCCACGATGGGCGGTCGCGACTTCAGATCGAAGCAGGGGATGTGCTCCTGCAGCCCCCGACCGCGGGGTCTGGGGCGTTCGACTTTCGCAGGTCACGGCTGCTAATGGAGGGGGGGTATCGGGACACCATGGAGCGGATGGAGCAATCCCCTCTCCGAAGATTCGACCGCTGAACTTCGAGGCCAGCCGGTCAGGAGGTCTGCAGCAGCCCCACCTGGCAGGCGACGCCGGTGCCGCCGAGACCACAGTAGCCACCCGGGTTCTTCTGTAGGTACTGCTGGTGGTACTGCTCCGCGTAGTAGAAGGGAGCGGCCGGAAGGATCTCGGTAGTGATGTGTCCCAGTCCGGCTTGGTCCAGCGCCTCCTGGTAGCTGGTCCTAGAGGCCTCCGCCGCTCTCAGCTGCTCGTCGGTTAAGCAGTAGACGGCGGAGCGATACTGAGTTCCCGCGTCGTTCCCCTGGCGCATCCCCTGCGTGGGGTCGTGGGACTCCCAGAAGACCCGAAGGAGATTGGGGAATGACACCGTCTCAGGGTGGTACACCACCAGCACCACCTCGGCGTGGCCGGTCATCCCGCCGCAGACTTCCCGGTAGTCCGGATTGGGGGTGATCCCGCCGCTGTAGCCGACGGCCGTGACGTGGACGCCGGGAATGGTCCAGAAGCACCGCTCGGCTCCCCAGAAACACCCCATCCCGAAGATCGCCTGCTGAAGTTCGGCGGGGAATGGTGGTTGCAGCGACCTGTGGAGGACGGGGTGCAGACCTTCGATCGGCATCGACTGCTGCCGACCGGGCAATGCCTCAGCGGAGGTGGGGAGTTCTCTGTGGGAAGACAAGCCTGCCATTCGCCGAAGCACCTCCATCACTGTCTGCCCCACGCTACCAGCTGCGGGCTCAAAACGTGAGCCGGGAAGATCACTCCCACCGAAACCAAAAGACAGCGGCGGCTCCAGACACCAGAGCCCATCCCGCCAGCAGGGCCAAGGAGGTGGTCGGGAATGGTCTTCCCTCGAGCAGCGCCCGCAGGCTGGCACTGACCGCAGAAGGGGGCAGCGCGCTGGCGATCGGTTGGATGAAGAAGGGGAGCTGACGGATCGGTACCGCGATGCCCCCCAGGACCAGGAAGAGCAGGTAGAGCCCATTGGCCCCGCCCAGGGTGAGCTCGGCACGGAGAGCTCCCGCCATGGTCAATCCGATGGCGGCGAAGGTAAAGGCTCCCAACATCAGAACCAGGACCACCAGGAGTGGGGATCCGTGACCCCTCCACCCGAAGCCCAGGCTGGCGATCAGGAGCAGAAGCACCACCTGGCCCACCTCTATCAGCAGCACTGAGGTCGCCTTGGCGGCGACTAGGGCGCCTCTTCTCAGGGGGGTTCCGCCAAGGCGCTTCAGGACCCGGTAGTACCTCTGATACGCGGTGGAGATCCCCAGCGTCACCAGACCGGTCGACATAAGGGCCAGGGTCAGTATCCCGGGCACCAGAAAGTCGATCGGCCGACCTCGTACCGACGGCAGCACCTTCACCCCGGCAAAAAAGACCAGCAGCAGGACGGGGAGGATCAGGATGACCAGCACGTTCTCAGGCTGCCGCAGCAAGAGCAGGAGCTCGACCCGCAGCTGCGCCAGGTACGAATGCCAGCGACTCGCTGCCTGGGGGTCTCCTTCGCACGCTCCCGGCACGATTGCCGTCTTCATCCGGACTGCTCCTCGGTCAGGCTGAGGAAGACCTCCTCCAGCGAGGAGCGGCCAATCCGCAGCTGATTGAATTGGAGACCGCGCTCCAAAAGCATCTCGGTAAGCGCGGCCGCGACTCGCGACGGGTCCTTCGAGCTGAGGTCGTAGGTGCCATGGCCGCGTTCGACCACCTCATCCACCGCGGTGAGGGCTTTCAACTCCACCAGCACCTCTTCTGGCAGCTGCTCGCGCAGCTCGACATGGAGCAGATCAGGGCCCGAGCCGCCCCGTAGGCGCTCAGGGGTGTCGAAGGCGACGAGCCGTCCTTCCTTGACGATCGCCACCCGATCCGCGAGCCGCTCAGCCTCCTCCATAGAGTGGGTTGTCAGCATCACGGTAACGCCCGCGTTTTGGCGCTCCTTGACGATCTCCCACGTCAGCAGCCGAGCCCTGGGGTCCATTCCGGCCGTGGGCTCGTCCAGGAACAGGACCTTGGGCCGCCCCACCAGCGCCAGCGCCAGCGACAGTCGCTGCTTCTCACCTCCCGAGAGTTGGCGGTATCGCCGCTTCGCCCGGTCGGCCAGCCCTACCCGTTCCAGGAGCTGACCCTGGGGCTCAGGGTGGGAGTAGAAGTTCGCAAACAGCCGAATGGCCTCCCCGACCTTGATCGTCGGGTAGATGCCTCCTTCCTGAAGCATGAGACCAACCAGCGGGCGCACCTCGGCCGCCTGCTTCACCGGGTCCATACCCAAGACCGCAATCGACCCTCGGTCTGGCCTCCGGTACCCCTCGATCATCTCGATCGTGGTGGTCTTGCCGGCGCCGTTAGGGCCCACGACGGCAACCAGCTCCCCTGACTTCACCTGCAAGCTGAGCGAGCTGACAGCCCGATTTCCCCGGTATGCCTTGGATACCTCCTGAAGCGAGATCGCAGCTTCGCCTGTTGCCTTCACCTCAGAAGTTGTACGCCCGGCGCCAGATCGACCCGGTAACCCACTCCGAAGACGGTGTTGATTCGGAAGGGGAGAGTGGGAAATGCCTCGAACTTCTCACGTAACCAGCGAATGTGGACCGCCACGGTCTTGCTGTCGCCATGGAAGTCGGCCCCCCACACCGCCCGGAGCAGCGCCTCGCGGCTGTGGACCCGGCCGGGGTTGCCGAGCATGAAGAAGAGCAGGCTGAACTCCCGAGGGCTCATTTTCACCTCGCGCTGATCCAGGGTCGCCAGGCGCGATGAAGCGTCCAGAGTGAAGCCAGCCACCTGGAGCCGCTCACCCTGCGCTTGCGGCTGAGGCACTCGCTCGGATCGTCGTAGGAGCGCCTCGACCCGAGCCATGAACTCGCGGATTCCGAAGGGCTTGGTCATGTAGTCGTCGGCGCCCAGGCCCAGTCCCGCCACTTTGTCGCTCTCACCCGCCCGGGCGGTCAACATGAGGATGGGGACATCTGACCCGGCTCGGATGGCCCGGCAGACCTCCTCGCCAGAGAGCTCTGGCAGCATCAGGTCCAGCACCACCAGGTCAGGTTGCTTGGTCCGGGCCAGGGCGAGCCCCTGCGGGCCGCTGGAGGCCTCGCTCACCACATAACCCTGGGCTGCCAGGTTGTACCGCAAGGTCATGCGCACCGACTCCTCATCCTCGACCAGGAGAACTCGCCGACCTCTGCCCTTGCTCGGGGTCTCGGTCGCCAACGGTCAGCCGAGCTCCACCAGTCTGCCGGTCTCGAGGAAGACCACATCCTCCGCGATGTTGGTCACGCGGTCAGCGATTCGTTCCAGGTTGTGGGCTATGAACAGCAGGTTGGTCGCGGCGTAGGCCCACTCTGGATGCTCCCGCATGGTCTCGACCATGTCATCGAAAACGCGGTGGTAGATCCTGTCGATCCGGTCATCACGGGCGGCGATGTCCTGAGCTCGACGGATGTCAGTGCTGGTCACTGTCTCGAGGATGTCGCGGACCTGCTCTTCCACATACTTGCCCAACCGAATGATGGTGTCCAGCCGAGGACGCGATGACAGCTCGATCAGCGGCAGCGCATATCGGGCGCAGCTCTTGGCGTGGTCGCCCATCCGCTCCAGCTCTGAGGCGATGAGGAGCAGCCCGAATATGGCGTGCAGGTCGTGCCCGTTCGGGTGCTTCACGGCCAGGATCTCGATTCCTCGCTCACGCTCCAGTCGGTGGCGCTCGTTGATCTCCAGGTCTCCGCCGACCACTTGGCGCAAACGGTCGCCATCGCGCTCCTCCAGACCGGACATAGCTCCTGCGACGCCTTCGGCCACGAGTTGGCCGAGCAGTCGGACCCCGTCCCGGCGAGCGGCGAGCTCAGCCCCCATGTCGTCAGCGGGGTTCAGATTCTCCACCCGGCGATGTTAGACCAGCGGAGGGTGGATCCTCGCCGCTAGCGGGGGCCAACTGAAGGGTCACCACGGTCCCCATGCCCGGGGTGCTGGTCACCTTGATGCGCCCGCCCTGCAGCTCCACCGCCTGGCGAGCGATGGTGAGTCCCAGCCCGCTTCCGGGTCCGGACCGGGCGCGGTCCCCAGTGTAGAAGCGGTCGAAGACGCGCGGCAGCGCGGCTGCCGGGATGCCGCTGCCAGTGTCACGCACCGAGATGGTGGGGCAGGCGCCCACCATCTCCACCGTCACGGATATCCGCCCCCCCGCGCCAGTGAACTTGATTGCATTGTCGAGCACGTTAGAGAGCGCGCGCTCCAAGCGCGCCACGTCGGCTTTGGCCGAGGTCGGGTCACCATGACAATCCATCTGAATACGACTCTCACGGGCCTGAGGCGACAGTGCGGCGCACACCCTCACAACCACCGAAAGCAGGTCGACCACCTGCAGCTGGGCCTGCTCAGCTCCCGCCTCGAGACGCGCCAGGTCCAGGATCCCGGAGACCAGTCCGTGCAGGTGGGCGGCCTCGTCAGCGATCCTCCCAGCGAACAGCCTGGTCGCCTCCGGATCGCCGATGGCCTCTCCGTTCAAGGTCTCTGCCAGTAGTGTCAGGCTCGCCAGCGGTGTCCGCAGGTCGTGGGAGAGGTTGGCGATGAGTTCTTGGTGAGCGCGGCTCAACCGCCGCTCGTGGGTCATGTCGCTGAGGATCAGGAGCACCATAACGCGGCCATCCCCGTCCCGGATCGGAGCGGCGACAGCCCGCAGGATCCGCCGCCAGTGATCGTGGGACAGCTCCCCGTGGCGCACCGCCCCGCCGCTCAGGACCTCGCCGACGAGTTCACCCGCCAGCGGGTCGTCCGCGATCGCAGCCAGCGCAGTTCCGGGGGTCAGGCTCGCCTGGACCACCTGACCTTGGGGGCCCCGGCGGGCCAGCAGCTGGGCGGAGTTGGGACTTGCCCACACCAGCTGTCGTCTGGCGTCCAGCAGCAGGGCAGCATCAGTTCCAAGCTGCGCCAGCGTGTCCAGCACAGCTGCCCGAACGATCACCGAATCCGGCCATCGGGCCGCGTCACCGATGGTGGTCACCGGCTTGTCCAGTTGCCGCTTTCGGGATGAAGGCGGCCGAGATATTCCACCTCCTCCACCCGGGTCTTTCCAGGATGGAACTCAAGTTTCCAGACCCCTCCTTTGGGGCAGCGACCGGGATTGGAGGCACCCAAGGCTGCCAACAAGGGCAGCAGCACGTTCCCGTGAGTGCAGGCGGCGGCGCGCTCGACCTCGCCACCGAGGCAGGTTGCGGCGAGTCCCTTCAGCAGCTCCAAGGATGCATTGTGATCGCGGGGCTCATTGGTCTCGAAGAGAGCTTGATCCTCGGCAACGCCCAACCCCACCCGGTGGGCGGTGGGGAGCAGCGTGTCCAGGCATCGAATGGTGGGGCTCGAGATGAAGCGACCCACGCCGACTTGAGCGAGAAGCTCCCCAATCGCGACCGCCTGCCGCCACCCGAAGTCGGTAAGTGGGCGCAGCTCATCGGGGTGCGCCCACGAACTCTGGTCCTGAGCGACGCCGTGGCGCACCAGATACAGAGTTCGCACTTCTGAGACGGATTATAGGTCCCGAGTTCGCAAGGTCGATCCGACCGGATGGACCGGCCACCAAGCAGCCCTCGTGCGCGCAAACTTAGGCTGTGCCGCAAAGACCTCTGCTCTCGCGATCCGAGCCGACTTGAGCAAATCGTTGCGCCTAGCGGCGATCGATGTCGGCAGCAATACCATCCACCTGCTTCTGGCAAGTTGCGACGAGGGGACTCCGCCGCGCCAGCTCTTTCGGCGGCGGGAGTTCGTGCAGCTGGGCGCGGACGTGGCCGACACCGGTCGGGTCGGGCCAGCGCGGCTTGAACTCGCGGCCACAACTCTGCGCGGGCAGGTTGCCGAGGCCCGCCGCCGGGGGGCGGCAGCCCTGGCGGTGGGGGCGACTCAGGCGCTTCGGTCGGCCGCGAACGGAAGAGAGGTTTCCGAAATTCTCGCCGAACGGGCTGGGCTGGAGCAGGTCGTGGTCCTGCCCGCGCAGGTTGAGGCCCAGCTGGCCTTTGACGGGGCCACGTTCAACTTGCCGCCTGCCCAGACCTTCCTCCTGTTGGACATTGGAGGTGCCTCAACCCAGGTGGCCATGGGGCCCGCGCGGGGGCAGTGTTCGGATCACTCACTGCCGATCGGATCGGGGATGATCGCCTCTCTGGCAGCTGCAGATCCTCCCACCTCAGAGGAGTGGCGGTTGATGGAGCGGCGGGTCGCCGAACTTCTGCCCGATCTGGTTCCTCCGCTTCAGGGGACGCTCGCTCTCGGCACCGGCGGAACCATCACCAACCTGCCCCGGATGCTGGGACGGGATAAGGGCGCGGTGCTGCGTTTGCGCGACGTGGAGCAGGTGATCGAGCTGTTCCGCGAGCTTCCGGCCATCCTTTTGGCGGAGCGGTTCGGTATGGATCTGGAGCGGGTCAGGCTCTGCCGCGGAGGCGTCCTCATCCTGGCGCAGCTGATGGACCTTCTCGGCCTCTCCAGGGTGCGCTGCTCCGAGCGGGGACTGCGGGACGGGATGGCGATGGGTCTGCTGGCTCGGGGACCGGAATGGTGGAAGCCGCTTGGTGCGGCAGGGGTTGAGTTCATGCCGGACCGGGATCGGTCGGTGGCCAGTGTCAGTGTCTGAGCCGCTCAGCTGTTTCGATCTCGCCGAACAGACAACTCGGGATCGGTCTGAGGTGTTACGGTGGGCAGCCGCTCGGCTGCCCCTGGTCAGCGATGAGGAGGCGGTGCACGACACTCGCGTCGCCTTGAGACGGATGCGCGAGTCGATTCTTGGTTTCGAGAATTGTGTCGCATCGGTTGACCGCGCCAAGGCGCGCCGCCTGCGCAAGCTGGAAGCCGTGCTGGGACCACTGCGGGACGCCGAGGTCCGGCTGCAGCTGCTGGATGAGGTTCTCGGCCCTGTCGCGGTCTGGCGGGACCGCAGCGATGATCCCCGGTTGGCGCGTGCCTACGGAACATCAGTCATCGCCAAGCCTGGGGACGTCACCAGACCCGGGCTGAGAGGGCTGGAGACGCAGGCCCGCCGCCTCCTCGCCGACTTGACCGCAGCGGAGACAGCTGCGGCGCGGGAGCAAATGCTCAGCGGCCCGGCGCTGCGAACTCTCGGCAAGCTCTCGGCGGAGCCGAAGATCATCCACAGTCGCCAGAGCTCCCGACTGGCGCGAGGGTTGGCGCAGAAGCAACTCCCGGCACTCTTTCGGCGGGCTAGCCGGCGGCACGCCGGTGAGGGGGATCTGCACCGCAGGCGTATCCGCACCCGGCGCTTGCGGTACCGCCTCGAGCTCTATGGTCCGGTGTTGAGTGTGGAGCACAGATCGGTGCTGGAGGAGCTGCGTGGCGTTCAGGGGATGCTCGGCAGATTCCACGACCTCGCGGTGCTCGTCGAGTGGATTGATTCAGCTGCTCGTGATCAGCGGCGCGAGCTACGCCCCGCTCTTCGGCGGCTGACGGTTCGGGTTGAGCTGGAGCAGGAGTCCGCCAAGGAGCTGGCGGAGGCGGAGTTGCGGCGGCTGGACGACGCCGCTTGGTGGCAGTCAGCCCAGCTGGCGTGCCTGGGCTGACTGGAGCCGGGCCAGACCTTCTTCGATGGTGAAGACCCCGGCTCTTCCGGCACTCACGCTGGCCGAGGCACGGCGCCTCGCTTTGGACGCTCAGCGGCTGGGCACGCGCCCTGAGTGCGACCAGCCGCCCACCGTGGAGAGCGTCACCGCCCTGGTTCGGCGGCTCGGCTATCTGCAGCGAGACCCGCTGGCCGTCGTAGCCCCGAGCCACCGCCTCGTGCTGTGGAGCCGTCTTGGCCGTGACGCCTTTACCGAGGTGGAGGCGGGACTCTGGGAGCAGCGGTCGCTCTTCGAGTATTGGGCACACGCGGCGGCGATCCTGCCGACCGCCGATTTTCCGTTGCATCGGTGGCGGATGCAGCACTACCGCCGGGGGCCCGCGACATTTGCTACGGGGACTCAGAGTTGGATCGAGGGCAAACGGTCGCTGCGGCGCTCGATCCTACGTCGGCTCGCCACCGACGGCCCTCTCCCAGCTTCCGCCTTCGCCAGCCATCCCACCGTACCGCGGGTCGCCGGGTGGTCGAGTTGGGGAGACCACCAACGGATGTTGGAGGTGCTCTGGTTTCAGGGCCTGACCTCCGTCGCCGGCCGGGACCGCCGCGGACGGCTGTGGGCGTTGACCGAGAGCTGGCTGCCTGACGTGATGACGGGGCCTCCAATACCTCAGAGTCGGGCGCTGATCGAGCTAGCGGCGCGTTCCCTGGAAGCGCTCGGAGTCGCCACTGGGCGCCAGATAGGCAGCCATCTCATCGGCGGCGCTCCCCGGTCCATCGCGGCTTCGATCGACCGGCTGTGCGCCTTGGGGCTGGCGCAGGAGGTCGAGGTGGTCGGCGATTCAGGTCCCCTTCCAGGCAGGTGGCTCGCCTCGATGCCAGCCGTCAGGAGCTGGGAGCAGGGCCTGCTGAGAGATTGGTCGGGGCGCACGACTCTGCTTTCGCCGTTCGACAACCTGATCATCGACCGGCCCCGAACCGAGGCGATCTTCGATTTCCACTACCGCATGGAGATCTACGTTCCGAGAGCGCAGCGGCGTTACGGGTACTACGTCCTTCCGATCCTCCACCAGGACAGAATGGTGGGAAGAGTGGACTGCCGAAGAGATATCGAGGCTCGCGCTCTGGAAGTGCTGTCGGTCCATGCCGAGCCGAGGGTCCCCCACGCCCCTGAGATCGGGGCCCTCATCCTTTTAGCTCTGCGATCCCTTGCCACCGCGGTCGGTATGGAGGAGGTGGCTCTTCGAGACCCAGGAGGGGTCCCTACTCCCTGGAAGACGACGCTCGGCTGCTAACCCGAGCGTCCCTCTATCCTCAGGTGAGTGAAAGCGGAAGGGAGCGCCTCTGGCCAGGACTGTCTGGTCATTGGAGGTGGGGTCATCGGCCTGGGAGTCGCCTGGGAGCTCTCCAGATTGGGCCTTGGTGTGACGCTGGTAGAGCGCCACCACCGCTGCGGCCGGGCAACCTCCGCTGCCGCTGCCGGAATGCTCGCGGCCGGAGTGGAGGCGGGGTCTCCTGGTCCGTTCTTCGAGCTCTGCCGCGCCAGCTCCGAGTTGTGGAAGGGATGGGCGGACTCCCTGCAGGAGGCTTCCAGCGTCGATTGCGAGTACGACCGCTGCGGGCTGGTTCGCGTGACCTGCTCCGCCGAGCGCCTGCCAGTGCTCGAGGCCAGGAGAGACTGGCAGCGGAGCCAGGGAATAGCCGTCTCGGAGACCCTATCCCCGGAGCGGTTGCGCGAGGAGGCTCCCGGGATGAGCTCCGATGTCGTGGCCGGCTTGTTGTATCCGTCGGAGGGTCAGGTCCACAGTCACCGGGTCGTGGAGGCGCTGGAGGTCGCCTGTCGCCGCGCGGGCGTCCAGGTGAAGACCTCATTTGAGGTGGCCGGTTTGAGTGTCCAAGGAGATCGCCCGGTCGTGATCGGGACCGATGGAGGTCGCCTCCATGCGGACCATGTGGTGGTGGCCGCTGGTCCTTGGAGTGGTTCGTGGCTGGCACCGCTTGGCGTCTCGGTCGTGGTGGAGCCGGTGCGCGGACAGATTGCGGCGATCGTCCAGCCTCCGGCGTCGATCCCCAGAATCGTGTTCGGCGATCACGGCTACATCGTCCAGAAGCGGTCCGGGCTCACCCTGGTTGGAGCCACTGAGGAGAAGGTGGGATTCTCGAGCTGGCAGACCCTGGCGGCCCTCTCCCAATTGAGCCAGGTGGCGCAGGAGCTGCTGCCCGGGGTCGCCTCCGCGCCCTTCTCGCACTCCTGGGCTGGGCTTCGCCCTTATGCGCATGGAGGGCCCCTGCTGGGCAGGACTCCGGCCACCAAACGAGTGCTCCTGGCGACCGGTCACTACCGCAACGGAATCCTCCTGGCTCCGGTGACCGCCAAGCTCATGGCGCGGGCGGTCGTTGAGGGTGAGGATCCTCCCGAGTTGATGCCGTTCAGTCCCGGACGGGTCGCCTGAGGCACAGCCGCAAGCCGTCCGAGGCGAGTATCGCGCCGGGAACGGGTCGGCGCTCGCTCAGGTGGGTGAGGATGAACTTGGCTTGAGGCGCCTCCAGCATCAGCTGTTCCACCTCGTCCTTCCACAGATGGATGGGCGCCGGCGCCGACCACCCGGTGCACTCGCAGAGCAGGTGGTCTACACAGCTGGCGAGGCGGCGGATCCCAGGGCAGTAGGTGGTGTCTCCCGAGTATCCGAGCGAGACGCCACCGGCCTCGATCCGGAAGGCCAGGCAGTGCAGCTGCTGGGAGTGTTCGACCTCGAAGACCTCTATCTGATGCTCGCCGATCAGCTCCCGGTGACCGTCTTGGACCTCGCGCACCCGCAAGTGGCTGCGACTCTCAATCTCCTTCCAGAAGCGCTCGCCCAGATTGAGGCAACCCAAAAGGTGAAGATGCTCCGCGAGCCCTCTTGGCCCAACCACCTGCAGAGGTGGGGAGTCTGGGAAGCGCTCTGTCCGCGCCGCCAGCAGGGTTGAAAGCTGGCCGACGTGATCCCCGTGCAGGTGGGAGATGAGAACAGCCTCGAGGGCGGAGATGCTGAAGCCCATTCTAGGCAGCAGCACGGTGGCTGGAGCGCCGCAGTCCAGCAAGAGTCTGGAATCGACCAGGTACCCCGCCTGATGGCCGGTGTCCGCGAACGCGGCCCCGCTTCCGAGGATAGCTAGTTCCAAGGGTCTCCTATGTCAGCCCTGCTGTACTCGGTGAGCCATCGGCCGGGTGGCCGAATCGAGGTTACTCCGGCCCCGTCGCCAACCGTGCCACAGGAGCCCAGGGTATCTTGACCGGACTTTGCTCCAGCCGTCCAGTGCCTCCAGGCCAGCACCCGAGGGTGGTCCCGAGAACGCCAACCGGTCAGCGGCGACGGCTAGATCGATGAGGTGGGCTCGCGTGTCCGAATCCCCAGCGGGGGAGAGGTCTCCACAGGCCAGCGCGAGTTCGGTCAGGGTTTGGGCTTTGGGGTCGGCGGCCTGGCTTAGGCGCACCGGTAGCGCCAAGCGCCGTCGAAGCTGGGTTGGGGTGCGTACCCGGGAGGCCCACGCCATGACCGCGATGAAGAGCACCAGCAAGACTATCGCCAGCACGACCAAGGCGGCGGGGAGCCCAATCGCGCTGCCGCGCCGCGCTGCCCGGGGTTTGACCGGCGATCCGGCGACTCCGGTGGACCTAACTCCTGGATGTGGCGCCGCTCCCGTTGTCGGCTGGCTGCTACCCGCTGGCGCGACAGCTGCGCCGATCGGCTGGTAGAAGCCATCCGGGGTCGGCTCGAAGTTGACCCAACCGTAGGTGGGGAAGTAGACCTGCACCCAGGTGTGGGCGTCGGCCTCGGTGATCAGCCACTGTCCGTTGGGCAGCCGCCCCTCTTCACCCGGGCCGAAGCCGGAAACCAGCCGTGATGGGATTCCCAAGGTGCGCAGCATGGCGCCCATCGCGGAGGCGAAGTACTGGCAATAACCGCGATGGGAATCATTGAGGAAGTAGACGATGGGCCAGAGTCCGGCTGGGGTTGGGGGAGGATCCAAGGTGTAGAACTCTTGGGAACGCAGCGCATCCTGAATGTTCAGCGCCATCTGGTACGGATCGGTGGCGCCCCCGGACATCGCTACCGCATCCGCCGCGATCTGGTTGACGTCTTCGAAGTTGGACTCCGGGGGGAGCGCGGTGTCTGCCTGGACCCAGGCAGGGTAGTTGGTCCCCGCGGACTCTAATTGGGCGGCCGTCGCAACCGAAATTGATCCGTAGGTGGTGAGGGACTGGGACTGGGGCAGGGCGGCGGAGACCCCCGATTTCGGCGTGATCGTGTTCACCTGGAGCAGTTGCCGGCCGTTGAGCTGTCCCGCTACCTCATAGGGGCCCGGACTGGTGGGGGTTGTCAGAGGGCTCCCCGCGTAGAGCAGGTCGGGGACCTCGGTCGCACCGGCCCCAATGTAGGTGACCGACAACGACACCTCATGACGACCCAACTCGGAGGCGGTCGTTCCCTGGGAGGCGGCGCCGTCGTAGGGCAGGAAGGCCCCTGCCTTGGTTGTGAGCGTGCTGGAGGGGGCCTCGTACCAGTTGCCGTTGCTGAACTCGCTCAGGGCCACTCCCCTCAGGTACACGGTTCCCCCTGGAGCCGACGTGCGGTAGCTGAGGACGGGAAGCTTGACCTCGCGGATGGGCCCTCCCGGGACCACCGAGGTCGAGAAACCAGAGATCGCCGCGGTCCGATTGGCCTGGCTGGTCTTGGTCACCTGGGGCCCGGAGTGAAAGAAGCGCTGGCTGATGTTGGCGCTGCTGAGCGGAGGCAGGAGCAGTGCCACCACCGTGATCAAGGCGGCGGTGCCCAAGGTCACCACCAACCCTCGCCTGGGCTGGGCTCCGGACCACGGGACGCCCAACCGCACCCAGCGGGCTAGCTGCCGCTCCTGGTGAGTCAAGCCAACCAGGACAAGCCCGGTCACGCTGGCTCCGGCAACCGGCCAGAACGGGGCCCCCTGAAGGCTGGGTTCGACGTTGACGAGGTCGGCGACGAGGATCACGATCGGAAGGGCGCAGGCGACCGCTCCCGCCCGTTCCCTGATCACCAGCCATCCAATCCAGGCGCCAGCTCCCCAGCAGAGCAAAAGCAGGGTGAGCAACTGGAACGCCACGGGGTCGGAGCCGTTTAGGTCCTGGTTCAGAAGGCTGGGGATGGTTCCGTTCGCCCCGACGACAGCGGCGACCCGCTCCGCCAGCAGAATGCCGATCCCAGCTCCCGCAGCCAAGGTAGCGGAGATGCCCAGCGCCCGGTTAGGCAGCCAGGTTGCGAAGGTGGCCGCCGTCAGGACCCCGGTGGCAGCGGCCAGCAATCCGATTCCACCAAGGGTCCCCAGCACCGTGGTCCCGAGCGTGCCCGCGACGCAGAGGCTGAGCATCACCGCCAGCGCAAGGCTTACCCAGCGTGCCGCAACTAGGTCGCGCGGCGGGGTCAGGCCGCCCGCAATGGATTGCCCGTGGTTAGGCGCCAGCCGCATCCTGGGGACGAGCGCCAAGGCCGCCGCCACGGCGAGCAGCGCCAAGATCGGGGCGGCCAGCTCAGACAACCGCTCGGCCCACCACCGGATCGAGCCGCGCCAGGTCGTCGCCGCGGCGGATGGTCCAGATGTCAAGGACCAGTCGCCACTCGGCGGGCAGCCGACTCGGCTCGGGAGCATCTTCGAAGGATTTGGCGTCGACGAAGATCGCCACCGCCCGCCGTCCTGGCTGGGAGCCTGCGGCGATTGCCTCGACCCATTCCCCGGAAAGGTCGGAGGTGATCAGAACCAGGTTGCCGCGGGACCGCCAAGCGGGCAGATGCCTGGGCAGGATCTCCCCGATACCAACGTGTCCATCCGCCTCAGCCAGCGCCAAGCTCTCCATGATCATCCGCTCCTGCGCCTCCCCTCTACCCGAGGGGATGTTGGTGTACGCACGGTCGGTTGCCAGCAGTGACACCGCTCGACCGTGTCGCAGGGCCCCGTGGGCGACCGACGCCGCCAGCGTGACGGCGTATTCGAGAGAGCTCTCAGGTGCCGAACCCCGGTGCAGACCTCTGCGGAGGTCGAGGGCGACCAAAAGGTCCGCGCCCTCTTCGGCGTCGAACGTGCGACTCATGAGCCGGCCCTTGCGCGCGGTCGAGATCCAATGGATTCGGTTGATCCCGTCCGAGGGGTCGTGCTCTCGGATTCCGGAGGCGCTCGGCGGCAGGTCCCGAGGACGTCCGCCCCGATCCGAGTCAAGTCCTGGGTGAGCGCCCAGGAAGGCTAGGTCGGGCATGTGGTAGATGGCGGGATAGACCAGTACGCTGCCCTCGGGGGAGAAGCGAATCCTACGAGGGAAGAGTCCGAAGGGGTCGGATAGACGGATCTCCGTCGGACCCAGCGCGTAGCGGCCCCTGGCAAGAAGCTTCACCTCACTTCCCCAGGCCACCTCCTGGTGACCCTTGAGGGAGAGGCCGCGCGATGCGACATACCCCGGGAAACCCGCCATGTCCCGGATCTCCATCAGCGATATGGGGAGCCCCGAGCGGTTGGCGACGGTGAAGCGCTGGGAAAAGAGCTCGCCGACCATCTGGGTGCCCCCCGGAGCCTGTCGGGAAAATGAGATGCCTCGCGACACCCATAGGCTCCACCCCAGACTGAGCCAGGTGACCAGGACCGCCGAGTAGACGACCGCGAAAGCGAGCTGAACACCGTTGATGAAGGCGAAGAAGCCCGCCACTACCACTACCGCCAGCAGGGAAGCGCGGTACATGCTCGGGCCGCGGGTGGGGACGCGCGCTCTTGGGCCTCAGCCCACGGCGCGCCGTCCCCCCAGAGGCACCGGCTCGCTCTCCAGCACCTCCTCCAGGATCGCCTCCCCGGTAGCACCTCGCAGCTCAGCGTTGGCGCGCAGCACCAGCCGATGCAGCAGGACCGGCTCTGCCAGCTGCTTGATGTCGTCCGGGACCACGTACTGGCGGCCCTCAAGCAGCGCCCGGGCCTGACTGGAGCGAAGCAGTCCGAGGCTGGCCCGAACGCTGGCGCCGAGCGCCAAGTCGGCGTGATTGCGGGTGCGTTGCACCAGCCGCACCAGGTACTCCTTGATTCCGTCATCCACGTGGACATTGGCCACAGCCCGGCGCAGCCCGGGGAAGTCCTCCGGGCTGGTGACAGCCCGCAGCTGATCTAGCGGGGACTCGGTGCCGAACCGGTCGAGGATCTCGAGCTCACCGGCGAGATCGGCATAACCGAGCGAGACTCGAATCAGGAATCGGTCCACCTGGGCCTCGGGCAGGGCGAAGGTCCCCTGATACTCAATGGGGTTCTGAGTTGCCAGGACCACGAATGGGTCGGGCAGCGGATGCGTTGTCCCGTCCACGGTCACCTGCCTCTCCTCCATCGCTTCCAGCAGCGCGGATTGGGTCTTCGGGGTCGCCCGGTTGATCTCGTCGGCGAGCAGTATTTGGGTGAAGACTGGGCCCCTGCGGAACTCGAACTGGCCCTGGGTCGGATGGTAGATGTTGGCGCCCGTGATGTCGCCGGGCAGCAGGTCAGGGGTGAACTGCACGCGGTCGAAGTGACATCCGGTGGCGCGCGCCAGAGCCTTGGCCAGCATCGTCTTGCCGACCCCGGGGACGTCTTCTATCAGAACGTGGCCGCCCACCAGCCAGGCGATGGTGCAGAGCTCAATCTGGCGCCGGTTCCCAACGATGATCGTGCCAACCGCTGCGGTGAGGCTCCGGATCTGCTCGGTTGCGGTCGATCCCACCTGAACACGCCCTCCGCCCGGTATCCGGCCTGGTCCATCCTGAACTTTGGCGGCAGTATAAGACGAGACGCCAGCGGGGCAGCTGGCCCGGTAGCCGCTAGAGGCGCTCCACCCGCCCGAGGTCGAGGACGAAGACCGTGGCCCGCCCTATCTCCACCTCCACGTCGACCTCGTTGGCGGCAGTCTGATCGCGGCCGCGGGTGGTCGAGAGCTGCTCGTGGCGGGGGCGGCAGACGGTGCGGAGCGTCGCTATCGCCTCATCCACCAAACTGTCATCCAGCCCCAGCAGCAGCAGCGAGTTGCGTCGCTCCAGGAAGCCGCCCTCGCTGTTGAGCCGGGTCACGCCGAACCCCTTGGCACCCAACGCCTCGATCGACCTGGCCGCGTCCTGCTCGTGGACGATCGCCACCACCATCTTCAAATCGCTCTCCCCACAGCAAGCCGCTCCCGCACCAGATCTCGAAACTCGCGAGCCAGCTCCTCGGCCGGACGGTCGGCGGGAATGAGAGTCACGCGTTCGGGAAACCGCCGCGCGAGCTCCAGATAGCCCGACCGGACTGACTCATGGTACGGGATGGCCTCTGCCTCCAGACGATCTGGGGTGGTGGACATGCGCCTTTCGTGAGCCCGATCTGCCGGGATGTCCAGGTATATGGTCAGGTCGGGAAGGCGGCCCAGGCCACAGAGGCGATGCAGCTCGAGGAGCTGGCCCCAGGGGATCCCGCGGGCCCCCTGATACGCCAGAGTCGAGTCCAGATACCGATCGGAGAGCACCATCTGGCCCGCTTCCAGGGCCGGCAGGATCACCTCGGTCGCGAGCTGGATGCGGGCGGCGAGGAAAAGGCAGGTCTCCGCCCAATGAGCGATCGGCCGACCGGTACCGGGGTCGAGCAGGATCTCGCGCACCCTCTCCCCGAGCGCGGTTGATCCCGGATCATGGACCACCTTGACGGTGCGCCCGTCACGCCTCATGGCTTCAGCCAGGAGCTCTACCTGGGTGGTTTTTCCAGATCCATCCAGGCCCTCGACGGATACGAAGAAACCGGAGTTGTTCAACTTGACGGACCTTCCTTGGGTGGCGGCGGCTCGTTTTCCCGTGGTGGGTTGGGAGCTCAGGACGCCTGCGATGCAGGGTAGATTCGCAGGCGGCGCCTGGGCTCCTTGCCGGTGCTGCGGGCCACTAACTCATGTTCCTCCACCAGCTGGTGCTGGAGCCGCCGAATGTAGGCGTTCTGAGGGGCGAGCTCGACCACCGTCCCGAGCCGAGCCCGCTCTATCCCGTCCCTGGCTTCCTTCAGGGCAGCGTCCGTGGGGTCGATCGGCTCCAGGTTGTAGAGCTGGCTGAGGAAGGTTCGGATCTGGGAGACGGTGTTGCTTCGGAGTATCGAAATGGGGATCCCATCGGCCTCGGCCGCACGCAGCGGTGAGTCCTGGCGGCGGTAGTAGTTCTTGAGGGTGAGGACCATGTCCGCGTCGTCAACGTGGTGCTGGATCCTGACCGGCACCTTGAGCTCCCGCACCGCCTGTTCCAGATAGACCCGGGAGACGCCGTAGGGAAAGACGGAGGTATCTGTGCGGCCCCCTAGCGCGCCTTGGGCCCTCCCCTCGGCCAGTTCCGCAAGCGAGGTGGGGCGGCGGCCCCGAGCAGGGGGGATCGACTCGACCCCGAATAGCTCGCGCGACCCGCGATCGTCGAAGGTGGCCGGCTCGACCAGATGGGTGGTCATCCCTCTGCCGTCCCTCAGCTCGCGCAGTTGGGCGGGGTGAGGGCGGCCGCGCAGGGCGTCGTCAACCACATCCGACAGCGGCATGTGCACCGTGACGCGGTGCCTGTCCACTATCTCCACCAGCGCATCGAAGGTCGGCGGCGCCTTGCGCTCGAGGACGGACTTCTGAGTACCGCGGCGGCGCGCCTCCTCGTCGGAAAGGGTGACCGTCTGAATGCCCCCCAGGAGGTCGTTCAGAGTCGGGTTGACCAGCAGGTTGTCCAGAGTGTTCCCGTGCGCGGTGGCGACCAGCTGAACCCCGCGCTCCGCGATGGTTCGGGCGGCCACCGCCTCCCGTTCCGTCCCGATCTCGTCGATCACGATTACCTCTGGCATGTGGTTCTCCACAGCTTCGATCATCACCGCATGCTGAAGCTCCGGCCTGGCTACCTGCATCCGTCGGGCGCGGCCGATGCCCCGATGGGGAATGTCGCCGTCCCCAGCTATCTCGTTACTGGTGTCGACCACCACAACTCGCTTGCGGCTGTCGTCGGCGAGGATCCGAGCCACCTCACGCAGCATGGTGGTCTTGCCCACCCCCGGCTTCCCCAGCAGCAGCAGGCTCTGCCCGCTGACGACTATGTCCTTGATTATCTCAACGCGCCCGGTGACTGCCCGCCCCACCCGGCAGGTGAGACCAACGATCTCCCCGGTGCGGTTGCGCATCGCGGAAATTCGGTGCAAGGTGCGGGCGATGCCGGCGCGGTTGTCGCCCCCGAAAGTTCCCACCTGTCCCACGACATGGGCGATGTCAGCTGTGGAAACCACCTCGTGTCCCAGCACCACCTCCTGCCCGTCGAACCTTGCCTCCGGCTCTCGGCCCAAGTCGAGCACGATCTCGAGCAGGTCTCCCATCTCCGGCGGCAGCGAGTGCACGGCATCTCGCAGCGAGGCAGGGAGTTTGCCCACCAGAAGCTCCAGCTCCTCCTCGAACGAGGGGCCGAAGTCGAACTGCAGGTCGGTCAGTCCCTTGCCTCCTTCGGGATGGGGCATGAGCACCGGAGCTGCGATGGGAGAAGGGCCCCTCTAATGGGTCCCATCGCTCCGGCGAGTGGGCAGCCGCGCAGGGTCACCGGAACTCTGCAGCCAACGCCCAGTCACAGCTGGAATATACCGCACCCGAAGCTTGCCGCACTGGCCATCACCTCCTCAGCCCATCTGAGGCGGGATGGTCGCCTGGGCGACTGGCATAACCCCGGCCAGGGCCCGCTTCTGCGTGGCTACTGGCTGACGGACACGAAGCTTCATCGGAAGGTCCCTGGACATCAATAGCTGCGTGGCTACTGGCTCAAAGCCCCGCGCTGCCACTGCGCGTGCCACCTCGCCGTCGTAGTGGCGGAGAAGACAGATGGTGGGGCCCGGAGGTAGCTGGCCAATCAGGCTGTGCACCGCCTCCACCGCGAGGCCCCGCTCCTGGGGGTCAAGCATCACGCTCATCTGAGTCGGCCTAGCTTGAGAGGATCCTCGGACTCCAGCCCAACCGACGACCTTCATCTCCTTTTCGATGACGTAGTGGCGGGAGTCCCCGGCCCGGGCATCCATGCGGGTCAGCCAACCGAGTTGGAAGGTCGACCGCCACTGCTTAAAGGATGGCGCCTCAACCGCCGCCACCGCATGAGGCGCGGTGCGGAGGTAGAGCAGGTATACCCCCATCAGGTCCTCCTTGTGGGCGGGCCGCCAGGGGTCTGCTTTGGCGTGGGGGGGGCGGGGTAGTTCGCGGAACGAGATCTGCTCGCTCGCGTAGGGCTGAAAACCCTGTTCGCGAAGCAAACTTGCCAGCGCGTGACCATCGGGTATTCGCACCAGAAATCTGGTCACCCCTCGCTCCAGCCCTTCATTGAACAGGAACTGAAGTAGAGGAACCCCGGCGAAGTCACCTTCTACGCTAGGGTCCAGGCAGAGGTTGAGGATCTTCCAAGCACGCCCTCCAGGGGCCGGTTCTGCCTGGACGAAGCCCACGATATGACCGCGCTCCTCAGCTACGTAAAGCTGGTCACCCACGTCCGAGAGGGGCATGAACGCGGACAGGCTCTTGGTGAGGATTGACCATGCTCGTGCCAGCGCTGCGCCTGGGACCGGGCTGTGCGGGCCGGCCGCCGCCAGTCGCTGCGTGAGCTCCTCCTCCACGACAGTGGTGGTCCGGTAGAGGGCATCCACCTGGCTCAGGTCCCGGTAGCTGGCGACTCGTACGTGCATCCAAGTAGTTTGCAAGGACGGGCCCCCGGCCGTATACCAATGAGTTGCCGGTGAGGTAAGCCCACTGTCGGGACAGTCCGTCGTGGCCCTTCCGGTGCCTAAATCCAGAGGTTGCCAACAACGGAACTCGTTGCCAGTTACTGGTCTCATAGATACCTCTTCGCAAAGGGGTGTCTAATGCATGGCGACGAAGTCAGCGACGAACCGCGGAAGATCCCGGTTGGGGCTGCAGCGCGCCGCCGCAGCGGAACTGAGCGTCCGAGGCTCCCGCTGCAGTCGGCGCTACTTTTCGACATTCGGTCTTGGGGGTCCTGCTCGGCATGCCGTTGGTCGGCCCCCGCCGGAGTCCGGGGATGACCTTGGGTGCCGCGGCAGGTTGGGCCATCCTCATCGTCGCTGGCCACCGCCTACGCCATCCGGCATCGGTCACCGACTAGCAGCCGGGGGCGCTGGCGTGGTTGTTCTGACCCTCCGGAGCTTGGGCTCTGGTTCAGTGTGCCGCACTGGTGGTTGGGGTGACCCTTGAACCGCCCCGGGAAAGCTGGAGACTCCATTCGTTGAGAGGATGGAGGTATGACAAGCACGACCAGGTACCCGCAGGAGCTGCGGGAACGGGCGGTTGAGACAGCCGAATTCAGCCCATTTCTAGATGCGGTGGAGCGGAGCGACGCAACCCTGTCCAGGCTGGGTAGGGCCGTTCCTCAGAGTCACCCAGAGGTGCTGCGTCAGATCGCGGGCTCGACGGCGTCCTTCCCAGGTCGGCTGGATGGCAGGTCAGAGCCCGGCCAAAAACAGCTGATGCAGCCGGGGATCTCCGGTGATCTCGGGATGAAAGGTTAGCGCCAGGTGCCGACCCTGACGAACCGCTGCCGGTCGCCCGCGATAGGTCGCCAGCACTTCGACCCCATCTCCAACCTGTTCGATTGCGGGGGCGCGGATGAACGCAACCAGCACTGGCGGCGGTCCGACGGCAGGAATGTCCAGCTCAGCCTCCTCTGACTGCAGCTGGCGGCCGAAGGCGTTGCGTCGAACCGCGATGTCCAGGATCTGCAGCGTCACCTGGTCGGGGAGGCCGTCCTGTATCTCCCGGGCCGCCAGAATGGTGCCAGCACAGGTAGTGAGGCAGGCCATGCCGCCGGCAACCGTCTCCTGAATCGGCTTGAGCAGGCCGGCGGTGCCGATGAGGCGGCTCATCGTCGTGCTCTCGCCTCCGGGAATGACCAGCGCCTTGAGCCCGATCAGCTCCTCAGGGAGGCGCACAGTCACAGCTCTGGCACCACAGGCTTCGAGGACCCTAATGTGCTCGCGGAAGTCGCCCTGAAGTGCCAGGACTCCGACCCGAGCGCCGGTCATGAGAGGCCGCCAGCGCCGAGGCTCAGATGCCTCGAACCGCCAGCAGCTCCTCCGGTCGCAGGCTTGAGGTGCTGATCCCCACCATCGGCTCGCCGAGGTCCTCGCTCACCTCGGCCAGGATCTCGGGCTTGTCGAAGTAGGTGGTGGCCTGGACGATCGCCTTGGCACGGCGGAGTGGATCCCCACTCTTGAAGATCCCGCTGCCGACGAAGTTGCCTTCGCAACCCAGCTGCATCATGAGGGCCGCGTCTGCGGGAGTCGCAATACCCCCGGCAGAGAAGTTCACCACCGGGAGCTTGCCGGTCGATGAAACCTCGCGCACCAACTCCAAAGAGGCGCCGAGCTCCTTCGCAGCGGTAGCCAGCTCCTCCTCACGTAGCGACCCGAGGCGCCGGATCCCCTGACTGACCGCCCGCATGTGGCGAACCGCCTCGACCACATCTCCGGTGCCGGCCTCGCCCTTGGTCCTGATCATTGCGGCTCCCTCGGAGATTCGGCGCAGCGCCTCACCGAGATTGCGCGCTCCGCAGACGAAGGGAACCTTGAACTTCCACTTGTCGACGTGGTTCTCCTCGTCGGCTGGGGTGAGGACCTCAGACTCATCAACGTAGTCGATTCCGAGCGCCTGTAAGATCTGGGCCTCCACGAAGTGTCCGATACGGCACTTGGCCATGACGGGGATCGAGACTGCCGCCATGATCTCTTTGACCAATCGGGGGTCGCTCATCCGGGCGACGCCTCCCTGGACCCTGATGTCAGCTGGCACGCGCTCCAGAGCCATCACTGCCACCGCCCCCGCCTCCTGGGCGATCTCCGCCTGCGCGGGAGTGACCACATCCATGATCACGCCGCCTTTGAGCATCTCCGCCAAACCGCGCTTGACGCGGACGGTGCCTGTCTCGACGTGTCCATTCTGAGTCATTTCTTTCCTTCCGCAGATGACACTCTGCATCCCCGCCATGAGGACGCCGAGTCGAGTTCGATTGTATCTCCCGCGGTGCTACGCTGACCCGCTGAGACTGCCGGATACCTCGCGCACGGTGCCGTCCGTCTCTGTCTGCGGTTGCCACTCTCGTTGGGCCAACCACGCGCCCGCGAGCTCGCGTCACTGCCTCTGGACCCAGCACCCGCAGGCTGGAGCGGGGTCGTGGACCGCCCTAAGGCGGACTTGCGCCCGTGTGCGTGCGCGAAGGCGACAACCTCCCTACAGTTGACGCTCACGCCTCCCCCCATCCCAAGTAGGCCAGTCGCTGTGCGGTAGGCTGCTCTTGAGCCGCCATGGCGCAGTGGTAGCGCAGGGGCCTTTTAAGCCCAGGGTCGCAGGTTCGAATCCTGCTGGCGGCACCACCTTCCCGATCTCAGAGCGGACGTATAGTGCCATGAACAAGCGGGCTCTGGGGCCGATTGACAGCAATTCTGACAGCAGTATTGACAGCAATTACGGGCGGCCCTCGGCGAACGCTTGCGATCACCGGCGGACGGCGGCCAGACGCGGAAACCGGGAGGGAAGCGTCTATCGGCGGGCCGCCGGAAGGTGGGTCGCCCAGGCCACCTCCCCCTCGGGGGGCAAGCTCTATCGCTACGCCAGGACCAGGGAAGATGCCTCCGCCAAGCTCACCGCCGCCCTGGCGGCGTTCTCAGAGAATCGCACGCCACCACCGGAGCGGCAGACCGTTGCCGACTTTCTCGAAGGATGGTTGGAGAACACCGTTCGTACCTCCGTGCGGGCCTCCACCTACGAGAGCTATGCCGGTGTGGTGCGGCACCACCTCATCCCCGCCCTCGGCCGGATCCGGCTCAGCCGCCTCACCCCCGATGAGGTCCAGGGGCTGCTGAACCGCAAGCTGGAGGCAGGGCTGTCGCCCCGCCGGGTCGACTACCTTCGTGGAATCCTCCATCGCGCACTCAACCAGGCCCTCCGCTGGGGACTCGTGGGCAGAAATGTCGCCGGACTGGTCCGCTCGCCCAAGCAGGTCCGCTACGAGATCCACCCCCTGGACCCAGACGAGGTGAAGGTCCTACTGGCAGAGGTGAGTGGCGATCGCCTGGAGGCGCTCTTCGCGCTGGCCATCGCCACAGGCATGCGCAGCGGGGAGCTGCTGGGCTTGCGCTGGGAGGATGTGGATCCCGCCGGGATCCTGCACGTCAGGCGGGCCCTGGAGCGCTACCAGGGCGCCTACCGGCTGGTCGAGCCCAAATCGTCCAGGGGTGTGCGGTCGATCAGCCTGCCGCCCTTCGCCCTCCGCGCGTTGGAGCGTCAACGCGCCCTCCAGGCGGCGGAGCGGGAACGAGCCGGTTCGGTCTGGACGGAGTGGGGCCTGGTCTTCACGACTCAGATCGGACTTCCGTTGGACGGTTCGATGGTGACCCATGCCTTGCACCGCCACCTGAGGAGCGCCGGCATTCGCCACCAGCGGTTCCACGACCTCCGCCATGCCTGCGCGTCGCTGCTCTTGGCAGAGGGGTCAACCCCAGGATCGTGATGGAGATCCTGGGCCATTCCCAGGTGAGCCTCACTCTGAATACCTACAGCCACGTGATCCCGAGCCTGGGGCGGGAGGCTGCCGACCGTTTGGAGTCCCTGCTGGGAGGTGGTGATCCGGCTCCAGGCCCGTGACCTTGGTGAGGACTTCAGACGTCGCTCGTCTGATCTCACCTGATCTCGGAGCCATGTATTTCCCACCCACTGTGAGACAGGCACTCGTGGGTGCACCGGGAGCATCCTCCCTGGTCGTCGCGGGGACCGGGCAGTGGCTCCGGTGTGCCACCGAGCGAGTCCGGGCCGGGTTGGACCGACCACCCTCAAGCGTCGAGCCGGCCCCCAAATCTTTTCGGCCGGTCCCCCTGGATCCGCCAGCCCCGCTCTGCCCGCGCCTTGGCGGCGCCGCGAGCGGCCCTGGCGACCCTGAGCTTGGCAGGCATCCCTGACCTGGAGCCGGCTGGAGTGTCCCGAGGCACGGCCAGCTCATCTCCCGACATCGTGGCATAGGATCAGCAGTCTGGCCCGCGCGCCGGCTATAGGGTCCCGGGCGCAGCGGCGTCCTCACCCTGATCGCCGAATGTGCCGAGTGCCAACTCGGCTGCCGCCTCGACGGCCTGACGCGCGGCCTCCGAGTCAATCGGGTGATCCGAGAACCGGGCCACCGCGTACCAGCGCACCAGCGTGGACCTGGCTGAGCTGGTTCGCCACCGATCCGGCAGGGCCCGGGCGGCGCTCAGTGGCCGCGACTTCGTCGTGCCGGAGGACGTCCAGGAACTGGCTGTACCCTCACTGGCGCATCGGCTTACCCTGCGTCCTGACCTTTGGGCGCAACGCATCCGACCCGCAGACATCGTCTCGGAATGTTTGCAGGCGGTCCCTGTTCCACCAACTTTGCCGGCGACAATGTTGTCCCGCACGCAGAACGGGCCAGGAGGAGCCTGACGTCCCAAATTGGCACTGCCCGTCCCAAGTGCCCGAGTATCACCGGCACTCTAACGGCCCACGAGTTCAGATTCGGCCAGTTGGTCGGTGTCGGCTTGCGGAACAAACGTCGGCCCGCCCGAGCACACAGCGGCACTTCGACGCGCGGGGCCGCCGTCGCGCTCGTGCCGGCGTCCTCTAGTGACAGGTAAGTGTTGCGGTGCCGACGTCAGGGCCGTTGCGGTAGGTCGCCTGGTCGTACTGATGTGGAGCAAAGGGGGCAAAGGTGACCTGGAACCAGCTGTGGACCGACTCGTGATACCTAATCCCAAGGGCACAGAAGACGGGAGGGACGACGTAAGGTCCTGTCAAGGTGATCTGGAATGCGGCCGTACCGAAGGCTCGACTTCGTTTTACTGTGACGACCGGGTGCCGCACCAAAAAGTGGACTCCTTCGGAGGTCTCCATTGCCTTCACCGCCGCCTGTTCCCCATTGTCCAGACTGGCCGATCTTGGAGTGGGTGTTGCTGAGCCGCCTAGCGCAGAGGGCAGGTGAATGGCTGAGCACCCAGCCACCATCGTGATGCACACGGAAAGGGCCAATACTCCGCTGGCGCGGCTGCCGTGTTCGCGGGTGAGGTTGAGAACCAACCCGAGCCGCTGACGGATGACCACGAACGCGGTCCGCGCAGACAGCGTTCTCTCCGAGCTAGTCAATAGAGTGTCTTCTCGACGTATGTCAGGGCCCGATCACTCAGCGACTGGGCGTGCTGATTAGCGCACTGGTCGCGAGCGTCCCGTCCCGCGCCAGCAACGCACACCAGATTGACCATCGCAAGTACCGAGCTGGTTGCGGATCCTCCGACGCTGTACGACGCCACCAGGCCGCCCATGACGTAGTCGGTTCCCGGCCGACTGCCCTCCACGCCAACGACTATCGAGACCACTTGATGCGCAGGAACCACGTACCCGCTCAATGCTGCGAGCGGCCAACTGCCATTTGGGCCCGGACCGCCACGGGGCGGTGGTGGCCAGCCATGCTCATTCTCCAAGGAGTCAACCCCGGGAAGGACTGCGTAGTGCACAAGGGTTGGAGCCGCCAGCCCGGGCACGCCCAGTAGCGTCACGCTTCGCAGGGTCACGTTCTGAGCGGAAGTGTTGCGTGCCTGAACCGTAAAAATCAGAACGCTGCCGGGGTTTGCCGGCGCGCCTGCCCCGACCGTGCCCGGTGTTCTAAGCACGCCGAGTTGTGCGCCGGCGCAGCCGGCCAGCATCGCCACGAGGGCACACCCGATCGCCGGTAGCCACCTCCAACTCACCATCGGGCCACTGCCAATGCCAGGCGAAGCGCGGTTGCGTCGGTATGGAATAACGGGTTCGGGGCGGGGAGAGCAAGCGTCGAATTTAGTTCTGGCCCGGTCACGCCCCTGGGAGTGCGAGAGCGGAAACTCCCAGGGTCCGAACCACTCTGGGCAGGCATTACGGCCGTCATGACCCGGGCAGTATGAGCATCTCCGATTGAAACGACGAGGTCGGACTGCCTGCGTCGGCCCGTCGCTTGGCCGCTCCGAGGATCAAGGCAGGGTGGCGAGGGCACGTTCGAGGTCGCGACGATTGACAATGCGGTCGATCAGGACACCTGGAGGGTCCGAGAAGTAGAGCACCCTCCAGTCGCCTACCCTCAGCCGGTACCATCCACGATGACCAGCTAGGGCCTTGATGTCGGCACTTGGATGCTCGTCGGCCAGGGCGTGCAGTCCCTCGAGTATCGCGAGCCGCTGTTTGTCAGGGACGCGACGGAGGTCGCGTTCCCCTCTGGGGGAGAGAGTTATCGTCCTCGGCAAGGCCTAAGCCTCGGAGTCGAGCTCGGCAACCACCTCATCCAATAGCCGGCCCCTCTGGCCCTTGGACACCTCGGCTTCGGCCAGGCTCATCGAACGGACGTACTCCGGGGCATTGGCAAGAATGTGATCGAGCAACTCGTCTTCGTCGACGGCGATGAGGGCAGCGACGGGGTGCCCCCGCCGGGTTACCAGGGTCGGTCGGCCAGTTCGAGCCACCTGCTCGACGACTGCGCTGGTGTTGTTGGCCAGGTCACGGATCCCGATTGTTGCCACTAGCCCACTCCCATCCTCAATGTACCTTCTAACGTAGTATATTGGCAAAGTGACGGTTGTCGGTGCGCACCGGCCGGGTGCGGATGGTGGCGACTTCAGCGGCTAGCCTACGGCGCGCTTCGACTGGGCCTGGCGGGCCAGGGGCACCAGAGAGTTGACAGCAATTTTGACAGCAACGGCAACGTTCACGGATGGACGCTGGCGGACGGTATGGGTCCTGAAAGCAGCAACTTTGAACTCACGTCGGACGCGAACGCACGTCCACGGACGCTTCCAGGGCAGTCTTTTAAGCCCAGGGTCGCAGGTTCGAATCCTGCTGGCGGCACCCCATTGCTGATCTCCATGCGCAGAATTGGCTGGCTGAGCAGACCAGTTGTGGGATCAGTAGTGGGATCAGTTGACGGCAATCACACGTGACCCGCACAGCCCGCCAATTCTGCGACGACCAAGAGCGGTCTGCGCCGCAACCCTAGCTGAGGCCGTGGACTGACGTCCGGAGTGGCGCGGGACCTCGGGGGTGTTCGCGGGAATTGACCGGTGCCGCTGGCCTTCGGTCTAGAGCCAAGATATTCGCATATCAGAATTGAAATAAAGCCGAGGGGATCAAGATGAAGTACGACCTTGCCATAGTCGGCTCGGGAGGCGCCGGGTTCGCAGCCGCCATCGCGGCCACGGCTCGTGGGCTCCAAGTGGTCATGGTGGAGCGGTCCACGATAGGGGGCACGTGCGTCACCGCGGGGTGCATTCCGTCCAAGGCGCTGCTGGCGGCCGCGGAGTCCCGCCAGGTGATCTCCGAAAGGCGCTTTCCGGGGATCGACGGTACCGCCGCCCCGACCGACATGGCGGCGCTGGTCGCTGGTAAACGGGAGCTGGTGGAGGGGCTGCGTCGCGAAAAGTACGAGGATCTAGCTGCGGAGTACGGCTGGCGTGTGCTGAGAGGGGCGGCTCACTTCGTCGCCGGTCCGGCGCTGGTGGTCGGGAACGAGCGCATCGAGGCCGACCAGTTCCTGGTGGCATCAGGGTCGTCGCCGTGGGTTCCGGAGGTTCCCGGGCTGGCCGAAAGCGGCTATCTCACATCCACGACGGCGATGGAGTTGGAGCGACTCCCCGAGTCCGTGATGGTGATCGGCGGTAACTACGTGGGGCTGGAGCTGGGACAGGCTTTCGCCCGGTTGGGCACTGCGGTGACCCTGGTGGAGGCGTTGCCACGGCTGGCGCCTGACGAGGAGCCGGAGATCGGAGAGGCGCTCGCACGGATCCTCACTGACGAGGGAATTACCGTCCGCGCAGGGGTCTCCTTGACGGAGGTGCGCTACGCCAGGGGTGGAGTGAGCACGATAGTCGGGGGCGTAGAGCTTAGGGCGGAGACGATTCTGATGGCGACCGGGCGTAGGCCGAATACCCGAGGCCTGGGTCTAGATGAGGTTGGCGTGCTCCTGGGAGCCAACGGCGCGATTAGCGTCGACCCCTCCCTGGTGACCTCCAACCCTCGCATTTGGGCCGCCGGCGACGTGACCGGGGCCCCGCAGTTCGTGTATGTGGCGGCCGCTCACGGGACGATGATGGTCGACAACGCATTCTTCGGAGCTCGGCGCACAGTCGATTACTCGCATCTGCCGCGAGTGACCTTCACCGGCCCCAACATCGCGGCGGTGGGCTTGACCGACGCTCAGGCGGCGGCAGCCGGGATCGCCTGCAGCCGTCGGGTGCTGCCACTGGCGTACGTGCCGCGGGCGATAGTCAATCGGGACCCGCGAGGGCTGGTGAAGATGGTCGCGGACCAAACGTCCGGAGAAGTCCTGGGAGTCCACATTCTGGCTGCTAATGCGGCCGACGCCATTCTGGCTGCCACCTATGCACTGGAGGCGAGGATGACAGTGGAGCAGATCGCCGGCACCTGGACCCCCTATCTCAGCATGGCTGAGGGGATCAAGCTAGTGGCGCAATCCTTCACCCGCGACATCAGCAAGTTGTCCTGCTGCGCGGCATGACGCCGGCAGTGACGAGCCCTACTCAAGGAGTGATCGAAGTCCTGGGTGCGCATGAGGGCAGAGAGCCGGTCGCAAAGTTCTGAGGGCCGCAGCGGCGCTGCCGGCGCCCTGCGGCCGGCTCCGAGCGCGGTATCCTTTCGCTTCCCGCGAACGGAGTCCCGGTACGATGGAGCTCCGCGGAGGCTCGGGCCCTCGCGATGGAGTGACACGATTTTGGAGGGCTGAGCGAGTGGACATGCCGTATCGTCGCCTCGGCCGCTCTGGGCTCAGGGTGAGCCTCCTCTCGCTAGGTTCATGGGTCACCTTTGGCAACCAGGTGGATGAGGAGGTGGCGCTGGCCTGCATGCGGATCGCGCGGGAGCGGGGAGTCAACTTCTTCGACAACGCCGAGTCATATGCGGCTGGCGAGTCGGAGCGGATCATGGGCATTGTGCTCGCCAAGAGCGGCTGGTCTCGGCGCAGCTACGTCATATCGACCAAGTTCTTCTGGGGCATACACGGAGGTGTGAACGTCCAGAACACCTTGAACCGCAAGTATCTGCTCCAGGCTATGGACGACTCCTTGGAGCGACTTCAGCTCGACTTTGTGGATTTGGTGTTCTGTCACCGGCCTGACCCTGAGACGGACATCGAGGAGACGGTCTGGGCGATGCACGATCTCGTGAGCCGGGGAAAGGCGCTCTACTGGGGTACCTCCGAGTGGCCGGCTGCCGACATCCGCGCGGCCCACGACATCGCCGAGCGGCACCACCTCCATAAGCCCCTAATGGAGCAGTCCGAGTACAACCTGTTCACTCGGCATCGGGTGGAGACCGAATACCAGCCTCTCTATGAGGACTGCGGATTGGGATTGACGACCTGGAGTCCGCTGGCCTCGGGGCTGCTGACTGGAAAGTACCTGGACGGTATTCCGCAGGGCAGTCGAGCGGCGGTGCCTGGCTACGAGTGGTTGCACGCGAGTTTGACCGATGCCGCACGGAATGAGGCGGTTCGTCGACTTCTACCCCTGGCCGAGGAGTTGGGGTGCACGCCAGCTCAACTGGCAATCGCCTGGTGCGCGAGCAATCCGCGAGTCTCAACGGTCATCACCGGGGCGACCAGCGTAGCTCAGGTGGAGGAGAACCTAGACTCGCTGGCGATCATGAGCAAGCTCACCCCGACTCTCCTGGAGCGCATCGACGGGCTGTTCACGCCCGGCTGACGGTGTGCACCCTCTGACCGCCTTCGAGCCGCCTGTCGGCGGGGCTGCCCACCTGTTTGACAACCCACCTCCGGACATTTCCGCAGCGGAGGTTTCCGTGATTGCCAAAGAGAACTTTGGACTGGTGGGGATTCTCGACCACTTGGAGGGCGAACGCGACCAGAACTTCCGTCTGTCTGCAGACGACGGGACGGAGATCGTGCTCAAGATCAGCAATCTCCAGGACGGTCCTGACGTTCTGGAGATGCAGAGGCGAGCTCTCGAGCATGTGCTGCGTATCGACCCCGAGCTCCCCGTGATGCGCCAGCTCCCCTGCCTTGACGGTGCCCCCTGGGCCGGTGTCCGGGACCTTGCAGGGAATGAGCACCTGGTGAGGGCATTCACCCGCCTGCCTGGCCGGCACCTCAAGGCGGCGACCATGTCCCTCGGGGCCATCCGAGACCTGGGTCTCCAGTCCGCCCGCTTGGGCCGTGCCCTCAGCGGCTTCTTCGACCCCGCGGCCGGGCTCCGCTTGGCCTGGGACGCCCGCCGGGTGATGGAGTTGCGGCCGTTTCTGCCGATTCTCGATGGCGACTGGCGGCGGAGCGTGGTGGCAGCCAGCATCGACGCTTTTGAACAGCGCGCACTTCCGCGCCTTCTAGCGCTTCGAGCTCAGGTGATCCACAACGACATCTCCTTGAGCAACGTGCTCTTCGACGACCGCGAGCGAGTCTGCGGGATCCTCGACTTCGGTGACCTGCTCCACGCTCCACTGGTCTGCGACCTGGCGGTTAGCGCGGAGTCGCTCTGGGCCAGAGAAGATGCGGTTCAAGCGATGGCCGCCATATCGGCAGGGTACTTCTCCGTCACTAGGATGGAGGCGGCAGAGCTGGCGGTTTTCCCAGACCTCCTGCGCGCTCGTTGGGCGGCGCTCGCGCTGCTGTCTGCCTGGCGGAGCGACAGGTACCCCGCCACCGCCAAATATGTCTCCGGGTGGCAGGACGGGCTGTGGGAGATGTTCGCCAAGGTCGAGGAGCTGGGAGCGGATCGTTGGCGGCAGCTTGTGCTCGAAGCGCTTGGCAGCGGCGGGGCCGCTGAGAACCCCGCCATAGGTGTGTCGGTGGCCAGCCTGACCGAGCGACGAAGTCGCCTCTTCGGACCGGCGCTATCCCCGCTCTTCTATGACAGGCCACTTCACTTGGTGCGGGGCGAGGGAGTCTGGCTGGAGGACTCCGAGGGTCGCAGGTACCTCGACGCCTACAACAACGTGCCCATCGTCGGGCACAGTCATCCCAGGGTTGTCGCCGCCATCTCGGAGCAGGCCGCCCGCCTCAACACCAACGTGCGCTATCTGCACCCGGCGGCCATGGAGCTCGCGGAGCGGCTGCTTGGCACTCTGCCCAAGGAGCTCGACACCGTCCTGTTCTCCAACTCGGGGAGCGAGTCCAACGATCTCGCCTACCGGTTGGCGGCGAGCTTCGCTCAGGCGGATGGGGCGGTCGTCACCAAGTTCGCGTATCACGGCTCAACCGTGCTGACCGCAGCGCTCTCCCCGGAGGAGTGGAAGACTATGACCGCCCCGCGGCACGTCGCACTCATGCCCGCCCCGGACGATTACGCCGGCCCTTACCTGCGCTCAGATCCGCACTGGGCGGAGCACAGTGCGGCGGAGGTTGACAGCGCTGTCGAAGAGCTGGCTTCCCGAGGACATCGACCCGCCGCCATGTTCGTCGACACCGGGTGGAGCAGTGAAGGGATCCTCACCCCCCCACCTTCTTACCTGCAGGAACTCCTGCGCCGATGGCACGACGCCGGGGGCCTTCTGGTCGCCGACGAGGTCCAGATGGGCTTTGGTCGTTCGGGGTCCAACATGTGGGGCTTCCAAGCGTTCGAGGTCGTGCCGGACCTCGTGACGATGGGCAAGCCCATGGGCAACGGGCATCCCGTGGCGGCGGTGGTGACGAGGCGAGAAATAGCCGAGCGCTTCGCCGCTACAACCAGTTGGTTCAGCACTTTCGGCGGCAACCCGGTCGCCGCGGCGGCCGCTCTGGCGGTTCTGGACATACTCGACGAAGAGAATCTGATCGAAAACGCGTCCCGGATCGGCATCCAGCTCAAGGATGGGTTGGTCGCTTTGTCATTGCGCCATCCCACCATCGGCGATGTCCGGTCACGAGGGTTGTTGATAGGGGTCGAGCTGGTCAGCGACAGGGGGACCAAAGAGCCGTTTCCGGCGCACGGTGTGGTGGAGCGGATGCGCGACCGCGGTGTTCTCATCGGATCCACCGGGCCCCGCGGAAATGTGCTGAAGATTCGCCCTCCACTGGTGGTCGGACGGGACCATGCTGAGCTTTTGCTAGCCGCGCTCGATCAGGTCCTTTCGGAGCTTGAGGCGGCCTGAATGGCATCGGCTGGAGGCCGTTCGTCGTCTGAACTAGAGCGGTTGCCTCCACCCGGTCCTCCAGATACGTACCATCCGGCTCCCAATGCGGCTGTGGAGACGCGCCTCTTCGAGCTCGCTGGCCGGGGGAGATACGGGACAGGCTCCTGGCGACGGCGCTGGCGGGAGAGCAGACCATGACCTCCTCGCTGCTCGCCGTCTACCGGCTGGAGCGGTCTGAGCTTCCCAAGTTCGGGCAGAGGTCCTCCGTTGTCGACAGCTTCGGACGCCTGGCGGCCGTGGTTTAGACGACCGGTGTCTAGGTTCTGCCGACGGGAGAGGTGCACGACCGCGTGGCTCCCGCGAAAGAGAGGGCTTTGCCGACCGTCAGGAGGGGCGAACCGCCCACGCGCGTTCGTGGACGGAGGAGTTTGCCGGCATCAAAGGAGGCGCCGAGGTCATGCTCGAGGACACGACCCCGGCGGTGGTGGAGACCTTTGGCGTGGTGCCGGACACAGATCCCAGCCAGCGCTTACGGTCTAGCCCCGCTCGGGTCTGGTAGATCGGTAGCTTTGGGCTCGGATCAGGCGCCGCGCCGGCCATCACGGACGCCAGCGAAGCTCGCTCCAGCTGCCCAGAGCCTTCTCGGTCGCGAAGCGGATGAGGCCGCCGAGCACCTCAGCTGAGACTCCGGGGCGGTAGAAGTTGGCGGTCCCGATCTGGATCGCATCCGCGCCGGCAACCAGGAACTCGAGCGCATCCTGAGCCGATCCAATTCCCCCAATCCCTATGACCGGGACGCTCACCGCTCTTCTCAGCCGTGCCACCGCCGCGAGCGCGAGCGGCTTGATCGCCGGGCCGCTGAGGCCGGCTGTGCCCAAGCCCGGGAGCACCGGCTTTCGCTCGGCGACGGAGATCTTCATGCCGACATAGGTGTTGACCGCCGATATCGCGTCGGCGCCCGCATCCTCCACCGCTCGGCCAACGTCGGTGACGTCGGTCACGTTCGGGGTGAGTTTCACGATCAGGGGCAGCGCTGTCACCTGCCGCACCGCCGCCACCAGCGCTTGGGCGCGCTTCGGATCCGTGCCGAAGTCCATCCCGTGACTGATGTTGGGGCAGGAGATGTTGAGCTCCAGGCCGGCGATTCCCGCAACACCCGAGAGGCGCTCGCAGACGCCGACGTACTCCGCGATATCCGCGCCTGCCACATTGACTATCACCGGCACCGGCCATGCCCGCCAGCGCGGGGCGTAATCCCGGGCGACCACCTCAACCCCCGGGTTCTGCAGCCCAATCGAGTTGAGCATTCCCGCGGTGGTCTCGGAGATTCGGGGAGGGCGGTTGCCCTCCCGCGGCAGCAGTGTGGTTCCCTTGCTGTAGACGGCGCCTAGGTGGGAGATCGGTCCCATCTGCTCCGCCTCGAACCCATATCCGAAGGTTCCGGAGGCGACCCCAACCGGATTGGGCAGGATCAGCCCTCGGCCGAGGTTGACGGCGAGATCCATGGTCAAGTGGCCGTCATCCGAGGTGCGCGGGCTGCCTCAGCAGCCGATCCCAATCCAGCAGTCCCGAGGCCAGGACGGGACCCTGCCGGCAGCACAGGCCGAGCGGCCCTGGTGTCTCCTCGGCAGCGCCCAGTGGGATGGCGCAGCCGAGGCAGGTGCCGAACCCGCAACCCATCGGTGCTTCGATCGAGACCTCCAGCGAAGCCTCCGTCCGCCCGGCCGCAAACTCCGAAGCCCACAGCCGGTGCACCGCGGCGAGCATTGGGTTGGGCCCACAGGCGTAGATCCTCTGGATCCCGACCAGGAGCTCTGGGAGCCCATCCGTGAGCAACCCCTGCGTGCCTTTCGATCCGTCCTGGGTTCGCATCAAGCACCCCTTGAGCCCCCCAGGCAGGAGGTGTTCGGGGTAGAGCTCAGCGGCGGTCCTGGCGCCGTTGAGCCAGATCACCTCCTCACCGCGTTCGATCAGTCTCTCAATCAGGAGGGGAAACGGCGCAGATCCCAGCCCGCCCGCCAGGAGCAGGGATCTGCCGGGGGATTCGGGAAGTGAGAAGCCGCGTCCCAGCGGTCCGAGGATCCGGACCCGGTCTCCCGGGTGGAGCAGTCGCAGCCGTCTGCTGCCCTGGCCGACCGCGGCCAGATAGAAGGCGACCTTGCCGTCTGTGCGATCGGCTCGACTGAAGGAGAACGGCCGCCTCAGCAGGGGCACCTGCCCTTCATCGACTAACAGTTGCGCGAACTCCCCCGGGGCGGCCGCCGCCGCCACTCTGGGAGAGTCAAAGCGGATCTCGAAGAGGGCGCCCTCCAACAGCTCGATGGAGGTGCAGGTGGCTTCTTCGTCGACGGCCTTGGAGAGGTCGCTCTGGCCGTAGATCTCAGCGGCCAGAGTTGGAGTGGTCGGGATCACGCGCTGGCCGGGACTGAGCTGGAGTGCCGATACTCGTCGATGGTGGCGGTCCTGGGGCGCTCTCCCACTCGCTCGCTCTCCAGCGCTTGCACCAGTGCCGCCGCTGTATCCATGGAGGTCAAGCAGGGAATCCCACGTTGGACGGCCGCCTGACGGATTCTGAAGCCGTCGCGGACCGGCCGGCGGTTTGGAGTCGGCCCATTCTCCCCGACCATCTCGTCGGTCGCCACCCGGGAGATGGTGTTGATCACCAGGTCGACCTGGCCCCCCACCGTTAGGTCGACGACATCGGGATGCCCGGCGTGCAGCTTGTGCACCTCCACCACCGAGACCCCAGCCTGGCGGAGCGCCGAGGCGGTGCCGTGGGTCGCGTAGACGCTGAAGCCCAGCTCCGCCAACCTGGCCGCCACCGGCAGCCCCTCGGGCTTGTCCTGGTCGGCGATGCTGACCAACGCCCCTCCCTTTCGGGGCAGCGCACCCAGTGCCGCTTCGAAGGCCTTCTCCAAAGCGGCCGGAAGAGAGACGTCGATTCCCATCACCTCACCGGTGGAGGTCATCTCCGGACCGAGCACGGTGTCCACCATGTCCAACTTTCGGCTGGAGAAGACCGGTGCCTTGACCGCCACCAGTTGGGGGGGGGTCATCAACCCCGGGGTGAGCCCCTGGTCCAGCAGCGAGTCCCCCAACATTGCGCGCACCGCTGCCGCCACCATCCCGACCCCGGTCACCTTGCTGAGGAAGGGCACGGTGCGACTTGACCGCGGGTTGACCTCGATCACGAGGACCTGGCCTCGGTGGACCACGTACTGCACGTTGATGAGGCCGATAGTCCCGGTTCGCAGCGCCAGCTGGGTGGTGACTTCCACCAGCTTGGATATGACCGTCGGTTGGAGCCGTTGGGGGGGGAACACCGCCATCGAGTCCCCGGAGTGGACGCCGGCGCGCTCGACGTGCTCCATGATGCCGGGAATTACCACGGTAGACCCATCACAGATCGCATCGACCTCCACCTCCAAGCCGAGGATGTACTTGTCGATCAGCACCTCGCCGCCGGCGTCGCCGGAGGCTCGCAGGGCGTCGGTGAGGTAGATGCGAAGCTCCTCCTCGGAGTGGGTCACATCCATGGCGCGCCCGCCCAGGACATAGGAGGGCCTGACCAGGACGGGGTATCCGACCCGGCTGGCGATCTCGACAGCGCGCTCCGGATCGCGGGTCGCCGCTCCAGGCGGTCGGGCGATCCGGAGCTCCTCCAGGATCGCCTCGAACTTCCCCCGGTCCTCCGCCAACTCGATGGATAGGCTCGGCGAGCCCAGCAGCGGGACCCCGGCTCTAGCGAGCTGTGGAGCCAGATTTATGGCCGTCTGCCCCCCGAACTGCACCACCACTCCCCGGGGCCGTTCCACCGCGCAGATCTCGGTCACCGACTCGAGATCCACCGGCTCAAAGTAGAGTCGGGAGCTGCAGTCGAAGTCGGTGGAGACGGTCTCCGGGTTGCTGTTCACCATGACCGCCTCCAGCCCCTGACGGCGGAGCGCCGCCGCCGCCTGCACCGAGCAATAGTCGAACTCAATGCCCTGACCGATCCGGATCGGACCGGAGCCGAGGACAACGGCGGCGGAACCGCTGGCGCGCTGCTCGTTCTCCTGCTCGTAGCACGAGTAGAAGTAGGGGGTTTCGGAGTCGAACTCCGCAGCGCAGGTGTCGACGCACTTAAAGGTCGTTGTGACCCCTGCCGCGAGGCGCGCTGAGCGCACCTCCGCGGCCGAGTTGAGCCCTGCCAGTGACGCGATCTCGCGATCCGCCATCCCGGCCCGCTTGGCTCTGCGCAGCAGCTCGGCGTTGAGCGGGCCGGCGGCGCCTCGCACCTCCTGCGAAAGCTGCACCAGCTCTCCCAGCCGGTCGCAGAACCAGGCTGGATACCCGGTCCTGCGGGCCACCACGCGCGGCTCCATGCCGCCGCGCAACGCCTCGAGGATCCCCTGGAGGCGGAGGTCACTCGGTACCTCCAGCCTCTCGGTCGCCAGCTTCAGCGCGCCCTCTTCGGGCTGGCCCTGCTCCAGCGACCGCAAAGCCTTGCTGATCGCCTCGAGGAAGTTGCGCCCGATCGCCATTGCCTCCCCGGTGGACTTCATCTGCGTGCCCAGGCGGCGGTCACCGTGGGGGAACTTGTCGAACGGCCAGCGCGGGATCTTGACCACGCAGTAGTCCAGGCTGGGTTCGAAGGCGGCACAGCTCTTTCCGGTCACCTGGTTGGAGATCTCACTCAGGCGCCGCCCCAGCGCGATCTTGGCAGCGACCCGGGCGATGGGGTAGCCGGTCGCCTTGGAGGCGAGCGCGGAGGAGCGGCTGACCCGCGGGTTGACCTCGATGACGAAGTAGTGGAAGGAGTCCGGGGCAAGGGCGAACTGCACGTTACAGCCGCCCTCGATTCCCAGGGCTGCGATGATCCGCAGCGCCGCAGACCGGAGCTGCTGGTGCTCCTTGTCGGTCAGCGTCTGGCTGGGTGCGACCACGATGGAGTCGCCGGTGTGGACCCCCATGGGATCGAGATTCTCCATGTTGCAGATGCAGATGCAGGTGCCGTCGCGGTCCCGCATCACCTCGTACTCGAGCTCACGCCAACCCATGAGAGCCTGCTCGACCAGCACCTGGGTGATGGGGCTGGCACGCAGCCCTCGGGCGACCACCTGCTCCAGTTCCTCGTGGGAGGTGGCGATCCCGCCACCGGTTCCCCCCAGGGTGAAGGCCGGCCTGACCACCAGCGGCAACCCCACCTCATCGGCGAAGGCCATCGCGTCGGCCACGCTGTTGACAGTAAGGGACGGGGGCACCGGTTCCCCGATCGCCACCATGCGGCGCTTGAACCGGTCTCTGTCCTCGGCGTCTCTAATAGCCTCCAGGGGGGTGCCCAGGATTCGAACTCCATGGCGCTGGAGCACTCCCTGGTCCGCCAGCTGCACTGCCAGGTTCAGGGCGGTCTGTCCTCCGAGCCCCGCCAGGATGCTGTCCGGGTGCTCGATGGCGATGATCCGTTCCACAGATTCGACCGTGAGTGGCTCCAGATAGACCCGATCAGCGGTCTCCTCATCGGTCATGATGGTGGCCGGGTTGCTGTTCACCAACACCACCTCGACCCCCTCCTCGCGCAGCGACCGGCAGGCCTGAGTCCCGGCGTAGTCGAACTCAGCCGCCTGCCCGATCACGATCGGTCCGCTGCCAAGGACCAATACCTTGCGGGGCGCGGCCTCGGAGTCCCCCCGGGAAGCCGCGGAGCCAACCGGTGTGGCCAGTCCCCTGCAGAGGCTCAGGAACTCATCGAAGAGAGGCTGGCGGTCCTGCGGCCCGGGACTCCCCTCGGGGTGGTACTGGACCGAGATGACCGGCCGCCGTTCGTGCCGCAGTCCCTCGACCGAGCCGTCATTGAGGTTACGTTCAGAGACGAACCATCCAGAGTCAGCCGGGATCGTCTCGCCGTCGACCTGGAACTCATGGTTCTGCGGGGTCACGAAGACCCGGGCTGTGGTGATGTCTCGAACCGGGTGATTTCCGCCGTGGTGGCCGAAAGGCAGCCTGCTGGTGGTCGCTCCGATCGCTCGACCGACCAGTTGGTGCCCCAGGCAGATGGCCAGCACCGGGTAGCGCTCGATGGCGAATCTGGTCAGCTCGACCTCTGCCGGCAGCTGCGCGGGGTCGCCCGGGCCGTTGCTCAGGACCACTCCGTCCGGCTTCAGCTGCTCCAGCGTAGCTGGGGTGCACGAGTGGGGTAGGACCAAGATCTCGACCCCCCGACTGGCCAGGGAGCGCAGGGTGTTGAGCTTCACTCCGAAGTCGATGACCGCTACCCGCAGTCCGCGGTACAAATCCTGTCGGTGGAGTGCTGGTTGGACCGCTCCGCGACGCAGCGCGGGGTGCAACTGGTCATGGAAGTGGTACGCGGTAGGGCACGACACTTGGCTGACAAGCTCCTGCTCCGACACTGAAGGAGACCGTCTGGCCAGCTCCACCAACTCTTCCTCGCTGACGAGCCCGACGGGAGCCAGCGCGGCGCGCAGCGTCCCATGATCCCGCAGGTGACGGGTGAGCGCTCTGGTGTCGACGCCCTCCAGCCCCGGCAGACCTTGGTCGGTGAGCCATCGTGCCAATGTCTGCTCCGCCTGCCAGTGCGGAGCAGTCGGACTCGCCTCGGAGACGATGACTCCCCTGGCCCAGGCTTGGCGCGACTCCATGTCCGCTTCGGCCGTGCCTACGTTGCCGATGAGAGGCTGGGTGAACGTGAGGAGCTGGCCGGCGTAGGAGGGGTCGGTGAGCACCTCCTGGTAGCCGGTCATGCAGGTGTTGAAGACCACCTCTCCAAAGGTGGGCTGTGCGAGGGCTGCTTCGCCAACCCAGAAGCCCTGGAAGCAGACCCCCGACTCCAGCGCCAGGATGCCTGGTCTCCTCCCGGGCTTCAGTTCACGCAAGGCTCATTTCCTCGCTGAGGCGGCGGTTGACATAGGCGGCCCGGCCGTGCGAGAAGGTCGCCAGCACTTGGCCCGGGAGCTCCTGTCGCCAGAACGGAGTGTTAGCCCCGACCGAGAGCCAGTTGGTGGGGTCGGGAGACCAGCTCCCCGCAGGGTCGAACCAGGTAAGGTGGGCAGGGCGTCCCTCGGCGAGCCCTGCGTCCGGCAGCGTGGCGGCCGACCGCCGCATGACCAGACGGGGGCCAACGGTCAACACCTCTATCAGCCGGGGAAGGTTGGCCGCCGCCGCCTCGTCCAAGAGAAGCACGGAAAGCACGCACTGTATGCCACTGAAGCCCGCTGCCCGTCTCTGCAACGGATCCGAAGGCAGCTCGTGGGGAGCATGGTCGCTGGCGACCGCGTCGATGGTTCCATCAAGGAGCGCCTCCCAGAGCGCACGCCGGTCGGCCCTCGTGCGCAGGGGGGGATTGCAGGCGAGCGGTCGCTCTGGTTGAGCCGGGTCCCTCAGGAGGCCGTCCAGCATGAGGTGGTGAGGCGTCACCTCGGCAGTCACCTTGAGTCCCTCCGCCTTCGCGCTCCGGACCAGGGCCACGGAGCCGGCGGTAGTCAGGTGCTGGATATGGAGGCTGGTGGACCCTGTCTCCCGCACTGCGGCGAGGATGCTGGCGACGGCAGCCTCCTCCGCCTCCGGTGGCCTGAAACTCCAGGCCGTGGGATCGCTGCCGGACCACTCGTTGGCCGTCGCCAGGACCCGTTCGTCTTCGGGATGGACCGCCAGCGGAATCCCCAGGGCGTCGGCCCGCTGGAGCAGCCTGGCGAGGGTGTCGTGGTCCATGCCGTTGCGGCCGTCGTCGGAGATGCCCGCGGCCCCCGCCGCCACCAGTGCTTCCACATCGGCCGGATCTTGGCCCAGCAGCGCCGAGGTACAGGCGGCGAACTGCAGGATCGGGACGCGCCCCCAGCTACGATTCTTCGTGATGACCTGCCGCAGTCGGGGCACGTTGTCGACCGCCGGATGGAGATTGGCCATTGCCGCGACGGCGCCGAAACCTCCCGCAGCCGCCGCGGCGGTGGCGTTGGCGACCCGCTCCTTCCATGGCTGGCCGGGCTCTCGGAGGTGGCAATGCACGTCCAGGAAGGCAGGCGCCACGACCGTCCCCGGCCGCTCCAACTCAGCTGCGCCCGCGCTCGGCGGCAGCGAGCTGCCGATGCGCTTGACCACTCCGTCACTCAGGAGCAGGTCGCAGCTAGGAAGATCTAGCCCACCGCTCGGGTCGATGAGGCGCACCCCTCGCAGCATTAGGTCCCTCACCCGGGCGGCCTTCCTGTCGGCTGCTCGAGCAGGATGGAATCCTCTCCATCACATGCCAGCAGGCGCACCCGGACCAGCTGGTCTGACGAGGTTGGCAGGTTCTTGCCCACGTATGTTGCGCGCAGCGGTATCTCGCGATGGCCGCGGTCGACCAGAACCAGAAGCTCCACGGAGCGCGGTCTTCCCAGCTCAGCCAGGGCGACCAGCGCGGCGCGGGCGGTGCGCCCGTGATACAGCACGTCGTCGACCAGCACCAGCGTTCGATCCTCCACCTCCGCGCGCGTAGCCGCCGGCAGCGATAGCTGTTGGAGGGCGGCAGCGGGCGTGCGCGGGACGTCATCCCGGTAAGGACCGACATCTAAGCTCGCCGATTGCCACTGGGCGCCGCTCTGTTCTAGTAGCAGCTGCTGCAGCCGCTCGGCGATGTGAACTCCCCGGGTGACGATCCCGCAGAGGGTCACCCCATAGCCCAGCGGATGCCGCTCCTGCAGCTCCCGGGAAAGCCTCCACAGAACGCGGTGAACCTCCTGGGCGTCCGCCACCACTGCGGGCGGCTCCGCCTGGGCACGCTGGCTCACGTCCGCAGCACCGTGCTCAGCAGCGCCATCCGGACCGGAACCCCGTTGCGCGCCTGCCGGAAGTAGGCCGCCCTGGGGTCGGCGTCGACCGCCGGGTCTATCTCCCCAACCCTGGGCAGCGGGTGCATCAGGATGGCACCAGCAGGGAGGGCCCGCATCGTTGTCTCGGTGATGCGAAAGCGACCGCGCTCCGCCTCGTCCGCTGCCCACGGCTCGGCCAGCCGCTCGGTTTGGATGCGGGTTTGGTAGACCACATCGGCCTCTGCCACCGCGGCCATGAGGTTTGTGGTCTCCTCGACCCGCGCACCGCTCGCTCGCAGTTGCCCGATCAGGGCGGGGCTCATTCGAAGCCGTTCCGGAGCCACCAGCGTCGCCCGTAGCCCCGGGTACATCGCAAGCAGGCGGCTCAGGGAGTGAACGGTCCGCCCGTTGGCAAGGTCGCCGACCAGCACCAGGGCAATGTGATCCAACCGACCCAGCTCGGTGGCGATCGTGTAGAGGTCAAGCAGCGCCTGGGTGGGGTGCTCGCCCGGTCCGTCGCCGGCGTTGATGACGGGGACCGGCGAGACCGCCGAGGCTCGCCGGGCCGCCCCCTCCTCGGGGTGGCGGAGCACGATGCAATCAGCGTACCCACCCACGATCCGGACGCTGTCCTCGAGAGTCTCCCCCTTGATTGCGGAGGAGAAGTCACGGGCGTTCTCGGTGCTGACGACCTGCCCGCCCAGCCGCAGCATCGCAGTCTCAAAGCTGAGCCGGGTTCTGGTGCTGGGCTCGTAGAAGAGGGTCGCCATGATCCGCCCGGAGAGCTCTGTCCTGGCCGGCCCGGCAAGGTGCGCCTGCATCTCCTGGGCTCTGGCGAAGAGCGCGGCAACCAGCTCAGGGCTGAACTGATCGGCTGCGACAACGTGCTGCAGGGCGTTGCCACCTGTCGACCGCGACTCTGTCATCTGCCTCCCGATTGGGGCTCCGGCAGGCTCGCAAGGCGATCCGGGCGGCTTTGTCGCCCAGCTCCTTGTCGGCCTCGCCGGACCGTCTTGAAGGATGCGCTGGGAAGAGTATAGAGGGCACGATTGCTGGCGTATGCCCAGGCATCGAGTCTCGGCGATGCGCCACGCGGCTGCGCTACGCTCGCACGATGTCAGCTGACGGTCGCCGCCACATCCTGGCGATAGGGGGCTTCCAGCGAGGGTCGGCAGTGGGCCCGATGTCCGCCCTGATCCGGTACTCGTTGGAGCTTGCCGGCAGGCCGGACCCTCGTGTCTGCCTCCTCCCGACCGCCAACGAGAGCGACCTGCGTCCGGTGCTGGAGGCCCACCAGCTGCTGAGCGCCCTGGGGGCGCGTCCCAGCCACCTGACCTTATTCCCCCAACCCAACGTCACCGACCCCGCAGAACTCCTGCTCTCGCAGGACGTCATCTTTGTGGGCGGCGGCAGCGTCGCCAACATGCTGGCGATCTGGCGAGTTCACGGTCTCGAGGAGCCCCTCCGGCGGCCCTGGGAGGCGGGGACGGTGCTGGCCGGAGTGAGCGCCGGGGCGATCTGCTGGTTTGAGTCGGGCACCACCGACTCTTTCGGTCAGGAGCTGCGTCCGTTCAAGGCGGGGCTGGGCATCCTCTCCGGGAGCTACTGCCCCCACTACCTGCTCGAGCCTTCCCGCCGGCCGACCTTCCGCCGTCTGGTGGCTGCGGGTGTGCTTCCGTCGGGAGTGGCCTGTGACGACGGCGCTGCCGCGCACTACATGGATAGCGAGCTCGCCGAAATTGTTGCCGAGGACCGTCAGGCCACCGGGTATCTAGTGAATCCAGACGGCCGCGGGGGGTTCCAGGAGATGCCCCTTCCAGCACGGTTGCTCCCCGCCTGACCTCGGGTCCAGAGCGCTCGCCAGCGGGGCCGCGTCACCGCCCGTCTCACTTCGGGACTGAAACCCCCCTGCCAATATCGGACAGCAGCTACTCTTGACCAAGGAGCCGGGGGGCGATTCATTGGGCCGCTGAGGAGAAGATCCCGATGTCAGTTTCGGTTCGGCAGGTGGGGCTGGGCTTGGCCGCCCGGGGCGAGCTCAAGGAGGCGGTCGCGCACGCCCAGCTCGCGGCCGACTCTGGACTTGACTCGGTGTGGTTTCACGAGAGCTACTTCGAGCGAGATGCGGTCACCTATTCGGCGGTGGTCGCCTCCCGGGTGGCGGGGATCCGGATCGGCCTGGGGGCGCTCAACCCCAACACCAGACACCCGGTGCTGACCGCGATGACCCTCAGCGCCCTCGACGACATGGCCCCCGGCCGTCTGACCCTGGCTCTAGGCACGGCACTCCCTCTTCGGTTGGCCCAGATGGGCATCCCCTACAACCCCGATCTGGCGATCGCGAAGGTGGAGCAGACTATGGACGAGCTGCGCATGCTCTGGAGGGGGGAGAGGCTGCCGACCGTGGCCGGGCTGCCCGACCTGGAGCCGATGTTTCCTCCGCTGCACCCGGTCTCCGTCTGGGTAGCCGGTTACCGGCGCGCCTTTCACGAGCTGGCCGGTCGTCGGGCGGACGGCTTCCTGGCTCGCCCGGCGGAGTCAATAGCAGCCCTGCGCATTGGCGTGCGCCGGATCGAGGCGGCACGGATCAAGGCCGGGAGACCCGAGGGTGCGGTCGAAGTGGGTGGGTATCTGCTGGCGCTCGCCGACCGCAGTCGTCGTGCCGCTCTGGACCGGGCCAAGCGCGAGCCATTCGTCATCTACATGCTGTCGGTGCAGTCGGACCTGGCGCTGCAGCAGGCGGGGTTCGACCCGGAGATGCGCCACCCGATCTTCGCCGCCTGGCGTGGTGAGGACTACCACGGGGCGGCTGCGCTGATCCCAGACGAACTTGTGGATGCCTTTCTCCTGTGCGGGACGGTGGAGGAGATAGCGGCCGGGGCGGAGCGCTTCCGGCAGGCGGGGATGACCCTGCCCATCCTGCAGCCGGTTCTCCAGGAGGAGGATCAGGTGGCGGCGGTCGTGCGGGCGGCGGTTTTGTACAGCTCAGCCCGAGTTGCGGTCGATGCGGGCCAGGAGAGCCAGCCAGCGCGACTGGCGACTGAGCCTGGGGTTGGGCTGCTGCGCCGAGCCCGCGGCTGGTTGGAGATCACGCGGCCGTTCAGCCTCACCGCCGCTGCGATTCCAGTGGGAGCGGCTGGGGCGTTGACACTCGCCAACCACGCCATGTCGTGGTCCCTGTTCCTGGCCGCTTTCTTCGGGGGGGTCCTGCTTCAGGTGGGGACCAACGTCACCAACGAGATTTACGACGTGCGCAAGGGGGTCGACTCGATCACCTCCCCTCGGGCCAGCCTCGCTTTGGTCACCGGCCGGGTACACGAGCGGGCCGCCTTCTGGCTGGCTGGGAGCGCCTTCGCCTTAGCGACCGCGATCGGGGTCGGCCTCATCGCCGTTCGCGGCTGGGAGCTCCTCGTCCTCGGCCTGCTGGGGCTGGTGGGCGGCTGGGGCTACACCGCCCCCCCGCTTCAGTACAAATACCGGGCGGTCGGGCTGCCGTTGGTCTTTCTCCTCATGGGCCCTTTGATGGTGCTGGGGGGCTACTTCGCGATCACCGGGACGTGGTCGCTGACGGCTGGGGTCGTCAGCATCCCCATCGGACTGCTGGTCACGGCGATTCTCCACGGCAACGAGTGGCGCGACATCGGAGAGGACGCGCGGGCCGGCATCAGCACGGTCTCGATCATGGCTGGCCGCAGGACCGCACACGCCCTCTACGTGCTACTTCTGGTCGGCGCCTACATAGCCCTGGCCCTGGGGGTAGCCGTCGGGGCTATCCCGCGGCTCGGGCTCTTCGCGATTCTCTCGTTGCCGCTCTTCGTTAGAGCGCTGCGCGCCTCCGAGCTGGGGGCCGCTGGTCAGCAGCGTGCGATCGCGATGATCGACCTTGAGACCGCGCAGCTGCACATGACCTTCGGCGCGTTGTTGGTAGCGGGTCTGGCGCTGACCGCCGTATGGAAACCGGGAGGATGAGCCGGTGAGCAACCCCAAAGAGTCGTCGCCGCGGGAGCCGGCGCTGGCCGCGGTTGGTCTGGTGGCCGCCTATCTCGCGTTCGCAGCCACCTTTCGGGGGCCCAGGGTGCGCTTCTGGCAGCGCATGACCCGAACCGGGTTGATGCTTGGGGGCCTGGCGCTGGTCGGGGACCGCAACCTCCGCCGGGAGCGGCCCCGGCCTCGCCACCTGATCGCCGGAGCTGCCGTCGCGGTCGGCCTCTACGCGGTCTTTCAGGTCGGGGATCGCGCCGCGCGGCGGGTGATGCCCCATGGGTCAAAGGAGATAGGGGATATCTATGAGCTACGCAACCTGCGTCCGCGGACCGAGCTGGCGCTGCGGCTGGGCCTCATCGTGGCTCCCGCGGAGGAACTCTTCTGGAGGGGATTGCTGCAGCGAACTCTGAGCCGCCGCTTCGGGCGGGGCCGGGGGGCGCTCGCCGCCACCGCGCTCTACGGAGGAGCTCACCTGTGCACCGGAAACGCCACCCTGGTGGGAGCGGCGACGATGGCCGGTGCTGGCTGGTCCGGGCTGGCGGCGGCGGGAGTCCCGATGCCGGCTTTGGTCGCCAGCCACATGATCTGGGACATCTGGATCTTCTTGGTGCAGCCAACCGAGCGCCCGGTCTGACCGAGCGAGCTTAGTCCTGGGCTCCGTCCGCTTTGGCCAGCTCCACATACGCCTTGCGCTCCGGCTCGCCAATCGCTCCCGCCGTGGTCACCCGCACCCGCAGGAAGAGGTCGCCGGCCTTCCCGCCTTCCTTGAGAGGAGGAATGCCCTTCCCCTGAACCCGTAGGGAGCGACCTGACGGGCACGAGGCGGGAACGGTCACCTCGAGCCTGCCCACCGGGCCCCTGGTCGCCACCGTGCCGCCCAGGGCGGCACGATAGTCTCGCACCGGCAGCTCCAGGTAGACGTCGCGTCCCTTGACCTCCGTCCCCGGATCGAGCCGCAGATGGACCCTCAGATAGAGGTCGCCGCGAGGGCCGTTGTTGGAGCCGGCCGCCCCTTCGCCGGCCACCCGGATCCGAGAGCCCTCGGTGACCCCCTTGGGGACCGTGACGCGCAGGCTACGCTGGCGCGACTGGCGACCGGTGCCGCTGCAGGTCGGGCAGGTCTTGAGCTCGACCTTGACCGCGGTCCCGCCACCCTGGCTCTGTTCCGGGAACCGACCGGTGCCGTGGCAGGTGGCACAGCTCTCCGAAGTCGATACCTGGAGATTCCGATCGCTTCCGGCGCTCGCTTCCTGGAGGGTGACCTCGACCTGATACTCGCTGTCCTGCCCCTTCCTGGGGGCATTCTGCTCCCGGCGCAACCGCTCCAACTCGAGGTCTATGAGCGGATCCTGAGCGTTCCCGCCGCGGCTCCCGAAAAAGGTCTCAAAGAAGTCGCTGAAGCCGGAGAAATGGGGCCCACCGCCGTGGGCGGTGGATGACTGCTGAGGCTGAGGTTGGCGGGGACGGTTGGCCTGCGCTCGCTCCATCTGCTCCCAGTCGGCTCCCAGGCTGTCGTACTTGGCCCGCTTCTCGGGATCCTTGAGCACCTCATAGGCCTCATTCACCCGCTTGAAGCGCTCAGTGGCCTTGGGGTCCTTGTTCACGTCGGGATGGAGCTCGCGCGCCAGCTTCCGATAGTTGGCCCGGATCTCCTTATCCGTGGCGCTGCGCGCCACGCCCAGGGTGGTGTAGTAATCACGGAACTCCACACCCCCAAGGTACCGCCTCGCGGGTTCGCTGAAACGGACTCCCGCTACTGGGTACTCTCCAACGACCCTCGCAACCGCGCCACCACCTTCGCCAGCTGGGGCAAAAGCTGCCCCCTTTCGTCCAGGAGTGGGCCGTCGGTGAAAAGCCGCGCCAGCTCGGCGCCTGTCCGCGTCGAGCCTCTCACGACGAGCCCCAGCTCCCCGGGACCGGGACCTCGTAGGCTCAGCGGTCCGCCGCTATCGAAGCTGCCGTCCGCCGCTATCCGGCCCCTCGAGGTTGCGGCGGGATCCGGACCCTGGTCGGCCGCTATCCGATACAGGATCAGCTGCGACCAGTGGCAGCTGAGGGGGGTGGAGTCGGAGTCCGACGACTCGAAGCAGGCGAGGTGGCGCTCCAGCAGCGAGCTGTGGCCGAGGTCGCGGGCGGAGAGGCTCCAGAGCGGGACTGAGGCGACCAGCCGCGGGTTGACTTCGATGCACCAGCAGTCACCGCCATCGGATACCACGAGGTCCACTCCGAAGATTCCCCGATGGCCCCGCTCCTTCAGCCATTCTCCGACTCTGCCCGCCGTCGCCGCGACCAGTTGGCGGTGGGGTATCGCCGCCGAGAAGTCGTTGCCGCACGAGCCCAACGGGTGGGGGGTGAGGAACGGGATGCCGGTCAGCTGCAGACAGGGGGGACCACAGATGACTGAGTCCTCCTGAACTACGCCGGTCACCGTGACCGGGGAGCCCTCGACCCGCTCGGCGATGCGGGACTGATGGCCCGCGAAGGTGGCGTTGAGCTCTCGCAGCCGTTCCGATGACTCAATCGGGTAGGTCTGAGCTCCCGAGAAGCCGTGGGCCAGCTGAAAGACCAGGGGGAGGCCGAGCCGTTCTGCGGAGGCTGCCAGCGCCGGTCCAGCGGCGCCGGTCACGGCGCGGGGCACCGGTAGCCCCGCAGCCTTGGCGGCGGGGGTGAAGAAGGCCTTGTTCTCCAATTGGCGGGAGAGGGCAGCCGGGCTGTTCGCGAGCGGTATCCCGAGCTCCAACGCGGCTCTCTCCACGGCCACGGAGGACTTCCAGACGACCAATGCCCTGGTTCCCGGGAGCAGGCAGTCGCGCACCTCCGGGCTGGCGACCAGCGCGCGGCTGGAGTGCCCGGTCTTTGGAAAGGGACTCACCTGTCCCGGTTCACCTGCGAGCGAGCAGTCGTCTGCGCAGAGCACCCTGAGGCCGGTCGCCATGGCGGGCACGGCATCCGGCCCGAGGAAGATCGCTGGAGTCTCAGCGCGCAGCGGGTTCCCTCCTGAATTGCGAGTCGGCCAGCAGCCGGTCCAGCTCGTCGGTGGTCGCCACAACCGGGATGAGGTGTTCGAGGGAGTTGGCAGGGCGCAGGTCCAGCTGCTCCGCCGCCCCCGTCAGCAGGATGGCAACCGGGGCCGTGGAGTGAGCCTGGCGCGCCCACTGCTCGGCGGCCGCAAGCGCGGCCAGACCCTCCCAGGAGGTCCGCGTTCCTAGCGATGAGGTCAGCTCTAGCATCCTCTCCAACTCGGCGGTGCCGATGCGCCAGCCGCGTCCGCCACTGCTGCGCACCGCCCGGCGGAGCGCCGGGGCAAGCCGACTCCGCCTGGTTCCGAGGTCACCTATCCCGGCTGCGGGCACGGTCTCGCCCCTCTTGTACCAGGGGCGGGTGAGCTCTCCGCCGGGCCAGCCCTCCACCGGGTGGATGGCTGGGGCACTGGCGGACATGCTCAATCTGGAGAAGCCCTGGTGCAGACCGAGGGCGGTGGCTCCGCTGTTGGCGAAGGTGAACACCGCTCCCCAATCTCCCGTGGATTGAAGCTCCGCCGCTATGCCCCGGTATGCGGCCGGTCCCAGAGGGTTCGTCGAGGCGCGCAGGTCCGCCATGCCCCAGCGGACGACCGCGTGGTGGAGCAGCTCAACGGGGCGCTCGCTGGCGACAGCCAGCTGCCCCTGGTTCAGCAGGGCCTCCAGCTTCACCCGAGGCGTTCTGGGAGAGACCAGACTCAGCAGTTGGACCCCGGCCGTGGTGCAGTACGCTGCGGCCGCCACCGCCGCGTTCCCCGAGGAGGAGATCACCGCCTGGGAGATGCCCTGAGCGAGCAGGTCTGAGACTAGAAGCCCGAGGCTCCGGGCCTTGTGGGAGCCGGTGGGGGAGAGGTCCTCCCTTTTGAGGTACAGCTCCGGGACTCCCAGCGCAGCTCCCAACTCCGGAGCCGCTTCAAGTGGAGTGGCCCCTTCTCCCAAGCTCACCCGATACCGAGCGGGTAGACTCCGGTCGAAGAGTTCGGCGTGGACCCACTGCCCCTCGCGGCCGACGCTCTCAGCCATCATCGTCCAGGAGGAACCCTTTGTCCGCTGACCTGGCCCGCTCGGAAGAGTGCCCCGACTGCGGTGCGCAGCTCGATCTCGCAGAGGCGGAGGAGGTGGGAGACCTAGTCGACTGCCCCAACTGTGGAGCCGCCTTTGAGGTGGTGGCGCTCACACCCTTCACTCTGGTCGCATTCGTGGACGAGGAGAAGTAGACAACCTCCGCACCACGCTGCGGAACCCTCCTTGCCCATAGTTGGCCGTGAAGAAGCCAGGGCACGCCGGTGAGAGGAGGATCGCCTCCCCGGGTTGGACCCGTCGCCTGGCCGTCTTGACCGACTCATCCAGCGACTGCGCCCGAAAGACCAGATCCTCCTGCCCGAGCGCTCGGATAGCCTCCCAGATTCTCTCTGAGCCGGTGCCTGGGAGTAAAACGACGGTTCCCACCGACTGACCCACCTCCTGGGCAAGCTGTTCAAACGAGATCCCCTTGTCCTGCCCACCGCAGATGAGCGCCAGCTTCCGACCCACCGTACGGATGGCTGCGACCGTCGACTGCGGGGTGGTGCTGGAGAGGTCGTCGTAGTAGTCGACCCCGTTATCCTGCCAGATAAGTTGGATGCGGTGGGAGAGGGTGCCGAAGTGGGTCAAGCCCTCGCCAAGCCGCCCCTCTTCGCCAGCGACCCTGGAGCCGAGGGCACAGCAGATGGCGGCGGCGGCCCGGACATTCGCCCGGTTGTGCTCGCCTCGCAGCCGCAGATGTTCGAGCTCCAAGACTGCCGCGCTGGCTCCCGCACGCCGCATGAGAAGTTGTCCATTCGCCTCGAAGGCTCCATCGCAGTTGCCGAGGTGCGACTCCAGCACGCTGAAGCGGAGCTCTCGCACCGTTGGAGGCACGGCCCCGGTGGACACGGAGATCGGGTCGTCGGCGTTCCGCACCGCTGCCCGGCAGCCGGGGAGGTCGATGATGCGGCGTTTGCAGGCGACATAGCCGGACAGGCCCCCATGTTCGTCCAGGTGGTTGGGGGTGATGTTGGTGATGGCGGCTATCTCCGGCGCCCGGTCCATCTGGAGCAGCTGGCGGTTGGAGATCTCCAGCACCAGGCAGCCTCTTCCCTCCGTGTCCCTGGCCACCTCCTCCAGCGCCTGCTGGTTGTGGCGGTCGTTCCCTGCCAGCCAGACCGTGGGGAAGATGGCGGCCTTCGCCAGAGCGGCCGCAACCAGCGCGGAGGTGGTGGACTTGCCGTGACTTCCGGTGACGCCGATCACGGTTCCGAGCGAGAGGTCGAGATACGCCTGGACCAGGGAGTAGAAGGGCAGCCCGATTGCGCGCAGCTCATGAAGGACCCGGTTTGCGGGCTGCAGGAACCAGGCTTGGGTTGGGACAACCAACGAGGAGTCCTCGACGCCAGCTAAATACTCCCCGCCGAGGTGGGTCTCCCACAGCCCCCGCATCAGAGCCTCGAGACGCGCCTCGCGCACCTCCTCCCGCAGGCCGGCGTGGGCCAGCCGATGGGCTCGGGCCAATCCATCTCGATCAGGCTGCAGATCGTGGCCGACGACCTTGTTGAACCCCGCGGCCAGCAGGAACCGGGCCATCTCCCCACCCTCCACGCTGGCGATCCCCACCACGTCGACCCGGCTGTGCCGCAGCCCTTCCAGGGCAGGTGGCAACCGCAGGGCGGAGAGCTCAGCGGAGGGGTGAGGTGTCGGGATCACCAGCCAAGGTTACCGATCCGGCAGCTCGCTCCCGGGCAGCCGACGCAGAGTCAGGATCCGGTAGCGCTGCTCGAAATCCCGCAGCGGCTCGCGGCGCACCACCCCCTGTTCGCTGCAGGCGTGGATCACCTCTTCCGCTGAGATGCACAGCGCCACGTGACTGGTTCGGCGCGGCCCGCGGCTCACCGCCCCCACTAGGTCCCCGGTGCGGAGCTGGGCCCTGGTGACCCTGACCCCCACCGTCCGCTGGGCGCGGCTGTTGCGGGGCAACAACACGCCGTCCGTCAGAAATGCTCGCCACAGAAGGCCGGAGCAGTCCAATCCCTCTCCTCCCGTGCCGCCCCAGACATACGGCCTTCCCTCCTGCAGCAGCGCCGTCGCCAAGACGCGCTCCGAGCTCCACTGCAGGTGCGGGTCACCGGCTGCTAGCGGAGCGGTCCCAGCTCCGGCTATTTTCCCCATGACAGGGGCGACGGAGTAGGCCGCATCGCGGGGCACCCATCCAATCGCACTCCCAGGGGCCCGCACCAAAAGGTGATCGCCTCGAAAGGCGATCACCTCCGCCATCGGGTCTCCGGGGAGGAGCTCAGTGGTACGTTCCCTTCCCATCCCCGGTGGCCGCCGCCAGATATCGAGCGGGGATGCGGAGGGGCTCACGCCGACTCGGGCCCGCCGATTCGCCAGAATGAGGAGCCGGACCCCTGCATTTGGCCACTCGGAAGCCACCAGCTCCCGGAGCCGAACTTCCTGGGAGGGCACTGCGACAAAGCCACAGATCCCGCCGCGGACCGGTCTAACCCCGACCATCGGTTGTCCGTAGCGGCTCCCAGCCTCCTCAGAGAGCGCCGCGACCGCCTCCAGGAATGAGGGTGGCGCGCCGACTGTGGGGAGGCTCATCGCTCCCCAAGGCCCAACACCTGGCGCCATCCAGACCAGGGTCGTCGGGCCTCGCGCTCGGAGGGGTGGAGCGTGATGGTTCCGCCGTCGGTAGCCAGCAGCTGGGGGCTGAGCGGACTGGTGGATCGGCCGTAGAGCCTTCGGGCGACATGGCGGAGCTGCGCCGGGTTGGCGCCCTCCGCAATCGCAGCGACCAGCACGCCTCGGTCTGGAACCACCAGGGAGGCGTGGCCGCCACCCTTGTCAGCTACCTCACTCAGGAAGTCGGAAACCAGCAGCAGGCTGCTGGAGAAGAGCACGTCGTCCGTGAAGAGCCAGCGACCCGCCCGCGGAGGTGCCGCGAGCTTTTGGCGCCAGCTGTCCAGTCTTACTGCGGTGTTCCGGTCGGCGCTGGTCATTAGTTCAGCATCCGGGATCCCGCCGCGTGCTGCCGCTAGGCGCGAGACGCCGCGCATGATCTCTCCCGGCAACGCCTCCGCGACGAAGGCGATGAGCCCTGCCGGCATGGGCCGACTCAACAGTTCGTTCGCTCTCGGGTAGCGCTCGATAACCCGCGCCGTCCGCACGCACCAGACCAGTGCCGACCGGTCAGGAGTCTCTCCTTCTGAGGTGGGGGATTCCTCGGCCGCACTCAGGCGGGGTCCAGCTGCAGCCACGAACCGCGTGATCTCCTCGGGAACCCGAGCGCCGGCGACGAGCGTCGCGGCGTGGAGCCCTGTCAGGGAGAGGGTCAGCCTGACCCGGTCCTTGCGACCGACTATCGCGAAACTCTCGTCGGCTCCGCAGAATACCCAGGCTGGATAGCGGGAGCACATCTGCACCAGTAGCCGCTCCAGGAACTCCTGGCGAGTCGGGTCGAGCCGTGAAGCCGCCACGATCAGCCCTGCCGGTGACGGGAGCTGACGTAGTCCACCAGCACGTAGTCGCCCAACCGGTCCGGGCTCACGAAGAACGCTCTCCCCCGATTGAGCCGGGTGATCTGCTTTACGAACTGGACCAAGTAGCTGTTGCTCTCCAGCATGAAGGTATTGATTACGATGTTCTCCTGGGTGCAGTGCCTGACCTCCAGGAGGGTCTTCTGGAAGGTCTCGGGCAGGGGAGGGTACTGGAAGACCGCCTCTGACCCCTCCATATGCGCGGTCGGCTCACCGTCGGAGACGATGATGATCTGGCGGTTCCCGCCCCGATGGCGATTGAGCAGCTGGCGGGCGAGCATCAGGCCGTGCTGCATGTTGGTGCCGTAGACGTACTCGTTGTAGGAGAGCTGGGCCAGCGCCCCCGGAGTGATCTCCCGCGCGTAGTCGGAGAAGCCCACGACGTACAGGTTGTCCCGAGGGTACTGGGTGCGGATCAGTGAGTCGAGCGCCAGCGCCATCTTCTTGGCGGCGTAGAAGTATCCCCGCAGGGGCATGCTCCGACTCAGGTCCAGCATGAGGACGGTGCTGGACTGCACCGTCTGGTCCGGGCTCACGACCTCGAAGTCGTGGCGGTCCAGCCTGAGCGGCGGGACCGCCTGGCCCCGGCGGATGGCATTCATCACGGTCCGCTGGACGTCAAGTCGGAAGGGGTCCCCGAACTCGTACGGCTTGGTCTCGTCGCCCGGGTCACTGCCGGTGCCGGGCCGCCCCAGGCTGTGGTTGCCGAGCCGGTCGTGCCCCAGCTGCTGAAAGATGTCTTTCAGGGCCTTCTGGCCGATCTGCCGCACCCCTCGGGGCGTCAGCTCGAGGCCATCCTCACCGCGTTGCAGCTGACCGCTCTCCTCCATCTGCAGCAGCAGCTCCTGGATCTGGCCGATGCCGGCCGCGGCCTCGGGCCCCAGTGTCTCGGCGAGCTCGGCCTGGAGTTCTGGGGAGACCGGCCCTCCGGAGTACGCCTGGCGCACTCCGCGCTCCATCCCCTCAAGCCTCCTCAGCTCGCCCATCATCTCCAGCGCCTCTGGAAAGCTGAGTTCGTCGCCGCCCGAGAAGGGGAACCCGCCAGCCGCCTGCCCACGCGGGCTCAGCTGGGAGAGCAGTTGCGCCAGTTGCGCGAGCTCGTTCTGGAGGGCCTCGTCGCCAAGGGCCGCATCGAACATCTCCTGCAGCTCCCGGCGGCTCTCGGGCGAGAGCGAGGCCATCAGGGAGTCCATCTCCGCCATGCGCTGCTGGAGCTGCTCCAGGAACCCTTCGACGGTGTCGGGATGGGCGGGGAACAGCTGCCCCCATCGCTCCATGAACTGCTCGTACCCAGCCTCATCCCCGGCTAGGTGGCGATCTACCATCGCGTTCAGGTCGGCCACCATCTGGCGCATCTGGGCGACTTGGTCCGGGCCCATCTGCTGCAGATTCTGGCCCAGCTCTCGGAAGTGGGACTCCACCAGGTTGCGCCGGAGCTCCTCCAGCAGCTTGCGGAAGTCCTGCTCCGCCCCCTGGTCCAGGAACTCGTAGTTCTGGAGTCCTGAGATCGTAGAAGTGGGCTCCGGGTCGAGGTCGTCGAGCTGCTTCAATCGGCTCTCCACGGTGCGGCGCACCAGCTCCGCCCCGGGAGCCCCGGCCGCTTCTTGGGACCTCTCCTTAAGAGCGGTCCGCTCCTTGGTCAGGATGCGATCCAGCCGCTCCGCGACATCGCTGAAGAGCCCTTCCAGGTTGTGGCGCTGGAGTCGCTCCTGGCGCTTTCGGCGAAGTTGCTCAGTGATCCCGTCCAGTCCTGGAAGCCTTCTGCCCTGACGGTCCTTGAAGCCCTGCCTCAGGAGGCGTCGGAGGGCGGACTCGAAATCCCAGCCGTGGAAAACATCCTCGGCCAGCCTCGAAAACAGCTCCTGCGCGTCCGGGAAGTCGGCCGCCTGACTTCCGTCCCAGCGGCTGTAGCGCTGCCGAGCGGGTGCCACCGGCGCCGCCTCAGCTGTTGTAGACGGTGCTGCCGTCCATCACGGTCTTGTTCAGTCGCTTGGAGAGGTGCAGCCCCTCCAGCACCAGCTCCAAGGCGGCGGCCACCGAGCCGGACTGGTTGGGCTCGTCGAGATCCGCGAGGATACGCTTCATCTCTGGCACCTCGGCGGCCAGCAGCTGGTAGCGCTCTGCCGGGATCATCTCCCCGGTCTCCACGCTCAGCCCCTGTTCGAACCTCGCCACAAGGGGGGCGAACTCGTGGACGGAGAAGTGGCTGCGGAAGACGTTCATCACCGAGGTGCGTATGAGCTTTAGCAGGACGCCCTGCTCTTCCCCCTCCTCCCAACTCTCCAGCTCCAGCTTTCCCGAGGTCGATGCCCCCAGGGCTGCGAGGTCGCTGAGTCGCGGGACGGCCATATCCTCCTGGAGAACGATGGCTCGGCGTATCGCGTTGGCCAGCAAGGTCTCGAAGTTGGCTATCGACAGGCGCACCGAAACTCCGGACCGCTGATTGACCTGCGAGGTGCGGCGCGCCTGCTGAGAGATCTCCGCCACCAGCTCTCGCATGTAGGCAGGCACATGCAGCGCCACCCCCACCCCGTCGAAATTGGAGCGTTCCTGCTCCATGATCTCCGCCTCCTGCTCTCCCGAGCGCGGGTAGTGGGTGCGGATCTGAGCGCCGAAGCGGTCCTTGAGCGGGGTGATGATCCTGCCGCGGTTGGTGTAGTCCTCGGGGTTGGCGGTGGCCACCACCAGGACGTCAAGGTCCAGCCGAACCTGGAAGCCGCGAATCTGGACATCCCGCTCCTCCATGATGTTCAGAAGGCCCACCTGAATGCGCTCTGCCAGGTCTGGCAGCTCGTTGATCGCGAAGATGCCCCGGTTCACCCGCGGCAGCAGGCCGTAGTGGATGGTCATCTCATCGGCCAGATACCGGCCCTCGGCCACCCGAATCGGGTCCATCTCGCCGATTAGGTCGGCTATGGAGGTGTCGGGGGTCGCGAGCTTCTCCGCAAAACGCTGCTCCCGACCGACCCAATCAATGGGAGTCAGCTCCCCCAGCTCCTGGACTAAGTTGCGCCCATGAAGGCTGATGGGGGCGTACGGGTGGTCGTGCACCTCACTGCCCCGCACCACTGGGATCTGCTCATCCAATAGCGCGGTCAATGCGCGTATGAGACGCGACTTCGCCTGTCCCCGCTCGCCCAGGAAGATGATGTCCTGGCCCGCCAAAAGGGCGTTTTGAATCTGGGGGACGACCGTGTCCTGGTAGCCCACCAGGCCCGGAAACAGCTGTCTGCCTGCGCGCAGCGCCGAGACCAGGTTGTCCCGCAGCTCCTCCCGGACCGACCGCATCCGGTACTCGCTGCCCCGTAGTTCGCCGAGAGTGCTGGGGAGCGTCACGTTGTGTTCCAAATTCCAGTGGCTGCCGGGAGCCGCAGCACCCACTATAGCCGCGGCTGCCGCATTTGCCTGTCAGCCGGGTGCTGACCAGACGACGACGCCTGACGCGGTGTGCCCGGCAGCAAAGTGCGCGCCCCGGCGTCCCTGCCGCAAGCTATTGAGCGATGAGTGAAGCAGCCGAGGGTGATCGGGTTGGGGAGATCTTCGGAAGGGGACGGGTCAGCGCCGCCTCAGACCCTTCCCCCTTCACCGTGAGAGTGGGCTGGGGGGAGGAGGGAGCCGCCGCCCTTGGCCCCACCTCCGATGTGGTCGTCGTGGTCGACGTGATCACTTTCACGACCGCGGTCTCGGTCGCCATGGACCGGGGCTGCTCGGTCCATCCCAGTCGCTGGGATGACGGATCTGCCACTCAGCTGGCGGCGCGGCTTGGCGCTGAGCTCGCGGTCTCCAGATCGCTGGTCGACGAAGACCACCCTTACTCCCTCTCGCCGGAGACTCTGAGTCGACTTCCATTCGGGGCGTCGATCGTGCTGCCCTCCCCGAACGGCTCCGCCGTCTCGGTCGCCGCCGCCACGGGACGGGCCGTGGTCATAGCTGGTTCACTGCGCAATGCCTCCGCGGTTGCCCGCTTCGCCCGCCGGGCGGGCCGGGTCATCTCCGTGATAGCGGCAGGAGAACGGTGGCCGGACCAGAGCCTCGATCCGGCGCTGGAGGACCAGATCGGTGCTGGCGCGATCGTCGACGGGCTGCGCCGGCGCCGCCGCTCACCCGAGGCCCAGGCGGCTGCTGCGGTCTTCCTTCAGGCTCGCCGCCGCGGTCTCAGAGCTTCCCTTCGGCAGACCGTGTCGGGCAGGGAGCAGGCTGCCAGAGGCTATGGCCAGGAGGTGGAGTGGGCCGCAGCACTCAATGTCTCCGCGGTGGTGCCGGTACTGCGGGACGGTGCTTTCCGGCCCGGGGGGCCCGGAACCGTCAGGCAGACGCTGCCGCTGGAGTTCGATGGCGGCTCATGAAGACCAACATCCGTTGCCAGGCGTCGTCACATGCCGCAGTGTGCTCCTTGAAGGTTCGATCGAAGAAGCTGTGGGGTGCTCCCTCGTAGGTGTGAGTCTCGTACTCCACGCCGGCTCTTGTGAGCTCCCCCTCGAATTTCCGATACGCCTCGGCGGGGGTGAAGTCGGCCCCAGCGATGAGCAGTAGCAGCGGACTCTTCATCCGGTCCAGCAACTGCTCAGTGCGCTGGGGCTGGCCGTAAAAGCCGATGCAACCCGCCAGTCCATGGTTGGCCGCTCCCTGATTCCAGGAGTTGCTCCCCCCGAAGCAGAAACCCACCGAGAAGACGTCCGTACAGCCGCCCCCCTCAGGGGATTTCAGCCACGCGACCCCGGCGCCGGCGTCCAGGGCGATCTGCTCCGGGGTCGTCTTCTCCACATGCGACCGAAACTCGAAGCTGTCATCTCGAGTGTCCGATCCGGCGGTGCGTCCAAAGTAGTCGATGGCGACGGCGTTCAGCCCGGTCTCGGCAAACCGGAGCGCCAGCTCCTCGTAGAAGGGGTGCAGCCCGCGAATGTCTGGCAGGATGACGAGCCCCACCCCGTTGTGGCTCTCGGCATGGGCGCCGTATGCGGCGAACCGGGTGCCGTCTGACGAGGTCAACACCAGCTGCTCGCCCTCGGGGGCGCCGCCCCTGATTGGAGGAAATGGGGGGATAGCATCATCTGAATAGCACATGGGCCTATTGTGGCACTGGTGCTGACCACTGTCCTCAGCCGCTTCGCTCATGTTCAAAGGAGGGATAGGCGATGACCCGAATCGATCACAAGGAGGTTCTCACCGACCTCAGCCAACCGGTCGCGGAGCTACGCCAGGCGATCCCCGAGGTCTGGGGTGCCTACGCCAGCATGCACCGTGCTGTGATCAAGGACGGTGAGCTCTCGGCGAAGAGCAAGGAGCTGATCGCCCTCGCCGTCTCCATCGTGAAGCGCTGCGATGGCTGCATCGCCTCCCACGCCAGGGGAGCGGCCCGCCACGGGGCCAACCCTCAGGAGGTGGCCGAAATGATCGGGGTGACGCTGATGCTGGACGGCGGGCCGGCCACCGTGTATGGCCCAAGAGCGTGGGAGGCCTACCACCAGTTTGCGCAGGCGATGCCCCGTCCTGAGACCGCAGGCTCCTGAGCGCCCAGGGCCCCGGAGAGGCTGCGCCGGGCCGAGTGCCGGCTCGCCCAGTTGTCAGCGCGCCCCGTGAAGCGAGCCAGCCGGGGCCGCTCACTGGGCTGGTCGTCGCCGACTTCAGCAGGATCCTGGCCGGCCCCTATCTGACCATGCTGCTGGCGGACCTGGGAGCTGACGTCGTCAAGGTGGAGCGACCGCAAACCGGCGACGATGCGCGCCAGTGGGGGCCGCCGTGGTCGGCCGACGGCCGTAGCACCTACTTTCTCAGCGTCAACCGCAACAAGCGGTCGGTCGAGCTCGATCTCACAGACCCCGGGGATCTCGAACTCGCTCGTCGGCTCTGCGAGCGAGCTGATGTGATCGTTGAGAACTTCAGGCCGGGGACGATGGCCAAGTACGGGCTTGATGAGGGTGCGCTTCGCGGCCGAAACCCTGGAGTTGTCTACTGCTCGATCAGCGGGTTCGGGTCGGCGGCGGGGGCGACCCTTCAGGGGTATGACCTGCTGGTGCAGGCGGTGGGCGGGCTCATGAGCGTGACCGGACCAGATGCCGGAACTCCCACCAAGGTGGGTGTAGCCATGGTAGATGTGCTCACCGGTCTGCACGGAGCGGTTGGAGTCCTGGCCGCGCTGCGCGAGCGCGAGCGTATCGGACAGGGCCAGTTGGTGAGCGTGAACCTGCTCTCAACGCTGCTCTCCTCGTTGGTAAACCACGCCTCCGGGCTGCTCATGGCCGGCGTGATGCCTCAGCCGATGGGGAACCGCCATCCGAGCGTCGCCCCCTATGAGCTCCTGCGCGCCCAGGACCGCCCGCTGGCGCTGGCCGTCGGCAACGACCGCCAGTTCGCCGCTCTCTGCTCCGCACTTGATCGGCCGAACCTGGCCACGGATCCGCGCTTTGCCACCAACCCGCTGCGAGTTGGCAACCGCGACTCTCTGGTGCAGGAGCTGGAGGCGAGTCTCTCCAACCTCCCCGCTCGGTCGTGGGTCGACCGGCTGCAGCCTCTGGGGATCCCCTGCGGGGTGGTCAACGACGTGGGAGAGGCGCTGGAGCTGGCCGGCGAGCTCGGGCTTCGACCGGTGGTGGACCTTCCGGGAGCGGATGGAGTCGCCGACCTCGCCATCGCCGACCCCATCACCCTCAGCCAGTCTCCCGTCGCCTACCGTCGCGCGGCGCCGGCGCTGGGCGAGCACAACCAAGAGCTTCGCTCCTGGCTCGAGGCCCTGCCTGGGTCGGAGCCGTCAGATCCCCGTCCGGGCTCCAGCCCATGAGGCCTGGCCGAGGGCAAATGGCTGCCTGGAACCATCTCTACGGTCAGACCAGCATCTGGATCTGGACATCAGGGTCGGGGTCGCCGGCCCCAGCGGTGACTCGACCGTGGGGCATACTTGGCAAAACCCTCTGAGTCAGCTGCCAAGGATCCCGCCCGCGTAGTTAGGAGTCCTCTTTTGCCTGTGGTTCAACCCGACCGCCCAGCGGTTCCTCCCCTCCCGGAGCCACGGACCATCACCTTGGAGGTGGTGGCAGTCTCTGAGATCACCAGCAATATGCGGAGGATCGTCCTGGGAGGGGAGGAGCTGCGAGGGTTCCACCACCTGCCCGGCCAGGACCTCATGCTCAGCCTCCCGACGGGCACAGGATTCGCGGTGAACCGCCGTTACTCCATACGGCACTTCGAGCCAAGCTCCCTCACCCTGGAACTGAATGCGGTGCGACATGGCAGCGGCCCCGGCTCCAGATGGTTGGAGTCGGCTGCCGCAGGGCAGCTGTTGGCGAATGTCGTCGCTCCGCGCGGCAAGATCACCGTCAATGAGGCTGCGCCCTGGCATCTGTTCATCGGTGACGAGACCGCCATCCCCGCCGCCTACAACATGGTGGAGGCGATTGGCTCTCCATCAGGAGCCCGGCTCCTGATGGAGGTCGCCGGCGCCGAAGAAGAGATGACTCCGGCACCGGCCTCAGCCACCTGGGTTCACCGCCATGGCGACCTGCCGGGCGCGGACGGCAGGCTCATGGAAGCGGTTGCCGGCCTGGCCCTGCCGCCTGGCGATGGTCACGTCTACATCGCCGGAGAAGCCCGCACCGTGCTCGGTCTCCGCGACCTTCTGGTCGGCCGTGGAGTCGTGCGGGAGCGGATGTCGGTGAAGGCCTACTGGCGTAAGGATATGGCCAACCTTGAACGGGGGGAGCCCCAGCCCGCCGAGTAAGCCGCCTCCCCAGGTGGCGGCGCCTACCATGAGGTGGGTGCGCTCTGTCCTTCTGGTCCCCCCGGGCACCCCCAACATCGGCTCCGCCGGCGGATTCCTCCGCTGGCTGGCACGTCGGCAACTTCCCAATCTGGTCGTCGGCGGTGTCTATGGAACCATCTGGATGGGAACCCAGGGAGCGATTCCGTTGGTGGTCGGGGCGGCTGTCGAGGCGGTCATCCACGGGAACACGGGACAGATAGTCGGGTGGGCTTTTGCGGTGCTGGGCCTTGGGGTCGTTCAGGCTGGGTCCGGGGGCCTTCGCCACCGGGAGGCGGTCACCAATCGGATGCTCGCCGCCGCCTGTGTTCAGCGGCTGGTCGCGCGCCAGGCGTCGGCGTTGGGTGGAGACCTGCCCCGCCACGTGGCTGCCGGCGAGGTCGCCGGGATTGGGGCCAGCGATGTCGGCAACATCGCCAACGTGCTGGATGTCCTTCCTCGACTGACCGGCTCGGTGGTGGCGGTGGTCGGTGTGGCGGTTGTGCTTCTCCTGACTTCCTTGCCACTTGGCTTGGTGGTGGTGGCAGGGGTTCCACTCACCGCTCTCGCCATGGGACCGCTTCTCGGGCCGCTGGAGCGCCGCCAACGAGCTCAACGCGAAGAGATAGGGAAGGCATCCTCAATCACCTCGGACACCGTCGTCGGGCTCAGGGTCCTGCGCGGCCTGGGTGGCGAGAAGGTATTCTCCGCTCGCTTTGCTCGGGCATCGCAGCGGATCCGGGTGGTGGCGGTCCGCACCGCCAAGCTGGAGGCCACCCTGGCGGCTCTGCAGCTATTTCTCCCAGGAGTGCTGCTGGTCGCGATCACCGGGATCGGGGCCCACCTTGTCCTCACCGGCCAACTGACTCCCGGGACTCTGGTGACGGCCTACGGCGAGGCCGCCTTTCTTCTGATTCCGTTGGAGGCGTTGGTCGAGGCTGCCTACTACTTCACCGCCGGTCTGGTGGCGGCAGGAAGGGTGGTGGCGCTCCTCTCGAGGGAGCGGGACCTCTCATTCGCCCCCCTTCCGCCGGCCGGCCGGACGCCGGGGGGCGCCCTCTACGATGAGCAGACTCGCTTAAAGTTCGAACCTGGGCTCCTGACCGCTGTGGTTACCGACGACCAGGAAGAGACCCACCAGCTGGTGGAACGGCTTGGGCGCTACTCTGAGCCGCCCGAGGGGCTCGCGGTGACGGTGGGCGGACTGTCGCTGAGCGAGCTCTCCCTGTCCGAGTTGCGAACTCGGATCATGTTTCTGCCCAAGGAGGCAACCCTGCTGGCTGGCACCTTGGCTGAAACGCTGTCGCCACCTGCCGCGGGGGCCTTGCACCTGCCGCTGGCCGATGCCCTAAGGGGAGCCGGGGCCCAGGAGATCTTGGATGGACTGCCCGAGGGGGCCCTGACCGAGGTGCCTGAACGGGGCACCACCTTGTCCGGTGGCCAGCGGCAGCGGTTGCTCCTGGCGGCCGCTCTGCGTGCCAATCCCGAGGTCCTGGTTCTGGACGAACCCACCAGCGCGGTCGACGCCCACACCGAAGCGGAGATTGCGTTCGGGTTACGAGAGGTTCGACAGGGTGGCACCACAGTGGTTTTCACGACCAGCCCTCTTCTTTGCGAGAGCGCCGACGTCGTGGTGTTGTGGTCCAAGGGCGTAGCGACCGCGGGCAGCCACCATGAACTGTTGCGATCCAACGCCCGCTACCGAGAACTGGTCGCGCGCGGGATGGACAGCCCCGGGGCGCCTGTGGCCAAGCCATGACCGATGCCAGCTCCGCGGCGGCTCAGCTGCCGATCGCGAGCGGCGCCGTGGTTCGGCGAACCGCAATGCGGCTCATACTGGCGGAGCGCCGCTGGGTGGTCCTCCTGCTCTTGGTCCAGGGGGCGGCGACCTTGGCCGGTCTGGTGGGCCCATTGGTCCTGGGCGGGCTGGTCAACCAGCTGGCCGAGCACAAGGGAAGCCAGCGCGCGATCTTGCAGGGGGTGGTGGTGTTCGCCATCGCTCTTCTAGTCCAGGGGCTGCTCACCAGAGTGGCGCGCAGCAGGGCGGCGGTGATGGGGGAGAGGATCCTCGCCAAGCTGCGGGAGACGCTGATCGATGGGGTGCTGACCCTACCCCTCGGGGTGGTGGAGCGCGCTGGTACCGGAGACCTCCTGACCCGCTCCACAACCGACATCGACCTGCTGACCACCGCCGTGCAGCGGGCGGTCCCGGACATGGGGATAGCCGCGGTCACCGCTGTGCTCACCGTTCTGGCCCTGATCGTCACCGCCCCTCCCATGGCACTGGTGCTGGTCCCTGCCGTGCCTCCTCTCTTCCTGATCAATCGTTGGTATCTGAGGCGGGCGCCTGCGGTCTACCTAAAACGCCAGTCCACTCTGGCCCGGGTCAACTCCCGACTTCAGGAGTCCATGGCGGCTGGCAGAACCGTCGAGGCGTTCAATCTGGGCTCTCGCCGGGTGGACCAGACCGAGGAGGATGTCCGGATCGCCCTTGCCGCCGAGTGGGCCGCCTTCAGACTCCGCGTGGTCCTCTTTCCCACCACCGAGGCCTGTTACATCCTGCCCCTGTTCGTGGCGATCCTGGCAGGGGGCCTGTTTCACGTCGCGGGCATTCTCACCCTGGGGGCGGTCACCACATCCGCCCTCTATGCCCAGCAGCTGGTCGGTCCCGTCGACATCCTCCTCAGCTGGCTGGCCGCGCTTCAAATCGGTGGTGCATCGATGGCGAGAATCCTGGGCGTGGGCGAGGTGCACCATCCAGAGACCACCTCCGCGGAGCCCGTCTCGGAAGAGCTGGTGGCGGCCCAGCTTCACTTCTCATATCGGCAGGACCGAGAGGTGTTGCGAGGGATCGACCTGATGCCCGGGCGGGGGCTGAGGACCGCCGTGATCGGGCCCAGCGGCGCCGGCAAGACCACCCTGGCCCTGCTCTTGGCCGGGGTCTTCACCCCCTCCCAGGGATCGGTACAGGTGGGGGGAGTGGAGGTGTCCCGGATGCCCACTGATCGGCTCAGAGCCGAGGTGGCGCTGGTCACCCAGGAGCAGCACGTCTTCGCCGCCACCCTGCGGGACAACCTCCTCATCGGTGACCCGTCGGCCGATGACGCCCGACTCTGGACCACCCTGTCAGAGGTGGACGCCGAAGGTTGGGTAGAGGAACTTCCCCAGCGGCTCGACACGGTGGTCGGATCGGGGGGAATTCCGTTGAACCCGGCCCAATCCCAGCAGGTCGCGCTGGTGCGATTGCTGCTGGCCGACCCCCATACCCTCATCCTGGATGAGGCGACGTCCCTCCTTGATCCGGGAGCGGCGCGCCATCTGGAGCGGTCTCTGGCCAGGGTGCTGGAGGGCCGGACCGTGATCACGATCGCGCACCGGCTGGAGGCGGCTCGAGACGCCGACCTGGTGGCGGTGATCAGCGCCGGACGGATCTCCGAGCTCGGAACTCATAGCGAGCTGCTAGCGGCGGGTTCGGGTTACGCCTCCCTGTGGCAGGCCTGGACCGAGGACTCGTCGGCGGATGCTTCGGACCAGTCCCATGGGTGAGCTCGCGGTCGGAGTCCCTTTACCCGGGCCGAACCCCAGTCGTCCCGAGGCGCTTGGGCAGTGGCTCCTCTCGGTCTCCAATTGGGACCCCCAGCGGCGTCGGGACTTCGATCGAGATCCCTCTTTCGTTCCGCTCTAGCCTCCACCAGGGGCCATCGGTCACGGCCGCCGACACCCAGAACTGCTAACGGCCCTCCGGCGACCGGGGTTGCGTGGCACATCTCCACCAAGGGCCGGATGCTCTCCGGCGGGTGACCGGTGCTGGCCGCGCGTCCTCATCTACTCCCTAGTACTGCAACAAGAGCGGGGAGGCATATCCCGGCATCTACCTAATCTATCCCAACTGCCGACGCCGCTTTCTCAGCGCCAGTCGCACCGAGGCAGATCCCAGCTTCTTTTCTCAGCTCGCTGCGACCGCGGTGCCAAAACGAAGCGTGCTCTCTGACATAGGGGATCTGGAGAATACCGCGTGGCCCAAATTCGGAACCCGAGCGTCAGAGTGCGCCAGGAGCTGCCGGGTGCGAGACGGCAGATCCTGGTGTCTCAAGCGGGTAGGAGCGTCTCGTTCCCCTACGGGAACGTGGCTAGTCGCTGCTAGGCGTTCCCTGAAGGCCGTTGGGCCGACGATAGTGGCTGACGTAAGCGGGCAGGTCAACACCTGGCGGCAGGTCGAGGGACGGGATTGGTTCGCCCACCTGGTTCGTGACCGGGATCACACCGGCCCATATTGGAAGTTCCGCGTCAGCGCTCGGATCCTCCGGGCCCCCGGAGCGCACCTTGCAAAGGGCCTCTCGGATATCCAGCCGCAGCACCTTGGTCGCCTTGAGTTCCTTGGTGGTCGGCTGACGAGAGTCCTCCCAGCGACCGGGGATCACGTGGTCGACGAGCGCCTTGAACGCCGCCATCTTTTCCTCGGTTTCTGTCACATCCTGCGGGCGCCCGACCAAGACCACGGAGCGGTAGTTCATGGAGTGGTGGAAGACCGACCTTGCCAGCACCAGGCCGTCGAGCAGGGTGACCGTGATGCAGACATCGGCGCCACCCGCCGCGGCGCTGAGCATGCGCGAGACCGGCGAGCCATGCACGTAGAGGATGTCGCCCGTTCTGGCGTACATCGTCGGCATCACCCAGGGGACCCCCTCCACCACGAATCCGATGTGACAGATGAGGGCCTCATCGAGGATCGCATCTATGGTCGTGCGGTCGTAGTCCGCGCGCTCCGGGTGACGCCGCACCCTGGTCCGCGGGCTTGCGGCTGGCCTCTTTCGCACGCGAGTCATCCTATCCCAAGGGTGTCGCCTGTCCCATATATCCGGAGCTGGCCCGGATCCATCCCCCATCCCGGACCTGAACTTCGTGGCTCCCGGCCGCCGCAATCCGGTAGGCTGAGGCCATGAAACTGGGCCGGTTCGGCATCTGGACCTCGGTACTTGACCGACAGCCGGCAACTGTCGCCAGAGCGGAGGCCCGACGCATCGAGGCGCTCGGGTTCGGCACGCTCTGGGTTGGGGAGAGCTTTCGTCGGGAGGCCTTCGCCAACTCCGCGCTGCTGCTGGCAGCGACCGAACGGCTCAACGTCGCGACGGGGATCGCAAGCATTTGGGCGCGCGACGCTCAGGCGATGCGAGCCGGCCAGCTGACCTTGAGCGAGGCTTACCCGGACCGATTCCTGCTCGGCCTCGGTGTCAGCCACGTGCCGCTGGTCAACCCTCGCGGCCACGCCTACGACCGTCCATATTCGGCGATGCGGGCTTACCTCGACGCCATGGGGCAGGCGACGTATGAGGCGCCGATGCCAACGACTCGACCGCAGACCGTGCTTGCCGCCCTCGGACCTCGGATGCTCGCGCTGGCGGCCGAACTGGCCGATGGCGCTCACCCCTACTTTGTACCCCTCGAGCACACCCGGCAAGCCCGGGCCGTGCTTGGCTCCGGTAAGCTGCTCTGCCCGGAACAGGCGGTTGTCTTGGAGGCCGATCCCACACTGGCTCGGGCGGTCGCCCGGCGCCACACCTCCTCCTACCTGCGCCTACCCAACTACCGAAACAATCTGGAACGTCTCGGCTTCCCAGAAGACGAGATGCGGGACGGCGGCAGTGACCGACTGGTGGACGCCATCGTGGCCTGGGGTACTCCGCAGCAGGTGGCAACCCATCTGCTGGAGCAGCTCTCGGCAGGAGCGGATCACGTGGCGATTCAGGTGATCCGCCAGGACCCCTCCGAGGTGCCGGTCGCCGCCTGGGAGTCGCTCGCGCAGGAGCTGGCCACGGCTGCCTGAACCGGTCATGGGGTCAGACTCCAGCGGGCTACGGAGTTGACTGCTCATCATTTTCCGGACCTCTGGCACACCGTGGCGGATGGGGATCCGGCTTAACTCTGGCTGTCGACCGTCTCCAGCGCCCCTGGCTTCGCCAAGCATCGTCGCCGGTGTTAGCCACGGACCAGCTCCTCTTCTGGGTCTTCACTTGATCGACGGTCCGGCGGCATGGGCGATTCCCCAAAGCCGGGGGGTGACCTCCGCGAGGGTTAGGGAGGTGTCCATATCTGGCTGGTCGTGCGGCCCGCAACGAACAGACTCCCCTGAACCGGCCCTGCCAGCAGCGCGGATAGGGCAACCTCTCCCCACAGCCGGGCGGTATAAGCAGCTGCCGTCGTCACCCTCTCCGTCCACCCGTCGGTCTCAACTGCCATCTGTCCTAGTGAGCTGAGGAGCCGAACGACCACCGACTCGCCGCTGCCGACCATCCCGGCGACGAATCCTCTCGAAGGAGGGCATAGGTTGTCGGGGACCGCGCACCACTCGCGGGGCAGTGCATGCCCACTGCCACCAGGCAACAGATCACGGTCAAGGCCAGCAGGCCAGTGTCTCCGGCCGACTGACCCGATTTGCCGCACCGCGACCTCGGCGGATAGAATCGGCTCGCTGTGGGATCTCGCCTCTACTCCATCGTCATCGACTCCCGGGACCCATCTTCCCTGGCGAGATTCTGGGCTGGGGTGCTTGACTTCAAGGTGGTATATGAGGAGGAGGGGTCTGAGGTCGTGGTCGCCCGCGACGACAGCACCTCCCCCGGTTTGATCTTCGTACCGGTACCCGAGCCAAAGTCGGTCAAGAACCGACTCCATATCGACCTCAACCCCCATGACCGTGACGTGGAGGTCGAGCGCCTCATCGGGCTGGGTGCCAAACGGGTGGATGTCGGCCAGGGCCCGGAGGTGACCTGGGTGGTTCTGGCCGACCCGGAGGGGAACGAGTTCTGCGTTCTCAGGCCACGCGATGGGGGGATCTGAGCGGCGATCCCAACTCGCAAAGACCAGCGGGGGAGGGGATGAGCCGGCGACCTCCGGTACGACGGACTTCCTGCTGCTGCCCTGGGCGGAGGTGGACCTCAAGGAGAGCCTGTCCCTGCTTCTCGCAAACCGTGAGCATCTGAGGCGCTGGGAGCCCCTCAGGCCGGATTCCTATTTCACGGCCTCGGGCCAAGCTGAGCTGCTCACCAGCGTCCAGCAAGCGGTGAGGGCGGGTCGTGAGTACGTCGCAGGCATAGTCGTCGGGGGCCGGCTGGTGGGCAGGGTTGCCTTGACTGGAATTGAGCGAGGGGTCTTCCAGAGCTGTCACCTCGGTTACTGGGTCGGGGCGGAGCACGGGGGCAGGGGCCACGCCACCCAGGCGGTGTCAGAGGTGGTCCATTTCGCCTTCGCCGGTCTGGAATTGCACCGAGTGCAGGCGGCGGTCATGCCCTCCAACGCAGCCAGCTTGAGGGTCCTCAGGAAGTGCCAGTTTCGCTCTGAGGGGCTGGCCGAAGCGTATCTGAACATCCAGGGGCGGTGGGAGGACCACCTGATATATGCGAGAACTGCCGATTAGCTTTCGGCCGCGCCCCGGCTGGGGGCGGGTGCTTCTGCAAAGGAGACGGCCAGCGATTGCCTCCCCAACTGCCGGATCCCCCAGCCCATCGCCAGAATGGCCAGAATGAGGGCGCTGAGTGACAAAAGCCCATGTGCCCTTGGGCTCTCCTGGAAGATCGCCACTCCGAGCAGAACTCCGACCATCGGCTCGATCGCGCTCAGGACGGGGAGGGAGGATGCGAGTGGCCCAGCATGATATGCGCTCTGCTGGGCCAGGAAGGCGACCGCTCCGACCGCGACCAACAGGTACACGGGCCAGGTCGCGAAGGCGCCGACCCCTGCTTGTGAGAAGGAGCCCAAGGTCTGTTTGGTGAGGGCGTCAGAGCACCCCAACGCAATTCCAGCGACCAGGGCCAAGGCTGCGGCGCGGCTTTTGCTGCTGAGCCGAGAGCCGAGGACGGCCCCTCCTGCTAGGACCACAGAGAGCCCGAGCAGGACGAGCGTCCAGCTTCCCCCTCCGGCCTGAGCTCTGCCAGATCTGGGGTCGGCCACCACCACGAAGGTGGCGATGCCTAAGCTGGTAGCCACGGCGGCTGCCACCGAGCGTCGGCTGATGTGAATGCCCGTCCAAACCCAGGCGATCAGGAAGGCGACCACCAGATATCCCGCCAGGATCGGCTCCACCACACTCAGCTGGCCCAGCCCCAGTGCGACCGCCTGGCAGCCGTATCCAAGCACCATTATTCCGACCGCGAAGATCCAGACTCTCTCTCTGAGCAGATGGCGGATGAGCAGCGGGCTCAACGGTGGGTGCGGTGCCTGAGAGCTCGCAGCGCGCTGCTGAAGAAGCGCGGCGAGCCCTAGGCAGAAGGCGGCCATGACAGCTAGCAGGACAGATGCGGTCACCGCCGTTCCTCGGAGCCGCAGACCGCCCGTGCGGTGGTTGTCACTGAAGGAAGCGAAGGGCCAGTCGGCTAAGCGCATCGCGGCCGCCAGACCGGTCGTCGGCCCGCTGCAGGATCCGTTGGGAGGCTGAGAGGAGCGGTCCCCTGAGCGGTCCGGGCGGCAGCGGTGTCAGAGGGCGGGTCACGATAGGGAGCTGGGTAAGCTCCGAGGTTCGGCCCAGCAGCAGATCACGGACCGTCTTTCCCACCAGCGCTGAAGGGCCGACGCCGTGCCCCGAGTATCCGAGCGCGAACAGGATCCTGGACCGGCGAAGCCAACCAACTTTGGGGATGCAGCTCACGGTGCCACAGACCGGGCCGCCCCAGGCGTGCTCGATGGCCAGGTCGCCAAGGGTGGGGAAGGTCCAGCGGAAGCTTTCTTCCAAGCGCGCGAAGATCCTCTGGTCCTTATCTCTTCGCGGGTTAGGAGGCCCGGCCAGCAGCGGTGCGTCTCGGCCACCCCAGAGGATCCGCCCATCCGGGGTCGGCCTGTGGAAATGGGGCATGATTCGCTTGTCCTCAATCCCCATCCGCGCCTCCCCCCCAACCCTGCGCCATTGCTCGGGGCTCAGGCGCTCAGTGAGGGTTATGTAGGCACACACGGTGAACAGGTAGCGCCGGAGGGCGGGCACCACCTGGCCGTATGCGTTGGTCGCTATCACCACCTGTTTCGCCTCCACCGATCCCTGAGGTGTCTCAACCCGCAGGTCGCCATCTCGCGAGCGCAGTCGAATCGCCGGGGTTTGTTCATAGACCGCGATTCCCCGCCTCAGAGCGGCGTCGCGCAAACCGCGCACCAGCGCCGCGGGGTCGACCAACAGGGCGTTGGTCTCAAAGTGCCCCATCCTGACCGCCTCAGCGGCCACCATCTGGCGGCACTCATCCTTGGAGAGCGGGCGAAAGTCGGTCAACCCGAGCATGGAGGCAGCCCTCAGGTCCTGCTCGATCCGGCAGTCCTGCTCGGGCCCGTTGGACACGGTGAGCAACCCCGGCCGACTCAGATTGACCTCGATCACCTCCTGCTGGCAGAAATCCTCGATCTCAGCCAGTGTCTTGACCATGTGCAGGTGCAGCAGCCGGGCCTGCTGCCTCCCCACCTTGCGCACCAGGTCGTGGAGGTTTCGACCGATCATGGTCATCGCGAAGCCGCCGTTGCGCCCGCTGGCACCGAAGCCGGCGGTCTGCGCCTCCAGAACCACAATTCGTAGTTGTGGCGCCGCCTCGGCGAGGTGGATTGCGGACCACAGCCCAGTGACCCCCCCTCCGATGATCGCGACATCGGCCATCCGATCAGCGGTAAGGGCCGGGCAAGGAGAGAACCCCGGGGCCTCCAGCCAGTAGCTTGGAGCCCTGAGGGTCACCGGACTGGACCCTACCGGACGGGTTGCAGAGGGTCCCTCGCTGCTTCCGGGCATGGATGGTTCGCTCCTTATCCTGGACGGTCCCATAAGTGTGAGCGGCTGGCTTTGGGTGATGCGAGGGCTCTGGGGCCCGACTCAGAAACCGGCTACCGGCCTGCCCTACGATCCCCACCTACCCGGGGTCCACAGCGGCGTGAGTTGCCGTGTGGGGCAGAGAAGTCGGCCGCTCATCGGCTACCGCGGCCATGTAAAGCTCCTAGTCGCGATGTTAAGGCTGCGACCGCTCGAGCGGAGGTCTAGGCAACTAAGGACCGCTCACCACGTGCTGGTTGGCGCCACCCACGGCCACTTCACGGGTCCAGGCAGCATGTCGCCCGACGTTACCGGCTGGGCGCCCCTGTCCACTGGTGGTGTCTTCTGCTACGGCGCACAGGCCGAAACTATGAGCACTGCCAGCTCCCGGCTACCCCGCCGTCATTGAGGCCGGTCGTCGTCGCATTGCCCGAGGTCTCGGACGAGGGATTCTGCCCCACGGGGGGTCCAAAGTTGATGCCGATCGAACCTCCCCGACCGGTCTTGTCGACCGTGATGGTTCCCACGCCCTGGTAGGCGCCGGCCTGGTTCCCGGCAAGGTACGAAAGGGGCTGGCGTGAGCCGCTTTCGATCACGGTCATGGTGACCAGGTCGGAGAATCCACCAGCAATCGGTGGGTCAGAAAGCCTCTGCCTCGGGCGAAGGTTGGTGAGGGAGATATTCACCAATGCGCCCTGCACCGACCCGGACACTTTCACCGTATGGCCGGAGTGAGTGCAGGAGACGTGCACCGAACCTCCCGACAGGATGCCGAAGGCATTGGTGGCGTTGATCTCAAAGGAGTTGACCCCAAGAGGCGAGGAGAGGTGCGACGGTGGGGGCCCGGGCGGCGTCCTGATGAGAATGTTTCCCGAGGGCGCCAGGCTGCATCCGCTCACCAGGAGGGCCGCACCCAGGACCGAGATCAGGGGAGTTGGCCGTACACCCCTCACCGCTGCGCCGGGGCTACGTCCGCCACCGCGCGGGAGATTACCATTCTTTTCATCCACCCTTTGCTAGGGCCCCGTCAGGTCGAAGAGTAGCGGACAAGTTCACCGTCTCGTTCGCGCACCGCGGTTGTGCCTATAGCGCCGAGAGTTGGCTCCGCCATGGCCATAACGCATAGTTACCAGGTGAGCTGTACCCCGGCTCTCCCGATCTACTCCAGTCAAAAAGCGGATCGGAGCTCTCCTTGATTGGGGGCCGGACCAGTGACAATCGAAACGCAGGGGCTCTAGCTCAAACTAGTCGAATCTAGCCTGTTCAACTGTTTCAAGTGGGTCTGGCCGATGCAGAACTGTGGGCGTGCCCGCACCGTTGATAGTCGCAGCGGCGCAGCCAGTGACGGTCGCCCACGGAGTCGCGATCAACGCGGCTGTGCACGCGGATACGGTTCGCGCCGCGGGGTCGCGCCTGGTGGTTTTTCCCGAGCTGTCGCTCACCGGCTACGGGCTGGACGCCGAGCCCATCGCGCTGAACGACAAGTCCCTGACCCCACTGGTAGAAGCCTGCGGAGCTAGGGGCGTGCTGGCGCTGTGCGCAGCGCCGGTGAGGGACGAGGCAGGCCGACTGTATATCGCGATGCTGGGCATCGACGACGGCGGCATCGAGGTCGTGTAGCGAAAGACCTGGCTAGGGGGCGGTGAGACCGCGAGGTTCGCTCCCGGTGATGGCCCTGCGGTCATCGAGGTGGATGGTTGGAGGATCGGGTTGGGCATCTGTAAGGACACCAGCTCGCCCGAGCACATCGCAGGGACCGCTGCCCTCGGGGTGGATGCCTACGCGGCCGGACTCGTACACCGTCTGGAGGAACTCTCCGAACAGGAGTCTCGCGCCGTGCTCATCGCCAAGACTTGCCGCGCTTGGGTTGTTTTTGCCAGCTTCGCCGGTCCCACTGGGGTGGCTTCACCGAGTCGGCTGGCTCGTCTTCGATATGGTCACCGGATGGACTCCGAGTGACCGGGGTCGGTCCGGAGATCGGTGCCATCGCCCGGGCCGCGATCGGCTGATCGAGCCCGCTATGACGGCCGCATCCGGGTGTGACGGGAGCTACCCGGATGCGGTGAGGACCGGATCTGCCCTCCTCCAAAGGTCTCCGGGAGTTCTATACTGCCTGCAGCGCCATGCGCATCGGGCCAATTCGTCTTCTACACGTCGTCGCCCTGGCCCTCGGGGTCGGTCTTTTGGCCGTCCTCGTTCCCGGGACGGTTCTGGCGTCGCAGCGCGCCCATCCGCCCCCGACTCCTCTCAAGGCGCCGAAACCTTATGTGGTGGCGATCGACCCCGGCCATGGTGGGTACGACCCAGGGGCGATCTCTCCTTTCAACCAGCTCGAGGAGAAGAACGTAACCCTAAGCGTCGGCTTGGACCTTCGGCAGTTGCTACAGGCCCAGGGGGTTCGGGTCGTCATGAGCCGCACCAAGGACGTCTACGTGAGCATTTCGAAAGCGGAGTCCGTGGCGCTCACCAACCACGCCAACCTCTTCGTCAGCCTGTGGGTCAATGATTGGACCACCGCGTCGCTGGAGGGGGTGACGGTCTTCACACCTCATCCCTCTGACACCGCATTTGCCAACGCCGTAGACGCAGCCATGGGCAAGGCGATCTCTCCATACGGCATGGGAAACCGCGGAGTCCAGCCGCTGCCGCGGCTCTGGGTCCACGCGACCATGCCCACGCTCACCATCGAGTCTGGCTTCATGAGCAACCAGCAGGATTCGGCGCTCCTGGCTCAGCCCGCCTTTCGTCAGGCGCTGGCGCAGGGGATCGCGAACGGGATCCTGGCCTATGCGCCCCAGATTCCCGCCCTCCACACCGAGGAGCTCGCCTTTCAGGCAGCCCATGCCAAGGCGCTGGCCGCCAGTAAGTTGGCGGCCGCGCGACTGAAGCAAAGATCCTCTCTGGGCGGGTGGATCACGGTCGTGGCCATAACCGCGGTGCTGCTGTTCCTAGCCCTCTACAAGGACACTCTCGGTCGGAGCGTGCGGTGGGCCTTCGCGGAGTCCAAGTTCCGCTTCCCGATCGCCGCTCGCGCAGCCTTTTTGGGCTTCCAGAGAGCGGTCACTCCGCGACCACAGGCCAAACGGGCTCGCCCGCCCCGGCCCACCCGACGTGCTGCCCCGCGGTCAACCTCACGCCGCACAGCGTCGCGTTCCCCGAGGCCGCAGTGGCGCACGGAAGGGCCGGGCACCCGACCGCGGCGGGTGGCTGAGATGGTGCGCCCTGACGAGCGCCATCGGCAGCGCCGCGGCCACGGCTCGGTCTACGACGACCTCTCGCTCTAACCCCGGGCAGCCCCTGAGCGACCGGGGCTCTGACCCCTTAGGCCATCACCGGCTGAGCGCTGGCCTCCCACCCCCCACGTCGGATTGCGTAGACAAACTCATCTGTCCACTCTCCCTTGACAAACTCGTTCTCCACCAGATGGGCCTCCAGTGCCATCCCAAGGCGCTCCATCACCCGGGCTGAGGCCAGGTTCCTCGCGTCGCAGCGGGCAACTATCCGGTGCAGATGCAGTCCCTGAAAACCGATCTCCAGCACGACCCGGGCCGCTTCGGTCGCGAACCCGCGGCCGTGAAATTCGGGATGAAACACGAACCCGATCTCCCCTTGGCAGTGGCCGCGGCTGGTGTAGTAGAGCATCACGTCCCCGATGACCCGCTCGGCCTCGGGCAGATAAACAGCGAGGAAGATCGCGTCTCCTTCATTCTCGGCCTGGATTGCACCCATCTTGCGAACCAGGTTCTCCTTCGCCGCCGCCCGGTCGGCCAGCGGCTCGCTGTACAGGTATCGGGACACCTCAGGGGGCGACATGTAGGCAAAAAGGTCGTCTAAGTCCCCGCTCTCGAAGGGTCTTAGAATCAGCCGACTGGTGAGCAGGGGATAGGAGGGTTTCACAGCTGTCATGGTATCCGCGAAGTTCCCAGCCCCTGCGGGCGGCCAATGGGCGTCTCGGACTAGTCCATCCTGGCCATATGTCAACCCCGGCGGTGGTCATGTCCCATACATTGGTGTAAGTAGCGTGGTCGAGCTCGTGCTGGGAGCGGGCACGAAAAAGGCCACCGTGCAACCAACCCTCTTCACAGACCGGGAGACACGATGACCCCCAACAGCATGCCACTTGACGCCCTGCTTGGCTACATCTCGAGTTCAGACCAGGACAGCCTGCGAG
>Ga0307373_10000213_pt1 | contig 104444 bp, 121 predicted proteins | sample OX2MG_FD_202534 | JGI IMG/M metagenome (GOLD analysis project Ga0307373, IMG submission 202534) | Soil microbial communities from Risofladan, Vaasa, Finland - OX-2 | ecosystem: Environmental > Terrestrial > Soil > Coastal area > Acid sulfate soil | place: Finland: Risofladan, Vaasa... | reverse complement strand
GAAGCCGAATCACGCAACATAAGAATCATCGAGAGCCCTCTCGCGAATCGTTCTTGCGTGAACTGGTCGCCATGCGAATCAATGTTGCGTCTTCTCGCGTCCAAAAACGTTTTTCAGCAGCCTGCTCTAAGCGCTCCGCGCGACGATATTTTTTGCTATTTCGTCAAATACAATACGGGCCTGTGCCCGTTGATCGGGGGTTCCGCCACTCACAACGGAATCAATCGGCTTACCTTCCCTTTGGGACGCGATAACGAGACTGCCGAAATCTTTCACTGATCCGATCTGAAACGAACCGCTTGTGGGGCGTATCTCTTGAACCTCCTTAAGGACGCCGACGATGTCCGTATGCATCGCGGCCTCAATCATTGATAGATATTTGGAATTCTGAGACGCAACTTGCCCGCGATAGGTACTAAACGCTTGCGGAACGTATCCGAGAAACTGTGGGTGGCCCGGCAGGAGATACATTTCTGCCGGCGCTAGTTCACAAATCGTCTCCCACTCTCTGATCCACGTCGCCAATGTCCTCCCCAACGTTTTTAGTGCGCGAACTGAAAAGAGATCGCAGGCAACGGGAATCAAGAAAAAATGACAGTCGAGCAGGATAGCTCTGTTGAGAGGACCAATATTTGGCCCCGAATCGTACAATACGAAATCAATCTTTTCGCGAACGCAGACGTTGCTAACAAGACGACTCAGCGCAGTCGTTGCATTGAAACCGCGGGCCTTACGCTGAAAACATTCAGCCCAGAAGTTCGTCAATTCCGCCTCGAAATCCGATAGGCGAATGTCCCCAGGCAGGAGAAATAGATTTTTCTGCGCCAATTCTATTGGGCTTACGTATCTGACGTCTCCAGTACCGTCGCAGATTGGCTTTACAGCCGACCAGATCGTCGATCCGGTTGGACCGTCAGACCTGTCCAACAGGTCGTCAACAACACTGCCTTCGATCAGATACGCTGTCAGGTTGCATTGGGGATCTGAATCAACCAAGAGAACCCGCTTACCCAGTCGAGCGATCGCCGAGGCCGCATTGAATGTGAGGATGGTTTTTCCAACGCCGCCCTTGTGATTAAAAATAGAAATACGGCGTGCGTCTGGCCTTGCAATCGAGGATGGCTCTGGATGCGCCATCAGTCGACGTTGGGCTCGTTCAACGTCTTTTTATTCCTACGTCCTAAGCGCCGCGGTCGAGCGCGTTCCATGGCGCGTTTCGCGGCATCGCGATCAGGTAAAGCGCGAACGAATTCTTCGCCGGCAGCACTGAGTTGTCGATTGCCCTTTGTTGCCGGAACTAAATAGCCGAGCTTCGCCGCGTTATTGGACGCGTACGCAGCGTTTGAGAACTTCGGTTGCGCTGCTTCTGTATTTAACTTCGAGAGCTCTAACGTTTTGAAATGCGGTGTATCCCGGTAATGGGTGAGATAGAAAGCAAGACAGGCGATCCTTTCGACGTCACTTCTGGGTTGTTTTTCATAGAGGAAATCTTTTGGCGTCGGAGCAAAGTCTTTAGAAAATCCAAGCGACGATCCTTCACTATGCCGAGGCACTGCGGTGGTCGGCATCGCGAAAGTACTGATCGAGGGTCGCTCGACTCCGTAAAAGCCGATTACAGAATCCAATACACGCTTTCTGGATTCAGCATCAAGGCTCGCAAGCGCCGCAATTATTACGCTGAGGACTTCTGCTGCCTTATCTTTTTCGTCCATGAACAGTATCTCAATATTCAGAGTCACCACTGAATAGAATGATAGTGGCCGCTTTAGCCGAGTCTGTCTACCAGTTCTAGGCGCTCACGCCGCCTTGGCCTGCGCGGCACCGATGAGTCGCTCGACTGCCTCGACAATGGCGGCGTGGCTCGCCTTGCCCTGGCCGGCGATGTCGAGCGCCGAGCCGTGCGCCACCGACGAGAACAGCACCGGCGTGCCGATGGTCAAGCCTGCCGCGCGGTTGCGGCCCAAGAGCTTGGCGACGATGTGGCCCTGATCGTGGACCATCACCAGGAAGGCGTCGTAGCCGGTGCGATGGAACATGAGATCAGCCGGAAACGGTCCCTCGGCGACGATGCCGGCGGCCTTCGCCGCGGCGATCGCGGGTATGACGATGTCGATCTCCTCGTGGCCGAAGAGACCGCCCTCGCCGGCGTGTGGATTGAGGCCCGAGACCGCGATCTTCGGCCGCGCGACGCCCATCTGCTTGAGCGCCGTATCGACCGCCGCGAGCGCGCGGCCGACGCGCTCCTTGGTCACCAGCGCTATCGCGCGCGCGAGGCTGACGTGCAGCGTGACGTGGGCGATGCGCTTGTCATCGAAGCAGATCATCAGGAATGCGTCGTCGACCGGCGTGCCGGTGCAGCGCGCGACGAAGGTCGGATAACCGTCGAACTCGACGCCCGCTGCCTTGATCGCGCTTTCAGTCTGCGGCGCGGCGATCACGGCATCGACCGCGCCCGCCATCGCCGCGTCGATCGCCGCCTTGGCCGAAGCGAGCGCGGCGTTGCCGTTCGCCGCCGCGATCTTGCCGAGATCGAGCGTGCCGTCGCGCAAGAGATCGAGCGCCAGCACCTTGACCTCATCGCCCGCCCAGTCGACCGAGGCAGCGCTGGCGAAGAACTTGAGCTTGGGATCGAGGCCGGCCGCTTCGGCATGAATCTCGAGCACGCGCGGATCGCCGACCAGCAGCGGCCGGCACTGTCGCGTGACACGCGGATCGAGCGCAGCCTTCAACGCGATCTCCGGACCGATACCGGCCGGGTCACCCATGCTGATGGCGATGCGTTTCATCGCGCCTCCTTCAGCCCGCCTTGGCGGGCTCGTCGGGATCGATGAATATTTCGCCCGCTTTCACCGTCGCTGTCCAGGTCCGCACGGCTTCGGTGCAGGGCGGATAGGTCGGCCGGCCGGAGCGCAGATCGAAGCGGCCCTGGTGGAACGGGCATTCGATCTCGCTGCCGAGCACCGTGCCTTCCGACAGATTGCCCGGCCCGTGCGTGCATTGGTCGGCGAGCACGAAGATTTCGCCGGCCGATTTCGCCACCGCGTAGACCGTGCCCGCCGCTTCGACGCGCAGCAGCGCGTCGTCGGACACTTCGTCAACCCGGCACAGGCGCAGCAGAGTCACGGGCAGAGCAATCCCGAGGCGATCACCCCCTCACCCTTCCCTCTCCCCCTGGAAGGGGGAGAGGGTTGCTTGAGGTTGGCAACGCGCAGCGAAGCCTTACCTCAAGCTGGGTGAGGGGGTCTTTCCCGCAATGAAACGGGCGTTCAAGCATTCACTTCGCGAGCGGGATACCCATCGGCGCCGCCATCACCTTCCACGTGTCGGCCTTCGCATCCCACACCGAGACAATGATGTTCTTGAGCGTCAGGCCGCGCTGCGGCGAGGTGGCGAAATCGTAGACGCCGTTGACGCCGGCGATGCCCTTCACCTTGAGCAGATAGTCGCGCAGCTGCTGCGCCGTCGCCTTGGCCGGCAGCTTCCTGAGCGCGTCGACGACGATCGTCGCCGGGTCCCAGCCGAGGATCGAACCTTCGTCCGGCTTCTTGCCGTCGGCGGCGAAGGCCGCGAAGAACTCTTTCTGCTTCTTGGCCACCGCGGGGTCGAGCTTGACGCGCGGATCGCCGTTCACCGCCCAGACCGACGACGGCAGATAGAGCTCGCGCGGCAGGAAGGCGGCGAAGCGATGCATCTGGGCGTAGGTCATGTTGCCGCCGGTGGTGCCCATCGGCACGGTCAAGCCGCCCTGCACCGCACCGCGGAAGATCGTCGCCGACGCGGCGCCGACCGCCCAGCCGATGAAGGCCTGCGGCTTCGCCGCCTTGATCTCCTCGATCTGGGCACTGACGCTGACATCGGTCGGATTGAAATGCGGATGGGCGACGATGGTGATGCCCTTGTTCGCGGGCTGCGCGAGCAGCTTGGCGAAGCCTTTGTCGGCGTCCTGGCCGGTCGCGTCGGTCGAGGTCATCAGCGCGAGCCGGGTCCAGCCGCGGCCGCGGAAATAATTCACCAGCGCCTGCGCCTGGTCGAAGGTCGACACGCCGCCGGTGAAGACGTAGCCGCCCGCCGGCGGATGGATGCCGGGCGAGAAGCAGTACATCACCGGGCCGCTCTGCATCAACGGTCCCATCGCATTGCAGCCGGCGACCAGCGTGGTACCGAGCACGACGATCGGCTTCGCCGCCAGCACCTCGTTGGCGATCTGCACGGCCTGCTGCGGCGACGTCTGGTCGTCGTGGAAGACGAAGCGGACCTTGCGGCCGTGGATGCCGCCGGTCTGGTTGACCACCTTCTCGAAAATCTGGATCGCTTGGTGCTCTTCCTTGCCGAGGAAGGCGCCGCCGCCGGTGAGCGAGGCGATCACGGGGATGTCGTAGGTGCCCGCGGCGCGCGCGGGCACAGCCAGCAGCAAGGCAAGAGCGACAGCCGGCGCGAGCGTCCGGACGAGAAACCGCATGACATCCTCCCCGTGTTTTCTGCGACCTTGGCGCCGAACCCTAAAGGCTCGCGCGGCGCGAGGCAAGGCGAGGCGGTCCGCGGTCAACGCGACTTTGAGGAGTACGCCGCCGTCATGGGACCGGCGTCCCTCACCCTGCCCTCGTCCCCGAAGACGGGGGCGAGGGTTGCTTTGGGTTGGTGAGCGACGAGCGAGCCTTAGCCAAAGCTGGGTGACGGCGACAATCTCGCCGCTCGATGAAAGGGCGCCTTACCCCGCCGCGCTCTGGCGCGCTTTCGCCTTCGCCGGCGGCACGATCAGCACGCGATCGACGCGCCGGCCGTCCATCGCCAGCACCTCGAAGCGAAAGCTGCCGACGCGCACTTTGTCGCCGGCCTGCGGCACGCGATTGAGCCGCGCCATCACCAGTCCGCCGACGGTGTGGTACGCGCCCTTTTTCTCGCCGGCCGAGACCGGCAGCGGCACGAGGTCGCGCACCTCGTCGACGCCCACGAGGCCCTCGACCTCGAGGCTGCCGTCGTCGCGGCGGACGATCGGCGACGCCGGCTTCTCGCCGCGGATGACGATGTCGCCGACCAGCGCCTGAAGGATATCGTGCAGCGTGACGATGCCCTGGAAGTCGCCGTACTCGTCGACGACGAACAGCATCGCCGCGCCGCTGCGGCGGAAGAGCTCAAGCGCGTGCAGCGCGGTGACGTTCTCCGGCAGGAACAGCGGCGGCCTCATCACCGCGCGCAGGTCGAACGGCTTGTCGGCCAGCAACTGGGTCAACAGGTCTTTCACCTGCACCACGCCCAGCAAATGGCGCCGGTCGCCCTCGAACACCGGAAAGCGCGAGAAGTCGCTCTTGACGATCTTGCGGCGGTTCTCGGCCGCGGGATCGCCGAAATCGAGGCCTTCGACCTCGGTGCGCGGTGTCATCACCGCGCCAACCAGCCGGTCGCCGAGACGCAGCGCCATCTGGATGATGGCGTGCTCGGCCTGCTCGAAATGACCGGCGGCCGCCGACTCGCGCAGCAGATAGGCGATCTCCTGCTCGGTCGGCGCGGCGGTCTCGGCCGGACGCAGTGGCAGCGCCTTGAGCACGAGCTCCGACGTCCGGCTCAGCAGCCACTCGAGCGGCGTCGCGAGGCGCCACAGCGCCAGCAGGAATACCGAGAGCCGTGCCGCCATCGCCTCCGGTCGGCGCAGCGCGATACGCTTGGGCGCGAGCTCGCCGAAGATCAGCGTCACAAAGGCGATCGCCGCGGTGACCAGCGCGACGCCGAGCGCGTGCGCGTGAGCGCCGGCCCAGCCCTGGTTGCTCTCGAACGCATGCGCCAGATCGTCGGCCAGCGTCGCGCCGCCGAACACGCCGGCAAGCACGCCGATCACCGTGATACCGATCTGCACGGTCGAGAGGAAGCGGCCGAGATCGCCCTTGAGCGCGAGCGCCGTACGCGCGCCGGCGCGGCCGGCATCGGCGGCGGCTTGCAGGCGCATGCGCCGCGCCGAGACGACGGCGAGCTCCGCCATGGCGAAGAAGCCGTTCAGCAGGATCAGCACGAGGATGACGGCGAGCTGAAGCCAGAGCATGGCGGCCCCCAGTGAAATCGCGTTGCCGCTCAGGATAGAACGGAAGCGGTGCGCGGCGACATAGGGGCGCGGTGGCGCCGACGACGCCGCCGTCTGTCAGGACGCAGCGGACCCCGATTCGTCAGGCGGCGGAGTCGTCGTCCTCGTCGGCTCCATCCTCCTCGAATTCGTCGGATTCGAGCGCGATCACGACGTCCGTCGGCTCCGGCGGATGCGGCTTGAGGCTGGTGCGCCGCGCGTCGCGCCAGCTCGCGAGCTTGACCACGACGCCCATCGGCCTGTCGCCCGAGGTTTCGGCGGCCGGCTCGACGATATGCAGCCCGTCGCTGTCGAGAAAGAAGGTGTGATCGCCGAACAGCTGGTTGAGCTGCGGCATCGCCGGATTGTCCTCGGGGACAACCTCGGCGTCCTGGAAGGCGGGCTGGTCCTCAAGCTGATTCAGGGTGCGCTTGAGCAAGGTGGTCGACAGTTTCATGGCTTTGCTCCTTTCGCTTGCAACGGAATGCGCGGTCGCCGCCCGAAATCCGGGTTGCGCCCGCGCGCCGGCAGGATCAACCGGGGCCGCGCGGCCCCGCCGCTTATTATTGGCCCGACGATGGGCTCGTCGCCGCGCCGGTCGGCGACGGGACGCGGCTCAGCAGCTTCTCGCGCACGCTCGGATCGTTCTGCGCGGTTTGCAGGATCGCGTTGTACTGCTGAACGGAGAGGCCCTGGTCGGTGACCGCCCGCTCGACCGCGGTGTGGCCCTCCTGCGCAATTCGCGCACGGTCTTCCGGCTTCGCCTGGGTCATGCGCTGGCTATAGGCCTGGCGCAAGGTCATCACCTTCTGCATGGCATTGGCGGCTTGCGTGATCTGCTGGTCGGAGACCGTAGCTTGGCCAGCCGTCGCCGGCGCGGTCGCGGAAGGCGCCGGCGACGAACCCGATGTCTGGGCGCCGGCGGCAAGCGGCGCCAGCAGAGCCGTCGCGGCGAGGGCCGCGGCGAACGACGATTTCGGTATGCGCATAAATCCTCCTCACATGTCGATGTGGGCCTCGACCCCGAAGCCCGTCACAATCAGCGCGGCGTGCGGCTGACTGTGGTGCAACGATGCCGGATGGATCGGGTTCCGATTTTTTTTAGGACGTGCGCGGGCAGGCGCCAAAAACGGCTGTCGCCCGCGACCGGAAAGCCGCGGGCGACAGAAACGCTTCGTCGGAGGAGCGTCGGTTAGCGCGAGTAGAACTCGACCACCAGGTGCGGTTCCATCGGCACCGGATACGGCACGTCGGCGAGCTTGGGCGCGCGCACGAATTTGCCCTTGCAGCGGTCGGCGTCGACGTCGAGATAGTCCGGCACTTCGCGCTCGGGCGACTTCGCGGCCTCGAGCACGACCGCGTTCTGCTTGATCTTATCCTTGAGCTCGATGACGTCGCCGTCGTCCACCAGGTAGGACGAGATGTTGACGCGCTTGCCGTTCACCGTGACGTGGCCGTGGTTGACGAACTGGCGCGCGGCGAAGGGCGTCGGCGCGAACTTCATGCGATAGACCACCGCGTCGAGGCGGCGCTCCAAAAGCTCGACCAGGTTCTCGCCGGTGTCGCCGCGGCGGCGGCGCGCCGCTTCGTACATGCGCCGGAATTGGCGCTCGCCCATGTTGGCGTAATAGCCCTTGAGCTTCTGCTTGGCCATCAGCTGGGTGCCGAAATCCGTCGGCTTCCTGCGCCGCTGGCCGTGCTGGCCAGGGCCGTAGTCGCGGCGGTTGAGCGGCGACTTGGCGCGGCCCCAGAGATTGGCCCGCAGGCGCCGGTTGATCTTGTACTTGGACCCTTCGCGTTTGCTCATGTCGTTCCGTGTTGGTTGCGTGTTGTTGTTGTCCCAATAGGTCTCGCCGGCGCGGCTCACGCCGCGGGAGAGACGGGGCGCAAGCGCCCACGTTCTTGGGAATGGGCCGGGACTATAGTGACGGCGAGGGAGAAGTCAACCGCGGCGCATGGGCGCGGGAGCCGCAAACCCGCGCAAATCCGCGCCGAATGGGACGCGGCGATCGCGCGCGCCGGCCTGCTCCCCGGTGCAAGCGCGGCCTATCGCGTGCGGCTGGTGTTCCAAGCGTGGGTCGAGCGCATGCGGACGCCGAAGGTCCAGGTCGATGCGATCCGCGCGCTGCAGGCCGTCATGCCGGATCGCGTCGCGCGCCATCTCGCGCTCGAAGCGGACGGCAGCTTCACCATCGACACGGCGCTGTTCCAGGCCACCAAGGCGGCAGCGTGAGCGCCCGCGCCCACGGCAGGCGAGACGCGGTATTTCAATACCACATCTTGCCAAATCCGCTGGAATCCTCTAGGGTTAACCCACTAGACGCCTCGGTGCGCCCCGATCGGTTCGACCAGTCCTGGTGCGCCTTCCGTTCCCCGTCTTGCCCATCGGCCCCGGCGGTTTGCGCCGGGTCGTTGTTTTCGGCCGGATTTGGCCACTGGAGAAAGAATTTGCAAGTTCTCGTCCGCGACAACGACGTCGGCCAGGCACTGCGCGTCCTGAAGAAGAAGCTCCAGCGCGAGGGCGTGTTCCGCGAGATGAAGCGGCGACGCTCCTACGAAAAGCCGTCGGAACGCCGCGCGCGCGAGAAATCCGAGGCCGTCCGCCGCACGCGCAAGACGCTGCGCAAGCGGCTCGAGCGCGAAGGCTATTAGGACCGCAACCCTTTTCCCGAGCCCCGATCGTCACCATATAAGACCCGAACCCCAGGACATCCGATGCAGTACCGCCCCCGCACCAGCTTCCGCGCCGCGCCTGAATACGACACCGGAGAGCGCTGGACCATCCGTTGGGAGACGCGCCGGCCGGACGGCGGCCGCTGGAACGAGGCGGTGACGAACTCGCGCGAAGCCGCGGTCGAGCGTGCGAAGCATCTGCTCAAGCTCGGATTCATCGTGCACGACATCAGCGGCCCCGCCGGCGTGTACCTGAACGAGAAAGAGGCGTTGCAGCAGCTCGGCCCGGCGCCAGTGGCACCCAAGACGCGCGCCGTCGCGACGAGCGAAGCGTCCTAAATCCTTCTCCGACTTTCGCCGGTTAGCCTACCGCCGCGGCGACCACAGCGCGCCGCAGATTGCGCGTTGCCGCTTGTGGCAGGAATGGTGGGCATAATGTTATTGCTGCCAAGGCCGATTGCTGCGACGCTGCGGCCATGGCAAGCCTTCCAGCGCCAACCTCCGCCGCGCGGCCGTGGCGGATCCTGATCCTCGCCGCCGCGCCGGCGCAGTTGCTCGACCTCGCCGGACCGGCGGAGGTCTTCTCGCAAGCGAGCCGCCTGACGGGCACGCCGCTCTATGAGCTCGAAGTCGCGGTGGTGCCCGGCGCCGATCCGCGGGGACCGACCACGACGTCGGGCGTCCGGCTGGCCGCCGGCCCTTCCCTCGCCGCGCTGGTCGCCGATCGCCGGCCGCTCGACACCCTGATCGTCGCGGGCGGCGAAGGCGCGCGCACGCGCAGCCACGAACCGGCGCTGCGCGACGCGGTGCGCCGCCTGGCGCGGCGCGCCCGGCGCGTCGCTTCGGTCTGTACCGGCGCGTTCATATTGGCGGCGGCCGGACTGCTCGACGGCAAGCGCGCCGCGACCCATTGGCGCTGGTGCGCGAAACTGGCACAGACCTATCCGCGCATCGCCGTCGATCCCGAGCCGATCTTCACGCGCGAAGGCAATCTCTGGACTTCGGCCGGCGTGACCGCCGGCATCGATTTGGCGCTCGCCATGGTCGAGGAGGATCACGGCCATCGCATCGCGCTCGCTGTCGCGCGCGAGCTGGTGATGTTCCTGCGCCGGCCTGGCGGCCAGCAGCAGTTCAGCGCCGCGCTCGCCGCGCAATCCGCCGCGGGCACCGATCTGCGCGATCTTGTCGCGTGGATCGCCGACAATCTGCACAAGCCGCTCACCGTCGAAGCGCTTGCCGAGCGCGCGCGCATGAGTCCGCGCCAGTTCGCCCGCGTCTTCGTGCGCGAGCTCGGCACGACGCCGGGCAAACTGGTCGATCGCCTGCGCGTCGAAGCGGCCCGGCGACGGCTGGAGGAATCGCCGAAGGGTCTCGCCGCCGTCGCCGCTTCGTGCGGCTTCGGCAGCGAGGAGACCATGCGCCGCGCGTTCGTGCGCCATCTCGGCACGTCGCCCGGCGCCTATCGCGATCGCTTTCGCCGGCCGGCGGCACGGCGCCGTGCATCCCATCAACCGGAGGTCCGCGCATGATTCCGCTCGACACGCATCTCCAGATCGGCGCGCTGCTGTTCGAGGACCTCGACCAGATGGACCTTACCGGGCCCTTTGAGGTGTTATCCCGGGTTCCGAATTCGACCTATCGCATCTTCGGCAAGAGCGCGGCGCCGGTGCGCGACGGCCGCGGCCTGAGGCTCGCGCCCGACGCGGCGCTGACCGACGCACCCCAGCTCGATGTCCTCCACGTTCCCGGCGGCGCTGGCCAGGAAGGCGTGATGGACGACGACGAAGTGCTCGGCTGGGTACGGCGCCAGGCGCAAGGCGCGCGTATCGTGTTCTCGGTCTGCACCGGCGCACTGATTCTCGGCGCGGCGGGCCTGCTCAAGGGACGGCGCGCCACAACGCATTGGAATTCGTTCCATCTGCTGCCCCAGTTCGGCGCTATACCGGTGAACGAACGCGTCGTCGTCGACGGCAATTTCGTCTTCGCGTCGGGCGTCACGTCAGGCATCGACGGCGCGCTGCGCGTCGCGGCGCTGCTGCGCGGCGACGAGGCGGCACAGGTCATTCAGCTCGGCATGCAATATGCGCCCGAGCCGCCGTTCCGCAGCGGCACGCCCGAGACCGCGCCAGCCGCCGTGCTGGCCACCGCGCGGCAATCGATGCGCGCGATCACCGAGAAGCGCGAGCAGACCGCGCCCCGCGTGGCGCAGCGGCTCGGCGTCACCGTGCCGGCAGCCTAATCGCTGCCATCGAGCGGCGGGAAGACATGGGCCCCGTCGGCGGCCAGTGGCAGCGACTGCGCCCAGCACGCCATTCGTGGATCGAGCGCGCCGAAGAGATGCGGAAACAGCGCGCCGCCGCGCGATTTCTCCCATCGCAGCGCCGGACCGAGCGCCGTTTCCTCGAACGCGACCAGCAGCAGATCCTCTTGGCCGTGGAAATGGCGCGCAGCAGTCTCGACGACCTGCGCCACGGTCGAGAGATGGATGAAGCCGTCGCGCAGATCGACCGGCGCGCCCTGGAAGATGCCGGCGCGCTCGGCGGCGCGCCATTCCGCCGTCGTCACGATCTTGAAGATCAGCGCCACGCTACTTCTTCCGCTTGCGCGGTCCGACGAACGACGTCACGACGCCGTGCAGCGTGCGCAACTCCTGGTCGGTGCATTGCGCGCGCTGGAACAGGTTGCGCAGGTTGCGCACCATCGACGGCCGCTTCTCGGCGTTGCGCATGAAGCCGCTGTCGTCGAGCGCCTCCTCGAGATGCTCGAAGAAGGCGATGAGCCGCTCCTTGGTCGCGGGCTTGGAATGGCCGGTGGCGAGCTGCGCCGGCGCCGTTTCGTCGCCGGCGGCGAACCATTCGTAGCCGACGATCAGCACCGCCTGCGCCAGATTGAGCGACGAGAATGCCGGATTGAGCGGCACCGAGATCACGGAATCGGCGAGCGCGACGTGCTCGTTGACGAGGCCGGTGCGTTCGGGACCGAAGAGGATGCCGCAGCCCTCGCCCGCCGCCATGCGCTGGTGCATCTCGGTTGCCGCGAAGCGCGGCGTCAGGATGCGCTTCACCATGTAGCGGTCGCGTGCGGTTGCCGCATAGACGCGGCGCAGATCGGCGATCGCGTCCTCGGCGCTGGCGTAGAGTCGCGCCTTGTCGAGCACGGTGTCGGCACCCGACGCGGCGGCGACCGCCTTTTTGTTGGGCCAGCCGTCGCGCGGCTTCACCAGCCTGAGATCGGTGAGGCCGCAATTGTACATGGCGCGCGCCGCGGTGCCGATGTTCTCGCCGAGTTGCGGCTCGACCAGGACGATCGCGGGGCCGCCCGAGAGCCGCGTGCGCCGCCGATCCGTACCGGCCATGTCAGGCTCTCCGGCCGGCGCGCCAGAGCTTGTAGGTCAAGGAATCGTGCAGCGCGTTGTAGGAGGCATCGATGACGTTGGTCGAAACGCCGACCGTCGACCACACCGCGCCGTCCTTGTCGGTGGTCTCGATCATCACGCGCGTCACCGCGCCGGTCGCGTCCTGCGGCGTCAGGATGCGCACCTTGTAGTCGGTGAGGCGGATCTCGGCGACCTCGGGAAAAGCCGGCAGCAGCGCCTGGCGCAGCGCGGCGTCGAGCGCGTTGACCGGGCCGTTGCCTTCGGCAACGGTCATGCCGGGCTTGCCGTTGACCGTGACTTTGATCGTCGCCTCGGACAGCGTGATCAGGTCGCCTTTCGCGTTCCAGCGTCTTTCGTCCAAGACCCGAAAACTCTGCAGGCGGAAATATTCCGGCACGCTGTCGAGCGCGCGCCGCGCCAAGAGCTCGAACGAGGCGCCGGCGTCGTCGTAGGCATAGCCCTGGAATTCGCGCGTCTTCACCGCGTCGAGCAGCGCGCCGAGCTTGGGATGATCGGACTTCACCTCGATGCCGATCTCCCTGAGCCGTGCCAGGAGATTCGACTTGCCGGCCTGATCGGAGACGACGATGTGGCGGTGGTTGCCGAGCAATTCCGGATCGACGTGCTCGTAGGAGCGCGGATCCTTCTCGACCGCCGAAACATGCAGCCCGCCCTTGTGCGCGAAGGCGCTTTCGCCGACATAGGCGGCGTGGCGGTTGGGCGCGCGGTTCAAGCGCTCGTCGAGGAAATGCGAGACGTGCGTCAGCCGCTTCAAGCCATCGGCACTGACGCCCGTCTTGTAGCCCATCTTGAGCACGAGGCTCGGAACGATCGAGATCAGGTTGGCGTTGCCGCAGCGTTCGCCCAGGCCGTTGAGCGTGCCCTGAACGTGGCGCACGCCAGCGCGCACCGCGGCGAGCGAATTGGCGACACCGTTCTCGGTGTCGTTGTGGCAGTGGATGCCGAGCTTGTCACCCGGCACGGTCTTCACCGCCGCGCCGACGATCTGCTCGATCTCGTGCGGCAAGGTGCCGCCGTTGGTGTCGCACAGCACGATCCAGCGCGCGCCCGCCGCGAGCGCCGCTTCGATGCAGCCGAGCGCGAATTTCGGATCGGCCTTGTAGCCGTCGAAGAAATGCTCGGCGTCGAAGATTACCTCGTCGAGCTTCTTCGCCGCGAGCGCGACCGAGTCCGAAATCATGGCGCGGTTCTCCTCGGCGCTGACGCCGAGCGCGACCTTGACGTGGAAGTCCCAGCACTTGCCAACCAGCGTCGCGACGCGCGCGCCCGACGACAGCACGGCGGCGAGGCCGGGATCGTTGGCGGCGCTGCGGCCCGAGCGGCGCGTCATGCCGAAGGCGGCGAGCCGTGCATGCGACAGCGTCGGCGGCTTGGCAAAGAGCGCGTCGTCGGTCGGATTGGCGCCCGGCCAGCCGCCCTCGATATAGTCGATGCCGAGCTGGTCGAGCTCGCGCGCGATCGCGAGCTTGTCGGGCACGCCGAAATCGACGCCCTGGGTCTGCGCGCCGTCCCTGAGCGTCGTGTCGTAAAGATAGATCCGTTCGCCCGCCATGCGCCGGCATCCTAGTGACCGGGTGCCGGAAAGTCGAGCCGTGAGAACGGGTTAACGAATTATCCTCAGGCGCCCGAAGGACCGCGGCCTGACCTGCGTGCCTGGGGATAGCTCGGCGAATAACGACGATAACCGACGCCGGCTTGATCCAAATCAAGGCGCGGGTGATCGGCCCATTGGCAACCGCGCCGGCGCACGTTTAAGTGTGGCCGGGTCCGCACTTTGCATGGGGAACAGCATGCGGCTTTTGGTATTGCCCGGCGACGGCATCGGCCCCGAGATCACGGCGGCGACGCTCGACGTGCTGCGCGCGGCCGATGCGCGCTTCGGCCTCGGCCTTGCCGTGACCGAGGACGTCGTCGGCCATGCGAGCATCGAGCGCCACGGCACGACCGTGCGCGACGTGCTGCTCGACACGGCACGCCAAGCCGACGGCCTCGTGCTCGGCCCGACCGCGACCGCCGAATACAAGGATCCGACGCGCGGCGAGATCAATCCGTCGGCGTTCTTCCGCCGGGGCCTCGACCTCTACGCCAACATCCGGCCGGCGCGCACCTATGAAGGCGTGCCGGCGAAGCTCGGCGCCTTCGACCTGGTCATCGTGCGCGAGAACACCGAGGGCTTCTACGCCGACCGCAACATGGAGCAGGGCAACGGCGAGATCCTGGTGACGCCCGACGTGGCGATCGCGCTCCGCCGGATCACGCGACGGTGCTGCGCGCGCATCGCCCGCGCCGCCTTCGAGCTGACGACGCGCCGGCGCAACCATGTCAGCATCGTGCACAAGGCCAACGTTCTGAAGATCGGCGACGGCATGTTCATCGACGAATGCCGCAAGGCCGCCGCCGATTATCCCAATGTCACGGTCGACGAGTTCATCGTCGACGCGATGATGGCGCATATCGTGCGCGCGCCGCAGCGCTTCGACGTCGTCGTCACCACCAACATGTTCGGCGACATCATCTCGGACCTGACGTCGGAGCTGTCGGGCAGCATCGGCCTCGGCGGCTCGCTCAACGCCGGCGACCGCCACGCCATGGCGCAGGCAGCGCACGGCTCGGCGCCCGATATCGCGGGCCAGGACCGTGCCAATCCGTTCTCGCTGATCTTGTCGGCGGCGCTGCTGCTCGACTGGCACGGACGGCAGAAGCAGCTGCCGAAATTCACGCAGGCGGCGCAGGCGATCGAGCGCGGCGTCGCGGCGGCGATCGCGGCGCATGAATGCACGCGCGACGTCGCCGGTTCGCTCGGCACGCGCGCGACCGGCCAGGCGCTGGCCAAGCGGCTCGGCGGCGGGTGACGCGATGTATTGCGACAGCCACGTCCACATCGTCGGCGACGTCGCGCGCTATCCGCAATATCCGGCCGACCGGCCGTACACCGCAGCGCCGGCCGCGCTCGCCGACCTCCGGCGGCTGGGCGCAGCGCGCGGCATCGAGCGCTTCGTCATCGTGCAACCGAGCTTCTACGAGAGCGACAATCGCCTGTTGCTCGAGACGCTGGCGGCGCTGGGCGAGACCGGCCGCGGCGTCGCCGTGGTCGACACCGACGCATCGCACGAACAGCTCGCCGACGCCGCCCGACGCGGCGTGCGCGGCCTGCGCCTCAACCTCTACAGTCGGCCGGATGACAGCGCCGCGCCGCTCGCCGCCGTCTTCGGCGCAATCGCCAAGGCGGCGCGCCGGTTCGACGGCCATGTCGAGGTGATCGCGCCCCTCACGATGATCCGCGAGAACGCGCAGCTGTTGCACCGCGCCGCGGTGCCGGTGGTGATCGACCATTACGGACTCACCGGCGACGCGACGCCGACCGGCGCCGCCGGGCGCGATCTCCTCGCACTGTTGGCGCTGCCGCATGTCTGGATCAAGCTGTCGGCGCCTTATCGTAACGGCGGCGGCCCGTTGAACATGACGCCGGACGCGGCGTGGCTCGCGGCCATTCTCGAGGCGGCGGCGGCGCGCTGCGTCTGGGGCAGCGACTGGCCGCATACGCCGCCGCAGGAGCAGCAGACCGGCAGCGCGATTCCGCTACCCTATCGGTCGCTGCGCTACGGCGACATCGCCGACAACTTCCTGCGCGCGCTGCCCTCAGCCGAGTTGGCCGAGCGCATCATGGAGGCCAATCCGGCGCGGCTCTACGGCTTTCCCGACGGCGCCTGAGAGCGCGCCCCGGGCCGGATGCGCGCCGTCACCGGTTGATTGCGCTGGGCTTTGGGCCGATAGTTTCGCGAGGTTCAAACAGGGGGGATCGATGAAACGCGTATCGGCCTGCACCGCCGTGATCGTAACGCTGCTGGCGGCGACGCCGGCTTTCGCCGCCGTCACGTCGGCGCCGGTGTCGGCAGCCGGCATCACCCGCGAGGAGATGGTGCAGCTCATGACCCAGCGCGGCTGGTCCGCAAAAATCGACAAGGACAGCAGCGGCACGCCGGTCGTTTCGAGCCGCGTCAATGGTGTCAATTTCGACATGTATTTCTACGAGTGCACGAGAGGCCGCTGCACCGACATCCAGTTCGCCGCCGGCTGGTCGAACGCCAAGGTGACACCGGACCAAATCAACCAGTGGAACACGACCAAGCGCTTCCTGCGCGCCTACTGGAAGCCCGGCAACATCCTGTGGACCGAGATGGACGCACGCATCGCGCTCGGCTCGACCGGCAACATCGACGAGTATCTGGCGCTATGGCCGCAGATGCTGCACGAGTTCACGTCGTTCATGCATATCTAATCCGCGCGGTGCGTTCGCGGTGAGCGCGCGGGGCCGTTTCGCCGGCAGCGCCGCGCTCAGCCTGCTGCTGCTGTGGAGCGCCGTTGCACGCGCCGATCCCTCGGCGCTGTGGCGCATCGTGCACGAGCGCTGCGTGCCCAACGAGGCGCAGCACCACGATCCCGCACCGTGCACGCTGGTCGAACTGTCGCACGGTGCGGCGCGCGGCTACGTCGTGCTCAAGGACCGCGTCGGCGCGACGCAGTTCCTGGTGCTGCCGACGGCGCGCATCACCGGCATCGAGAGCCCGGCCCTGCTCGCGCGCGACGCGCCCGATTACATGCAGGACGCCTGGGCGGCCCGCAGCTTCGTCCGCAGGCGGGCGCCGGCGCGGCTGTCGCGCGCGGAGCTGTCGTTGGCGGTCAATTCGATCTATGGCCGGACGCAGAACCAGCTGCACATTCACGTCGATTGCCTGCGCGAAGACGTGCGCGACGCGCTGTCGCAACACCGCGACAGCATCGGCAACGCGTGGCGGCCGTTCGCGGTGACCCTCGCCGGACATCGCTATATCGCCCGCCGGCTGATCGCGCGCGATTTCGCCGGCGTCAATCCGTTCCGGATGCTGGCCGAAGCCGGAGCCGAAACGCGCGCGCATATGGGCGACTATACGCTGGCGATCGCCGGCGCGACGTTCGGCGACCGGCCGGGCTTCATCCTGCTCGCCGACCGGGCCGATCTGCCGCGCGGCGATTTCGCCAGCGGCGAAACGCTGCAGGACCACGCCTGCGCAGTCGCCCGCTAAGATTTCTACCTTCTGTCGGCAGGGACGCTGACGGCGATCCAGACCCCCGAACCGACGACGAGCGCCGCCGTAAGCCAGATCGCCGGCCGTGGCGCACCCGCTGCCTGAGCGACCGCGCCCAGCAGCAATGCGCCGATGGCGTAGCCGGTATCGCGCCAATAGCGATAGGTGCCGAGCGCCTTGCCGCGCCACAGCGGCGGCGCGCGGTCGGACATCGCAGCGATCAGATTCGGATAGAGCAGCGCCATGCCGATTCCCATCACCGCGGCGGCCGGCAGCCAGACAACCACGCTGTCGCCGAGCGCGGTGACGGCGATGCCGGCGGCAAGCAGGAAGAAGCCGGCAACGATCGGCACCTTCCGCCCGATGCGGTCGGCGAGATGGCCGGTCAAGAGCTGCGAGAACCCCCAGACCATGGCGTAGGCGCCGGTCAGCCAGCCGATCTCGATCAGGCCGGCTCCATGCGCCTTGAAGAAGACGGGAAACATCACCCAGACCAGCGCGTCGGCGATCTTGTTGACCGCTCCGCCCTGGCAGATGGCGCGGCCGGCCGGATCGCGGAACGAGATGCGCCGGAAAATTTCACCAAGCCGCACGGTGTGATCTTGCTGGTGCGGCGCCACCGGGTTCACTTCCGCGTGCTCTGCCTTGACCCAGGCCAGCGTGTCACGGGTCCAGATCAGGAAAACCAGTGCCGCGACAATCGTCGCCAGGCCGAAGGCGAGCAACGCCGGTCGCGCGCCCACCTGATGCGCGAGCCAGGCGACGCCGAGCCCGGCGGCGCCGACCGCGACGTAGCCGGTCGCCTCGTTGATCCCGACCGCAAGCCCGCGCTGATTGCTTGCGGCGAGGTCGATCTGGCTGGTCACCGTCATCGTCCAGGTGAAGCCCTGGTTGATGCCGAGAAACACATTGGCCGCGACGATCCACCACCAATTCGGCGCGAAATAAATCAGCAGCGGGATCGGAATCCCTGCGAGCCACCCGATGATCAACACCGGCTTGCGGCCAAAGCGATCCGCGAGACCGCCGGCCACGAAATTGAGCGCGCCCTTCACCAAACCGAACGACACGACGAAACTCGCCAGAAACAGAAACGCGCCCGGCGAGACTCCGAACTGCTGCGCCAGGGTCGGCAGCACGGCGCGCTCCATGCCGATGACCAGGCCGACGAAGAAGACCTGGACGGCCTGCAGCGCGAACTGCTCGCGATTGACGGCGATGCCCCGCCGATGGCGAGCTTCGAGCGGCACCGAGGCGGTCGCAATCATGATTGGTCCTCCCCAGTGCCGGCCACGTTGACAGGGTGGCTTCATTCAATAATTATGTTGAATGATTGATACATGAGACGGGCATGTCAAGCGGGAACCCTAAACGCACGCTGTTTGCCGGCGTTGCCGAGATCGCCAAGGCGCTCGGCCATGCCCATCGCCTCGAGATCGTCGAGCTGCTCGCCCAGGGCGAGCGCAGCGTCGAGGCGCTCGCCGAGCGCGCCGGCCTGTCCGTCGCCAACGCGTCGCAGCATCTGCGGCTCATGCGCCGGGCCGGCGTTCTGGTCTCGCGGCGCGACGGCAAGCGCATTCTCTATCGGCCAAGCGACCCGTCGGTGCTCGCGCTGACCGGCGCGCTGCGCCGCGTCGCCGAACGCAACGCCGCGGAGGTGCGCGCGGTCATCGGCGGCTATTTCCGCCAGCGCGACGCGCTCGAGCCGGTGTCGCGCCGCGAGCTCGCTCGGCGCCTCAAGGACGGCATGGTCACCGTGCTCGACGTGCGGCCGGCGGACGAATTCGCCGCCGGCCATCTGCCGCGCGCCGTCAACATTCCGCTGCGCGAGCTGACGCGACGTCTGCGCGAGATTCCGAAAAGCCGCGGCATCGTCGCCTATTGCCGCGGTCCCTATTGCGTTCTCGCTTACGAAGCGGTGGCTTTGCTGCGCGGTCGCGGCTTCAAGGTGCGACGCCTGGAGGACGGCTTTCCCGAGTGGCAGGCGGCGGGCCTACCGGTCGAAACGGCTCAAAGCGGCGGTCACGCCACCAGGTAGTGCACGCCGAAGCGGTTCTCGGCGTCGGTCCAGCAGTCGAGCGGCTTGAATCTGGCACGCGTCGCCAGGCGGCGGAACTCGTCGATCGTGAATTTGTAGGAATACTCGACGTGGATGCGCTCGCCGGCGGTGAAGGCGATGCGCCGGCCGGATATCGTGACGAGCTGGTCCATCAGGCTGCGGATGTAGATCTCGATGCGGCCGGCGTCCGGGTTGTAGAGCGCCTCATGCGCGAACCGCCGGAGGTTAAAATCGGCGCCGAGCTCGCGGTTCATGCGCGCGAGGATGTTGAGCGTGAATTGCGCGGTGACGCCGGCGGCGTCGTTGTAGGCGGCGTGCAGCGTCGCCGGGTCCTTCTTGAGATCGGCGCCGACGACCATTGCGCCGCCGGGACCGAGCAGCTCGCGGCAGCCGCGCAGGAACGCGACCGCCTCCTCCGGCGTCAAATTGCCGATGGTCGAGCCCGGAAAGAATCCAACGCGGCGGTTGCGCGTCGCGGCGACCAGCGGCGGCAGGCGCAGCGGCTCCATGTAGTCGGCGCAGACGGCGATCACAGCCAGCGCCGGAAAATCGGCGGCGATGGCCGACGCCGCCTGGTGCAGCATGCTGCCCGAGATGTCGATCGGCACGTAGGACGACGGCTGGTCGAGCGCCGACAGCAGCAGCCGAACCTTGGTGCTGGCGCCGCTGCCGAACTCGATGAGGCGCGCGCGCGGTCCGATGCGGGCGGCGATCTCGCCGGCGCGCTCGGCCAGGAGCGCGGTTTCGGCGCGGGTGACGTAATACTCCGGCAGGTCGCAGATCCGCTCGAACAATTCCGAGCCGCGCGCGTCGTAGAGGAAGCGGCACGGGATCGCCTTGCGATGGCGCGTCAGGCCCGCGACGGCGACGTCGCGGAAGCTTTCCTCGCGCGGCGCGAAATCGAGATAGGCGGCGAGCGTTCCGTTGGGCATCAGCCATCCTCCGCGAGACGAATGCCGCCGAAGCACCAGCGCGCGGCGGGCGGAAAGAAGTTGCGATAGCTGGCGCGCAGATGGCCGGTGGGCGTCACGCAGGAGCCGCCCCTGAGCACCATCTGGCCCGACATGAATTTGCCGTTGTACTCGCCGATCGCGCCCTGCACCGGACGGAATCCGGGATAGGGCGCATAGGCGCTCTGCGTCCATTCCCAGCAATCGCCGTAGAGCTGGAGCAACGCGGGCGCGGACGGCACCGCGCTTGCGCTAGCATTCACCCCCTCCCTAACCCTCCCCCCTCGAGGGGGAGGGTATGGGTGGGGGGCGGTCGGATGAAGGATTCCGCTGTCGAGGAAATTGCCGGCGATCGGCAGATCGGCGGCGGCGGTTTCCCATTCGGCCTCGGTCGGCAGGCGCCGGCCGGTCCAGCGGGCGAAGGCATCGGCCTCGTAATGGCTGACGTGAACCACCGGCGCGAAGGGATCGAGCGGCGCCAGGCCGCCGAGCGTGAACTCGGCCCAGCGCTCGGTCCGGTCGGTTTTTTCAGGGGGGCGCTGCCAGTAGAGCGGCGCCTCCCAGCCAGCGGCGTTGACCGCGGTCCAGCCGTCGCTGAGCCACAGCTCCGGCCGGCGATAGCCGCCGTCGGCGACGAAGGCGAGGTATTCGCCGTTGGTGATGAGGCGCGTCGCGAGGCGGAAGGGCTCAAGCCAGACCTTGTGGCGCGGGCCCTCGTTGTCGAAGGCGAAGCCGGCGCCATCATGGCCGATCTCGACCAGGCCGCCGGCGACGCCGCGCCATTCGAGCGGCGGCGCGCTGCGCGCGGCCTGCGGCGCGGCGGGCTTGTACGCCGGCTTGAGCGGGTTTTGCGCAAAGACGTGCTTGATATCCATCAGGATCAGTTCCTGATGCTGCTCCTCGTGCGCGAAGCCGAGCTCGATCAGCGGCGCGATCGTCCGGAAGGTCGCGGCGTCGGCGCCGACGATGAGCCGTTCCATCGCCGCAGCGACGTGCGCACGATAGCGTGCGATCTCGGCGACGCCCGGGCGCGACAACAGGCCGCGCGCCGGGCGCCGGTGGCGCGGCCCAATCGCCTCATAATAGGAATTGAACAAGTGATTGTACGCCGCATCGACGACGCGATGGCCGGCGAGATGGGGGCCGAGCAGGAACGTCTCCCAGAACCAGGTGACGTGCGCGAGATGCCACTTGGTCGGGCTGACGTCGGGCATCGACTGCACGACCTGATCCTCGGGCAGCAGCGGCGCGGCGAGCGCCTCGCTGCGCGCGCGGCATTCCGCGAAGCGCGCACGCCAAGCGTCGCGATCTTCGGCAAGCGCCATCCTGCCGGCAATCAGGGCCATCGAGCTTCCCACACGCAGCGCCGTTGTCGTCGTTACGGGTTAGACGCCTGGAATCACGCGACGTTACAGCGAAACGATTATAACGATTATAGACGCGACCGGGTTGCGCGCCACACCCGATGAATTACGGCCGCGTGACGGCGTTCCCGCCGTCCAGCCACGACCGAGCATGACAATTGACGGTCAGCCGACTTGCACGCCCTTCCAGAACGCGATGCGGCCCTTGATCTGCGCCGCCGCCGGCTTGGGATCGGGATAGGTCCAAGCGGCGTCGGGATTCTCCTTGCCGCCGGCGACGACGGTGAAATAGCGCGCGTCGCCCTTCCACGGACAGGTATAAGTCGACGCACTCGGCTTGAGCGCGGATTGCTTCACGGCCTCGGGCGGAAAGTAGTGGTTGCCTTCGACCATCACCGTCTCGTTGCTCTCGGCGATCGTATCGCCGTTCCACACCGCCTTGACCATCGGAGCCTCCGTCGAAGCGACGAGCGTACGGCACGATCCGGCCGCGCGAAAGCCCCCGCGCAGCGTCGATCATCGCCGCGGCTTCCGGCGCTCCAACGCTTCCGCCGCCTGTGCCAGCCGCAGGGCGATGCGGGCGGCGGCGCGGCGCGCCGCGTTGCTCGGCTGCTTGCGGCCGACTGTCCGGAAACGCCGGGCGAGCTCGCGCAGTGCATCCGCGTCGAGCTTAAGCATGGTTCACGTCGGCCGATCTTTCCGGCGGAGGGCCGCGAGCTTGCCGAGCTCGCCGGCGAGCAGCCGCTCGATCTCGCGGCGGCGATCGGCGGCGATCTCGCCTTCCAGCATGGCGCGAAACCGCGCGATATTGCGCTCGATGATCCAGCGATCGTCGCCCGAGGCGTCGGTCATTCGTCTCTGGCGCCGTGCGGCGCCGCGGTCTCGGCGGCGGCGAGCCGCGTCCGCGCCTCGGCCAACAATGTCACCAGGCGCTGCCGCCGCTCATCGGTGCACGGCAGCCTGAGCATCGCTTCGTAATGCCGGATATTGAGGCGAATGACGTAAGGCGCGTCCTCCATGGCGGCTCCCGAGCTTGAAGCGTGGCCGAACCGCCGGTAACGTGTTGCCGCGCCATTGGCACGGGCCGCTGCCGGAACGGACGGCCACTTCGGGCTTCTGCCGAAAAAAATGCCACGGCGTCCCGCGCGGTTCCGTTCGCTGCCGAACAGACGAAACCGTGCGGCCGCGGGGGGATGACGCGTGAAACGAGATCGAGCCGAGGGCAACCGCTTTCTCTCCGCCTTGCCGGAAGCCGCTTTCCGACGCATCGCGCCGCGCTTGAAGCCGGTGACGCTGCGGCGCGGCATGACTCTCGCCGACAGCGGCACCGTCGCCCAGCACATCTATTTCCCCGATCGCGGTATGATTTCCCTGGTCAAGACCATGCACGACGGCCGCACGGCCGAGGTCGGCGTCGTCGGCATGGAGGGCATGGCCGGCGTCGGCACCGTGCTCGGCATGGCGCGTTCGGCGTTCGAAGCCGTCGTTCAGGTGGACGGCTACGGGCAGCGGCTTGACGTGTCCGCGCTGCAAGCCGAAATCGACAGGAGCCACGCGCTCAAGGCGCTGACGCTCCGCTACATGGCCTATCGCGTGGCGCAACTCGCGCAGACCGCGGCGTGCAACCGGCTGCACACGCTGCGGCAGCGCTGCTGCCGCTGGCTGCTAATCGCGGACGACAACGTCCAAGCGACGACCTTCACCCTCACGCACGAATTCCTTGCGCTGATGATGGGCGTCAATCGGCCTTCGGTGTCGCTGGTCGCCGCCGGCCTGCAGCGCAAGGGTCTGGTCCAATACCGGCGCGCGGCGATCACCATCATCGATCGGCCGGCGTTGGAAGAAATCGCCTGCGAGTGCTACGCCACTCTGCGGCAGGAAGCCGACAAGGTCTATAATCCCTAGCGACCGGTCGCGGTGCGGCGCGCGCTCAATAGACGATCTGGGTGTTCGGGCAGTTCTTTTTGACCCAGGCGCAGCGCGCCGCCCGCTCCTTATCCCAACCGGGCATGCAGTCGATGGTCGCCGGACATTTCTTCTGCGCATCCCAGTCGTCGGGCGGTGGCGGGGGCGGGCCGCACGCCGGCTCGGTGCCCGTGACGCAGCCGCCGCGCGGCGGCGGCGGCGAAGTCTGCGCCCAGGCGGGCGACGCCGCGAGAATCAACGCCAGCACGATCGCGAACCACGCCGCCATGTCTTATCCCGCGCGCCGCCACGTGGTGCCGCCGGGTCCGTCCTCCAGCAGAATGCCCTTCAAGGCAAGGTTGTTGCGGATGCGGTCGGCCTCAGCGAAGTTGCGCGCCTTGCGCGCGACGTTGCGCGCCGCGATCTGCGCTTCGATCTCGGCAACAGCAACACGCACGGTCGCGACCTTCCTTTCAATACCCTCTACGATTTCTGTCGTAATCCCCGCGACAGTTTTTTGCACGATCGTGACGGTCTCGCCGATCGTACCCTGGAGCCACGACTCGGGCTTCTGCTGCAAGACGCCGAGCAGCGCGCCCGAGTCCAGGAGCGCGCCCTTGAGCCGCGATTTTTCGGCGCGAGTCTCGGCTTTGTTGAGCGCCGCCAAATCCTCGTGCAGCGCCGCCAGCACCATCGGCGTGTTGAGATCGTCGTCGAGCGCGCCGCGCGCCTTGGCGCCCTGCCCTTCCGCCGGCACGTCCGCGACCGACCGCAGCGCCAGATAGATCCGGTCGAGCATGCGCTTGGCCTCGTCGAGGCGATCCGCCGTCCAGTCGAGCGGATCGCGGTAGTGCGCGGTCAGCATGGCGAGCCGGGCGGCCTCGCCCGGCGCCTGCTTCAGGACGTCGCGGATAGTGACGAAGTTGCCCTCGGACTTCGCCATCTTGGCGCCGTTCACCGTGACGAAGCCGTTGTGCATCCAATACCGCACGAACGGCTTGCCGTGATGGGCGCAGACGCTCTGCGCGATCTCGTTCTCGTGGTGGGGAAAGATGAGGTCGAGGCCACCGCCGTGGATGTCGAAGGTCTCGCCCAGGTGGAATTCGCTCATCGCCGAGCATTCAAGGTGCCAGCCCGGCCGGCCCCGGCCCCACGGACTGTCCCAGCCGGGCAGATCGGGCGGCGACGGCTTCCACAGCACGAAGTCGGCGGGATCGCGCTTGTAGGGCGCGACCTCGACGCGCGCGCCAGCGATCAATTCATCCCGATCCCGACGTGAAAGGCGGCCGTAATCCGGCATGCTGGGCACCGCGAACAGCACGTGCCCTTCGGCGACATAGGCATGGCCCGAGGCCAAGAGCGCCTCGATCATCTTGATCATTGGCGCGATGTGCTCGGTCGCGCGCGGCTCGACGTCGGGCGGCAGGCAGCCGAGCGCGGCGACGTCCTCGTGGAAGGCCCGCGCGGTGCGCGCGGTGAGCGCGCTGATCGGCTCGCCGTTGGCCTTGGCGGCGGCGTTGATCTTGTCATCGACGTCGGTGATGTTGCGCACGTATTTGACGTGGCCGGCGCCGTAGCGGTTGCGCAGCACGCGATAGAGCACATCGAAGACGATGACCGGCCGCGCGTTGCCGATATGCGCGAAGTCATAGACCGTCGGTCCGCAGACATACATGCGGACGTTCGCCGGATCGAGCGGCGCGAACGCCTCCTTGCGGCGGGCCAGCGTGTTGTAGAGCGTGAGGGCCATGAACCGACGGAATCCCGCGATTTGCGCGTCACTCCTAACAAATGCCGCCGGTCCGGTCGATAGGCCCGACCCGCCCGCGCGGTGCGCTCGCCGGTCTCGAAAATTCGGCAGGCGTCGACGCGCGTCCCGCCCCCTTACGGACGCACGAGGCCGAAGCGGTGCGGACCTCTGGGCCACGCCGCGGCGCAGGCGCGACATGGATCGCGATGGCCCACGGCCCTCGTCCGACGTGCCCCGGCCTATGACTAGGAGCACCTTAATTTCGGCCGGGCGCACCGCCGGTCGAGGCGCGCAGAAAGGCGCAATTCAGCCGTCCGATAGCCGGCCGGCGGGTCGCTCTTACGGTTAATCGAATTTAAAAGGCTGGCGGATAGGGTCCGGGATGCCGCATCGGGCGTTTCGCCGATCAGGAGACTTCGCATGTCGAGCATCCACCGCGTCGCGCTTCGGGCGCACCGCATCCCATGAGCGCCGCGCAGAATCCGCTCGTCGCCGGCCTCCTGCAGCGCGTCGCCGGTTCCGAGCCGACGAAAGCGACGTCCGACGAGATCGCCGCATCGTTCCGGCTCCTGTTCGCGAAGAACCCGGTGCCAATGTACGTCTATGACTGGGAAAGCCTAAAAATCGTCGAGGCCAACGACAGCGCGCTGGCGCAGTACGGCTACGGCCGCGAGCAGATGCTCGGCCTGTCGATGACGGATCTGGTGGAGCCCGAAGAACTCGAGCAGGTTCTGCGCCATCATTTCGACGCGAGCGGCGCGCTGAAAGTTGGCGTCCGCCGCCACCGCAAGGCCGACGGAACGACGATCCTCGTCGAGATCGCACGCGATCGCCTGATCTTCGGCGGACGCCCGGCGGCGATCGTCTCGTGCAACGACGTGACTGCCCGGGTGATCGCCGAGCAAAAGACGCGGGCCGCGGAAGACCACGCCCAACTAACCCATCGCCGCTTCGCCGAGGCGATCGAGAACATTCTCGCGAGCCTGCTGCTGTGCGATACCGACGACCGTATCGTCATCTGCAACAGCGCGACGCACCGCTATTTTCCCAAGACCACGCAGTTGCTCGTCCCGGGCACGCCGTTCGAGGACCTGCTGCGCGCGCATGCGGCCAGCGGCTACGTCAAGGATGTCGGCGACGACATCGATGCCTGGGTGGCGAAGCGCATGGCGCATCATCGCGCGGCAAACACCAACCTGATTCGCGCCTACGACGACGGCCATTGGAGCCAGATCATCGAGCGGCGCACCTCCGACGGCGGCATCATCGGCATCCGTGTCGACATCACCGCGCTGAAGCAGCGGGAGGAAGAACTCAATACGATGGCCGAGCGGCTGAACCACATCCAGGAACAGCTCGCCCAGGCGCAGCGGATCGCCGGTATCGGCAGCTACGAGCGCGACGTCGCGGCGGACGAGGCCCTGTGGTCCGACGAAACCTTCCGGCTCTTCGGCGTCGACCGCGGCACGTTCGTGCCGACGCGCGAGAATTTCCTCGCCCTGGTGCATCCCGAGGATCGCGCCAGGATCGCCGCCGCTTTCGGCGAAGACGCCGGCGACCGGGCGAGCGGCCAGGACGAATTCCGCATCGTCCGGCCGGACGGCGCGACGCGGATCATCCTGCGCGAGACCGAGGCGGTCTATGACGCGACGGGTCGCCTAGCTCGCCGGGTCGGCACGATCCGCGACGTGACCGAGATTCGCGAAGCGGCGGAAAAGCAGCGCCGGCTCGAAGAGGCGCTGCGTCATGCCAAGGAGCAGGCCGAAGCGGCGAGCCGGGCAAAATCCGAGTTCCTCGCCAACATGAGCCACGAGGTGCGCACGCCGATGAACGCGATCCTCGGCATGACTGGCCTGATGCTCGACACCACGCTCGACGCCGAGCAGCGCAACTACGCCGAGATCGTGAAGCAGTCAGGCGAGGCGCTGCTCACCGTCATCAACGACATCCTGGACATCTCGAAACTCGAAGCGGGCAAGGTCGAGATCGAGAACATCGACTTCGATCTCGCGAACACCGTCGAGAGCGCCGTCACGCTGCTCGGCCCCAGGGCGCGGGAGAAAGGGATCGACCTCGGGGTCTTCATCGATCCAAACGCACGCGGCCACTTCAACGGCGACGCCACGCGGTTGCGGCAGATCATCCTCAACCTGGCTGGCAACGCGATCAAATTCACGGAAAAGGGCGGCGTTTCGGTGCAGGTCTCGTTGCGAGACGGCGACCGCGGCGGTGCGGGAGAGACGAACACTCTCGTGCATTTCGACGTGTCGGATACCGGCATCGGCATGCCCGAGGAGGTCCGGACACGCCTGTTCCAGAAATTCACCCAGGCCGACAGCTCGATCACGCGGCGTTTTGGCGGCACCGGCCTCGGCCTCGCCATCTCCAAGCAGCTCGTCGAGCTGATGGGCGGCGAGATCGGCGTCACCAGCCAGCCCGGTGCCGGCTCGACCTTCTGGTTCCAGATTCCGCTGACGCCGACCGCCGCGCCGGTTCTCGATTCGCGGACGCTCGCGATCAAGCTGAAGGGCGTGCGCGCCCTGCTGGTCGACGACGTGAAGATGAACCTGGAAATTCTCTCGCGCCTGCTGGCGACGACCGGTCTGGAAGTGACCTGCGTCGACGACGGATTCGAAGCCGTGGCAGAGCTCGAGCGCGCCTGGCACCGCGGCAAGCCCTACGACATCATCTTCCTCGACCAGATGATGCCCGGATTGTCGGGCGAAGGACTAGCGCAGCGCGTGCGGTCCGTCGCCGGACTGGCCGAGACCAAGATGGTGATGGTCTCGTCCGGCGGCCGCTACAGCCTGGGCGCCGCCGCGACGCGCTTGCTCGACGCGGTGCTCGAGAAGCCCGTACGTCAGCACGAGCTGCTCGACGCCCTGGTTTCGCTTTACAGCCACGCGCCGGACGAAGCTGCGCAAGCCAAACCGGCGGCGCGCCTTGCCGCGTCCGCGGGCGCGAAGCCGAAAGATCCGGTGACGAAGGGCCGTACGCTGCGGATCCTTTTGGCCGAGGACAACAAGTTCAACCAGCAATTCGCGACGGCGCTGCTGCGCAAGGCCGGATACGACGTCGAAACCGCCGAGAACGGCCATCAGGCGGTCGATGCGGTGCGACGCAACGACTACGACGTCGTGCTGATGGACGTGCAAATGCCGGAACTCGACGGCGTGCATGCGACGCAGCAGATCCGCGCCCTGGCGCCGCCCAAGAACCGGGTGCCGATCATCGTGCTCACGGCGCATGCCATGACCGGCGCAAAAGAGCAGTACCTCAAGGCCGGCATGGACGATTACGTGTCCAAGCCAATCCAGCCCGAAATCCTGCTCGGCAAGCTGGCCAAATATGCCGTCGAGCCCGCAACGCCGGACGACGGCGCGGCCGCCGCCGGCGGCCAGGCCGAGAACGATGCGGCGAACGCCGTCGCGTCGCCGCCGCTCGACCGGTCGCGGCTCGACGCGCTGGCGCCGATGGTCGGACCCGAAAGCCTCGGCGAGCTCGTCGCGACCTATGTCGCGAACACCGAGAAATCGCTGGCGCAGGCGCGGAAGTGCGCCATCCGATGGGATGCCCAGACACTGGCGCGCGAGGCGCACACGATCATCGGCGCGGCCGGCAATATCGGCGCCAATCGCGTTCGCGAGATCGGCATCGCGCTCGAACAGGCCTGCAAGAGCGGCGACCAAGCGAATGCAGGCCGCCTGATCATCGAGCTGCACGATGCCTTCGCCGATGCCGCAGCGGCGCTGCGCGCGTGGCTCGCCGAAATGCCGCCGAGCGCCCAGACGGACAAGCAAACGGCGCGCGCCCTCGCCGCCAAGAAAGCCATCGAGCGGGACGCGGCGCCCTGACTGACACGATCGGCCGGGGCGCGATCAGTGCGCCGGCGGTCTCGGCGCCAGCGATTTGAACGATCGTTGGCTGTCGAACTATAATCGGCGCGGGAGAAACGCCGATGACCGTCGACGCGCGGCTCGAACGCCTGATCGATCTCGCCGCACCTTATTGGGCGGGCGAAGCCGAAGTGGTGCGGACCTATTGGACCTCGCCCAAGCGCACGCGCGCGACCGATCTCTTGTGGCTGTCGCGCCAGTGCTTCAAGGAATTCTGGGGCTCGGGCGTCGGCAAGTACGACAAGGGCGGCGTGTTCCTCGGCGTGCTCAGGAATATCGTCGCCAAGGCCGATGCTATCGATATCGGCATGGACCGGCACGAGATGCTCGACATCATCGAGGGCTTCAAGGCCGAGTTCGCGCATTACTGCGCCTTCGCCGACGTCTACGACGAATTGCGGCCGGCGGGATCGCCGAGGCTCAATCCCAAGATGCTCGAGAGCTGGCCCGAGGAGGACGCGCTCACGGCGCTGCGCTTCCGCCACCAGGAGCAGCACGGCGCGCTCGGCCTGCGCGCCTGCAAGCTGACCGAGGGCGGCTATTGCGGCCTGTTCCGCGAAGGCATGACGCTCGCCAGCAAGGGCGGCGTCGACGGCCGGATCGCCGCGGCCTGCACGCTGGTCTACGAGGACGAGTTCGGTCACATGCTCGGCGGCATCGCCAACATCGCCACCGAAGGCCTCGGCGAGGCCGAGTGGAAACTGCTCGGCGAGCTGGTGACGGCGCAGATGCAGCAGCGCATCCGCATGCGCAACGCCCAGTTCAGCAACCCGCTGTCCGAGGCGCGCATCGCGGCCATCTTCCGCGGCGAGATCGAGCCGGTCGCGTTCGACTATCGCCGCGCCGGCCTCGCGGCGTAGCGCAACGTCCCTCGGCGAAGACCGGTACGAACAACGCACCCCTCACCCTTCCCTCTCCCCCCGGTAGGGGGAGAAGGTTGCGAAGAGTTGGCAAGCCCTTGCCGGTCGTAGGGCGAGCAGCAACTGGCGCCGGATCGTGCCGTCATGCAGCGCGATGCGCCGGATCGCGCCGACCTGATCGCCGGCTTTGTCCGCCTCGATGATTGTCGTGCCCGGAACGCCGGACCAGGCGTAATGGTTGAACGGGCGGATCGTCGTCCAGACCTCGTCGGCGGAGTGCGGCAACACCATGCTGTAATAGGATCGGGCCATCGGTCTCTCCTCGCGATTGCAACGAATGCAATCACGACAATGGCGCGTGCCGGCGCGCCGGAAACTCCGGCGCTTGCGTTCGAATTGCCGCTCAGTCGAGGCGGCGAAAGGTCACGGCGTAGAGCGCGAGATAGCTCGCCTGCAACGCGGCGGCGATCAGCATGGGCACCACGAGCAGGCCCGCATCGAGCAGCATGCCGCCGACCATGGGACCGAGCGCGCGCGGGATTTGCATCGAGATCGAGTTGAGGCTTGCCGCCAAACCGCGGCGCGCCGGACCGACGAGCTTCAATCCAACGACCTGGCGCGCGCCGGCGGTACTGCGGTTGCACGCGCCGCGCAGCACGTAGCAAGCGGCGGCAATGCCGTAGCTCGGCGCGAGCGGCAGCAGGACCAGCAACACCAGGCCGGCGAAGCGCATCACGACGACCGACAGCGCCGTACCCAGCCGCCGCGTCAGCCAGCCGGTCCACAGCGACGCGACGCTCGACAGCACGAAGCCGAGCGCGATGACCGGACCGATCGCGGCCGGACCGGCGCCGAAGCGGAGATGGAACCACAGCGCCATGAACGGACCGATCACGCCGATGGCGAGGCCGTTGAGCGCGTTGATCCCCATCAGCCGCAGCAGCATGCCATGCTCGCGTCGCCGCTCGGCCGGCGTAGTCGCTGGCGGTGGCGGTTCGGCGGCGCGTGCGCCGCGCGTCTCGGTCATGCGCCAGATCAGCGCCAGTGTCACCGGCGAGCCGAGCAGGACGAGCAGGAAGAGCGGCCGGTAGCGCAGCGGTCCCGGCAGCCAGCCCGCCCACAGCGCCGGCAACGACGCCAGCACCGCGCCCGCCGCCATGCCGCCGAAGCCGGACGCCGTGTTCAGGCTGTAGACCGCGCCGAAATCCGCGTCGGCAAGGCCGTCGGCGAGCCACGCCTGCTCCACAGGACCGAACGGGCCGGCCGCGCCGTTGGCGCCGCGGCCGAAGGCGCCGATCATGGCCGCGACGGCAAGCCATGTCGGATTCGCGGTCGACAGCGCGACCAACGCCGCGACCGCGAGCGCGCTCTCATAGCCGAGCAGGAACGGCTTGCGGCCGACGCGGTCGCTCAGCGGACCGGCGAGCAATGTCAACGCCGCGCCGAGGATGAGGCCGCCCATATAGATCGCGCCGATCTGCACCGCGCTCCAATCGAGCGCATGCAGATAGAGCGCGAAGTCCACCACCAGCGCGCCCTGACCCAGGCTGCGCACCGCGCGGCAGGCGATCAGCAGCCGCGCCGTCGGCGACAGCCGATGCAGCCAGCCGATACGATCGGAACGCGCGGCGTCGGCGCGATTGGAGGCGCGTTCAGTCATTCCGGCGTACACATCAACGTGTTCGGTTCATCGGCGGTATTATATGGTTCCGAGGCCTGGCTGATGGCGTTATCGTCGCGGTACGCCGGATCGTCTCGAACGTCGCTGCGTTCAACCCTGGGAGGTGTCGGTGAAACTGCGTCGCCTCGCCCTCGCCCTGCCGCTCTGCGCCGCGCTGCTGGCGCCCGGCGCGGCATTCGCGGCCACGCCGGCCGGCGTCCAGCAACGACTCGAACGCGCGATAGCCGGGCCGCAACGCTCGCCCGCCAAAGTCGCGCGCGACCGCTATCGCCATCCGCTGCAGACGCTGGAATTCTTCGGCATCCGGCCGGACATGACCGTGGTCGAGGTGCTACCCGGCGGCGGCTGGTACACCGAGATCCTGGCGCCGTTCCTGCACGATCGCGGCACGCTCATCGAGGCGACGCCGGCGAGCGGCCCGATGGCAGCGCGTTTCCAGGCGAAGCTTGCCGCCGATCCTGCCGTCTACGGCCGTGTGCGCAAGACGCCCTTCGCGCCACCCGACTCCATGGCGCTCGGTCCGCCGAATTCTGCCGACATGATCGTGACTTTCCGCAATGTGCACGACTTCATGTACGAGAACGTCCACGGCCAAGAGACCGACGCAATCCTGCAGCGCTTTTTCCGCGCCGCGTTCCAGACGCTGAAGCCCGGCGGCGTGCTCGGCGTGGAGGGGCATCGCGCGCCGGCCGGGATGTCGCCGCAACAGTCGTTCAAGCTCGGCCGGCTGCCGCAGGCTTTCGTCGTGGCCGAGGCGAAGCGCGCGGGTTTCGAGCTCGGCGGCACATCCGAAATCAACGCCAATCCGAAAGATCCGGGAACCATGCCCGTCTGGTTCCTGCCACCGACGCTCGCGCAGGGCGCGACCGACCGCGTGCGCTACGAGGCGATCGGCGAGGCCGACAACATGGAGCTGCGCTTCGTCAAGCCGGCGCGGTGACGGCGGCCGGACGCGTCACGCCTTGGCGTAGCTGTCGCGCAAACCCACGGTGCGGTTGAAGACCGGCTTGCCGGGTGCGCTGTCGGCATCGCGCATGAAATAGCCCTGGCGCTCGAACTGCACCGGCGCGTCGCCCGGATCGGTCAGCGCCGGCTCGAGCCGCGCGTCCTTGATGACCTCGATCGAGTTGGGATTCATCTCGGCGAGCAGGTTCGCCGGATCGGGATCGGGCCGGGTGAACAGCGGATTGTAGAGCCGCACTTCGGCCGCAACGGATTCCTTCACCGCGACCCAGTGCAGCGTTGCCTGCACCTTGCGGCCATCGGGCGCATTGCCGCCTTTTGTCGCTGGATCGTAGGTGCAGCGCAGTTCGGTGACGTTGCCGCTCGCGTCCTTCACCACGCTTTGGCAAGTGATGAAATAGGCGTAGCGCAGGCGGACTTCCTTGCCGGGCGACAGGCGGTAGAACTTCTTCGGCGGATTCTCCATGAAGTCGTCGCGCTCGACATAGAGCTCGCGGCCGAACGGCACCTGGCGTGAACCGCGGGCCGGATCGTCGGGATGGTTGACCGCGTCGAGCGTCTCGCTCTGGCCGTCGGGATAGTTCTCGATGACGACCTTGAGCGGCCGCAGCACGCCCATGCGCCGCAGCGCGGACTTGTTGAGCGCCTCGCGCACGGCGAAGTCGAACAGGCCGAGGTCGACGGTCGAGTTGGCCTTGGCGACGCCGATACGCGACACGAAATCGCGCAGCGCCGCCGGCGGCACGCCGCGCCGGCGCAATCCCGCGAGCGTCGGCATGCGCGGATCGTCCCAGCCGGTGACGCGCTTCTCCTGCACCAACTGAGTCAGAAACCGCTTCGACAGCACGGTGTAGCCGAGATTGAGCCGGGCGAATTCGTACTGATGCGGCCGCGACGGCACCGGCAGGTTCTCAATCAGCCAGTCGTAGAGCGGCCGGTGATCCTCGAATTCGAGGGTGCAGATCGAATGGGTGATGCCTTCGATCGCATCGGACTGGCCGTGGGCGAAATCGTAGGTCGGATAGATCGACCACTTCGTGCCGGTGCGCGGATGCTCCGCATGGAGAATCCGATAGAGCACCGGATCGCGCAGATTGATGTTGCCGGAGGCCATATCGATCCTGGCGCGCAGCACGCGCGCGCCGTTGGGGAACTCGCCGGCGCGCATGCGGCGGAAGAGATCGAGATTCTCCTCGACGCTGCGGTTGCGGAACGGACTCTCCCTGCCCGCTTCGGTTAGCGTGCCGCGCATCTTCGCCATCTCGTCGGCCGAGGTGTCGTCGACATAGGCCTTGCCGGCGCGGATCAGATCCTCGGCCCATTCGTAGAGCCGCTCGAAATAATCCGAGGCGTGATAGAGATGCTCGCCCCAATCGAAGCCGAGCCAGCGCACATCGCGCTCGATCGCATCGATGAATTCCTGCTCTTCCTTGGTCGGATTGGTGTCGTCGAAGCGCAGGTGGCAGCGGCCGCCGTATTCCTGGGCGATGCCGAAATTGAGGCAGATCGACTTGGCGTGGCCGATGTGGAGATAGCCGTTGGGCTCGGGCGGAAACCGCGTCGCCACGGTCTTGACGCGGCCGGACTTGAGATCGGCCTCGACGATGTCGCGGATGAAGTCGCGGCCGGGCGCGGCGGCGGTGTCAGGCGGGGTCATGACGCGCCCAATTTAGCCGTTAGCGCGTCCAGGCGAAGCCAGAAAATGCGCACCACGGAGACACGGAGGGCACAAAGAGAAGGTGGGTTTCATAGCTTCCTGACTTCTCGGTGGACTTCGTGTCTCCGTGGTGAAAATTCCGGCTCACTTCGACGGGGCCGGGGTCGGCGCGCGCGGCGTCTCGCCCGGATCGAACTCGACGGCGGCGGCGCTCGCGGTGAAGGCATTGGTGATCGGATAGCGGCGGTCGCGGCCGAAGGCGCGGCGGGTGATTTTGACGCCGGGCGGCGCCTGGCGGCGCTTGTACTCGGCGCGGTCGACCATCGCCCAGACCTTGCGCACGGTGTCCTCGGTGAAGCCCTGCTTGACGATGTCGGCCACGGTCATCTCGTGCTCGATCAGGCATTCCAGGATGCCATCGAGGATGCGGTAGGGCGGCAGGCTGTCCTCGTCCTTCTGGTCGGGCTTCAATTCGGCGGTCGGCGCCTTGGTCAGCACGCGCTCTGGCATGACGCGGCCGGCGGGGCCGAGAAAATCGTCGGGCCGATTGGCGTTGCGCCAGCGGCACAGCGCATAGACCGTCATCTTGTAGACGTCCTTCAGCACGGCGTAGCCGCCCGCCATGTCGCCGTAGAGCGTGGCGTAGCCGACCGACATCTCCGACTTGTTGCCGGTCGACAGCACCATCCAGCCGAACTTGTTGCTGAGCGCCATCAGCGTGATGCCGCGGGCGCGCGCCTGGATATTTTCTTCCGTCGTGTCGGGTGCGCGGCCGGCGAACGAATCCGCGAGCGTCTTGTCGTAGGCTTTCATCACCGGCGTGATCTCGATCGCGCGCAGCTCGCAGCCGAGCAGCGTCGCGACCTCGGTCGCGTCCTCGAGGCTCTCGGCCGACGTGAACGGCGACGGCATCATCGCGCAGTGCACCTTGTCGGCACCGAGCGCGTCAACCGCGATCGCGGCGGTGAGCGCGGAATCGACGCCGCCCGACAGACCGATGACGACGCCGGGAAAGCGGTTCTTGCGGACGTAGTCGCGCAGGCCCAGCACCAGCGCGTGATAGACCGCCGCCGCACCCTCCTCCGGCTTGTCGAGCGCGGCCGGCTCGACCGTCCAGCCCTTGTTGCCGGCGCGACGCCACGTCGTCAGCGGCTGCGCCTCGCGCCAGCTCGGCGCCTGGAGGCGCAAATTGAACGCGGTGTCGAGCGCGAACGACGCGCCGTCGAACACGAGCTCATCCTGGCCGCAGACCTGGTTGACGTAGAGCAGCGGCAGGCCGGTTTCCTTGATGCGCGCGACGGCGAGCGAGACGCGCTCGCCGAGCTTGTCGGTTTCGAAGGGCGAGCTGTTGATGGCGATGAGAATCTCCGCGCCGGATTCCTGCAGCGTCTCGGCGACGTCGGGATACCACATGTCCTCGCACACCATGACGCCGAGGCGCACGCCTTTGAACGGAATCGGACCGGGCGGCGGACCGGACACGAAGACGCGCTTTTCGTCGAAGACGCCGTAATTGGGCAGGTCGTGCTTGAAGCGGAGCGCCGCGATCTTGCCGTCGGCCAGCAGCGCCGCGGCGTTGTAGAGCTTGCCGTCCTGGCGCCACGGCGTGCCGACCAGCACCGCCGGCGCGCCGGCCGTCTCGCGCGCGAAATTCGTCACCGCCGCCTGGCAGGCCGCGACGAAGGCGGGCTTCAGCACCAGATCCTCGGGCGGATAGCCGGCGACGAAGAGCTCGCTCGCGACCACGAGGTCGGCACCCTGGCCGCGCGCCTCGGCGAGCGCGCGACGCAGCTTCGCGAGATTGCCCGCGATGTCGCCCACGGTGGGATCGAGCTGGGCGACCGAGATGACGAGCGAATCAACCATGGCCCGGGCAAGCTAGGAGCCGCCCGGAGGGGTGTCAATCCGCCGGGCTTGAGGCCGCGGAACCGCCCGGAACCGTCAGACGATGTCGAACTCGCGGGCGATGATTGCCATCGCCTCCTCGTACGAGAAGGCTTCGCGGACCTCTTCGCTGAAGGTGATGATGTCGTTGGGGTGCCAGCCCTGGGCGCGCTACGATCTCGCAGGTCTCGAGGCGCTGCCAAATATTTGGGCTTTCGAATGACACTCTCGGTCGCATCGCAACGGTACTCTTCTTCTCTATCGGGAACGGTCGTGAACGCCGTTCTATTCCCACTAACGGTTAAGTAGGAAAGGACCCGCTTCGCACCTTTGATTTATGTCAATTCGGCAACCATTCAAGTTCACAGTTGCGAAACAACGTTTCGCCGGCGTGCCGCATTGCTATCGCATCGCCGCGGTAAAACGCCGAATATTCGAGCAAGTTTCACGTCGGCTGTGTGGTCGCCGGCGCCGGTTGCTTGCGTTCTTCCAATCGCGCATTCAGGCAGGCCGGACACAGGCAGCCGTCGCCGCCCTTCGGCATCGGCAGTTGCGGCAGCTGCGTGCACCAGCAATCCGGACCGGGATTGCAATCGAACGGCGCGCCACAGGCTCCGCAACGCGTTTCCATCGGCCCAGTATCGCACGGCGCGGCTCAATCGCGATGCGGCAACATCGGCGCGTCACTCCGAACGTCCATGCGCTCGACGAGGCCGCCGCCGACCACGTAGACGTGCTGGACGACTTGGTCCTTCAACAGTTTGCCGCCGCGGTCGCGCACGACCTGATGAACATCGACGACGAGCCGCCCCATGTCGTCATCCGCCATGCGCACCGGCTCGACGCGCGGATCGATCATGCCCCACTGGCGCATCCAATAGGCGCGCACCGCATCGCGGCCGCGCACGCGTCCGCCGTCCATGCCGTTCGGCCAGTTGACGTCGGGATGCAGCAGCGCGACGGCCGCGTCGATGTCGCGCGCGTTGAAGGCGCGATAGAGACCGACGAGCATGCCGCGCTTCGAGCGCATCGCGGCGCGCATCAGGCGCTGACGATGCCGGCGATCGCGGCGGGCGGCGGCGGCGCACCGGGAAGCACTTGCGCGAGCGCGTGCGGCGACAGGCGCATGTGGCGCGCGAGGACCAGGCTCAACGCGCTGCGGAAATCGGTGGTGATGGCGAGGTCGCGGTTCTGGTAGAGCCGCTCGGCGTCGAGGCCGGGCCAGGCACCGTAGACGCGGCCGCCATTCACCGCACCACCCATCACCCAGAGCACGTTGCCGTGGCCGTGATCGGTGCCGCGATTGCCGTTCTCGTGCACCGTGCGGCCGAACTCGGATATGACGACGATCACCGTGTCGCGATAGGCCGGACCGAGGTCCCTGGCGAGGACGGCGAGGCCGTCGGCGAGCGGCTTCAGGTGGTTGGCGAGCTGGCCTTCCGACGCGCCCTCGGCGACGTGCGTGTCCCAGCCGCCGAGGTCGAAGAAGGCGATCTCGACCGATGGATCCTTGCGCACCAGCGCCGCCAGATGCTCCGTATCCATCGCGAAGCCGACCGGCGACGGCGCGCCGTTGTCGGCCTGCGTCATGTCCGCCTCGAGATCGGCGAGCACCCTGGCGCGCATGCGCATACCTTCCTGGTAGGCGCGGCTGAGCGCATCGTCGCCGCCATAAAGCTTGTCGAACGCAACGTCGACGATCGGCCGGTCGATCGGCATCGGCTGATCGGCGCCGCGACCGATCGGCACGTTGGCGACGTTGAGGCGGCCCGACAGGATGCGCGGCACGGTCGGACCGAAGGCGACGGCCGAGGTGCTTTCGCGCTTGCCCGGCAACTGCGCGAGCAGCCGGTTCATCCAGCCGTCGGGCGTCGCTTTCACGCCCGGCGTGCCGCTTTCCATATAATCCTGCGCGTCGAAATGCGAGCGCGTCGGATCGGGCGAGCCGCAGGCGTGGACGAAGGCGAGGCTGCGGTCGCGCCAGAACGGCTGCAGCGCGGCGAGCGCCGGATGGAGGCCGAACCGCCCGTCCAGGTTCAGCGCGCCGCCGGGACGGCCGGGCTGCGGAATGGCGATGGTCGGCCGCGCGTCGTAATAGGCGGCCTCGGCGTGCGGCACGACGACGTTGAGGCCGTCGACGGCGCCGCGCAGCAGGACGACGACGAAGCGCCGCTCGGCGCCCTGCGGGTTGATCGCCGCCCAGGCATGCGAGCCGATCGGCACCAGCGACAGGCCCGCCGCCGCCGACGAGAGCTTGAGGAAATCGCGACGCAGCATGGCGGAACCTCCTAGCAGCGCATGAATTCGGGCGAGCCGAGCACGACCGCGGCCTTGAGCGGCGGCGGTGCGGCGTCGATCGCCGCTTTGGTCGTCGCCGAGAACTGACTGCCCAGCGTCGCGACGAGCGCCGTCGCGTCGAGCGCCGGGCTGGGCGCGGCGGGCCGCACCGGCGGCGCGGCGGCCATGCCGCCCATGCGCGGCGGCGCCATCATGCCGGGCACGGCGTCGTCGGCCGGCGCTGCGAGCGGCAGGCGGCCGAGCGACAAGGCGACGGCGAAGGACACGCGATCCATCATGCCTTCCGGATTGAGCCAGGCCTCGCGGGTGTTGCTGTAGCCGTTCGGCGTCAGGCAGCCGTAGGGGCGCTCGCCCAAGCGCGCCATGAAGCCCTGCAGCGGACGAAAGTTCTTCACCGGCACGTCGCCGGCGCGCACCGCCGAGACGACGTAGCGATAGGGCGTCTTGTATTTGGCGCCGAAGGATTGGGGCGAGCGGAACGCTTCGCTGCGGAACAGCGTCCGCAGTACCGCGCGGATGTCACCGTCGGTCGACAGGAAGGTGCGCGCCATGGCGTCGACGACGCCCTTGTCCGGATCGTCGGCGAGGAAATACTGCGCGAGCTGGAAGCCGATATGGCGCGCGGTCGCCGGACTCTCCGCCAGCATGTCGAGCGCGCGCTCGCCTTCCGCGATGCCGTCGCCATGGATGGTCTGGCGGAGAAAGACCTTGTCCGAGAAGTCGTGACGATCGGGATCGAAGGCGAAGGTGCCGCGGCCCGGCGCCAGCGGCGCCATCATCCGCGGCACGGCGGCGCGCGCCGGCCGGAAGGGCGCGAAAGCCAGCGGCGGCCGCGGCATGGGCGGCCGGCGCAGCGGGCCGATGGTCCAGCCGGTGAGGATATGCGCCAGCGCGATCACGTCGGCCTGCGTATAGCCGCCGTTGACGCCCAGCGTGTGCAACTCCATCACCTCGCGCGCGTAATTCTCGTTGATGCCGCTGAACGGACCCTTGGCGCCGGGGCTGCCCGGCGCGGTGTTGAGCCAGTTGTCGAGATAGAACAGCATCGCCGGATGCTTGGCAGTCGCGCCGAGCAGGTCGCGGAAGCGGCCGAGAATGTGCGGCCGGATCGCCTCCTCGACGTAGGAGCCGAGCCAGAGATGATCGAGCGCCTTGTCGACGAAGACGTTGAAGTGGTTGAACCAGAAATCAGCGAGGCATTCCTCGAGCTGACAGGGGCTGGCGATGCCGCGCAGCAGGCGAAGCTGCACCGCCTCCTGCGCGACAAACTGCATGCGCTGATTGCGCGCGCGAATCTCGTCCGGCGTCGGCTTGCCGGGAACCAGCGGCCGGATCGACGGCGGACCGTACTCGGCGAAGACCTGAAGCGGCGACAGGCGCGGCGTCGTGAAGTTCGCGACCCGCCCGGCGAAATCCGCCGGCAGCGCAATGGCGCGCGGATTGAGCTGCTCCTCGATCCAGCGGTCGACGCCGAGCGACACGACGCGATCGAGATCGCCGGGACGCGGACCGTAACCGAGGCGATCGGTGACGTGTCGCGCCAGCGCCAAAGAAGATGCCATCGGGGCAGCCCGCGGTTCGAGAGCCAGTGGCCATTATTAAGGCATGGATGGCGCGCGTTATCCCCGCGCCGCGCCGGCCGGCGCGCGGCGCATTTTCATTAAATCAGCGTTATTCGGCTGGCGCGCGGCCGCTGCACGGCCACCGGGCGCGGATTTCCCTCACCCCGCGAAGCGCACGGCATTGACCGGCGGCAGCCGGCCTTCGGGCGCGGTCCATGAGTCGCCGCCGTCTTCGGAAATCCACAGGCCGCCGCTGGTCGAGCCGAAGGCGAGCCGGTCGCCGCTGTCGTCGATCGCCAGCGCGTGGCGCAGCACCAGGTCGTAGGCGTGGCGCTGCGGCAGGCCCTTGTGCAGTACGTCGAAGCTCTTGCCGCCGTCGCGCGTGCGCGCGACCACCACCTTGCCGTCGACCGCCACGCGCTTCTCGTCCTTGATTGCCGGCACGAACCACGCGGTGTTCTTGTCGCGCGGATGCGCCGCCACCGTGAAGCCGAATTTCGACGGCTTGATCGCGGTGATCTCGCGCCAGCCGAGGCCCGTATCCTCCGAGCGGAAGACGCCGTTGTGGTGCTGGCACCAGACGATCTCGGGATGCGCGGCGCAGCGCGCGAGGCGATGGATGTCCATCGCGATCGGATCCTCGCGCCGCTCGGGCGGCATGTATTCGTTGTACATGCCGCCCTTGTTCATGATGCGCCACGACTTGCCACCGTCATGGCTCGCCCAGACGCCGGCGGTCGAGATACCGACGCGAATCTCGTCGGGCTTGCGCGGATCGACCAGGACGGCGCTGATGCCCGGCTGCTCGCCGCCGGCGACGCCCATCCATTGCCGGCGCTCGGGCATGGTCCACAGCGCATCGACCATCGACCAGCTTTCGCCAGCGTCGTCCGAGCGGAAGAGCCCGCCGGGCATGGTGCCGGCCCAAAGCCGACCGGGCACGAAACCCGCTTCGAGCGTCCAGATCTTGCCGAGCGACCAGGGATGCGGATCGTCGGTCGCGTCTTCGGGCTTGGGCGGAAACGCCGGCACGGCGAGCTCGCGCCACGCCTTGCCGTCGCGCCGCCAGAGATGCGCGCCGAAATGGCCGAGATCGAGCGCGACGTAGAGCGCGTCGCCATCCGGCAGCAGGGCCGAGACCGGCTCACCGAGGAAATGGACGGCGGCGATCTGCCACGCGCCCTTCTTCTTGCGCGCGATTTCGAACAATCCCTTGCGGGTACCGACGTAAACGCGATCGGTCATCCTATCCTCCCGATTAGCGACGCATTCCGGTCCGAAGTTCGCGGCTCGGTCACAGACATGGCCCATGCCAGTGGGCGCAAAGTCCCGGCGCGAGAATAGTCGCTAGCTCGACAGGCCATAAGAAGACGAGAACCATCGAGGACATCAGAAAGTCCGACGTCGATAGGGCCGGGTTGAGGACGGACCAACCGTAGAGCGCATCGGCCAGTCCGACCGTGAGATAGGCCGCGACGAGAATGCGGAGTTGCCGGCGCACGGATCACACTTCTCGATCGTCGAACAGCAGCATGAGGACGTCGGCGTCATTGGGCGCGAAGATTCGCCGGTCCGCCGCCGCCGCCTGACCCTCGGGACCAGCGAAGGCGCGCTTGATCGCCGCCAGATCGTCGAAATACAGCGTCGCGACCATATGGAAGCCAGATTGCCCGGTGGGGCTCACGATCGGCCCGTTGCTGACCTCATATTTCCGCAGCCCAGGCAACTTCTTGGCGAGCGGAACGTGAGTTCCGAAATAATGCCGGTCGAACGCCGCCGGATCTTTCGGCGTCTTGTAGATCACAACCATGTGCGCCATCGTTTCCCTCCCTGTCGTTCCCTTACCCGCCGGTCAGCGCCCCCCTCCCTTCCCTCCCCCTCGAGGGGGGGTCAGGGTGGGGGTGATGCGAACGAGGCGTCTCGAATAGAACATCCCTTACCCGCCGGTCAGCGCCTGGATCACGAAGATGCGGTCGCGCGCGGTCACTTTGTCGCTGAGCCGCGCGCGGTCGCGCACCGGCTGGCCGTTGACATAGCACGCGACGTGGCGGCGCAAGCCGCCCTGGTCGTCGAGCACGTAGCCGCGCAACATCGGCCGCGCGTCGAACACCGCCGCGAGCGCCTCGCCCACGGTCGCCGCATCCACGTCGGCGGGAGGCGCCTGGAGAAAGCGCTCGAGCGCGCGCGTGAAGGCGACCGCGGGCATCGGCGTGTCAGGCCACCTGCTTGGCGCGCGCGCCCATCTTGATCTCTTCGGCCGACGCGACATAGACCATCCAGTTGACGCCGAACTTGTCGCACACCATGCCGAAGCGCGGCGAGAAGAAGGTCTTGCCCAATGGCATGCCGGTCTTACCGCCGTCGAGCAGCGCATTGAAGATGCGGTCGGCTTCGGCTTCGTTCGCGACCGTGAGCGACAGGCTGAAGCCGTCGAAATGATTCGTGCCGCGGCACATGCCGTCGCCGGCGAAGATCACCGTGTCGCCGATGCGGACGCGGGCGTGCATCACCTTGTCGAGCTGCACGTTGGGCGGCCCATTCTGCGGCTCGGGATTGTCCTTGAAGCGCAACATCATCGTCACCTCGGCGCCGATCGCCTTGGTGTAGAAGGCCAGCGCTTCCTCGCATTTGCCGTCGAAGAACAGATAAGGCTGGACATTCATAGCGGACTCCCTTTCTCGGTTTGGTTGCGTCGATTAGGACACGTCACGGCGCCGAACTGCAACGCTGGAAGAACCCCGCGGCGCCGGCCGGGGTTCCCGCCGGATCAGGCGGCCTTGGCGACCGGAAACGGCTCGCGCCAGGCCGGCAACTGATTGAGCCGCGCATGCCAGCGCTCGATCGCGGGAAACTCCGCAAGCGGAATTTGCGCCCGCGCGGCATAGGGCAGCGCCGCACCGACCGCAAAATCCGCGACGGTCAGCGTGTCGTCGAGCAGGTAGCGCCGGTCGCGCAGGTGATCGTCGAGGATCTTGGCAAAAGTCCGGAAGAACCCCGCCGCCTCCTCGACCGCCGTCGGATCGGGCGCACGGCCGAACATCGGCTTGATGACGTCCTGGAAATAGAGCGCGCCGGCGTGGCGCGAGAAATGGCTCGCGTCCCAGAAGAGCCAGCGCAACACCTCGATCTGGCGCTCGTCCTCCGGCCACAGATCGGAGCCGGCCTTGCGCGCGAGGTGGATCATGATCGCGTTGGATTCCCAGAGCGTCAGATCGCCGTCCTCGAGCACGGGTACCCTACGGTTGGGATTGATGGTGGCGAATTCGGCCGGCACCTGGCCGCCGACGGCATCGACGCGCACGAACTCGACCGGCGAATTCAGGTACCGCGCCACAGCGCACGCCTTCCGCGGATTGAGGTACTCGAGATAGTAGAGCTTCATCGCGTCCTCCTCGTTACAGGGCGCTCCGGCCCCTGCGACGTGCCGCCGCGTTCGTGCGGCTTGACAATTGAGTTGATATCAACATATTTGAGCCATGTCAAACACTGTTTCGCTCGCGACCACCGTGCACGTGCGCGACACCTGTATCTGCCTGCATCTCCAGCGCGCGGCGCGCGCGGTGGCGCGGCGCTTCGATACGGCGCTGCGGCCGCTCGGCATAACCAACGGCCAGTTTTCGCTGCTGATGTCGCTCAACCGGCCGGAGCCGCCGACCATCGGCAGCGTCGCCGCGCTGCTCGCCATGGACCGCACCACCCTCACCGCCGCGCTGAAGCCGCTCGAGCGGCGCGGCCTGGTAACGGTCAACGTCGACGCCGCCGACAAGCGCAACCGGCGGCTCGCGCTGACGCGCGACGGCAGCGCGGTACTCGCCAAGGCGGTGCCGATCTGGAAGCGGACGCATGCCGCGCTCGATCGCGAGATCGGCTGGCCGAACGCGGCGCGGCTGCGCGCCGATTTGCGCGGCCTGTCGTGACGCCTTAGCCGGCGACCCGGCTATGGATGCCGATGCTCGTCCGGTCCGCCACCGGGACCGCCGCCTGGACCGCCGCCCTGCATCGGCGGACCGCCGGGCCCACCAGGACCGCCCTCGTTCGGCTGGCCCTTGTGCGGACGCTCCTGGCCGCCCTGCGGTCCCGGATGCCCCGGCGCCGGTCCTTGCTGCGGTCCCGGATGCGCCGCGGGTGCCGGCCCGTGCGGTCCCGCCGGTCCACCGGCGCGACGCACCGCCGGCTGCGGATGATAAGGCGCGGCGCCCTGCGCGTGGACGACGCCGCGCGCGGTGAACGCCGCTGGCCGCGGCGTCGCGGCGATCGGCGGACGGCCGTGATTGAACGACGAGCGCAGCGCCGGATTGCCCCGCGCGGTGTTCTCATGCCGCCGCTGCAACGTGGTCGGCGCGACATGCCGCTCGCGCGCGAAGGCCGCTTCCTGCGCCGTGGGCCGCGCGGCGATACCGCCGGCGCCGCCGTTGTAGCTGACGCGCGTCACGTTGTTGACGACCACCGTCCGGTTATAGACGTTGGTGATGTGCACGTTGCGGACGTTGTTGTAAGCGCGATTGTAGAAGAACCGATCGTGGTCCCAGTAGCCGCCGACGTAGCCGACGCCGATATAGCCGAAGCCGTAATTGACGCCGCCGTAGAAGCCGATATGCGGCCCCCAATAACCGACGTGCCAGAGGTAGAAGCCGTTGACCCAGCCCCAGTAGCCCGGCGTCCACAGGAATCCGATGCGCGGCGGCCGCACCCAGGTGCCCGGCACCCAGTAGTAGCCATAGGGACCCCAGGCCCAGTAACCGGGAGCCCAGATCCAGCCCGGACCAGGGATCACCGGCTGCACGTAGACCGGCAGCGGCGGCGGCGCGACGGTGATCGAGACCGCGACCTGCGCCTGGCCGACGCGCGGCGCGGCGAGCACCGCCAGGATCACGATGAGGGGAACAAGCAAACGGCGGACATTGCGCATGGGTTATCCTTATCCTTGCTGCAAATGACGGCCGCGCACCGCGCGGTGGAAAAACGCGGCGCATTCTACGCGGCCAAATATGGCGGTCCTATGGCACGCGCGCCGGCCGAACGGCGGTCTCGACGACGCCGAAACTTCGGTGTTCCATCGCCGTTGAGGACCGTCAGGGAGGCAGCATGCAATACGCCAAGCTTGGCGACGCGGAGATCGCCGCGCTCGACGCCGCGACCGCGCCGCCGCCGGTCTATCCCAACTGGTTCATCGAGCGGATGACGGATCAGCCGACGGCGCGGGCGCTCGGCCGCGCGCACGCCTGATCCGCGCGCGCACGGCCGCCGTCACGTCGCCGCAGTTTGGCCGCGGAGCTACTGCGAGCCGCCGCCACCGCCGCTGGGCATGGTGCCGCCGCCGCCCGATGGCATGCCGCCGCCTGACGTGGCGCCGCCCTCCTTCAATTTGCCGACCGTCGGCGCGTCGAGTTGCGCGGTCTGCTTCAAGCCGTTCTGCTTCTGGAACTGCGCCAGCGCGGATTTGGTCCGCGGGCCCAACTTGCCGTCGACCTTGCCTTTATAGAGGCCCTCCTGCTTCAGCGCCGCCTGAGCCTGCTTGATCTGCGTCGCCGAGCGATGCATCGCCGCGGCGTGCGTAAAGGAATGGCCCATCGCGCCCGCCTTCGGCGCCTGGCCCATCGTGCCGGTGCCGGACGACGGACCGCTCGCGCCCGGACCCGGCATGCTCGAGGCCGGCGGCGGCATGGCCGGCGACTGGCCGGGCGATTGATAGCCGTTCTGCGCGAAGACGCCGCCCGACGTGAGCGCGAGAACCGAGGCGGCAAGCAACAAATGCTTCGTCATTCCACTCTCCTTCTGCCCGGGACTCCGGGCTGGGCTAGACGCAAGCGACAACGCAGGGAGGCGCGAGCTGTTCCGCCGCGGCCGAACCGCACTCGCCGATCACCGCTTTGTCACACGGCCGCCACCGCCGCGAGTTCATTTTCTCGGCGGCCACGCCGACGACGATCGGCGGCCGGGGCGATGCGCTTTACGCCAGGTCGATGGCGTATTTCTTGAGATCGGCGAGCGCGCAATCGTCGAGCGCACCTTCGTGAGTCGCGCGCAGCACGACGCGTGGCGCTTTGCCGGCGTCGAGCGCCTCCTGCCAGCGCGGCGCACACAGGCACCAGCGATCGCCCGGCTTGACGCCCGGGAAACCGTATTCCGGCATCGGCGTCGACAGATCGTTGCCGCGCGACTTGGAGAAGGCGAGAAACTCGGCGGTCGCGACGACGCAGACGGTGTGGCTGCCGACGTCCTCGGCGCCGGTGTCGCAGCAGCCGTTGCGGTAGAAGCCGGTCATCGGCCTGATCGAGCATGGCTCGAGCTTGCCGCCCAAGACGTTGCGCGACGGCGCACGCTTGCCGCGCTCGCCGCCGCCCTTGTCGGGATCGAAGGGCATGGATGCAGCCGGTGCTCAGCCGCCGTCGGCGGCGAGCGCGGTCGAGGCGAATGCGGTACCGCAAACGTCAGCCAAAAGGCGTGAAATCCGCATGCGATTCTCCATCCAATCGCGCGATGCCACCCTACTTAGACGAAACCGCACGCAAACGAAAGCGCGCCTGCCTCCCGCGGCTGGCTGCCACGATTGACCTGGATCAAGGCGCAGCCAACGGCCCCAGCCCGATGATGAGGCCAAATCAGGAGCCCGCTCATGCAAGCCGGAACCGTCCTGTATTTCCTCGTCCTGGCTGGTCTGTTCTTCGTCATGATGCGCTTCGGCTGCGGCTCGCACATCATGGGCCACGGCCACAGTCACGGCGCGCGCTCGGACGACGGGCCGCGCGGCAATCTGCGCTGGGTGCCGCCGGACAAAGCCGTCGATCCCGTTTGCGGCATGAACGTCCAGACTGCCGGCGCGAAATCCGCGGTGCATGACGGCCAAGTCTATTACTTCTGTTCGCAAAACTGCCGCGAGAAGTTCGAGGCCGCGCCGACGTCCTATGCGAAGTCGGCAGCGACGAGCGTAGCGCAAGGAGAGAAGCACCATGGCTGTTGAAAATCTCGAGGCCGGGCGGCGCGCCGGCGTGCCATTGCCGACGGGAAGCGCGCGCACGATTCCTGTCTTTGCCCTTGCTTGGAGCCTGAGCCTGTTCCTCGCGATCTCGTATGTGCTGTGCGTCGTCGGCTATCTGCTGTTCCCGAGCCTGCCGATCGATCACGCCGCGCTCGCGATCTTCCTGCCGGGCTTCACGCTCCTGAGTTGGCCGAGCTTCCTGCTCGGCCTAGTCGAGAGCTTCGCCTATGGCTGGTACATCGCGCTGATATTCGGGCCGCTCTACAACGTCTTTGTGTCGCGCTCACGGTGAGCGGACCGGCCGCGCGCCGTTGACTGGCGATGATCCCCGGCCACTATATCTGGCTTACGTGGTCGAGCGGCTTTCTGGTGCCGTGGCTGGGGCTGTTCCTTGGCTTTCGGCGTTATCGCACAATCATGATCTGGACGAGCGTGGCGACGATGCCGTTCGGTCTGACCGAACCGCTCTTCGTCCCGCGTTATTGGAACCCACCCAGCCTCTTCGATCTCGCGCAGCGCACCGGCTTCGACATCGAGAGCCTGATCTTCTGCTTCGCCATCGGCGGCGTCGGCGTCGTGCTCTACGACATCGTGACGAGCGCTACGCTGGTCCCGGTGGGGCGCACGGAGCGCGCGTGCCGGCGCCATCGTTTCCACCGGGTGGCGCTGATCGCGCCGGTGGCGGCGTTCCCGATCCTGCTGCTGCTGCCATGGAACCCGATCTATCCGGCGATCGTCGTGATGGCGCTCGGCGGCGCGGCAACCGTCGCCTGCCGCCCCGACCTCCTGTGGAAGACGGTGATCGGCGGAAGCTTGTTCGCCGGCTATTACGCGATCTTCATGCTGCTGCTGGCGTGGTCGTCGCCCGGCTATGTCGAGCGGGTATGGAATCTCGCCGCGCTATCCGGATTCCGGGTTGGCGGCATTCCAGTGGAAGAGCTGCTGTTCGGCTTTGCCTTCGGCACCTATTGGAGCGGCATCTTCGAGCACCTGACCTGGCAGGGCCTCGCCGGATCGGCGATCGAGCGACCGGCGCTAGAACCCTGAAGACTGCGCTCCGGTCAGGTCGACGGCCGCGATCCGGATTGCGGCCACTCGGCGAAGGCCAGGATCCAAAGCGCGATCAGATTCACGAGCGGGATGAACGCGGCGATCGACCACAGCGGCGACAAGCCGATGCGACCGAGGATCCGGCCGATCGGATAGATGAACACGACGACGAACACGATGAATACGAGCCAGTGGCCGAGCCCGTATCCCGCCATATCCGGCCAGTAACCCATCATGTGACGCCTCCAACCGTTGTGCGGTCCACTCGACAGCATGACGGCGCAAACGCGTCGGGCATTGATCTATATCAGCGCGATCCGCGGCGCCGTCGCGACGCCGCCGCGTCGGGCAGGCGCGATCGCGGGCTACGGGCTTCGATGATGGCGAGCCTGCCAGCTCTGCATCTCTTTGATCTCTTTTTCCTGGGCGCTGACGATGTCCGTCGCGAGTCGCCGCAACATCGGATCCTTGCCGTATTTCAGCTCCACCCGCGCCATGTCGATGGCGCCCTGATGATGCGGAATCATCATGGCGACGAAGTCCTGATCGGCATCGCCGGTCGCCGGCGCGGCGCTCATGCCGCGGTTCATCGTGGTCATGGCACCCATCATGTCGCGATCGGCCTGGCTGACCACCGGCGCGCCACCGTTCATGCCGGGCATCGGCGCGCCGTGATCCGGCTGTTGCGCGAGAGCCGGTGCGATCGCCAGCGGCGCTGCGACGATGAAAGCGAAAGTGTGGCGGAGTGCCGGCATGCTGATACCCCCCTCTCGAGGACGATGGTTCGGTTGAGCGGTCGGTCGCGCGTGCAGCCGCATTATAGGCACCGGCGCGGCGCCGCAAAGCCGTCCCGGGGCTTTGCTAGCCCTTCGGACGCGCGGTCGCGACGAGCCAGGATGGATCGATCCGCGTCATCGTAACCGTCTCTCCCGGCAGCAGGCACGGATTGCGGCTCATCGAGTGGGTGTCGATCACCGTGATCCGGTCGCCGCCCGACAGCGCGATGCCGTTGCGGCAGTGGCTCAAGCCTTGCGCATCGGGCATGCAGTTCGTGTCGCTGGTCACCACGCCGGAAACCGTCGCACCGGCCGGTATCGTGCCGCCGTCCGCAATCTGCAACACGTACCGCCCGTCATGGCCGTTTTCGTTCCACGACGCCAGCTGGACGCCGTGTGGTATCGCCGGCTCGCCGGACGCCGTGCGCGCCTGGTTGTTGCGGGATGAAAACGCCATGGCGGATGCGGCAACCGCGATTACGGCGACCGTTCCGATAAGCCAATGACGTAACCGGCGACGTCGGCCGTCGACCGTCGAGTGAGGCTGCATTGGTGAGCTCCTGCGCGGTGGTGAGCGCAAAGTGGCGCGAAACCGATGCATTTTGGCCCTTTGCCGGTCGCGGCGGCTTGATCCAGATCAACGCGCCCGACCAGCGATCGGCGCAATGCTTCTCAATTGCGAGGGGCTGGTTTCCGACTTGGCATCCCAGGGGAAGGAGAACCACGATGGATTACGCAGCACCGACCGCGACATTGGAAAGTCAGGATAAACGGTTACCTTGGCTGCGGCGCGGCCTGCGCGCGCTCGGCATCGCCGGCGAAAACCCGGCGCTGATCTCGCCGGTCTCGTCGCTCGGCATCGACGTCATGCGCATCGCGGTCGGGCTCGTGGTGCTCTACGACTCCTGGGCGTCGCTCACGTGGCAGCACAAGACGCAGATGGCGCATTTCCTCGGCGTCGGGATGGGAAACGCCTGGGTTGCGCTTGTGGTCGCCGCCATTTCATTCCTCGAACTGGCGATCGCAGTCAGCCTCCTGTCGGGCCGGGGCGTCCAGGCAATGGGCTGGGCTGGCGTGGCTTATGGCCTGGCAGTTTGGATTCTCATGGAGCATGGCGGCGATTTCGGGCAAGACGCGACCGATCCGGGCGTCGGCCTCCCTTACGCGATCATGTTCCTCTTTGTCGTCGGCGCCGACCGCTTGCGCCGCGATAAGGACGCATCGCATAACGAAATCCTGGCCTTCGCCCGCGTCGCCTTCGGCCTGCTGTGGGGCTACGACGCCATCCTCAAGTTCCAGCCGTATTTCCTCAATCATTATCTCGACTACCTGACCGCCGCGCAGAAAGACGTCGGCGCCACAAGCTGGCAAGGCATCTACGACCAAGCGTGGATCGCGGTCAGCGCGGCGATCGGCGCGAAGCTCGTTGCGGTGCTGGTGGGCGCAGCGGAGGCGGTGCTGGCGATCGGACTGATCTCGGGCCGCGGCCTGAGGGTGCTGGGGCCGATCGGCATCGCGCTCTCGCTGGTGATCTGGACGACCGCCGAGGAATGGGGCGGACCCTACAGCGCCGGCGCGGCGACGATGATGCCGATGGTCCTGTTCGGCACCGCGATCATCTATGCGCTCACCTTCGGATACGTGTGGCTCCTGTACAACCCGCTCGAGCTGATCGGCGCCGGGCGGACGAAGCGATAGACTGGTTCCGCACCTTCCTGGGCGCGATCTTCAGCGCGACATCGGCATGCGCTGACGATAGCCCCGTGCGGGCTTGAGGCATGGAGGCATTGCGATGATGGTGCAATCGACGGGGCGATCGAGGCGCGCCACGAAATCGCCGGGCGACAAGCGCATCGGTCTCGCACGCGTCGGCATCGCCGCGGCCCTGATAGGCCTGGCAACGAGCGCGGCGCTCGCCGATTCGGACGATCAGAATCAGCCACAGGGCTTGTGGCAGCGCGACACGCTGCTGGGCGACATGGGCGGCGTGCGGCCCTGGCTCGATCAGTACGGCGTGACCCTCAGCCTTTCCGAGGTCAGCGAAATTCTCGGCAACGTCACCGGCGGCATCCACACCGGCGCGGACTATGAGGGCCTGACGACGATGGGTCTGAGTCTCGACACCGACAAGGCGTTCCATTGGTCGGGCGGCACGTTCAACGTCAGCGCGCTGCAGATCCACGGCCGCAATCTCAGCACCGACAATCTCGACGATCTACAGACCGTGAGCGGCATCGAGGCCAACCGCGCGACGCGCCTGTGGGAGCTCTGGTACCAGCAGGCGTTCCTCGCCGGCAAAGCCGACGTGAAGATCGGCCAGCAGAGCCTCGACCAGGAGTTCATCACCAGCGCGTCCTCCGGTCTCTTCGTGAACACGATGACGGGCTGGCCGATGCTGCCTTCGGCCGATCTTTTTGCCGGCGGTCCGGCCTATCCGCTATCGTCGCCGGGCATCCGCCTCCGCGTCCACCCGAGCGATCCGCTGACGCTGTTGGGCGGCGTGTTCGACGACAATCCACCAGGTGGCCCCTTCAACAACGATTCCCAGTTGCGTGACGGCGAAGCCTCGGGCACGCGATTCAACCTGAATACCGGCGCGCTGTTCATCGGCGAAGCGCAATATGCGACGAACCAGTCTCCCGCCAAGGACTGCGGCAGCGTCGCGTGCGGCCTGCCCGGCAGCTACAAGCTCGGCGCCTGGTACGACACCGCCGGCTTTCCCGACCAGCGGTTCGACAACACCGGGCTGTCGCTCGCCAGTCCGGCGAGCAGCGGCGTTGCGCGCACCGATCGCGGCAATTACAGCGTTTACGGTGTCATCGATCAGACGGTGTGGCGCGAGATCGGCGGAGCGCGATCCATCAATCTCTTCGTCCGCGTCATGGGTGCGCCCGGCGACCGCAACCTGGTCGATTTCAGCCTCAATGCCGGCGCGGTGCTGAAATCGCCGCTGCCGGGGCGCGACGACGACACGTTCGGCGTCGGCTACGGTTTCGCCCACGTCAGCGCCAGCGCCAGCGATCTCGACCGGGATCAGGCGACCTTCGGGTCAGCGGTTCCGGTGCGCGGCACCGAACATTTCGTGGAGGTGACGTACCAGTATCAGGTCGCGCCGTGGTGGCAGCTGCAGCCCGACTTCCAGTACGTCATCGATCCGAGCGGCGGCATCCAGAATCCGCTGAACACAACGCAGACGGTGGGTGACGAAGCCGTCTTCGGACTGCGCACGACCGTGACGTTCTGATCGGACGGATGACGACGGCGCACCGGCACGGGAATTTGCCTGGAAATTGTCGAATCCCTGGCTATCCTGAATATCCCGGACAAAGGAGGCGATGCATGCAGACGCGCCGGCAATGGATCAAATGGCTTTTCGTGCTGCCCGCGGCGGTTGGGTTCGCAAGACGTGGCATGGCGCAGACCAGCGGCAAGGTTCCGCAGGCCGCGGCGAAATATCAGGACACGCCGAAGAACGGCCAGATGTGCGGCATGTGCAAGTTCTATATCGCGCCCGGCGGCAAGCCCGGCGCGGGCATGATGGGCGGCGGCGGCGGACCGGGCATGATGGCGCAAGTCGGCACGTGCCAGGTCGTCGAGGGACCGATCAGCTCGCGCGGCTGGTGCATGCTCTACGCGGCGATCGGGAGCTGAGCGGCTTCGCCGCGCCGTAGCAAGTCAGCGCCGCAGCCGGCGCCAGAGCAACATCGCGCCGACGATCAGCACGACGCCGAGCCACGAGACGTCGAACACGAAGGCGTCGCGCGCAATCGCGACGTGAAGCGCCGGCGCGCGCAGGAAGGCGAGGAAGGAGTCCAAGGTCACGGAGTCCTTCGGCGGTCGTCTGACGCACGGCCCCTCTCCCGTTGCACGGGAGAGGGAGGGACCCGGCGCGAAGCGACGGGAGGGTGAGGGTCATTGGGTCGCATCGTCACCCCTCACCCTCCCAATCCTATCGGATTGGGTCCCTCCCTCTCCCCCTTCGGGGGCGAGGGGCTCGACTCGAATAGACACACGCTACGCCCCGCTCTTCTTCCGCATCAGGAATTCGCGGCCGATCTTGACCAGCGGCACGCCGTCGTACTCGACGATGTCGGCGGTGGCGTAGGTCTCGGTCCAGGATTCCGGCAGGTACGAGCCCGTCCCCACCACATCAATGGGCGCGTCGGCGATCGACATGGCGCGACACTTGGCCGGCGTGAAGCCGGACGACGCGACGATCTTGACGCCGGAGAAGCCGGCGCCGTCGAGCCGCGCGCGCAGATGCCAGATCGCCGCCGCCGAGACGCCGGTGCCGATGAGATAACGCAGCTCGACGTCGGTGCGGTAACCGCGGATGGCGTTGGGCGCGTGCTTTTCGAGCACGGCGTAGGAGCGCGCGACGTCGAGCTCCTCGATGTAGCGGCCGCCGTGGGTGTCGAGGCGCACGGCGAGCTTGCCCGCGGACGCGAGGTCGGGAAAGCGGCGCGCCACGGCGAGCGTGTCGGTCACTTCCTGGCCGAAATAGTCGATCAGCACGGTCAGCGGCTCGTTCGGGAAGGTCTCGCGGAACATCTCGGCGGCGCGCAATGTGGAGCCGGCGTAGCCGATGAGCGCGTGCGGCATGGTGCCTCGGCCGAGCGGCTGGCCGAAATAATGCGCGGTGGCGTCGGTGGCGTTGCCGACGAATCCCACCGCGCTGGCCTCGCGCTTCGCCGCCGCCGAGCCGACCGACGCGGCATAGGCCATCATCTCGGCCATCTCGGCACCGGCGCAATGCCGCGCGTCCATCGCCAGGAACGCGGCCTTGGGCAGGTCGGCGCACATCGCATAGGCGTTGTAGGCGGCGACGCAGCAGGGCCCCAGCTTCTGGAGATAGAGCGTCTCGAGATCGACCAGGTGGACGAGCGAGCCGGATATATAGGCAAGCGCCTCGCCGGCGCCGACCCACTCGCCTTCCTTATAAGGCAGATCGATGTCGAACTTGGTGCCGCGCGCTCGCGCGGTCGCTTCGAGGAACTCGACCATGAGCCGCGGCGTCGAAATCACCGGCCGGCGCATGAACACGGCATAGGTGACACGCTTGTCGCCGTGGCGGCGGACGATCTCCTTGGTCTTGTTGAAATAGACGTCGGTGAGCCGCGTCACCGGATCGACCGGCGGCGGAGGCTGAGTCGCGCGCCGCGGTGCGGTGCTCAGGACGCGGCCCGCGCGCGCGCCGCGGCGGCAAGGCCGGCGCGCTTCTTCTTCAGCTCTTCGGCAATCATGAAGGCGAGCTCGAGCGCCTGGCCGGCGTTCAAGCGCGGATCGCAGTGGGTGTGGTAGCGGTCGGCAATTTCGGTCTCGCTCACCGCGCGCGACAGCGGCGTGGCGCCGCCGAGGCACTCGGTGACATCTTGACCCGTCATTTCAAAGTGCACGCCGCCGGCGTAGCTGCCCTCGCCTTCGTGCACGGCGAAGAAGCCGCGCACCTCGCGCAGCACGCTCTCGACCTGGCGCGTCTTGTAGCCGGTCTTGGAGACGATGGTGTTGCCGTGCATCGGATCGCAGCACCAGACGACCTTGCGGCCGGATTTCTTCACCGCGCGGATCAGCGCCGGCAATTTCTTCTCGACCTGGTCGGCGCCCATGCGCGCGATCAGCGTCAGCCGGCCGGGCTCGTCCTCGGGATTGAGGATGTCGATGAGCTTCAGCAGATCGTCGGTCGGCAGCGACGGGCCGCATTTCAAACCGATCGGATTCTTGACGCCGCGGATGAATTCGACGTGCGCGCCGTCGGGCTGGCGCGTGCGGTCGCCGATCCAGAGCATGTGCGCCGAGACGTCGTACCAGTCGCCGGTCGTCGAATCGACGCGGGTCAGCGCTTGCTCGTAGGGCAGCAGCAGCGCCTCGTGCGAGGTGAAGAGATCGGTCTCGCGGATCTGCGGCGTGGTCTCGCTGGTGAGGCCGCAGGCGGCCATGAAGTCGAGCGTCTCGCTGAGCCGGTCGGCCAATTCCTGATAACGCGCGCCGGCCGGGCTTTGCGCGACGAAGCCCTGCGTCCACGAATGGACGCGATGGAGATCGGCGTAGCCACCCTGGGCGAAGGCGCGCAGCAGATTGAGCGTCGCCGCCGACTGGCTGTAGGCCTGGAGCATGCGCTGCGGATCGGACTTGCGCGAAGCCGCGGTGAACTCCATGCCGTTGATGATGTCGCCGCGGTAGGCCGGCAGCGTGACGCCGTTCTGGGTTTCGGTATCCGCACTCCGCGGCTTCGCAAACTGCCCGGCCATGCGCGAGACCTTCACCACGGGGCACGCGGCGCCATAGGTGAGGACGACCGCCATCTGCAAGAGGACACGGAAAGTGTCGCGGATGTTGTTGGGGTGGAACTCGGCGAAGCTTTCCGCGCAGTCGCCGCCTTGCAGCAGGAAAGCCTTGCCGGCGACGACATCGGCCAGCGCGGCCTTCAGCCGCCGCGCCTCGCCGGCGAAGACCAGCGGCGGATAGCGCAGCAGCGTCGCCTCGACGGTCTCGACCGCCTTGGCGTCGGGATAGTCGGGCGCCTGCTTGACGGGCTTCGACCGCCAGCTATCGGGCGTCCATTTCGCTTTCGTGGCCATGGGTTAGGGCTGTGTTCCTACGACACGGCTATGACATTATAACAACGCTCAAGAAATAACGATTCTTAGGGGCGATTGCCAGAGGAAGGGCCGCAAGTCAGCCATTCCGCCGATTGCGCTTAGCCCGGCGCAAGGGTTAGCGGTCAATCCTAAGCCGGACGTGGCCCCCTTCCGGTAGAAGAGTTTGGTCTAAGAAATCGAGCCCCGAAAACACATCGTCGGGAAAGGCACGAAAAAATATATCAGGCGGAATCTTACCTTTTGCCAGAAGACGTTGTCGGTAACGATCGATGCACCGTTCAAGCAACGACAGCAGGAACGGCGCAGAAAACTCAATGAGTTCGAAACCGCCATAATATTCAGACCGCCACGGATTCCAATAAATCCCCTGCTCAGCGAAAAAACGTCGCGTATCGATACGGACCGTCGCACCGTGGATCACTTCGCATCGAAATCGCTCATAGAGAAGCACGCCAGCCTTTTTGCTCTCAAACAGCGGTCCGAGCGCAGATGGTAGGTTCGCTGCAATTCGCCGAAGTCTTGTGTTTTTAACTTGCTCGGTAATCCACCGCGTCAACGTCGGCACAGTCTCTAGCAGGTTGCTGAAGAACTCGGCGATGGGGTCATTTTGATTCCGTCGCGGCGCAGTGCGGTGGGCTTGTGTACGTAATCGTGGAACGCCTCGCCGCTCGGCTGTGCCGTCATGGGACGGCTCCGAGCAGCTTGGGCAATCGGATGAGATTGTAGGCGACGGCCGTCAGCGTGAAGATCCAGCGGACCTTGTCTCGCCCTCGATGGCGAGTCTTTCGCAAGCCGCCGATGGTCTTGATCCAGCCGAAGGCCTCCTCGATGCGCTTGCGGGCACGCTGGCTCGCCGCGTAACTCAGATGTCGCGTGGTTCGGCCGTCGATGGCCGAGCGTCGGCCGGAGAGGTTCTGCGCGACGTGCGGAACGACGCCCAGCTGGCGCAGGGCCGCCACGAAGGCCGCTGTATCGTAGGCCTTGTCCGCTGCGAGTGTTGCATGGGCATCGCGCGGCACCTCTTCGATCATCGCCTCGGCTGCGGCACGCTCGCCCCATCCGGTTGCCGCGGTCAACTCGGTCTCGACGATGAGGCCATGCCGGTTCTCCATTGTCAGATGGCCCAGATGGCAGAGCTTCGCTCCTTCACCGGGACTCTTTCGATAAAGCCAGGCGTCCGGATCGGTCGTCGAGGCATGCGTCGCATTGCTGCGCTTCTCGCCGTGGAAGTCGCGCTCGGCGTTGCGGCCGCCACCGGTTGGCGGCTCGCCCGATCCGTCCTGCGCCCGAAAGCTCTTCATCGAAGCCCAGGCCTCGATCAGCGTGCCATCGACCGAGAAATGCTCGCGCGAGAGCAGGGCCCGGACCTCAGCCTGGTTGAGCACCGCCGCCATGAACTCCCGGGCGATGTCGCCATCGAGCAGCCGGTCGCGGTTCTTCGCGAACACACTCGCATCCCACACCGGGGCATCCATGGAGAGACCGACAAACCACCGAAACAGCAGATTGTATTGAAGCTGCTCCATCAACTGGCGCTCCGAGCGAACCGTGTAGAAAGCCTGCAACAACAAAGCGCGCAGCAGCTTCTCAGGCGGAATCGACGGCCGACCGGTATGCGAGTAGAGCGCCTCAAACTGCGCCGACAGCTCAACCAGCGCTCGGTCCACCACCGCGCCAATCACCCGCAAGGGATGATCCGAAGGCACCCGCTGCTCCGGCCTGACATAAGAGAACATCCCCTCCGATCGCTCGTCCTCGCCGCGCATCCGCCGATCTCCTCTCCGCCGCGACAGAAAGGAATCACACTTATCACGCCGCGTGCGAGGAGTTTTTCAGCACCCTGTTAGACGGCGAGACTTGGACGCAGGCTGTCGAGGCATAACGCGGAACCGCCGCCGTATTACGCGCATCAAGGTGTTCAGCAGAACCGCCGACTCGTTAAAGGTGAGCGGTAGGCCAGCTGCTTCGAGCAAGAAGATGATAGGGTTGTCGAGTTTAGAGAAACGGTGCAGTCGACCCGGCTTCGGGATCGTCCCTTCCAGAAGCCACCGGTGATATCCCAATTCGTGATAGAGGTCGCTTAAGCTGACAGAGTTGAACAGTTCTCCTTTGTCACCATAAGTTGCAACGAAATTGACAAAGGCTTTTTTCCTCGGTGTTTCCTCCGCGACGGCATCGGACGCTAGCGCGTCGAGGCGTGCACAAAGCAGTATCAGAACGTCTATCGGATTTTTGCGTTCTCGAATGAGGTCCGAAGCAAGAGCGCGCGTCGAATTGTAACTCGCGAAATATCTGTCGAGAGCGTCTTTCAGCGATGGTGGTTGTCGTGAGCCCATTATTCTGCGTATCCGGAAAACCAGTTAACTTCTGTCACGCTTATTAGCAGGCTGCTGAAAAACTCTGATGCGAAGCCGAATCACGCAACATAAGAATCATCGAGAGCCCTCTCGCGAATCGTTCTTGCGTGAACTGGTCGCCATGCGAATCAATGTTGCGTCTTCTCGCGTCCAAAAACGTTTTTCAGCAGCCTGTTAGTCGGTCCGACAAATCCACAATGCCCTCTCTGCCGCGGACAGTACCTTATCAGTCATGCATGACCAACACGGGCCCCGCTCCTATCCGCGGTTCAAGGCCGCCTGCCGCGCTGCGCCGAAGCGAGACCTTAGTCAGCGGCCCTGCACGGCAAGTCCGCGCACCTGATCGGTCACTTCGTGGGCGAAGATCACGCCGGAAGCAGTCACTGGCAAGCCGCTGACATGCAGTGCTTCCGCGGTCCAGGTGTTGCAGGTATTGGCGAGGCTGTAGGTCAGCCCGGAGGCGTAAAAACCGCTGCCGGGATAAGGGCCGTCGGCAAGCCGGCGCGGCAGATTTTGCCGATCTTTTTCGATTGAAGCCCAAACGAATTGAGAGAGACGGTCGAGCCCCGCTTGCGACACCGGGATCGCGATCACGCTTGCTCCCGCAGCGAAGAACGTAGTCGGCGACTCCCTCAGGGGAATGACCAGAACAACCGAAGGGCCGGGCACCGTCGCCGCGAGGAGATCGCCGATGCCGGGATTGCGGGCCATGTAATAGTCCCGCTGGCCCCAACCGAAGACGACATAACGGCTGTCCGGCGAAACGCTCGGCAACGCGGCGAGCGGCTTGGACAGCGCGTCGACCGGAACGCCGATCTCGGTATGCCATCCGCCTGCGACCACATAAACCGTTTGAAGCTTCGGCGCGGCCCCGGCATACGGCGCCACGGGCGCCACGGCGCAACCGGCGAGGCCTTGGGCCAAGACGATCAAAACCAGCGCGATGATGGATTGTCGAAGCACCGTCATCGCGCCGCGATCGGTCATGCCGGCATTCGATGCGGCAAGAGTGCCGCTGTGCAATCGTGAGCTATTGCGCAGGCTGCGCGGGCACCTGCTCCCAGGCCTTCGGGCAGGACGACACGTACGGGTAGTACGCCTTCTTCGGCCGGCAGTAATACCAGACGGCCGGCGGTGACGGCGGCGCGGCCGGTGCCGGCGCCACGGTGTATGGATAGGTGTAAGTGTACGGATACGCGTAGGGATACGGATACGAATACGCGTAGGGATCGTAGTAGCCGTAGGGATAGCCCCACCACGGACCCGGGCCGATGTAGATACCGCCGCCCCAGCCCCAGCCGCCGTGCCAGTGGCCGTAATATCCATGCCCATGCCAGCCATAGGCCGACACGGGATTGACGTTGAACGCAATCAAGGCGAAGACGGCGACGATCGCGGCGCCAAGCTTTTTCACGAGCGCCTCCACTGGCATCGGGTGAGAGCGAAAGCATAGGCGCGCGCTGTCAACAGCCCTTGATGCAGATCAAGGCTGCGCACCGAGCGATGTCCCTAGCCTTTGGAACGGGCCAGAAGCAGACTGCTGCGAAACACCGTCCGGCCTGACTTGCGACTGCCACAGCCTCAGGGACCGCCATGAACCTCAAACGTGCAGGCCTGCGAACCATCCCGGCGATTGCCATGGGCCTGATCGCGGCGTCCGCCGTTGCCCTTGCCGCGACACCCGCCGCGCTCGCGCAGACCACGGCGCCGGCGGCGAGCCACGCGACGCAAGAAGCCGGACCCGATCCTTACGTCGAGGGGCAGATCGCGTTCTGGAAAGCCGCGCTCGACATCACGCCGGCGCAAGAATCGCAATGGAACAAGGTTGCCGCAGCGATGCGCGAGAACAACGACGAGACCCAGCGAACGTACGACAAGCTGCAGTCCGCGCCGAGCCAGCCGGAAACCGCGGTGCAGCGCATTGAATCGCAGCTGCAGCGCGCCGAGCTGAGCGCCAAGGAAGGCAAGCGGTTTCTCGACGCCTTCCGACCGCTCTACGCCAGCCTGTCGAAGGATCAGAAAGCCACCGCCGACGAATTGATGGGGCAATCGGCAGCGAAGGCCGCGAACACCGGCGCGCCACCGCCACCGAACGAACCGCCGCCCGCGGCGCCCGCATCGCACTAGCGCTCGACGCGCCAAGCGGCCGCGGCTGGATCGCCGCGTTGCGCCGCTGCGCCGGCTGGGGTCAAATGCGCCCTCCGTTGCCCCGGCCGGATAACGCATGATCGAGCGCGAATTTCACGGCGTCTTTCCATACCTGGTGTCGCCGATCGACGCGGCGGGCGAGGTCAAGGCCGACGTGCTCGCGCGGCTCTGCGACGACCTGATCGCCGCCGGCGTGCACGGCCTGACGCCGCTGGGATCCACCGGCGAGTTCGCCTATCTGTCGTGGCCGCAGCGGCGCCGCGTTGTCGAAGTGGTCGTGGCCGCCGCGAAGGGCCGCGTGCCGGTGGTCGCCGGCGTCGCGGCAACGACAATCGCCGACGCGCAATTCCAGGCGCGCGAACTGGCGCAGCTCGGCGTCGACGGCATTCTGGCGATCCTCGAATCCTATTTCCCGGTGTCGGACGACGGCACCTATGCCTATTTCAAGGCGATCGCCGACGCCGTCGCGATTCCGGTCGTGCTCTACACCAATCCGAATTTCCAGCGCTCGGACTTGAGCCTGCCGGTCATCGAGCGGCTGAGCCGCATCGCCAACATCCGCTACATCAAGGACGCATCGACCAACACCAGCCGGCTGCTGTCGATCCTCGATCGGGTCGACGGACGGATGAAGGTGTTCGCGGCGTCGGCGCATATTCCGGCCTGCGTCATGCTGATCGGCGGCGTCGGCTGGATGTCGGGACCGGCGTGTCTCGTTCCCCGGCAGAGCGTCGCGCTCTACGAGCTGTGCCGGCACGGCGACTGGAACAAGGCGATGGCGCTGCAACGGCCGATGTGGCGGCTCAACCAGGCGTTCGCGCGCTATAACCTGGCCGCCTGCATCAAGGGCGGCCTCGCGCTGCAAGGCTATGAGGTCGGTGCGCCGCTGCCGCCGCAGGCGCCCTTGCCGCCCGAAGGCGTCAGCGAAGTCCGCGACGTGCTGGCAGCGCTCGCGAAGCTGTAATCCGGGCGACCGCCGTCCGCGCCCCTCCGTAGCGGCACCGCAAGATCGGTGCCGCGGCCTTATGTCTCGGCGCGGGCTGGCCGCGACCGGCGCGAAAATAGTGCGCCGTCCGATGGAGGTTCCGATGCCCCGCTCCTATCCGCGGTTCAAGGCCGCCGCCTGCCACGCCGCGCCGGTGTTCCTCGATGCGCGCAAGACCGCCGACAAGGCATGCGACCTGATCGCCGAGGCGACGCGCGCCGGCGCGCGGCTCGTCGTGTTTCCGGAATCGTTCGTGCCCGGCTTTCCGGTCTGGGCGGCGGTGCAGGCGCCGATCCGCTCGCACGATCTGTTCGCCGCGCTGGCCGCGCAGTCGGTCAAGGTCGACGGACCCGAGATCGCCAAGATCCGCGCGGCGGCGCGCAAGCACGGCGCGGTCGTGTCGCTGGGATTCAGCGAGGCGACCGACGCCAGCGTCGGCTGCTTGTGGAATTCGAACCTGCTGATCGGCAGCGACGGCGAAATCCTAGTCCATCACCGCAAACTGGTGCCGACGTTCTACGAAAAGCTGATCTGGGCGAACGGCGACGGCCGCGGCCTGCGCGTCGCCGAGACCGCGATCGGCCGCCTCGGCATGCTGATCTGCGGCGAGAACACCAATCCGCTGGCGCGCTTCGCGCTCATGGCGCAGGGCGAGCAAGTGCACATCTCGTCCTATCCGCCGGTGTGGCCGACGCGGCCGGCGAGCGAGGCCGGCGGCTACGACCTGCGTCGAGCGATCGAGATCCGCGCCGGCGCGCACGCCTTCGAGGCCAAGGCGTTCAACGTGGTGGCGTCGGGCGCTATCGACGCGACGCTGCGCAAGGCGCTTGGCGGGCTCGACAAGGATGCGCGCGCGACGCTGGAGAATTCGCCGCGCGGCGTGTCGATGATCCTCGATCCGACCGGCGCGGTGATCAGCGACGTGCTGGCCGAGGAGGAAGGCATCGTCACTGCCGAGATCGACATCGCGCGCTGCGTCGAGCCCAAGCAGTTCCACGACGTCGTCGGTTATTACAACCGCTTCGACATCTTCCATTTCACGGTCGACCGCACGCCGCGCGAGCCGGCGACGTTCCACGACGCGGCCGTCGCCGAAGCGCCGGACGTGACGGAAACGGCGGAGTCCGCGCCGCAACGTGCCGCCGCCGAGCGGAGCGCGGGCGAGACGCGGCCATCCCGCGCGCGCAAGAAACGCCGGAGCCGATAGCGCTTAAATCGGATCGCCACATCGACCCACCGTCATTCCCGCGAAAGCGGGAATCCAGGGCCCCTGGACCCCCGCTTGCGCGGGGGTGACGAAGGGTGTGCTGGCATCGGACCGCCCCGGCGCCGCGCCGGAATGGCGCGCCAGCGGCCGGTTTGCTGGTGAAACGTCTGCCACGCATGGCCGGGCCTATAACTTGCATATTGCAAGTGACATGAGCCTCTGTCACTTTCATCATGCAATTGACGGAGGCCGCGCCATGCAGCGCAAAAGCTTCGGTACCATGCAATGCCCGATCGCCCGCAGCCTCGAGCGCGTCGGCGAGTGGTGGAGCATCCTGATCCTGCGCGACGCCTTCCACGGCCTGACGCGCTTCGACCAATTCCAGAAGAGCCTCGACATCGCGCCCAACATATTGACGCGGCGGCTCAACGCGCTGGTGGCGAGCGGCCTGCTCGAGCGCCGCCGCTACAGCGCGCGGCCGCCGCGCTTCGAATACGTGCTGACCGAGCGCGGGCGGGATTTCCGGCCGGTGCTGCTGGCCCTGCTCACCTGGGGCAACAAGCATTTCGCGCCCGAGGGACCGAGCGTCGTGGTCATCGACACCGAAACCGGCAAGCCGGTCGAGGCGGTGATGGTCGACCGCGCGAGCGGCGCCGTGCTCGCCGCGCCGCGCTTCCGCACCGCCGCCGGACCGGCCGCCGACGAGCGCACGCGCCGCCGGCATGCAGCGGCCGCCGCGGGCTGACGGAGGCGGTCATGAGCGAAGGCACGATCATTCGGAGCATCGCACGGGTTTCCGTCGCGCCGGCAGCGACGATCCGGCGTCTGTCGCGCCGCCGTCTCGCCCTCATCGCACTCGGCCTCGCGACGCTGGTCGCGCTGCGGTACGGCGAGCAGTGGTGGACCGCCGGCCGCTTCGTCGAGACCACCGACGACGCCTATATCGGCGGCGACGTGACGACGATCGCGCCGCATGTCGCGGGTTTCGTCGCGCAGATTCTGGTCACGGACAACCAACATGTGCGGCAAGGCCAGCCGCTCATCCGCCTCGACGCGCGCGATTTCCAGGCCGCGCTCGATCGCGCCACGGCGACCGTCAGCGAGCGCCAGGCGGATCTCGCCAATCTGGCGGCGAAAACCGCGCTGCAGCAGGCGACCATCCGCCAAGCCGAAGCCAGTCTCGCCGCCAAGCAGGCCGCCGCCGTGTTCGCCGCCAAGGACGCGGTGCGCTATCGCGCGCTCGCCCGCGTCAGCGCCGGCACGGTCCAGGATTCGCAACGCGCGCAGGCCGCGACGCAGACGGCGCAGGCGGCCGTCCTCGCGGCGACCGCGGCGGTCGACGCGGCGCAGCAGCAACTCCATGTGCTCGAAACCGAGATCGTCGGCGCCAAGGCGGCGGAGAACCAGGCCGAAGCCGACCGGCAAACCGCGCAGCTCAATCTCGGCTACACCGAGATCGACGCACCGATCGACGGCTACATCGGCGATCGCGCGGCGCAGGTCGGCGCCTATGTCACGGCCGGCAGCGCGCTGCTCTCCGTCGTGCCGGCGCACGGCCTGTGGGTCGACGCCAACTTCAAGGAGGACGAGCTCGCCCACATGAAGCCGGGCCAGAAGGCGACTGTCGTCGCCGACGTGCTGCCCGGCCGCGTCTTCCACGGCCACGTCATCAGCCTGGCGCCGGCGACCGGCGCGGTGTTCAGCGTGATTCCGGCGCAGAACGCGACCGGCAACTTCACCAAGATCGTCCAGCGCGTTCCCGTCCGCATCGCGCTCGATGCCGGCGACGCGAGGCTCGACCTGCTGCGGCCGGGCCTGTCGACCACGGTGGCAGTGGATACCAAGCCCGATCCGCGCGCGCCATGACCCAGCCGACCGGGATGCGCGCTATCCTGCCCTTCGCCGTGATGTGCGTCGGCATGTTCGTGGCGCTGCTCGACATCCAGATCGTGGCGTCGTCGCTGCAGAACATCGGCGGCGGCCTGTCGGCGGCGCAGGACGACATCAGCTGGGTGCAGACCGCCTATCTCATCGCCGAGATCGTCGTCATTCCGATGTCGGGCTGGCTGACGCGCGTGTTCTCGACGCGCTGGCTGTTCGCCGGCTCGGCCTTCGGCTTCACCCTCGCCAGCATGCTGTGCGGCATCGCCTGGAACATCGACAGCATGATCGCCTTCCGCGCGCTGCAAGGCCTGCTCGGCGCCTCGATGATTCCGACCGTCTTCACCTCGTCGTTCCACTATTTCGAGGGCCAGCGGCGCATCTTCGCCGCCGCGGTGGTCGGCACCATCGCCTCGATCGCGCCGACGCTCGGTCCGGTCATCGGCGGCTGGATCACCGATACGCTGAACTGGCACTGGCTGTTCTACGTCAACCTGGTGCCCGGATTGCTGGTGGCGCTCGGCGTCGCGCTGTTGGTCGACATCGACAAGCCGGACCTGTCGCTCTTGGGCGAGGCCGATTATACCGGCATCGTCCTGATGGCCGTCGGCCTCGGCACGCTCGAATACGTCCTCGAGGAAGGCGCGCGCTGGAACTGGTTCAGCGACGCGACCATTCGCGACTGCGCGATCGTCGCCGCCGTCGCCGGAACGCTGTTCGTCATCCGCAGCCTGACCACGGCGCATCCGGTGGTCGATCTGCGCGCGCTCAGCAACCGCAATTTCCTGCTCGGCTGCATCCTGTCCTTCGTCACCGGCATCGGCATCTTCTCGACCATCTACCTGACGCCGCTGTTTTTGGGCTATGTGCGCGGCTTCTCCGCCTGGCAGACCGGCGTCGCGATCTTCTCGACCGGCACGGCGTCGCTCGTCGGCGTACCGATCTACGTCGCGCTCGGCCGCAAGGTCGATCTGCGCTGGCTGATGATGTTCGGCCTGGCGAGCTTCGGCCTGTCGATGTGGGCCTTCAGTTTCATCACCCACGACTGGGGCGGCGACCAGCTGCTGGTGCCGCAGATCCTGCGCGGCTTTCCCCAGGTGTTCGCGGTCGGTCCCGCGGTGACGCTCGGCCTCGGCAGCCTGCCGCCGGCGCGGCTCAAATACGCCAGCGGCCTGTTCAACATGATGCGCAATCTGGGCGGCGCGGTCGGCATCGCGGTGGGCGGCGCGATCCTCAACGATGCGACCAACCGACACTTCCTCGACATCGCCTCGAACCTGACGCCGGCGAACGCAGCGATGGGACGGCTGGTCGCGGGCCTGAGCGCGCGTCTTGCCGCGACGCTCGGCTCGGCCGGCGCAGGTCACCTCGCCGCGCTCGAGCAGCTGCGCGCGCTCGCCTATCGCGAGGCGGCGACCATGGCCTATGCCGACGCCTTCCGCGCCATCATGGTCGCATTCGTCGTCGCCACGCTGCTCGTGCCGCTGATGCGCAAGGTCGCGGCGCCGGCGCAGCCGGCACGTGACGCACATTGACTTCGTAACGTCAACGAAAGGGAGACTGCCATGCTCGACCAAATTCGAACCGTCACGCTGATCGCCGCGATCGTTTTCAATTTCGGCGCCATAGCCATGGCGATACCCGCGTCGCGCGCGACGCGCCTCGCCTTCCTCGCCGTCGTCGGATTGTGGGCCGGCGTCGCGGTCGCGATGGCGCAGAGCGGCGCCTTGCTCGGCACGATTGCCGGCCGCATGCCGCCGATCGGAATCGTGGTGGCCGTGCCCCTCCTTGTGGCTGCGCTCGCGGCGGCGCTGTCACCGGCGTTCCGGCGGACGGTCCTGGCGCTGCCGACCGAGCTTTTGATCGGCCTCAACGCCTACCGCGTGCTCGGCGTCTTCATGCTGCTGCTCGGCGTGGAAGGCCGAGTTGCCGGACCGTTTCCCTACTCGGCGGGATTGGGCGACATGATTGCGGGCGTGCTGGCCGTGCCGGTCGTGCTCGCGCTGTTGCGCCGATCGAGCCGGTTGGTGCCGCTGGCGTGGAATTCGTTCGGCGCGCTCGATCTGGTTTTGGCGCTGGCGCTGGGAATGACGACCGCGCCCGGACCGCTGCAGGTCTTCGCGACCGGCGCGACCGGTCCGTTCGTCATGCTGACGCTGCCTTGGTCGCTGATTCCGACGGTGCTGGTGCCGTTCTATCTGATCCTGCACGCCATCATCTTCGCGCAGCTGCGGCGCAAACGCGCGTTCGGTGCGGCGGCGATCGCCGGCGCACGCTAGCGGCGCGCGCAGCGGCAGGTTTTTTTACGGGAAATCTTGCGGCGGGAAGGACCGGCTCGCGTCGGGTCATCGCCTTGCGGCAATGGCCCGACGCCCCGGCCGCTGATTCAGTCGCCAACCGGCGGCGACAAATGCGAATCGCTGTAGGGACCGCCGCCCACGAAGCCGGCGGATCCATTGTCGGTCTGGACCCTCGCCTGCTGCTCCGGCTGGTCGGCGAACGCGGCCTGCGCGATCGGCGCAGACAGCGCGGCGGCCACGGCCAGCGCGCGCAAAACCAAGAACGTACGCATGATCATTACCTCTGCTCGTCACAGGGCCGCCGGGATTGGCGGCTCTCGTGACGGGGATATGTGCGTCGCCAAGCCCGCGTTTAATCGCGCGCGATCGCATGCCCCATGCCGCGCCGCCGAACAATCGCGCGACGGCGCGGCCCGCGTTGCTCCCGTTTTGCGCGCTTACTGCTTGGCCGGCTTCGGCGCAGCCGTGTCGTCCGTGGCCTCGGTCGGCGACGTCGCCGCCGGCGCGGTCGAAGACGCCGGCGCAATGAAGGCGGCAGCCGGGACCGGCGGCGGTGCTGCCGCGATCGATGCCGATGCCGGCGCGATCGGTATCGGCGCGCTGGCGGCGGCCGTTGCCGGCACGACCGCCGTGCTGCCGGATTTATTGGTGACTGGCGCCGGCGTCGGCGTTGGCGGCGGCGCCGAGACGGTCGTGTAATCCGGCACGATGCGCGCCTGCTTGCCCATGATGACGAGCACGCTCTGGCCAACCGACAGCGGCTTCTCCTGTCGCTGAGTCACCGAGAACAAGTCGCCCTTGTTTTCCCGAACGATGTATTCCCAGCCCGTGGTGTCGCCGGTCGTATGCTCGACGGTCGTACCGACCAGACTGCCGACCAGCGCGCCGCCAACCGCGCCGAGCGCGTGCGTTATGCTGTCGTCGCCGGCCGTGCCGCCGAGAACGCCGCCGGCGGCGCCGCCGGCGATGGCACCCACCGTGCCGTCGGCGCGGATCTCGACCTGACGGTAACCGATGACGACGCCGCGCTCGACCTTGTTGGCCTGCTGCACGGCGACGCCGGAATAGACATTGGGCGAGTAGTCGGGGGCGCAACCAACGACCGCGAACGCGACGGCAAGCAGGCTGAATCTGATGAACCGCAACGACAGGATCACTCCCCCTGGCACTACCGCGGGCATACGGAATCGGTCCAGCCAAGTCCCGCGATATTTCTGTGGCCGGTGTGGCCAGCGGGCACCGTGGAACGCGCGGCAGGCGCCTTGCGACGCGCCGCGCGCAGGTCCAGCTTGAGCGCAAGACACACGGAGTCATGCCTTGGGCTTCTACGCCGACCGCATCCTGCCGCATCTCGTCAACCTGGCGATGCGCAATCGGCGCCTCACGCCTTACCGGCAGCGCGTGGTGGGCGCGGCGACGGGCCGCGTGCTCGAGATCGGCGCGGGCTCGGGCCTCAACCTGCCGTTCTATACCAGCCGCGTGGACGCGCTCGTCGCGCTCGATCCGTCGCCGCAGCTCATGGCGATGACGCGCCGCGCCGCGGCCGACGCGCCGGTGCCGCTCGAGGCGATCGAAGGCTCGGCCGAGACGCTGCCGCTGGACGACCGCAGCATCGACACCGTCGTCAGCACCTGGACGCTGTGCAGCATTGCCGATGTCCACCGCGCGCTCGGCGAGCTGCGCCGCGTGCTGAAGCCCGGCGGCCAGCTGCTGTTCGTCGAGCACGGCCTGTCGCCCGAGCCGCGCGTGCAGGCGTGGCAGGACCGGCTGACGCCGCTGTGGCGACCGATCGCCGGCGGCTGTCATCTCAACCGGCCGATCCGCGATCTCATCGAAGGCGCCGGATTCGCCATCCGCGCGGTCAGCACCGGCTACATTCCCGGGCCGAAGATCATGACCTTTTTGACCGAAGGCCGGGCGCAGCCGCGGTGACCGCACCGCCGTGGCATTTCTGTGGCCGCCACGCGACTCGCGCGCCCATCGAGCGAGTCGGCGTTTACGCGGCGCCCGACTCACTATAAGGCATGGTCGTCCGTCATCAGCATGAGGGCTCAGCCATGAACAAGCAGGGCTTGATCGAGGCCGTCGCTTCGACCGCGCACTTGAAGAAGTCGCATGCCGAAGGCGCGGTCGATGCGGTGCTCGACTGCATCAGCCGCGCGTTGAAGAAAGGCAGCGACGTGCGTCTCGTCGGCTTCGGCACCTTCCGCGTCGCGCAACGCGCGGCGACCGAAGGCCGGAATCCGCGCACCGGCGAGGCGATCCACATCGCCGCACGCAAGGTGCCGCGCTTCCGCGCCGGCAAAGAGTTGAAGGACGCCGTCGCCTAAGCTGCGGCGCTAGCGTCCCGGCGTTGCCGCTTTAATCTTGCTGCGCGTCCAGCGACGCGCGGCAGTGGTGGATTTGTCGCCTAGCGCGCCGCGGGTCCGTGGCGCTTGATCCAGGCGACGATCACCGGCACGACCTGGTTCTCGATGCCGTAATAGCCGTGCGCCGATGCGCCGCCGCAGGGATTGCCCTTGGGGATGCCGCCGGAAACGAACACCAGCTCCTTCGCCGGCGCGGCCGTGAGCTGGCGCAGTCCCGGCTCGGCATCGTCGGGCGAGCTTTTGCGGCAGGCGTCCTGGCGATTGTGGACGACGAGGGTCGGCACCGCGACCTTGTCGAGCGAGACGCGCCCCATGCCGCCGGTCCACACCGACGAGGTCAGCACCAGACCGCTCGCCTGAGACGGACCGAGGCGCACCGCGGCATTGGCGGCGGAGATCGAACCGTTGCTGGTGCCGACCAGCCACACCGGCACCGCCGCCTTTTGCTTGAGGAAGGCGATCACCGCGGCGACGTCCTGGGCGTGATCCGCGCTCGCCCGGAAATCGATCGCAGCGATGGCATGATCCGACGGCACGTCGATCGCCGCGACGCTGATGCCCTGGGCGGCGAATTCGCCGCGGACGCGGAGCAGGAAATTGCCCGGCTCGTTGGCGATGACGCCGACGCCGCCCGGAAACAGCACGACGCTCGCGACCGGCGACGCCGCCGGCAGGAACAGGATCGGCTGGGTGACGCCCGGCCGGGTTTGCAGAACGACGCGATCCTCGGCCGCGGCGCGGCCGGCGGTCAACAGCGTGAGCGCGGCGAGCAGCGGAACGATGGCGCGGAAAATGGTCGGCATGAATCCCCTCCCCCGAAGGTTGCATGCCGACGCATCTTAGACGGACGAGCGACGCCGCGCGAGCGACGCGAAATCGGGCGGCTCAGCGCGAGCCGTCGCCCTGCATCATCATCATCGGTCCGCCGAAACCGGCGTGCTGCATCATCCCGCCGTTCGTCGCCATCGCGGTATGGAGAGCCGCCATGCCGCCTTGGACGAGGTCGCTGACTTCCGCGGCGTGCTGTTGCAGCTCGGTCACGACCTTCGGGTCCTTCGACGTTTGCACCACGGCGACGCCGTTCGCGGTGGTTTCGATCGTTGTATGGACCTTGTCCTTATCGCGGAAAATTCCGTGCAACGCTGGGCTCTCGATCGGCAGACCGGGGTCGCTGCCTTCGCCGACGCGGCCGATCATGGTCGCGGCGTGGTCCTTGAGCAGTTGCGCGATCTTCGGATCCGCGGACTCGGTGACCGTCCGGATGCCGTCCGGCATATTGGTAACGGTGCGCTTGATCTTGTCGTGGTTGACGATGAGCTGGTGAACCGCGCTCATCTGCGCCATCGTCGCCGAATCATGACGCATGCCCATCATGCCTTGCGCCGAACCCATCATGCCGGCACCCGAACCGTGCATGAAACCGGGACCGAATCCGTGTCCGGATGTCGGCGAATCCGCGAAGGCGTGCCAGCCGACTGTGCCGGCGACAGCCGCCACCGCACCGAGGGCGAGAATCTTGGTAAGCTTTTTCATTGCGTGCTCCTGTGAGACCTGCGGCAGATCGCCTGCCGTCGGTGAAATAGGTAAGGGGCAGATGTCGCCATATCTTTTCAGTCGGCACCCGGTTTGCGACGATTTGTGTCGCCGGCGCCGTTTGACACACTTCGTCACATCTTTTCTCCGGGGTTGAACGCCCCACGCCCTAGATTCGAGCCATGAACGCCGCCGCGCACATTCTCGTCGTCGACGACCATCGCGAGATTCGCGACCTGGTCTCGCGCGCGCTGTCGAAGGAAGGCTTTCGCGTCAGCGCCGCGGCGAATGGACGGGCGATGCGGAAGGTCATGGCCGACGGCCGCATCGATCTGATCCTGCTCGACTTGATGCTGCCCGGCGAGGACGGTCTCGCGCTCTGCCGCGCGGTGCGCGCGGAATCCAACATCCCGATCATCATGCTGACGGCCAAGGGCGAAGAGATCGACCGCGTGATCGGTCTCGAGATGGGCGCCGACGACTATTTGTCGAAGCCGTTCGGCAGCCGCGAGCTCATCGCACGGATCAAGGCGGTGTTGCGCCGCAGCCGCACCGCCGACGCCGACCGGGCGGCCAAGCGTCCGAAGCAGTATCGCTTCGATCGTTGGCGCCTGAACGTCGATGCGCGCAACCTGGTGCGCGGCGACGGCGTCGTCGTGTCGCTCAGCACCGGCGAATTCGACCTTCTGATGGCGATGGTTGCGCGGCCCCAGCGCGTGCTGACGCGCGACCAGTTGCTCGATCTGGCGCGCGGCCGTGCGGCGACCGCTTTCGACCGCAGCATCGACACCCAGGTCAGCCGGCTGCGGAAGAAGATCGAGCGGGACCCGACCGATCCCCAGATCATCAAGACCGTATGGGGTGGCGGCTACGTCTTCACGCCGGCGGTGAGCGAAGAATGAGCCGCCTGGTGCCAAAAAGCCTCTTCGCGCAGACGCTCCTCATCCTGCTGGCCGGATTGGCGGTGTCGTATCTTGTCGGCACCTGGATCTATGCCGGCGACCGGCAGGCGGCCGTTCGCGAAGTCGGCGGCCTGGCCGCGGCCCAGCGCGTCGCCAATCTGACCCGGCTGATCGCCGAGACGGCGCCGGACGCGCGTCAACACGTCGTCGACGCGTTGAGCGACCCGACCTTTCGCGTCGCGCTCGCGGCATCGCCGCCCGCGTTCGCCAAAGCGGAAGACCAGACAGCAGCATCGGGAGTCATCGAAGACTTTCTCGCGCAGCAGCTCACGGCCGGAACGACGCGCGAAGTGCGCGTCGCCGTGAGCGGGGTTCTCGGCTCGCCCTTCTTCATGATGGCCAACCATCCGATGCCGGTCGGCATGATGATGCACGCCGCGACCCAGTGGCGCGGCTTGCAGGTCGCCGTCGAGTTGGCCGACGGCTCGTGGCTTTCGTTCACGACCGCACTGCCGGACACCGGCCCCGCGTTCTCGTGGCAGTTCATTCTTTCGCTGGCGGTGATGACTCTGATTGTCTTCGCCGTCTCCGCCTGGGCGGTGCGTCGCGTCACCGCGCCGCTCGGCGTTCTCGCGCACGCCTCCGAGCGGCTGGGCAAGGATATGAACGCGCCCGCGCTGCCCGAGATCGGCACCGTGGAGATGCGGCAGGCGTCGCGCTCCTTCAACCAGATGCAGGAGCGCATCCAGCGGCTGGTAGAGAACCGCACGCGGCTGCTGGCGGCGATCTCGCACGATCTGAGGACGCCGCTCACCTTGCTGCGGCTGCGGGCGGAAAATGTCGAGAGCGCGGAAGAGCGCGCGAAGATGCTGGCGACGATCGCCGACATGGACGCCATGATCGGCGCCACCCTCGCCTTCGCCAAAGACGAAGCCGCGGCCGAGCCGCGGCAGCGCGCCGATCTCGGCGCCCTGCTTTCGAGCATCATCGACGACATGGCCGATGCCGGGCTTCCGGTCGGCTTGGACTCGTGCGCGGCCGTGATCGTCGAATGCCAGCCGGCCGCCTTGAAGCGCGCGCTGACGAACCTTCTCGACAATGCCGTGAAGTACGGCAAGCGGGCGCAAGCCGCCCTCCGGACGACGGCGGAGCACGTCGAGATCACGATCGACGACCAGGGCCCGGGCATCCCCGAGGCAGATCTGACGCGCGTCTTTCAGCCCTTCTATCGGGTGGAGGCGTCGCGCAGCCGCGAGACCGGCGGCATCGGATTGGGCCTCGCCATCGCCTTGTCCATCGTTCAGGCGCATGGCGGCGAATTGAAGCTTACCAACCGCCGCGAGGGCGGCCTGCGCGCGACCGTGACTTTGCCGCTATGATGTCAAGCCAGCGCAACGCGCGTTTCGCCCGGGTGCCGCGCGTCGACGGCCGCGCCCGTCTTCAGCCGGCGCGCTCCGCGACGAGCATGTAGTGCTCGGGACTCTGGCGTCGGTAATCCTGCATGCGAAAGCCGGCATCTTCGCACCAGGCCTGAACGCGCGCCGGCGTCAGCCGGACTGACCGCGGCGGGCCCTGCTCGCACGGACCCTCGGGATGGAATTCGGCCACGACGGCAAGCGCACGCGGCGGCAGCAGCCGGTGCACGTTGCGCAAAATGCCGTCGGGATCGTCGGCATGGTGCAGGACCATCGTGACCAGCGCCGAATCCGCGCGAAGGTCGTCGGCCGCCAGCGTGGCCGCATCTCCGACCATCCGCCGGACGTGCGCGATGCCGCGTTCCTTCTGCCGGCGCTCGAGATGTGCGAGCGCCTCGGCCGAGCGATCGACTGCATAGACGATTCCGGCTGCGCCCACCCGATCGGCGAGGACAAGGCTCACATAGCCAGGACCGGCGCCGATCTCGAGCACCCGCTTGCCCGCATCGAGGCCGAGCGCATCCATCCATTCAGTCACCAGGGGGGCGCGCTGCACCTGCCGCGCATAGACCTCGTCCCAGGTGATATGACTCAAGTCCTTGCGGAAAGGCTGGTCCATGACCGCGTTTCGCTACCAACCAAAGCGGGTGATCGACCACGCCGACAGCCCGATCGAGGCGACGACCGATACCGCGCCCATGATGCGCATCGACGGGGGCCGCCGCGAATCCCGGATCTGCCACAGGATCACCGCAACCATCGCAAGCGAAAGACCCAGCATCACGTTCCGCACGATGGGAGCAGCGGTCATGAAACTCATCGCCGCGTCGCCGAGCCCGAACGCCAACAGCAGCATCATGAGGCTGTGATGCTGGCTGGCGAGAAACGCCAGCACGATCGCGCCGATCGCCGGCAGACCGTCGCTGCGCCGTGCCTTCGGCTCGCCGCCGTGGCTGTCGCATGCGGTGCAGCACTGCGCCGGCGCGCCGTGCGGACGCAGGTCCGCGACATCCGCGGGCACATTCGGGTCTGATAGGGGGCGTGTCATGCAAATCCTTCGGCGTTTGCGGGCGAGACCGGCGACGCTCCCGACCGTCGGTCCGAGATCGTCGCCATCGTCGAGCCTAACGAAGCGCCGGTTGCCCGTATATGATTGCAATCATATCCGGTCCGACCGGCCAGGCGTGATCGCGCGTCCGCGGCGCTTACGGCCGTCGCCGCGGCGGCGGCTCGGTCACGGCGCCGCCGCCTACAGAACTGGCAGCGACGCCGGAGCCGAGACGCCACTCGGCCGCTTGATTTCCTCCGTCGCCACTAGCCGTCCATCGCGCAGGCTGATCAATCGGTCGAAGCGCCCGAAGATCGACTCGTCGTGCGTCACCACCAGCACGGCGGCTTCGTGGTCCCTGGCAATGCGGCCGAGCAGATCCAATACGACGTGGGCGCGCACCGAATCGAGCGGTGCCGTCGGCTCGTCGGCGAGGATGATGCGCGGCCCATTCGCCAGCGCACGAGCGATGGCAACGCGTTGCGCCTCGCCGCCCGACATCTCGCTGGGATAAGCATGGCGGCGGTGGCCGACCTCGAGATAGTCCAGAAGTCCGTCGGCCCGCGTCCGCGCCTGACGCGAAGACATGCCGGCCAGCTCCATCGCTTCGGCGACGTTCTCGGTCGCATTGAGGAACGGCAGCAGGTTGTGGGTCTGGAAGATGAAGCCGATCTTCATCAGGCGCAGCCTGCGCAAATCGCCGCGCAGCCAACGCGCGTCATAAACGACATCGCCGTCGAGGCGCATCCAGCCGGCGCTGGGCTCGCTGACGCAGGCGACCAGGTTGAGCAGCGTGCTCTTGCCGGAGCCCGACGGCCCGCGCAGACCGATCATCTCTCCGGCCAGCACGGTCAGGTCGATGTCGACCAGCGCGTCGACGCGCGTCTCGCCCTCGCCAAAATGCTTGCTGACTCCGCGGAGCTCGACGCGCGGCCATGGATCGATTGGCAGCGAGTCAGCCACTGGCGAGCGCCTCCGCCGGATCGACCTTCACCGCGGCGCGCACGCCGAGCACCGAGCCGGCGAGGCAAACCACGATGACGATCACGAAAACGATGACGAGGTCACGCAGCTCGAGCTGCACGCGGCGCGGGAAGTGGTTCTTCATCGCCATGACCAGCGCCAGCCCGATGGCATAACCGGCCACGCCCAGCGTGAGCGCCTGTTGCACGATCAGCCCGATGATGGTGCGGTCCGGCGCGCCGATGAATTTCAGCGTGGCGATCGAGCGCAGCTTGTCCATCGTCAGCGTGTAGATGATGAGGGCGATGATCACCGCCGAAACGGTGATGAGGATGCCCATGAACATGCCGAGCTGCTGCTGCATCTTCTGGATCACGAACAGCGTCAGATAGCCCTCCTCCTGGGCCTCCGGCACGGCGGCGAGATGCTTCCAACGGACGATATTCCGTTCCACGGCGCTCGCCGAAGCGCCCGGCTCGAGCCGCACGACCACGGCATTGATGTCCGTGGTAGTCGGCGGAGTGCGTTTGGCCGCCTGCTCGCGGCGCTCGAGCGGCGGCGGCACGGCGAACTGGAGCGCCTGGGCGTCGAGCAGGTTGACCCACGCCATCGGGTCGCCCGACGAACTCACCATCCCGTGCGTCAGGCCAACCACGGTATAGGGATCACGATAAGGCCCGAGCGGCACGCGCTCGCCGACGCTCAGCCCCGTCGAGGCGTCGACCACGATCTGGTAATGGCTCTCAGTCAAGCCGTGGCCGGCGACAATGGTGGCGGGTCCGCCCGGGCGGCCAGGCTCGTAGCCTTCCAGATAGAGCCGTACCGGCTTGCTGCCGACGGTCGTCTGTACGGTCTGGAAGGTCACGGCGCCCGCCGCGGCCACGCCCGGCATGCGGCGGACCAGATCGCGCGTGTCGCGCGGAATGCGCGAGGGTTCGGCGAACGGACCGAAGGTGCGCGGCTGGACGACCCAAATGGCCGCGCCGACGGCGCGCGGCAGCGCGAGCGCGTCGGTCAGCGCGCCTTCGTAGATGCCCGTCATCGAGAGCACCGTCGCCAGCAGCATGCCGACGCCGAGCGTGGTCAGCGCGAAGCGCAGCTTGTTGCGGCGGACGTCGCGGAGCGCGAGATTCATGGCGCGCTCGTCGTCGCGGCGCTGGCGCGCTCGCCGACGCGCAGTCCCGATTGCGGCAGGACGACGGCTGCGCCCTCGGGCAATCCCGCGAGCACTGGCAGCCCGCCGTCGAGCAATTGTGGTCCGAACGTCACGAGGCGCTTGGCGAGCCTGCCGTTCTCGAGCGTCAGGACGGTTCCCTTGTTATCGGCCAAATCGGTGACCGCGGTCTGCGGAACGACCACGGCCTGCTTGAGCTCGGCCGCCGTCACGTACACTTCGGCCTGCTCGGCGAGATGGATGGTGTCGGGAATCCGGTCGAAGGCGACATCGACCAGCCGTTCCTCGTTGACTGGATCGCTCTGGATTTCGATCCGCGCGACCTGGCCGGGGAACCGCTTGCTCGGGTCCGAGCGCATGGCGATTTCCGCCGGCTGGCCGATGTGCAGTCGCCCGGCGAGACGCTCGTCAACGTAGCCGACCGCCCAGACGGTATTCGCTTCGACCAGCGTAAACACGGGCTGGCCGGGATTGGGCGTGCTGCCGAGCTCGAGATTGCGCGCGATCACCCATCCGTCGTAGGGCGCAGTGAGCGTGTAGTTCGCCAGCGTCGCTTCCTCGAAGGCCTGCTGCGCCTGCGCGGATTGCAGCGCCGCTTCCGCCAGCGTCACCTCGCTGTGCGCGACGGCGACGTTGGCGTTCGCGACCCGCATGGCGGCTTCATCGGTCTGGGCCTGCTCTGTCGATACGACGCCGCTCTTGACGAGGCGCGCGTCGCGCTCGCTGACGCGCGAGGCGTTGGTAAAGCTGGCCGTGGTGCTGGCGACGTCGGCATTGGCCTTTTCGATGTTGGCCTGGGCCTGGGCAACGTTGGCCTTGGCCACGGCGACCTGCGCCGCGATGTCGCGGGCGTCGAGCCGGGCGAGAACCTGTCCGGCGTGGACCCGGTCGCCCTGGTCCGCGTCGAGCTCGATCAGCACGCCGGCGACCTTGAAGCCGACATTCGATTGCACGCGCGCGCCGATGACGCCGAGGCCGAAGACCTGCTCGCGCACGTTCGACTGGACCGGCGCTAGCGAAACCGTGACCGGACTGAAAAAGACCCGCCACCCCAGGAAGGCGACGATGGCGACGGCGAGGACGATCACCGCCGTCCAGACCGTTCGGCGCCGCTCAGGCGGAATCCGATCGAGGAGGCGCGGCCTCGGCTTCGTCGTTTTGTCCGTCGCCGGCGCGATGCTCGGCATAGGCGGGAGGGGCTTCTTCTCAATAGTGTCCATGGCTTTCATCCATCCATGACGGGGTTACTTGGCCGCACCGGCTGACGCGGCCTGTTTGCCGCCGAGCGCGCGGTCTTCCGACCAGCCGCCGCCCATCGCGACGAAAAGCTGTGCCGTATCGAGATAGCGCTGGGCGACTGCGCGCGCATAACCGATGCGCGCCTGCTGGTCGCTGCGCTCGGCGTCGATCGGCTTGAGGATGTCGACCTTTCCGGCGTCATATCCCAGGCGTTGGAGCGCGAGCGACGTGTCGGCGATGGTGAGCGCCTGACGCTCCGCCGCAACGAACCGCGCATCGTGATCGAGGGCGCGCAGCGTGTCCGCGACCTGGCCGAAGGCCTGCACGACGACCTGTCGATAGGTTGCCGACGAGGCGCGGAACGCGTCGACGGCGCCTTGCTTCTGCGCCTCGAGCGCACCGCCGTGGAAGATCGGCGCGGTGATGCCGGCGAGCACGGACCAAACCAAGCCCCGCTGATTGAACAGCGAATCCGGATCGATGGCCGCGGTCGCGAGCGAAGCCGACAGGTTGATGCTCGGATACATCTGGCCGGTCGCGACGCCGATGGCGGCGCTGGCGGCGTGCAGCTGGGCTTCGGCGGCGAGGATGTCCGGCCGCTGGTGGACCAAGGCGGACGGCACGCTGACCGGCAGGTCGGCGGGCAGCGTGAAGTCGCTCAACGTGAATTCAGGCGGCGACCATTCGCCCGGATACTTGCCGGTCAGAGTCGTCAACGCGTCCTCCGCCGTCACCAACTGCTGCTGGAGCGGCGGCAGCAGCGCACGGTCGTTGGTGAGCTGGCTCTCGGCGATCAATACGTCGGTGCGCGGCGCGCGTCCGGCCGCGAATTTCTCTCGCACGAGCGCGAGGTTCTTCGCGTCGTCGGCGACGATGCCGTCGATGGCAGCGAGCTGTGCGCGATCCGACGCAATGGTGAGCGCTTCCGTGACAACGTCGCCGGTGATCGTCTGCTGCGCGGCCGCAAGCTCGAACGCCTGATACTGCGCGAGCGACGCCTCCTGCTCGACGCGGCGCGCGGTCGTGCCGAAGACGTCGAGCGAGAAACTCGCAAGCGGCCCCACCGAATAGAGGTTGTAGACCGGAAGATGCTTGCCGGGCTGCTGACCGAGCAACGACGGCGGACCTTGCTGACGTTCGGCCGTCGCCGCGAAATCGAGCTGCGGATAATAGGCGCCGCGCGCCTGGAGCACCGCCTGTTGCGCCTGGGCCAGCGTCGCCTCCGCCGCCGCAACCGTCGGACTGCCGTCGATCGCCTGGCGGACCACCTCGTCAAGCGCCGGCGCATGAAAGAGCCGATACCAGGCGGCCGGTATCGCTTGGCCCGTCACCAGCCGTTGACCCGGCTCATTGTTGCCCGGCGCCAAGTCGAGCGCGACCTTTTGCGGCGTGTAGCCGGCAACGGTCGGCGGCGCGGGACGGACGAAATCCGGTCCGACTTCGCAGCCGGCGAGCACGACGAGCAGCGAAAGAGCAAGGAGGCGCAAAATCACGGCCGAATCCCGATATTGATGGCCTGAACGCCACGCTATCCCTCCCCGGCAGCAACTCCTTGATCTGGCTCAATCGGCCGATTTGGTGCGTATCAATACTTACCGAACAGCGGCCGCGCTGATACTCGCGCTCGGCGCCGGACCTGATCCAAATCAATGTCGACGCAACCCCCAACGCGCATGTTGCGGCCGTTTAACGGAGAGCCCATGCGCTTCGGTCGGCGGCTCATCATCGCGATTACGGGCGCGGCCATGCTCGCTGGCTGCCAAAGCCTCGTGGGCCCCGCCAGCATCGTGCCCGATCGCATCAACTATGCCGACGCCATGGCGGATTCGTGGAAGCAGCAGATGCTGCTCAACATCGTCAAGTTCCGCTACTTCGACACGCCGGTGTTCCTCGACGTGTCGTCGATGATCAGCTCGTACCAGATCGAGGGCCAAGCCAGTATCGGCGCCAACCTGCTGCCGAAATCGGCGAGCGGCACGACACACGCCGGCAACACCATGCTGAATCTCGGCGTGGCCGGCTCCTACCTCGAGCATCCGACCATCACCTATGCGCCGCTCACCGGCGAGAAGTTCGTCAATGCGCTGTTGAAGCCGCTGCCGCCGCAGACGGTCATGGCGATGATCGAAGCGGGTCACCCGGCGGATTTCATCCTCGGGATCAGCGTTGACGCGATCAACGGCATTCAGAACCGCTCTACCGCGCCGCTCCGCACGCGCGCCGCCCATCCGGCGTTCGTTCAGGTGACCGAAGCCCTGCACCGCATCCAGCAAGCGGGCGCGCTCAGCGTCCGCACGGAAAAGCGCGACAAGCAGCCGGTCACCTGGGTCGCGATGCCGCGCGGCGCGGACGCCGACGTCGAAAACGATATCCGTTTCGTGATGACTCGGTTGGGACTCAAGGCGGCGAACCGCGAATTCCTACTGGTCTACGGCTCCGCGCCGCGAAAGCCAAACGAGATCGCATTGCGAACGCGCTCGATGCAGCAGATTCTCGTCGAGCTCGGCGCCGGCGTCGATGTGCCGAAGGAAGACCTCGCCGATCATCGCGCGATGTCGGTGACCGCTTCGCGTTCGGCCGCGGCAACCGGCGGATCGCCGCTGATCCGGATTCACTCGAGCGTCGAGCGTCCAAGCAACGCCTATACGGCCGTCTACTACCGCGATCACTGGTTCTGGATCGACGACGGTGACCTGAATTCCAAGCGCATTTTCATGTTTCTGCTGATCTTCTCGTCGCTCGCCGAGACCGGCATCGTGCCGCAGGCGATGCCGATCATCACCATACCTGCGAGCTGACCCTCCGCACGCTCACGCCACCTTGTGGCGGAACATCCAGGTCGCGGCACCGAGCGTCACTGCCGCGATGATCGCCATCGGCCACAAATCCGGAATCAGCAGGCCGATGCCAGCGCCTTCGAGATAGACGCGCTGCGCAATGATGATGGCGTAGCGCAGCGGATTGATCAGCGTCAGGTACTGGAATCCCAACGGCATGTTGTCGATCGGCGTGGTCAGACCCGACAACAGCGCGAACGGCATGATCACGACGAAGATGTAGATCATCGCCTGCTGCATGGTGCCGGCGATCGACGAGACGAAGAGACCGATGCCGACCGCAGCGACGAGGAACAAGGTCAAACCGGTGTAGAGCGTCACGACCGAGCCTTGGAACGGGATGCGGAACCAGAACTGCGCCACCAGCAGGATCATGGTCGCTTGGGTGAGACCGAGGAGCATCGCCGGCACCGCCTTGCCGATCATGATCTCGGTCGGACGGAACGGCGTCACCAGGAGCTGGTCGAAGGTGCCATTTTCGCGCTCACGCGCGACGGACATCGCCGCCAGCATCATGGTCATGTTCATCACGACCGTACCGATGATGCTCGGGATCATGTGCCAGCGCGTCTCGAGCTCGGGATTGAACCAGGCGCGCATGGTCGTCGCGATCGGCGGGCCGGTCTGGCCGTGGTCCGCCTGCCATTGGCCATTAAAGGCGTCGACGATGGTGGCGACGTAGCCGCTGGCGATCGCTGCAGTGTTGGAGTTGCGGCCGTCGGCGATGAGCTGGATGTCGGCGGGCTGGTCCATCGCCAGGTTACGGCTGAAGTCCTGGCCGATCTGGATGACGACCAGCGCAGTCTGGTCGTCAATCGTCTTGGCGATCTGGCCCGCATTGTCGAGATTGGCGACGCGCTGGAAGATGCCGGTGCCGTCGAACTGCGCCAGCAGCTCGCGCGACGCGGCGCTGCGATCCTGGTCGAGCACCGCATAAGGCACGTGATTCAAGTCGTAGGTCGCCGCGTAGCCGAAGATGAGAATCTGGAGGATCGGCGGCACCAGCAGGCTGTAGCGGCTCCGCCGATCGTTGAGGACGGCGAGCAGCTCCTTGCGCATCAGCGCGGCGATCCGCCACAGGCTGTCGATGAGCGCGATCATCCGAGCTTCTTCCGCGTGACAAAGAGGTTGGCGGCGAGGAGCGCCACCACCATAGCAAGCAGGATGGCGGCGTCGGGCAGCACCACCGGCCAGATGTCGCCCGCCAGGAACACCGTCTGGAGCAGCGAGACGAAATAGCGCGCGGGAAAGACCGCGGCGATCGCCTGGACGGCGAGCGGCGTGCTGCGCAGGTCGAAGATGAAGCCCGACAGCAACAGCGCCGGCAGGAAGGTGGCGACGTTGGTGAGTTGGCTCGCCGGCAGCTGGCTCTTGACCGCCGACGAGATGAACAGGCCGATGCCCAGCGCGACGAGGAGATAGAGCATCGATGCGCCGGCCAGCACCCAGAGCGAGCCGCGGAACGGGACGAAGAACAGGAACTTGGCGGCGAGGAAGCAGAGCGCAAGGCCGACCATGCCGAGCGCGAAATAGGGCAGCGTCTTGCTCCACAGGATCTCGTCGACGCGCACAGGCGTGACGAAGAGTGCCTCGAGCGTGCCGCGCTCCCACTCGCGCGCCATTACCATGGTGGTGAGAAAGGCGCCGATCAGCGTCATCACCATCACGATGAGGCCGGGCACCAGGAACCAGTGGCTGTCGTTGGCCTCGTTGAACCAGATGCGGCTCTGCACCACGACCGGACCGGTCGTGACCGGCTCGCCGGCGGCGGCACGGCGCGCCGACCATTGCGCGATGGCACCCTGCGCATAGGCCTCGATGAGGCGGGCGCGGTTGGCGTCGCCGCCGTGGACGACGATCTGCACCTGGGCATCGCCGAGCGCGAGATGACGGGCGAAGTCGGGCCGGATGCGGACGATGCCGTCGACCTCGAGGTCGAGCATCATGGCGCGCGCCGCCTCCATCGACGTCGTGTAATGCGCGTCGAAATAGGGCGACAGGCGGAAGCCGGCGGCGAGATCGGTCGCGGTCGGCGACGGGTCCTCGAGCACGACGGCGACCGGCACGTTGGTCACGTCGAGCGACAGCGCGAAGCCGTACAGCAGGATCAGCATCACCGGCAACAGCACGCCGATGATCATGCTGCTCGGATCGCGCACAATCTGATAGCTCTCCTTGCGCACCAGGGCGCGGATGCGGCGCAATTTCGCGGCGAGGCCGGCGGAGTCGCTCATGCCGCGCCCGCCGCTGGATGGCCGTGGGCGCGCGCCTCCTCGACGATGGTGATAAAGGCGTCCTCCATCGTCGCCTCGCGCCCTTCTTGCGGCCGGGCGCGGGCGCGCACCTCGGCCGGCGTGCCTTGCGCCAGGATGCGGCCGGCGTCGATGATCGCGACGCGGTCGCAGTATTCGGCCTCTTCCATGAAATGCGTCGTCACGATCGCGGTCACGCCCTGCTCGGTGAGCGCATTGATGCGCTGCCAGAACTCGCGCCGCGCCAGCGGATCGGCGCCGCTGGTCGGCTCGTCGAGGAAGAGCAGCGCCGGCTCGTGCAGGAGCGCCGACGCCATCGCCAGACGCTGCTTGTAGCCGCCCGGCAGCTGCCGGCTGCGCACACGCGCGAGATCGGCGAGCTCGAACTGCTTGAGCGCCCAGTCGATGCGCGCGCGCTTGCGGTCGCCGCGCAGGCCGTAGGCGCTGGCGAAGAACTCGAGATTCTCGATGACGCTGAGATCGCCGTAGAGCGAGAATTTCTGCGCCAGATAGCCGATGCGTTGGCGCGCCGAGGCGCGCGCCCGGCGCAGATCGACGCCGGCGACGCGCAGCGTGCCGCCGGTGACCGGCAGCAGGCCGCAGAGCATGCGGAAGGTCGTCGTCTTGCCGGCGCCGTTGGGGCCGAGCAGGCCGAAGAGCTCGCCGCGGCGCACCTCGAAGCTGACGTGATCGACGGCGGTGAAGCGGCCGAACATGCGCACCAGGTCGCGGACGTCGACGACGATGCCGTCGCCCTGGCGCTCCGGCGGCCGGTCGAGCCTGACAGCCGCCGACGGCGGACGGTCGCCGGCGCGCCGCAGCAGCATCATGAATCCGTCCTCGAAGCGCGGCTGCGGCGCCGGCGCGACCGCGACCTGCGCCAGGGCGTCGACGCGCGCGTCGGCGGCGCCGTCGCGGATGAAGCGGACGCGGCCGCCTTCAGGCACGGCGTCGACGATCGCCGGCGTGCCGAGGAGCCGCGCCTGCAGGCCGCGTGCGCTCTGGCCGGCCGGCGGATCGGCGAGGAAGACCTTGCCGGCGGCGAGCCGCGCGATCTCGTCCGGCGCGCCCTGCGCCAGGATCTTGCCCTGGTGCAGGACCACGGCGCGGTGGCAGCGCTCGGCCTCGTCGAGATAGGCGGTGCTGACGACGACCGTGGTGCGCTGCTCGCCGACCAGATGGAGGATGATCTGCCACAGCTCCTGGCGCGACAGCGGATCGACGCCGGCGGTCGGCTCGTCGAGCAGCAGCAGCTCGGGCTCGCGCACCAGCGCGCAGGCGAGGCCGAGCTTCTGCTTCATGCCGCCCGAAAGGTTGCCGGCAAGCCGCTTGGTGAAGGAACCGAGCGCGGTCATCTCCATCAGGCGCGGATATTGCCGGCGCTTGTCGGCGGCCGAGACGCCGTGCAGGTCGGCGTAGAGATCGAGATTCTCCTGCACCGTCAGGTCCTCGTAGAGGCCGAAGCGTTGCGGCATGTAGCCGATGCGATCCTGGATGCGTTGCGGCTCGTGCGCGGCATCGATGCCGAGCACCGTCATGGTGCCGGCATCGGGCGCCATGAGGCCGGCGGCGAGCCGCAGGAAGGTGGTCTTGCCGGCGCCGTCGGGGCCGACCAGCGCGGTCAGGCTGCCGGCCTCAGCGCGCAGCGCGACGCCGTCGAGCGCAACGACGGTCTCGCCGGTGTCGCGGCGGAAGGTGCGGCGCAGACCGTCAGCCGTAATCGCCGGCGCGCGATCGACCGGCACGCTCATCCGCCGGCCTTCGCCGGCGCGGCCGCGGGCGCCGGTTCGAGCGGTATGGTCACCGTCGCCGGCATGCCGAGGCGCAGATCGTCGCCCGGATCCTTGACGAAGACGCGCACCTCATAGACCAGGCTCGGCCGCAGGTCGGTGGTCTCGACCGTCTTGGGCGTGAACTCCGCGGTCGACGAGATGAAGCCGACCCAGCCCGCAAAGCGCCGGCCGGGGAAGCTGTCGACCGAGACCGCGGCCGTCATGCCGGGATGCAGCTTGCCGAGATCGGTCTCGCTGACGTAGACGCGAACCCATTTCGGATCGGTGATCGCGAGGTCGAGCACCGGCCGGCTGGGCGACGCCATGTCGCCCGGCTCCATGAGGCGCGAGCGCACCGTCGCGTCCATCGGCGCGACCAGGACCGCATCGGCGAGCTCCTGGCGCAACAGCGCGAGCTGCGCGGCGTTCGCCTGCACCTGGGCGAGCGCGCCGTCGAGCGTGGCCTGGGCGTTGTCGACATCCTGGCGGCTGATGCCGCGGCCATGGGTCGAATTCCACACCGCGTTGACGCGGTTGAATTGCACGCGGTCGTTCGCGGCATTGACCTTGGCGAGATCGAGATTGGCGGCGGCCTGCGCGACCTGCGGCTCGAGGCGGCTGGTATCGACGCGCGCTAGCACCTCGCCCTGCTTGACGTGATCGCCCTCCTGCACCAGGACTTCGCTGATGCGCTCGTTGTTGTTGAAGGCGAGATCGACCTCGCGCAGATCGACGTTGCCGTAGAGCGTCACCTCGTGCGGCGCCTGCGCGTTGCGATAGTGCCACCAGGCCCAGCCTGCGGCGGCCGCAAGGGCGACGACGACGAGCGCCGCGACGATCGGTAACCGCTTCATGCGCGACTCTCCCCGCTTGCGATCCGACCGCCGAGCGACGCGGCCACATGGTCGTGCAGCGCGCCTTTGAGAAAGGCCAGCCGCCGGCCGCGAAAATCGCGCCAGCCCAGCACGCGCAGCGACGCCTCGCGCGCGGTACGGAAGAACAGGATGCCGCCGAACAGCATCAGAGTGCGGGCGAGCACCCGCGGATCGTCCGGCGGCAATTCCATGAGGCCGCCGACGAGCCCGGCGCCGGTGCGCGCGAAGCGGCGCATCACGCGCTCGAAGAGGATGTCGAAGGCGGCCGTCGGCTGCGCCTGCTCGCGGATGATGAACAGCACCCAGGACTCCGGCTCGCGGCCGCCGATCAGCAGGTCGGCGAAGGTTTCGAAGAAATCCTGGAGCAGCGCGAGGCGCTGCGCGCGCGACGGGTGCGCCCGTGCCAGCGCGACGCGAATGCGCTCGACCGTCGGACCGAGATGCGTCTCGAGCCGCGCCGCGATGTGCTCGGCGCAGGCGCGATAGACGCCCTGCTTGTCGCCGAAATAATAGGCAAGCGCCGGCAGGTTGACGCGCGCCTTGTCGGCGATCATGCGCGTCGAGGCGCCGTCGAAGCCGTGAGCGCCGAAAATCTCGAGCGCCGCGCCGACGATCTTGGCGCGCGTCGCCCGGCCGCGCGCATAGCCGCCGGCAGCCGGATGGCGGCGCTTGCGGGCGCCTTCACTGCGCAAGGCGGCGTTCATCAATCGACGGCTCCTCGGCTTAAATGTATATCGGACGATATACATTAGGCCGGCTTCCGTCAACCCGCAGGGAATTTGCACCGACCCACGGCCCGACGAGCGCAGTCGCCTATGCTTCCGGGCAGGCGCAGCCTAGGACGTCGGCCGGGCGGCACATTGATCCTGGTCAATGTTGCTCCACGAACCGTGCCGACCGCCGGCGTCAGTCGGTCAGCATCTCGACCGTGCCGTCAGCGCGGCGGCCCTCGGCGCGGAACAGTCCCAGCTTGCGCAACGCCGGCTCGTCGGTGACGGAATAGAGAAAGGCGTCGCCGCTGCCGGTGTTGCGATGCGCGTGCCACAACGAGCCGGGCACGGCGAAGACGTCGTTGCGCGTCCAGTCGAGGCGTTTGCCTTCGACCTCGGTGCAGCCCTCGCCCTCCAGCACGCAATAGAGGCTGCTCGCGGTCTTGCGCTGCGCGCGCATGAGCGCGCCGGCGCGCAGGAGCTGGCAGCGGAACGCCATCGTCGGCATGACCGAGCCGCCGGTCGTCGGATCGACGTATTCGACGATTACGCCATCGTAAGGGCTGCCGTCGTAATCGCGCAGCCGGTCGAAGGCCTGCCGCGTCGCCTCCCAGCGATAGACGAATTTCGGCGAATGCCGGTTCGGGCCGCGGCGATGCGCGACGAAGAGCGGCAGGATGCCGGCGGCGCCGTAGAGATTGGTCGAGTGACCGGCCGGCGCGCGCACGGTCTGCACCGTCTTGCGCACCGGCGCGCCGCTGTTGGTGCCGGGATCGCTCTCGGTGTAGTCGAATTCGAAGCGCGTGGCGTTGAGGCTTTCGACCAGCGGCACGTCGAGCACATCGACCCAGATCACCGGCTCGCGTCCATCGTTGCCGTGATCGTGCCAGGTGCCGGCCGGCGTCAGGATCAGGTCGCCGCGCGCCATGCGCAGCTTCTCGCCCTCGACGACGGTGAAGCCGCCGTCGCCCTCGAGCACGAAGCGGCTGGCCGACGGCGTGTGGCGATGGACGGGCGCCTGCTCGCCCGGGTTATAGAGCGAGTAGGCGGCGAACAAGGTATTGGTGATGTAAGGCTTGCCGTCGAGGCCCGGATTGGCGAAGACCAGCGCGCGGCGCTCGCATTCCTCGATCGGCACCGTCTTCGCCGCGACGCGCAGCCGCGGCTCGATGTCGGCCCAGCGCCAGCGATGCGCCACCGCCTTGTTGCGCGGCGCCAGCAGCTCGACGTCGGCGCGCTGCTCCCAGAACTCAACGAGATTGAGCGCCTTGGCGTCGGTCTTCAGCGCGTCGCGTGCCTGGCGTGCGGCGTGGGCGTGGGCCATAGCGTCCTCCAGCGGCCCCATTTTCGCCGGGCCGGCTCTATGTTACACATCGTATGATTCATTCTATATTCCGTAATCGTCAAGCGCGATGGCGACGAAACGCAAGCAGTGGGGAATCCAGTCGGTCGAGGTCGCGGCCGGGCTGCTGCGCGCGCTGATCGCTTCCGGCCGGCCGGCGCCGCTCAAGGACATTGCCGGCCTCGCCCGGCTCCATCCCGGCAAGGCGCATCGCTATCTCGTCAGCCTGACGCGCGCCGGCTTGGTCGAGCAGGATGCGGCGACCGGCCATTACGGCATCGGCGCGCTCGCCATCGCGCTCGGCCTGGCCGGACAGCGCAACGTCGACGTCGTGCGCGTCGCCCGGAGCCGGCTGCCGGCGCTGCGTGACACGATCGACGAGACCGTGCTGCTCGCGCTCTGGAGCCAGCAGGGACCGGTGGTGTTCGATCTCGAGGAGAGCGCACGGCCGGTGACCATGAACGTGCGCGTCGGCTCGATCCTGCCGCTGCTGACGACGGCGACCGGCCGCGTCTTCGCCGCATTCCTGCCCGACCCGCTGACGCGGACACTGATCGCCGCCGAACGCGCCGCGACACGGACCAGCAACGCCGCCATCGGCAAGCTCCTGGCGCGCACGCGGACGATCGGCCTGGCGCATGTCAGCGGCGACCTCGTGCCCGGCGTCAACGCGTTGGCGGCGCCGGTCTTCGACCACAAGGGACGGATTGCGGCGGTGATCGGCGTGCTCGGCCGCCGCGAAGATCTCGACGTCGCCTTCGACGGCCCGGTCGCCCGCGCCTTGAGGGAGGCCGCGGACGGGATTTCGCAACGGCTCGGCTTTCAGGTACCTTAGACGGCGATGGAACCCGGCCCGCGCCGGCGGGTTGGTGTGGTCGAAAGGAACAAGCCATGGCCAAGCCTACCGTCCGTATTGCACCCAACAATCCGGTCTTCGATCTGCCCGTGCTGGTTGGCATCGAGGAGGGCCTGTTCGACACGGCCGGGCTCGATGTCAGCCTGTCCGGACGCTACGAGGATCGCGAGCGGGACCGCATCGACCGCCTCGTGCTGAGCCGCCTCAAGGAGGCGCAGTTCGAAGGCGGCACCGCCGACAGCTACAACGTCTGCGAATGGGCGAGCATCGACCGGATCGAGCGCGGCACGCGCGGTGGCAGCATCGCCGCGCTGCGTGCCGCGGTGGCGGCGCAGGCCATCCTCACTTTCGACGAGACGCTGCAGACGCCGCGCGACCTCGCCGACGTGCCGGTCTGCGTGCAGGAGCTGACCGGCTCGCATTACACGACGCTGCAGATGCTCGAAGGCGCGCTCGGCCGCGAGCACGTGAAAATCGAAGCCGGCGGCCTGCCGCAGCAGCGCTGGCAGGGCCTCGCCGACGGCACGTACCGCGCCGTGGCGGTGATGGAGCCGTTCATCAGCCTCGGCCTCAAGCGCGGCGCGCATATCGTCAGCGCCGAGTTCTATCGCGGCGGCGAAGTGATCGCGCCGCACCTGACCGCGGCGCAGCGCCAGGCGTACTACGATGCCGAGAACGCGGCCGTCGACCGGATCAATGCCGATTTCTATCGCTACGCGCACCATGTTGCTGCAGCGACCAAGGGCGCGCTCGCGCCCAACGAGCTGCTGCGCGCCTTCGTGCGCTACAAGCACGTCGACTACTACGATGCCGCGCTGTTCGACCGGACCTACGCCTGGATGAAATCGTGGGGTTTCACCGTCGGCGCCAGCGAGCACGGCATGCTGGTCGTCGATCGGCCGGCAGCCGCGCAGCCGAACGCGGCTTCCTGACGAACGCGGCCGGACGCGGCGCGCCGCCGCTTGTCGACGGCGGCGGCGACGGGCATGCTTGGCGCCAGCAAAACGGTGCAACAAGACCAGCGGGGAACGACGCCATGAGCGATGCGACGGTCGACGCCAAGCGCCTTTATTTTCCGGGCCTCGCCGGGTTTTATACGTGGGCCACGCCGCTGAGCTATGCGCTGATGCGCGTCTGCCTCGGCCTGATCCTGGTGCCGCACGGCGCCGGCAAGCTGTTCGGCGCCGACATTCCCCATACCGCGCAGAATTTCGTCAAGCTGGGCTGGCCGGTGCCGGTCGCGCTCGCCTGGCTCGTCGGCATCATCGAGTTCTTCGGCGGCTTGATGCTCGCCGCCGGGCTCTTCACCCGTATCGTCGCGGCGGCGATCGCCATCGAAATGGCGGTGATCTCGTTCGTGGTGCTATGGCCCAATTGGGGCTGGGCCCATCACGGCATGGAATACGCCTTCATGATGGGCGTCTTCGCCTTCGCCATGGCGCTGCGCGGCGGCGGGCCCTATTCGCTCGACCGCATGTTGGGCAAGGAGATCTAGGCGCCGCGCACGCGCCGACGCGGCGCAACGTCGTCTGGCTCGTCCGCGGCCGAGCGGCCGGCCTACGGCCGGACGTAGCTCCAGCCCTGCTCCTCGAGGTTCATCAGCCGCACGACGCCCGAGGGCACGATGCGCGCCTCGGGCACGATGGCGATGGCGTGGCCCTCGCGCTTCTCCATCGCCTGCCGCGTGTTGTTGCACGCCGAGAAGACGATGCGGCTCGGGAAGCTCACGTCCTTCATCAGCTTGAGCCGCGCCTTCACCGGCGAGGTGTCCGCGCGCAGCATGTTGAGGCCGGGGCCGTAGGCGACGATCTCGACCTGCACGTCCTCGCCCTTGGCGCGGTAGTAGTCGATGATGTTGCTGGCGTTGTTAAGCGCCAGGTTCATCACCTGCGGATCGTTCTGATCGACCTGGATGGCGATGCGATGACGCACCGTGGTCGTGGTGGCGGCGACGCTCGGCGCGGCGAACAGCGCAACGGCGAGCGCGACGGCAATGCCGCGTAAGATTTTCTGCATGATGACTCCTCCCGGTTGGCGTTGACCTAGCTGCACGGCGTCCGGTCAGCGGCGGCGGCGCGGCGCGCAGAACATCTCGTAGAGCACGCCGGCGATCCGGCCGGCACGATCGTCGACGACGTGATAATAGACCGACTGGGCATTGCGGCGATTGGCGATGATGCCCGCCGTGCGCAGCTCGGCGAGCTGCTGCGACAGGCGGGGCTGGCCGACGCCGATATCGTGCTCGATCTCGGTGACCGAGCGCTCGCCATTCGCCAGGGCGCAGACGATCAGCAAGCGATGCGCATGAGCGAGGTTGCGCAGAAGGCCACTGGCCTGGCGCGCTTTCTTGCGAAGATCGGCGTCGACGGCGACCCTGGCGGCACGCGGCGCTTTGCGCTGGCGGCGCGGCATGGCCTACTCCGCGGCCTTGGCGCCGGGCGCGCCGTAGCGCTTGAAGCCGTAGCGCTCGAAGATCGCGATCGCCGCATCCGAGCGGATGAAGCGCAGCCACGCCGCCGCCGCCTTGCGATGCGCCGCGCCCTTCACGACGGCGCCGGCGTAGATCGCGGTCGTGTTGTCGGCCGCCGAAATGTCGACATGCGCGATCGGATGGCCGACCTGTTCCTGAAAGATCGCCTCGGATTTCCACGTGACGCCGGCTTGCGCCACACCCTGCATGAGGAAGAGCGGTGTCTGGCGGTGATGAACGTGGGTCAGGATGGTTTGTCCGGTCTGCACCTTGGCATCGTACACGGCGTTCGCCAGGGTTTCGCCACCCGCCCTTACCAGCGAGGCGCGAATCTGCCGCGCCACGCCCTCGTAGCGGGGATTCGGCATCACGATCGGCAGGTCCAGCCGGCCGAGATCGGCAAGGCCGTGCACGTTGCCGGGATTGCCGTCGGGAATCATGATCGTCAGGTCGTTGGTGACATACGCGACCGCGGGACCGACGAGCCGGCCCTGCGCCATGAGACCGCGCACCTTCTTCAATCCGGCGAGATAGACATCGGGCTTCGCCGTCCAGGTCATGTTGCCGACGGTGATCGTGCCGCCGGCCTTCATCTGCTGCTCGAGGATGCCGGGCGGCAGGGTCTCGTAGTAGACGCGGCCGCGATATTGCGGATAGGCGCGGCCGAACTCTTCGACGAGCGGCGCCAGCGCGAAGTAGTAGTTGCCGGCGATATAGAGCACGAGCTTAGGATTGGTCGCGCTGCCGTGGAAATCGCTCAGCACGTCGACCGGCGGCACGGTGAAGACGAAGCCGCGATCCGCGGCGCCGTTGTTGCGGCCGCTCTGCCACGGCGGATAGACCGCTTCCGCCCGGGCGACGCGCGCGGCGGCGGCCGACGGCGGCGCAGCCGGCGGCGGATTGCTGGCGCAGCCGGCGACGAGCAGCGCCGCCAGCACCAGCGCGATCCGGCGCGACGCGTGCGGCTTGGTCCTTGGTTCGGTCACGTCGTCCCTCCCCTTTTTCTTGGGCCTTACGGCCGCACGATGGTGTAGCCGCGTTCGGCCAAGGCCAGCAAGTCGCCGACGCCGGCCTCGACCCGCCGCGCATGCGGATTGAGCGTAATCGGCTTCTTGGTCTCGCGCTCGACGGTTTCCACCGTGAACATGCAGACGTCGAAGCGCACGCCTTGCGACACCAGACTATCGACCATCGCGCGGTTGGGCGACGACGCGCGCAGGAGGTCGATGCCCGGGCCGAGCGCCACGACCACGACGGCGATCCGGTCGGGACCGAATTCCGTCAGCATCTTGTTGGCGACGCTCAGGACGAAGGCCTGCTTGGCGGCGTCGCGGTCGGAGAGCTGCAGCGCCAGGTGATGCTGGGCGAAGGGCTTGTCGCCGGACTCCGCGGCGCGCGCCGTGCCGGCGGCGCCGAGCGCCGCGACCAGGCCGGCGCCGATCAGGCCGCGGCGCGACGCGCGGGCGGCCGCAACCGCGCCGCTGTCGCGCGCGCCGTTACGACGTCCGTCCTTGGACTTCATGACGCCGCGACATAGCCTGCATTGCTGCCGATGCCTTTGACGCTGACCTTGTTGACGCGGCCGAGCTTCACCGTGCGCTTGGCGCGCAGATACTTGGCCACGACATCCCACACCGGCGTGCCGGTCTGTTCGAGATTGACCGAGGCCCAACCCGCGACGCGGTAACGCTTGCCGGCTTCGACCGGCGTGCCGTCGTTCAGAGTCATCGCCGAGATCCGTTCGCCCATCTTCGCCGCCGGCGAGCAAGCATAGTCCATGCCGCCCATGCGCACCATGTCGCCGCCCTGCTGCAGATAGGGATCGGGATTGAAGAGGTTGTCGCAGACGTCTTCCATCACCGTCTTGATCTCGGCGCCGGTCATGTCCTGGACGTAGACGTCGGGATAGGTGATCGCGGTCTCGGCGAGCAGGTCGCGCATGGTGATCGCCTGGCCGGGCAGCAGGCTCGGCCCCCAGCGGAAGCCGGGCGACAGCGCGATCTGCGCGTCGAGCTCCTGGCGCAGCGCGTCGCAGATGAGCTGGTCGACGGTGCCGTTGAAGTTGCCGCGGCGATAGAGCAGGTCGCCGGCCTCGGCGAGTTTCTCGCCGAACATCGTCGCGTGCGGCGCCTCGAGGGCGTCGATCCGCGCCGCCACCGCCTTGTCGGCCGGCAACAGATTGCTGAACACCGGCAGCAGCGTGTAATGCACGTCCTTGACGCCGCCCATGCCGAGCTCGAGGTCGAGCACGCCGACGAACTTGGCATTCGAGCCGGCGTTGGTGACGATCGTCTTGCCGCCCGGATTGGCGACGACGCTCGGCGTCGGCACGGCGTCGTGGGTATGGCCGCCGAGGATGACGTCGATGCCGCGCACGCGGCTCGCCAGCTTCAGGTCGACGTCCATGCCGTTATGCGACAGCAGGACGACGGCCGCGGGCTTCTCCTTCGCGCGCACCTCGTCGATCAGCTTCTGCATCTCGGTCTCGCGCACGCCGAAGGTCCAGTCCGGCACCAGCCGGCGCGGATGCGCGATCGGCTGATACGGGAAGGCCTGGCCGATGATCGCGACGCGGTGGCCGCCGAGCTCCTTGACGACGTACGGCCGGAAGACGCGGCCGCTCGCCTGGTCGAAGCTCGGCGCGCCGGCGAACGCGGCCTCGTCGGTCAGGTAGATGTTCTGCGCGATGAACGCGCCCTTGAAGGCGGCGAGATTCTTGCGCACCTGCGCCTCGCCATAGGTCAGCTCCCAATGCGCCGTCAGCAGATCGACGCCGAGCAGGTTGCTCAGCTCGACCATGTCGGCGCCGAGCATCAGGTTGGCGAGGCCGGAGCCCTGCCAGAGATCGCCGCCGTCGAGAAAGAGCGAATTGCCCGGTCCGGCTTCGGCACGCAGCCGGTCGACCAGCGTCTTGATGTGCGCGAAGCCGCCGAGCGTGCCGTAGCGGTGCGCCGCCTCGACGAAATCGAGATAGGTGAAGGCATAGGCGCGGTCGCTGCCGGCGGGAATGCCGAAATGCTTGAGGAACGGCGCGCCGACGAGATGCGGCGGCCGGCCCGATGCCGCGCCGATGCCGATATTGGCGTTGGGCTCGCGAAAATAGAGCGGCCGGATCTGGGCGTGGGTGTCGGTCTGGTGGATGAGGCGGACGTTGCCGTGCCGGCCGATGTCGTAGATGTCGGTCGCGGCGGCGGCGCGGCCGATCCGCGGCACGACGCCCGCGGCGGCGGAAGCGGCGAGCAGCTTGAGCGTCTGGCGGCGGCTGAACATTCCCGGATCAGTGCACGACGGCCTGCCGCCAGGCGGTCTTCTGCTCCTCGGCCTGGCGGATGGATTGCTTCGCCAGCGCCTCGGCTTGGTGCGCAAGTGGCGTCGCGTGGTCGTAGTCCTTGGCGTCGGCCGCCTTCTTCGCCGCTTTCAGCGTCTTCTCGGTCGTCGTCCAGGCGGCCTGCATGGCGAGCGCCTGCTGCTCGACCTTTTCCGCCGCGGCATAGGCGGTGGTGAAATCCTGCTCGCTGGCGGCGAGCGCCGGCGTCGCTGCGACCAGCGCGACCAGGATGGCGAGTGCGATCGGTTTCATGGCCAATCTCCGGATTACGGACGGGTGCCCGGACCCGCCACCGGCAGGCCGTTGCCCATATAGGTGAGGAAATACTCGAGGTCGCGATAGGCCTTGTCGTCGGGCTTGAGCGCGACCGCGCGCACCTGCGAGTTGCAGCTGGTGAAGCGGCGCGGCACCGTGCCCATGCTGCCCCAGTCGGAGCGGTAGATCGGAAACGACGCCAGGATGCCGAGCGCCGGCGCCAGGATGTCGCCGCGCAGCCGTTTGCCGGCGGCCGTCACGTGGCAGCTGGCGCAGGAGAAATTGAGCTGGCCGCGGCGGCTGTAGAAATACTGCTTGCCGTCCTGGTAGGCGGCGAGCGCGCGCGGATCCTTGGGCACCTTGATGTCGAAGCGCTTGCCGCGCGAGGTCTCGGCCATGTAGGCGACGATCGAATCCATCGCGCCAGTCTCGTAGTTGAGCGGCGCCTCGCCGTTGGCGGCGCGGCAGCGATTGATCGCCAGCTCGAGCGTCACGACTTCGCCGCTCTTGGCGTCGAAATAGGGATAGTCCTGGCGGATGCCGACGCCCTTGTGCGGAAAGCAGCTCGCATAGGTCTTGCCGTTCTTGAACGGGGTGTTGAACAGCTTCTTGCCGTCGTCGAGCGCGAAGTCGTAGGGCGGGAATTGCATGATCGATTCCCACTGCGCGCGCATGCCCTTGTCCACCGCGTACGGCCCGTTGACGAAATCGTCGAAGGGCACGTTGGGGAACTGCTGCTTGAAATAGGACTGGAACGCCTTGAGGTCGGCGGCCGGATCGATCCTGTCGGCGGCGTGCGCCGAGACGATCGCGCCGGCGCACAGCACCGCGAAAGCTGCCAACAATTTCCGAATCATGCGTTTCCCCCGTCGCTGCGTAGCCGCGGCACCCGATCGCTCAGAGAATCTTGCCGTCGAGCGAATCCTTCTGGCCCTCGTTGTCGACCCAGCTGATCTTCAGCGGATCGCCCTTCTTGCCGCCCTTGAAGCTGAACTTGATATAAGGATCCTTCGACACCGCCGGACCCCAGAAGGCGGAGAACACGACCTTGCCGGCGTGCTCGAAGGTGACGACCTCGATGTAGTGCGGCGGAATGAGATTGCCCTTCTTGTCCTTGACGAAGCCGGAATCCATCGGATGCTGGATCAGCGACTGGACCTCGACGGTGTCGCCGTTGGCGACGGCGCGGACGCGGATGGTGTTTGGCACGTGAGTCTCTCCTTCTCTCTTCGCGTCAGCCGCCGCAGCCGCCGAGCGTGACCTTGACGTCCTTGCTGGCGCCGTAGAGCTTGCCGCCCGCTTCGGCGACGGCGATGACCTTGCTGGTCTTCGCCATCTTGAGGCGACACGAGACCGCGGCGTCGGTGCCGGCCGGGACCTTGTAATAGGCGGCGAGCGTGAACGGATTGACCGGGATCAGGATCGCCAGCGAGGTGACGCCGGGCAGCGACGCGGTGATCGACACCGGCACGACGGCGCCGTTCTCGGCGATCTCCGGCACGTCGAGCGCGATCTTGTCGCTCGCCTCGAAACCCTTGCCGTAGAGCGCCTTGAGCGCCGCATCCAGGTTCTTCTGCTTGAACGCGTCGTGCGGCCAGGTCGGCGCGTCGTCGGCGAAGGCCGACCAGACGCCGCCGCCCGTCAGGCCGAAGCCCGCGACCCCGGCGAAGGTGAGCGATTTCAATATCAGGCGCCGCTCGGCATTGACCGGTTGCGGCGCCGCCATCTTCTCAGACATTTGCCCTCCTCGGCACGATTGGTTCGGCATCAGCGCGTATAGAGAAAGTCGATGACCTGGTTGATCTGCTGCGGCGAGAGAATCAGGTTCTTGCCGAAAGCCGGCATCACCGTCTGCGGATTGCGCGATTCCTCGTCGTAGATGATCGCATAGAGGTCCTTGCGGTTCGGGAACTTGGCCTTGATGCCCACGAGCTCGGGGCCGACGTTGCTCGCCACGTCGCCGCCCTTCATCGTGTGGCAGGCGAGGCAGTTGCCCATCGCGCGATCGAAGGCGAGCTTCTGCCCGGCGGCGGCGCCGGCGGCATCGTCCGCCGCGGCCCACGCGGCGCCGGACGCGGCCACCGCCGCAACGACCCCGACGGCCATGATCCATGCACGCGCTGTCATCGCATCCCCTCCCCGGCTATTTCGGCTGCATCTCGTCGAGCGGCCCGGTCTCGCGCGGCGTCAGGCTCTTGCCTTCGGCGGTCGAGCTGACCTTCACCGTCGCCGGATCGCGGCAATGCGCCATGCATTCCTTGTCGTGCGTGTCGGGCCGCGGGTCCTTCCAGATGAAGCCGTCGCGGTTGCGCATCTTGACCTGCGGCAGCGACTTCGCGTCGGCGACGAAATTGTTGGGCACGAGGTTGTTGAGATTCAGGATGTACGCGGTGATGGCGTAGACCTGATCCGTCGTCAGGCTGTGCGGCGCCGGAAACGGCATAGCGCGGTCGACGTAGTCCCACACCGTCGTGGCGTAGGGCCAGTAGTTGCCGATGGTCGGCGTCGGCCGGTCGCCGGTGAGCTTGCCCTCGCCGGCGAGCTTGGGGAAGCGACCCTCGCCTTCGCCGAAGGTGCCGTGGCAGGCGGCGCATTGCGTGGCATAGACGTCGGCGCCTTTGTCGACGGTGCCGCTGCCCGGCGGCAGGCCCTGGCCGTCGGGCCGCACGGCGATCGACCAGCCGGCGATCTGCGCCGCCGTCGGCACCGTGCCGTAACCGTAATAGTCGACGCCGTGCTTCGCCGCGGGCGATGCCGCTCGGGCCGGCAGCGCGATCAGCGCCGCGCCGGCGAGCGCCAGCAGCGCAGCGCGCAGCGCGCTACGCGACCTGGACATCGAAGACCTTTCCGTCGGCTTTGACCTGCCACGTTTGGATCGAGTTGTTGTTGTAGATGCCGTTGACGCCGCGCACCGCGCGCAGCTCGGCGATGGTCGGCTGGACGTAGCCGGTGTCGTCGACCGCGCGCGATTGCAGCAGCGCCGGCTTGCCGTCCCAGCGCCATTCGGCGGTGAAGCGCGTCATCGCCTTGCGCAGCACCGGCTCCTGCAAGCGGGCGCGGGTCCAGTTGACACCGCCGTCGAACGAGACGTCGACGTGGTGGATGGTGCCGTTGCCCGACCAGGCGAAGCCGCGGATCTCGTAGATGCCGGCGCTCTTCAGCGGCATCTCGGGACACGGATTGGTGATGACCGACTTGGCGAAGATCGGCCAGGTGAAGCCGCGCGCCTTGCCGTCGGCCATCAGCTCCGTGTACTTCGAGGTCTCCTCGCGCAGCATCCACGGCTTGTCGCCGAGCTGGATGCGACGCAGCCACTTGACGTTGACGTTGCCCTGCCAGCCGGGAACGATGAGCCGCACGGGATAGCCCTGCTCCGGACGCAGCGCCTCGCCGTTCTGGCCGTAGACGACGATGCAGTCGTCGATGAGCTTCTCGAGCGGCAGGCTGCGCGCCATGTGCGCACCGTCCGCGCCCTCGACCAGCGCCCATTTCGCCGTCTTCTTGATGCCGGTCTCGCCGAGCAGAGTCGACAGCTTGACGCCGGTCCACTCGGCGCAGCCGATCATGCCGTGGGTGAATTGCAGCGAATTGAGCTGCGCCGCGCGCCATTCCATGCCGCCGTTGGCCGGGCATTCGATGAAGTGGATGCGCGAGACCGAGGGAAAGCGCTTGATGTCGTCGACCGTCAGCAGCAGCGGGCGATCCACCAGGCCGTGGATCATCAGCCGGTGCTGCGCCGGATTCACCGTCGGCCGGCCGGCGTGATAGCGCTCGAAGAACAGGCCGTTGGCGGTGATGATGCCGGTCTGGGCCTGCAGCGGCGTGAAGCTGACCGACGATTCCATCGTCGCGGTCAGCCACGGCACGTTGCGGCGGATGACGTCTTTCTCGAATTGCGACGGCCGGCCGTAGGGCCGGTCGACCACGCCGGGACCGAGCGTCTGCGACCACGGACCGTCGGCCGGCGGCGATTGCGGCGCCGCTGCGGGAGCCGGTGCCGGCGCGGCGGCTTGCGCCCGCGCCAGGCCGGGCGTCAGCGCCAATCCGCCGGCCGCGACGAGCCCCTGCTTGAGGAACGCGCGCCGGCTGTCGGTGCGCGACGGTTGCGCCGTCGGGCGCACTGCAATCGCCGATTGCGGCGACTCGTCTCGAGACATGACTTCTGCGTTTCTCCCGCTGCGCCGTCTTGCTGCGCCTATTGACCGAGCCGGGCTCGAAGGTCCGGCAATTCCGCGGCTCGGTTTTTTGGCTTGCGTTTTTTTGCAATTGCAACGTTAGCTAACTAAGGAACGGGGTGCAAGCCCCGTGAACGATCGCCCGTCGGATTTTTTGCGACGGGCGTTTCGGTTCCGGATCATCGAGCGACAGGGAGACGACGAGACAATGACGACGATGGTGACGATGATGCGCGTGGTATGCCTGAGCCTGGCCGGGTTTTTCCTGGCCTCCGTCGCGCACGCGGCCGATAGCGCCGATCCGCAAGCAGGCAAGCGGATCTTCGTGCAATGCCAGGTGTGCCACACGATCGGGCCGAACGCCGCGATCCGCATCGGGCCGCCGCTCAACGGCGTGGTCGGCCGCAAGTGGGCGTCGTATCCGGCATTTTCTTATTCGGCGGGACTGGTCGCCGGCCGCGACAAGGGCAACGTGTGGAACGCCGCGACGATCGACAAGTGGCTGACCAATCCGCGCGCGCTGGTGCCGGGCACGCGCATGACCTTCCCCGGCCTCGCCGATCCGGCGCAGCGCCAGGACGTGATCGCCTATCTGAAGACCTTCAACGCGGCGGGACAGCCGCAACAATAGCCGCGCGCGGCACTCATAGCGGCGGCTGCCAATCGGGCGGCGTGTCGCGATCGGGATGCGGCTGCGCGTATCGCGCGTCGGCGCGCCGGCTTGCGCGGTCGCCGTGTCCGGCAGACACCCCGGCGCCACGTCGGCGATCCAGGGCAGCCGGCTCTCGATCCCGAAATTCTGCGTGGGCGGCACGCGCTCGGGATGGTCGAGGCTGCCGATCGTCACTTCCATGTGCGGCGCATCCAGGAAGCGGAACGTCAGCGGCGTGCCGCAAGCGGCGCAGAAGTCGCGGCAGGCGGCAGGCGAGCTGTGGAACGCGGCCGGCCGACCGCGGGTCCACGTCAGGTCCGCCTTGTCGACCTTGGCCAGCGCCGCGAACAATCCGCCGGTCGCCTTCTGGCACATCCGGCAATGACAGAGGCTGCCCTCCGGCGCCGCATAGAGCGCGTAGCGCACGGCGCCGCATTGGCATCCTCCCGTCGCGATAATCTCACGTTCGCTCACCTTGCGACTCCTTCCGCAGTAAGACATTTCATCCGGTTGCGCCGCGCGGCGCGTGGGTTGCGCCAGTCCGGCGCACACCTTATACCGTGGCACCGCCGCGCCCGACTTGGCGCACAGGATTTGCAGCGCCGACAATGCACGAGCTCGTGACCGCCGTTTGGATCGTCTCGGCAAAGTACCTGTTCGTCGCGCCGATCGTCATTCTCGGGATGTACGTTCTGCGACAGAAATGGTCCGCGAAAAAGCCGATGATTCTCTTTGCCTTGCCGGCGCTCATTCTTACCTACGCGGTCGGTGTCGCCGGCAACCACCTCTATTTCGACCCGCGTCCCTTCGTGGTCGGCCATTTCACGCCGCTCGTGGCGCATGCGCCCGACAACGGCTTTCCGTCCGACCATACGCTGCTGGTTTCGGCGATCGCGGCCATCGGATTCTGCTGGAACAGGAAGCTCGGCGCCGTATTGGCCGCGTTGGCGCTGATCGTCGGCGTGGCGCGTGTCGCTGTCGGATTGCACCATCCCATCGACGTCGTCGCCAGCATGGCGATCGCGGCCGTGCTGACGTCGGCCGTTTTTCTCGTCTTCAGACGTGTCGCGCGCGATGAAGCTGCTTGAAGAGGAAAACGTCCATCGCGTCTTCGAGGTCAGCCTCGCCATCAAGGGCCTCTTCGCGCTCTCCGAGATCGCCGGCGGCGTCGCCGCGTATTTCATCTCCCAGCGGTTCCTGCTCGACGTCGCGACCGCGATAACCCAGGACGAGCTCGCGGAAGACTCGCGCGATCTCGTCGCCAACTATCTTTTGCATCAGGCGCAAAGCTTCTCGGTCAGCGCGCAGCACTTCACGGCGTTCTTCCTCCTCAGCCACGGGCTCGTGAAATTGTGGCTGATCGTCGGCTTGCTGCGCGAGAGGCTCTGGTACTATCCGACCGCCATCGTCGTTTTCGCGCTGTTCATCGGCTACCAAAGCTATCGTTTCAGCTACACCCACTCGCTCGTGCTGGCGCTGATCACGGCGTTGGACGTCGTTGTCATCGGACTGACGTGGCACGAATACCGGTATCTGCAACGCCGGAAAGCGGCAGCCGTAAATTAACAGCGTCGAAAGCCGCGGCATTGGGACCCGCCGGCGCGGCGTGCTAGCTTCGGGCCGACGCCCTGCCCGTTCAACCACGCCGCGAGTTGCCATGAATCCGCCGATCGTCAGCGCCTTTGCGGCGATGCTCTGCTACGGCGTGTCGGACTTCGTCTACAAGCGCGCCGCGGCGGCGCGCATCCGCGCCGACCATTTCCTGATGGCGCAGGCGTGGTTCTTCTGTCCGCTCGTCATCGTCTACGCGGTCGCAACCGGAAATTTCGCGCCCGTTCCGGCGGCGCTGTGGGGCGCGCTCGCGGGCGCCTTCGCGTTCATCGGCTTCTATTATTTCGTGCGCAGCCTGGCGACCGGCGCCGTCAGCACCAACGCGTCGATCTTCCGGCTCAACTTCATCGTCACCGCGGTCCTCGCCATCGCCGTGCTCGGCGAGCCGGTGACGAAGCCGAAGCTCGCCGGGCTCGCCTTTGCGCTGCTGGCGACCTGGCTCCTGGTGGGAAGCGGCGGAGCGGCCGACCGCGCCGACGACGGCGTCCGGCGCCGCTCGCTGGCGCAGGTCGCGTTCGCCACCATCGCCTTCGGCGCGTCGAACTTCTTCCATACGGTCGGGCTGCGGCACGGCGCGCTGCCGGAGACGCTGGCCGTCGCCCAGGCGGCAGTGTTCATGCCGCTCGCGACTGCCGTCGTCTATGCGACGGACCGCAAGCTGGCGCCGCCGCCGCTGACCTTCAAATTCGGCATCGTGTCCGCCGTCGTGCTGCTCGCCGCGACGATCTTCCTGCTGCGCAGCGTGGCGCACGGCCAGGCCAGCATCCTGGTGCCGATCGCGCAGATGGGATTCATCATCGCCGCGCTCCTCGGCATCGTCGTGCTGGGCGAGCGGCTCACCCTTCGCAAGGCGATCGGCCTGGTTGCCGCGCTGGCCGCCCTGGCGGTGCTGGCGGCGAGCTAGGCGGCATCCGATTTGATTGAACCGTCGTTCCCGCGAAAGCGGGAACCCAGGGCAAGCGATGTGCGGCCACCCTGGACCCCTGCTTTCGCAGGGGCGACGACAATGTGTTTCGGCTTGATCGGATCATGCCTCAGGCGGCGCGACGCTCGGCGCCCGAGCCCGCCTGCACTTTCTTAAGCAAGACTCATCCATCGCCGGAGCATCCAATTCAGCGCCGCGCTGCGGTTGGCGAGCCCTCGCCGCCGCCGGCTCAACGCGGCGGCGCCGTCGAAATGCCCGGTGCGTTGGCGATTTGCCGGAGGTTCGGATCGAGCTGGTGCGCCTTGGCGAGGTCGCCTGCGCTGCCCGCCTTGTCGCCGCTGCGCTGCTTGGCGAGACCGCGATTGTAGAAGGCCGCGGCATAGTTCGGATCGAGCTTGATCGCCTGGTCGTAATCGGCGATGGCAGCCTTGTCGTGGCCCTGCGCGGCTTTGGCGAGACCGCGGTTGTTGAAGGCGAAGGCGGAACTCGGATCGAGCTTGATCGCCGCGTCGTAATCGGCGACGGCGCGGTCGTATTGGCTCTTGCCGGCATAGGCGAGACCGCGGTTGTTGAGGACCGCGGCGGAGCCCGGATCGAGCTTGAGCGCCGCGTCGTAGTCGACGATAGCGGCGTCGTATTGCTGCTCGGCGGCATAGGCGTTGCCGCGGTCGTAGTAGGTGATCGAGCTCGGCGCGAGCGCGAGCGCCTTGCCGTAATCGGCGATGGCGCGACCGTAATCGCCCTTGCCGGCATAAGCGAGGCCGCGATCGTCGTAGGTCGCGGCGCGGCCGGGGTTGAGCTTGATCGACTGGTCGTAGCTGGCGATGGCGCGGTCGTGCTGGCCCTCGCTCTCGAAAGCGAGGCCCTGGTTGTCGAACGCCGTGGCATCGTCGGGATTGAGCGTCGTCGCCTGCGCGTAGTCGGCCAGCGCCAGGTCGAAGCGGCGCTCGGCGGCGTAGGCGACGCCGCGGTTGTCGTAGGCGGCGGCGAGGTTCGTCGGATTGAGCTCGCCCGAGGCGATCAGCGCCGTGCAGGCGGCGATGCGCGCGTCCGGCGTGGCCACCTGCTCGCCCTCGCATTGCTGGAACGCTTGCTCGCTTTGCGCCAGCGCCGGACCGGCGAGCAGACCGAGGACGAGAACGGCGGCGCCGGCTTTTACCATCGCAAGACCGCGCAACACGCGGAGACGCGAGGTGAAGCCGACGGATATGCGGCGGCGGATCGGCATGGCAGCACCGACGCGCGGCGAGCAGCCGCGTGCCTCAGGGGCCGGTGACCGTGTTCGGCGCGGGAGTCCGCACGTCGTTGCGGACGATCTCGATCGCGACCGGCGCCAGGCCATTGTACTTCATGTGGAGCCGGGACGCGGCTTCGGGCGTGAGATCGATCACCCGTCCGTGCACATAGGGGCCGCGGTCGTTGATGCGCACCACGACCGAGCGGCCGTTGCGCAGATTGGTCACGCGCACCTTCGTGTTGAACGGCAGCGTGCGCGACGCGGCCGCCATGCGGTCGTCGTGGAAGGTCTCGCCGTTGGCCGTGACGTGGAACATCGGACCGCCGTACCACGAGGCGACGCCGCGCATCACCTTGCGCGCCTTGGCCGGCGCCGGATGCGCCGGCCGCGGGATGCTGGCCACCGCCCAGTTCTGTGGCGTGCGGTGGTCGACCGGCACGACGTCGAAGATGCCCCTGACCGTACCGCCGAGCGCGGCAACGATCGAGCACGCGAACGCCAACCCTGCGACCAGCGGTTTGTTCATGACAGCGAAGCGATGGTTCAACGCCACAACCTGCCGTTGGTTGCGGTGACTTAATGTGGATTACGGGGATGACGGACCGATCAGGCCGGCTCGGCGACTTGCCGCCGGCGGTCCGACTCCTGCGCCCGGTCTTCGAACTGGGCGGCGATCTCGAACAGCTCGAGCTTGACCGCGGGATTGGTGCAGCGGGCGGAGAGCTCGTGGAGGCGCAGGACCTGCCAGCGGTAAAACGCGCGCGTGCCGTGTGCGGGAACCATGCGTCAGCACCCGAGGAAATGGGACAGAGAGATTGTGCGCCGAAACCGGGCGTTTCTAAGGCGACGGTGGTGACCGATGCGATCATGCTGGACTCGCGGTCGCCGATGTTCCTAAAATGTTCTCATGCCTGAACCGCGCGACAAGGACGACGGACCGCCGATTCCGCTCGGGCGGGAGGAAGCGCTGCAAACCGTGGCGATTTCCCTGACCATGCTCCGGGTCCAGATCGGGCCGGGCAAGCGGCTGCCGGGACAATCCGACGGCGATCGCCGCGAGATCGCCAAGCGGCTGATCGATTATCTCCAACTCTGCGGCCTGGGCATATGCAAGGTACGCTGGTCGCGGCCGTCGCGGTGGATGTTCGACCGTTCCGACCGCCTATAAAGCGGTACCCGTTCGATCCTCCCCTGCCGACGCTCCTCGCGGCAGACAGCGCCGCGTGGCCCCTCGACGCGGGGCTTTTTTCTGGGTTCGCCGATTGCGGCTAGGACTGCCGGTCGTCTCCGGCCGCGCCCTCGATCTGGCTGAGCTCGGTTTCGAGCCGCGTGATCTCGCGCAGGTAGATGGCCGCCAGGCCGACATCGGTCCCCGTGGCGAGATACTCGCGATAAAGCGCTATTTTCCGGCGCAAATCGTCGGCTTGGCTCATCCGCCGGGTATTACCGGCATGCCAAGCCCCGAGCCTATAGGGGATATTACGTATCCATGACCGCGCCGGCGATTGCCGGGCGGATCGGCCGCCGCGTCACAACGACGCTGCGGGCGACCTTAGGAGCGCGGCGCGCCCGGCGTTGCCGGCGGGTTTTCCGCAAAATCGGCGAGCCGATCGTAGCGATCGGCCGCGGCGTAAAGCTCGACACTGATGGCCATGTTCGAGGTTTCTTGCGCAGCCTCACGCAACCGCGTCGCTTTTTCGCGATAGATTTCCTTCGGCGTCATCCCCGTTTTCACTTCACCCCGAGGGCCCCGACAGGGGCCGGTACCGTGCAAAATACGCCGCGTCGCGGACCGGGGAGTTGTGATCCTTCGGTGATGCGGCAGGCGCTCTGACCTGTCGACGATGGGTCGGCGGCCATCCGTACGACTGCTTATGCCTGACGCAGGTCAAAGCGCCGGGCCTGCGCCGCCGGACAATGCGCGGATGGAACCCGAGGCCGAAAGCCTGCTGCACGACCTCCAGCGCTATCGCTTCCTGCTGCACAATTTTCGCGAGGACGAGCGCCTGGCCCGCGCGCTGCTGCAATTGATCAGCGACACCGAGCTGCGCCTGCGCGAGCTCGGCGTCGAGAATATTCCGCTCTAGCAGGCTGTTGAAAAAGTCGCTTTCGGCTGAGCTGTAATCGTGATTCCCTTTGGTGGTTGCGCCAAGGGGGTTGCGATGCGCGGTAGAGACGAGCGGTGTGGATCGTTGTTCAGCTATG
>Ga0307373_10000209_pt1 | contig 105582 bp, 86 predicted proteins | sample OX2MG_FD_202534 | JGI IMG/M metagenome (GOLD analysis project Ga0307373, IMG submission 202534) | Soil microbial communities from Risofladan, Vaasa, Finland - OX-2 | ecosystem: Environmental > Terrestrial > Soil > Coastal area > Acid sulfate soil | place: Finland: Risofladan, Vaasa | collected... | reverse complement strand
GTATCGTAAATTGTCCATTTTTCATCCCCACCGTATAGCCTCCGCTCCAGTTCGAGCAATCCGCGCCGCCGCCCGCGGACTTCAGCCCCAGCGGATCGTTCAGCGTGGTGGGGTTATCGCCAACATAAGCGTACATATTCCAGGTCTGGGGGTTGGCCGGGTCGACGGCCATCTGGCCCGCCGGGTCGGGCGTGAGCCAGCGGCCGAGGGTGGGGTTGTAGTCTCGCGTCGCTGAGGGGGGCAGCGGGTAGTTGACCTCGAAGCCCAAGTCTCCGAAAGCGTACCCGTTGTTGGCGCCCCCGTTCCACACCTGCCCCCAGGGATAATAGATCACGTCGCCATTCACCGCTCCCGTCTGGTCCGTCAGCATGGTCGTCGACCCCACCGCGTCCGCGTGCCGCAGCAGGGACGTGCTGCCTCCCATCAGCAGCCGCTGCCCGGCCACCCGCGCCCAATACTGGTCCGCGCCAGCCCAGTCGTGGCTCGGCCAGTCGTCGAAAATCTCCGTCCGCCGCCCCCCAAGGTCCCGCGGATAGATCAGCGTCCGGGTGTACGATCCGCCGTCCGGCATGGTCTCCGTCACGCGCTGCCCGAGGGCATTATATACCGCGGCGCAAGGGCGGGACCTGCGGCGGAAAAGACTTGACAGCATAGGCCTAGTGTGCTAGGCTCACAGGAGCTTGGGTGGCTGCGGGGGCCGAAGCCTGAGGGCAGGGTTTAAATTGCTGAGGGAAAAGAGGATTCCGGTTTTAGAACCTCAAAGCGAGGGGAAAAAGAATTCTTTTTTTGCAAAACGAAGCTAGGAAGTTATTGAAAACACAAGGGAGCTGTGGAAAAAACAGCCAAAACGAACCGAAAACGAAGCTAGCCATGTTGTTGAAAACACATGAAAGCCGAAAAAACGAAGCTAAGAACGAACCGAAAAGTCCTGGTTTTCTGCCCGCCGCTCAAACCGCCGCAATTCAGGCCTGACTAGCCTATCGATGGTTGTAAGAGACCCTCAAGACCGACAAGCCATGAACGGCGTCAGGGCGAGATTCCTCGCACAGTTCGGAATGACCGTGAGGGTTAAACTCTTCGCGATCGAACAGCGGGTGCCCCTGACAATATCTTGACAAGGCGGATTATGTTTCTTATTATCCAGAAGAGAGGTATCCCTTGTTCAGCGGTGGGTTTACGGAAATCGGATTCATCCTGTTTATTGCCTTTCTGCTATTCGGGCCGAAGAAGTTGCCGGAAATCGCGCGGGTGCTTGGCAAGGGGATGGGGGAATTACGACGGGCTTCGAACGAACTAAAGTTCTCCTTGGAAGAGGAAATCCGGAATCTGGATCGCAAGGACGATGTCAGTTACTCCGACAGTCAAGAGGTCAGTTATCCGGAAGAGGAAACGTACCCCTATTTAGAAAGCAAAGAGGAGAGCTTTGAGACTCCGGAAAGCTTTGATGTTCCGGAAGAAGAAGGGCATCAGTTAGAAGCGCACTCGGAAAGCAGTTTGGAGACCACTCCAGAGCATGTCTACGACTATTCAGAATCCCCCCACGAAGAACCCGAACCAAGACCCTGAGGATGGCGAATTCAGCGGCAGGCAGATGTCGTTCCTCGAGCACCTCGAGGAACTTCGGCAGCGGCTGATTCACAGTGCGGTCTCGATCTTTGTTGGCTTTATCATCTGTTTCTACTTTTCCGACCATATTTACGGTCTCCTCGCCAAACCCCTGACGGACACCCTTACGAAGCTTCACATGGCCAACAAGTTGGTTTATACCAATCCTGTTGACCCGTTCAATCTTTATATCAAGCTCTCCATTGTCGGCGGCCTCTTCCTGGCGTCGCCATACATTCTTTTGCAATTATGGCTGTTCATTTCTCCCGGCCTTTATCGGCATGAAAAGCGCTACATCTGGCCCTTTGTGCTTCTCACCAGCGGCCTGTTTTTCACGGGTGGTTTTTTCGCATACCGGTTTGCCTTTCCGGCGGCTCTCACGTTCCTTCTGGAATTCGGGCACCGCTTCGCGCCCATGATTACCATTCATGAGTACTGGAGCCTGGCGCTGACGATTATCGTCGGGGTTGGCGTGGTTTTTGAACTCCCGGTCATTATTCTGCTCCTTTCAATTTTTGGCATTGTCACGCCCAGGTTTTTGGTCAAAAACATCCGCTACGCCGTGATTATTACCGCGGTTGTCGCCGCTGCGCTTGCCCCCACGCCGGACTGGACTACGCTCTTTATGTTTTGGATTCCCTTGGTTGGCCTCTACATTTTCAGCATCGGACTCTCCTGGCTTGTTTACTACCGTAAAAGACGAAAACAACGGAATGCGCAGGCCTAGCGCTCGCTCTTTTCCGCGACTGCTGATCCTGTTATCCTGCCTGCTTTTCCAGTGGGCGGCGTGGGGACAGGCCCGGGCCGCCGACCCCTACGTTTTTAACGGCGGGCGAGCCTTCGAGGACCTTCAACACCTGGTGGCTTATGGCCCGCGGCCTCCGGGCTCGAAGGCACTGGAAGCCTCGCGCCAATGGATGATCGGGCAGTTGAAGGCGGCTGGCTGCGTGGTGAAGCAAGACCGGTTTGTGGCATCGACCCCGGCGGGCGATGTTCCGATGGTTAACCTGATTGCGGAAATTCCGGGAAAAGAGACCGGCAAAATCGTGATGGTCGCCGGCCACTATGACACCAAGCTGGAGAATGACTTCCGGTTTGTGGGAGCGAACGACGGCGGGTCAAGCGCCGCATTCCTCCTGGAGCTGGCGCGCGAGTTGCGTCCCACCAGGCACAAGCTGACGTACTGGCTGGTTTTTTTTGATGGTGAGGAGGCCTTCAAGAATTGGACGGACACCGACAGCCTCTACGGGAGCCGCCACCTGGCCGCAAAGCTTACTCAGGACGGGGAATTGAGCCGCATCCAGGCCATGATCCTGGTGGACATGATTGGAGACGCGCACCTTGGCATCCACTGGGACCACTCTTCCACGCCATGGCTGAACAAGCTTGTTTTCCAGCAGGCGGACAGGCTCGGTTACGCAAAATACTTCCTGAAGCAAACCATCGTCATGGATGACGATCACATCCCGTTTGTGAATGCGGGAGTTTCGGCGGTGGACTTGATTGATTTTGACTACGGGCCCAATAACAGCTACTGGCACACGGCGCAAGATATTCCGGAGCATTGCAGTCCATCAAGCCTTACGATTGTCGGCCGCGTCGTCCGGGCGACGCTTGACGAACTCGAAAACTCTCCTCACATCCAGTGACAATCTCAGGGTTTGCGCCGAAGGATAGCTTTGGGTTCAGCCCGGCATGGCACCGCCGTAAGGGCGGGGCTAGGCTTTTCGCAGCTTGGCAGCAACCGCCGCTCCGGCAAAATTGGCGGGCAGGTCTTCGTTGAAATAAACCTCGGCCTCTTTGGAGACGAAGGAGTGCCGGGGCGGCTCGTTATCCTTGAAAGGCACGTCGGAACGGTAATGCGCGCCGCGGCTTTCCCGGCGGGCCAGCGCGGAGGCGGCAATGAGGCGTCCAACGGCAAGGATGTTTTGCGCCTCGTAATAGTTCCGTTCCATGGGAATGTGCTCTCCAAAAGAAAGGGCCGAGAGCTGATGGACGGCTTCGGAAAGTCCTTCCTTGTCGCGAATGATTCCGACTTTATCCCACAAGATTGTGCGGACCTCGTCGGCAATCTTGGTTGCGTTCGCCTTGCAGGTCGACGCTTGTTTGGCTGCGGTTTGAGACGGCTTTCGCTCTTGCGGAACGGCGGACGCAGCCGTGGCGCTCAGATGAGAGCATCCGCGCCGGCGAATGCTCGATCCGGCGCGCGCCCCGAAAACCAGGCCTTCCAGCAGGGAATTGCTGGCCAGGCGATTGGCGCCGTGAACTCCGGTTGCGGCAACTTCGCCCGCGGCATAGAGGCCTTCGAGCGACGCCACGCCATGCAGGTCCGTGGCCACGCCGCCCATGGCGTAATGCGCCGCCGGACGAACCGGCAACAGGTCGGCCGTAATATCCAAGTTGTATCGAAGGCAGGTTGCATAAATCGTGGGAAAGCGCTTTTTGACGTGCTCGGAGTTCATTCCGGTCAGGTCGAGATAGACGAATTCACTGCCCGTTTTCTGCATCTCCACCACGATGGCGCGGGAAACGACATCGCGCGGAGCAAGTTCTCCCGCCTCGTGATAGTGCGGCATGAAGCGATCGAGCTCGATGTTCCTCAACAAACCGCCTTCGCCCCGCAGCGCCTCGGATAGCAGGAAGTGAGGCGCGCCTTTCACACAAAGTGCTGTGGGGTGAAACTGAATAAATTCCAGATCGCTCAGCAGCGCGCCCGCGCGATAAGCAATGGCGACTCCGTCTCCGCAGGCGACTTCGGGATTGGTGGTTTCCTTATACACCTGGCCCATGCCTCCGGTCGCCAGCAAAACTGCGGCGGCCCGCAGGGTTCCGAGGCCCGGCCGGCGGGGATCCAGATACGTAACGCCCGCGACTCTTGTTCCCTCCATGAGGAAGTCGGTGACGAAGGCGTGGGGGCGGAGTTCAATCGAGGGAAGTGATTTTGCTTTGGCGATGAGGGCCCTCAGAATTTGCGCGCCGGTTGAGTCGCCGTGGGCGTGCAGAACCCGCGACCGGCTGTGAGCGCCTTCGCGGGTGAAAGCCAGCCGCGTTCCCTCACGGTCAAATTGCATGCCCCATTCAATCAGCTTGTGGATTTCGCGGGGGCCTTCTTCAACGAGGGCGTGGACGGCCTCGTCGCGGCACAACCCATCGCCGGCCACAATGGTATCCTGGAAATGGAGGGAGACCTGGTCGTCTTCGGCGAGCGCCGCGGCGATCCCTCCCTGGGCGTGCTCGGTGCTGGATTCGTACAATTCGCCCTTGGTCAGCACCAGAACGCGGCCTTCCGGCGCAAGCTCAATCGCCGCCCGCAACCCGGCGATTCCCGCTCCAAGGATGAGGAAGTCAACCGAGTCGTCTTCTTTTTTTCGCATAACTTTCACATCCTCATCATACGCGGCGGCTTGCGCGCCTGCAACTGATTGTCGCCACGGCGGCCGCACTGCTTGCGGGAAAGGACGGTTTGGAACAGTTTTGGTGATATGGTATCTGTCTCGATTTATTTTAGAGAGAGAGGATCTGGAAAGAGCTGATGCGACGTTTTCAAGTGAAATCCCGTTTGGACTCCTATCGCGTGATCGTGGGCGAGGGCGCCTGGAAACAGTTCCGCCGATTCCCGCACGCGAAATACTCTTCGGTTTTTATTCTGACCGAACGCCCTGTCTGGAAGCACTGGCGCGCCAGCTTTCTCGAAGCGAGCGGGCTGGTGAACGCGCAGGAAGTTTTTGTTCCCTCGGGTGAGGGTTCAAAGAGCCTGCGGATGGTGGATCGTGTGGCTTCAAGGCTTCTTAACCGCCGGGCGGACCGCGCCTCGCTGCTGATCGCCTTTGGCGGCGGCGTGGTGGGCGATCTGGGTGGTTTTGTGGCCTCCACTTACATGCGCGGGATCGATTACGTCCAGATTCCCACCACTGTGCTGGCGCAGGTGGATAGCTCGATCGGCGGCAAAACTGCCGTCAACGTGGGAGCCATGAAGAACCTGGTCGGCACCATCAGCCCGCCGCGGCTGGTGCTGGCTGACCCGGTGGTGCTTCAGTCGCTTCCGGAGCGTGCCTTCCGCACGGGATTTTATGAGGTCGTCAAGCACGGAATTCTTTCAGGAACAACGTTGTTTACGCTGCTGGAAAAGGAAGTCGGCAACTTAAAACCCTCCGGCGGCGACTTGCTGGAGCGGATTGTGGCGAGCGCCGCAAAGGTGAAGGTGGATGTGGTGAACCATGACGAGCATGAAGCCGACTTGCGGCGCGTGCTGAACCTGGGCCACACGTTCGGGCACGCGCTTGAAGAGGCTACCGGCTACCGGCGATTGCTGCACGGCGAAGCCGTGGGCTGGGGCCTGCTTTGCGCGGCCCGGCTGGGCGTTCTCCTGGGAATGCTGGATGCTCGGGAGGCGGAGCGAATGGATGCGCTGGTCCGCCGCGTCAGTCCGCTGCCTTCCATCCGCGACCTCGATCCGGCCAAAATTCTGCGCCTTCTTTCCCGCGACAAAAAGACGGTGGGCGGACATACGCATTGGGTGGTGCCGGAGCGGATCGGCAAGGTCGGCATTGTGCGCGATGTCCCCGTTCGCGTCGCGGCGGAAGCGCTCCGGAGCGTGCAGCAGGCGGAAGGTTCATGAGCCGGGCGGAACGCGCGAAAGTTGAAGGAACAACCGTTGGCTCGGTGGGCGACGAGCAATCCACCGCTGCCGCGGTGCGGTCCATGTTTGCGGCAGTCGCGCCGCACTACGACCTGCTGAACCACTTGCTCTCCGGCGGGATTGACGTGCTTTGGCGGCGGGAGACGGCCGCGGCGTTAAAGCCCGTATTGGCGGATTCTTCCTCGGTGGTTCTGGACCTCTGTTGCGGCACCGGCGACTTGGCCTTGACGCTGCGGCGCACCACGGCAGGGAAGGTGTTCGGCACGGACTTTTGCCATCCCATGCTGGTGCGCGCCCGGCAAAAAGCCCTCGAAAGGCGCAAAAGCGTCACGTTCCTTGAAGCGGACAGCCTTCATTTGCCGTTTGGCGATGCTTCTGTCGATGCGGTGACCATCGCTTTTGGCTTTCGAAACTTGGCGAATTACCGACGCGGTCTAGAAGAAATGCACCGGGTGGTCAGGCCCGGCGGGATGGTTGCTATCCTGGAGTTCTCGCACGTGGAATGGCCGGTGTTCGGCCCGTTATTCCGCGCCTATTTTCGGCGCGTCCTTCCGGCAATCGGTTCCTGGATCTCCGGCGTGCGCGGTCCCTATCAATATCTGCCGGATTCGGTTTCCCGCTTTCCGGACCAGGAGTCCCTGGCTCAACTGCTCCGCGAAGCGGGTTTCACGAACGTCCGCTATCGAAACTTTACGGGCGGAGTAGCCGCCCTGCATGTGGCAAAAAGAGTTTGAGGGTTTCGGCGGTTCGGATGGGGCTGCAATCGGCGATCGAAGGCGCAATTAAGGAGCCTTGTCGTCCGGAATCCAGTCTTCGGGCGCGCCGCTTTCTTTGAATTGTTTTTTCAGGTTGTCCAGCGCTTCCTGAGCCTTTCCCGTTGTCTCGCGCTTGGCTTTGAGTTCAGTTTCCTTATCCCCGATTCTCTGCTTCAACTCCTTTGACCGATTGGGATTAAGCTCGCGAATTTGCTGAATCTGAAGCAGGTTCAGTTCATCTCCCGCCAATTGCTGCTCTTCCTTAGCTCGGGCGAGGACGTTGCGCTCGACTCGGAATTTGGCCTGCCAATATTCCTTGGTTTTGATTTTGCTTTCTACGGGCGCTTTGGGGGCCGCGGTTGCTTTGGCTTCGCCTGGTTCAGCCGGAGATGGAACTGCTTCCGCGGCTGGCGCCGGCGCTATTTTCGGGGACTTTGGAATGTTGTCGTTGGTGTAGATTTTGACGGCTTTCTCGGGATGCTCTTTGCGTTCCTGCCGGAGTTTGCGGGCAATTTCACCCAGGGATTGCGGGGCGGCAACTTGTGGAATCAGCGGGAGACTTGCTGCGAGAAATACCATCAGCGTTTTCCTATGGTTCATTACTGGCCTTTCCCTTTTCACTGTCAAACATCGTTTGGATATCCTGGCGCGCGAAGCGGCCGCGAAGGAATTCAAATCTCTATTGCCGAATCCAGCCTGGGTCGCCACCCTTTCTGCGAAGTTCGTCACGCAAATCGTCCATGGCCTTTTGGTCATCGGAGATTTGCTGCTTGGTTGCATCGATTTGGGCCCGCAACTTGTTAACGTCTCCGTGGAAGGTTGGAGTGCTCTCCTGTTGAAGTGTTTTCTGGGGGTTTGCGTAGTATTCGGTGCTTGAAAGGCTCAGCTTCTGCTCCAAAACCGCAAGCTGTCCCTGGTGAAGTCTCATGCGGGTCCGGATATTGTCTGCTTCGGACCGAAAATATTTCTCCCCATATTCCTTGGGATGTTTTGCAGGAGGCGCCGTTGCGGCCTCTTCTTTTGAGGGCTCACCGGCTTCTGGCCCCGTGGTTTTGCCGGGCTCCGTCTGTGGGGCCGGCATTCGTCGCAGGCTGTCGTTGGTATAAACTTTGACGGGCTGTCGCTTTTGCCGGGCCCGCTCCGCCTTCAATTTCCGTGCGACGGTCCCAAGGGAAGGGACCTCATCTGATTGCCGCCTGCATAACGCGCCGCTCGATAGCCCCAGCGTTGCGAAAACCAGCGCGCAGATTCCAAGGGTCCTGGTCTCCGTCATCTTTTCCTTTCTTCCCGGCGGTGAACCTTGTTGCTCCTGAATTTAGCTCACCTTTTGTTTTCCCTCTAATCAATGTTTCGGCACTCGCGCCTGAAAGACCAATTAGAATTCTCTTAATTTCGCTCCGGGTTTCAAGCCCGGGAAGGGTTGCGGTGAAAGTTCCCAGTTTATTGGAACCGGAACTGGGGGTGAAAATGTCCTTCACTGAGGCCGGCGGCCGCGATTTTTTGGTATCCTGACTCTTAGGGAGGCTTAGTTTTATCCACGCAAAAAGGAGAGCGGAAGCCATGAAACTTTTGAATCTGGATATTACCCGTATCGCGCATGACACGTTTCGAATTGCCGGCTCAAAAGTGATTTATACGGATCCCTTCAAGATTTCCAAACTCGATGAGGCGGATATTGTCCTGTTGAGCCACAACCATTTTGACCATTTGAGCCTCGAAGATCTTGAGAAAGTCTGTGCGCCAGGCACAACGATAGTTGCCAGTCCTGTTTGTGAGGCCGGAATAAAGAGCCTTAAGGTGAAGGAAAAGCGCTTCCTCGATCCGGATGCCAAGTACACGGTCGGCAAGGTGGTGGTCCAAACGGTTCCCGCATACAACGTCAACAAATTTCGTGAACCGGGAAAGCCCTTCCATCCCAAGGAGCTTAAGGGCGTCGGTTTCGTTCTGGAAATGGACGGCACCCGGGTTTATTTCGCCGGTGACACGGACTTCATTCCTGAAATGAAATCTATCCACTGCGATATAGCCTTGTTGCCGGTATCGGGAACTTATGTGATGACCGCAGAAGAAGCCGCTGAGGCAGCGCGGGCGCTCAATCCCAAAATTGCAGTTCCCATGCATTATGGAGCCATTGTCGGAAGCGATGAGGACGCACAAAAATTCAAGGCGCTTGTAACCCATTGCGAAGTGCAGATCGTCTGAGGTTCTGAGGAAACGCCTCTGTAGCGCATGGAATGGGAACGGGCCTGCAAGCAGGGCGCCGAGGCTCCTGCTGAAGGCGGGCAGGCACTTGCTCCGATTGCAGAAAGCAAAATGCCCGCCCGGCTTTGGCCAGTGTTCCGAAGTAACTTATTTGGGTGTCTCTCCCGGCGTTGCGACGGGGTTGTTGCCGTTCGGTTCCTCCATAGTCACGAGCTTGGGCGACTGGCATAGAGTTTCGATTGGCTCGTCGGGTTTGAACTCAAATTTCTTAGGGGTGGCGCATCCTTCCGCCTTCCCGTAGTCGTAAAGAGTGGGTTTGTTTTTCTCTTCCTTGACAGCTTCCTTCCGGACGTTTTTGAGCTCCTCTTTCATCTCCCGGAAAGCCTGGGTATTGACGATGTAGTGGGACTTCTTGGGCAGAAACATGATTTCCTGCTCGCTATCGACCATGCGCGTGTAAAAAGGAGGGTGTGTGCGAAACCAGCTGACGCCGTTCACGTATCCCACCTTGGTTGCAATTTTGTCAAAGAAACGGATAAATCCCGTGGGATCGTAGTCGGAGTTCCAGGTATATTGAATGCCCAGTTGATCCGCTTGCAACTCGTATTCCCGGCTGACCCCCAGGAGGTTCAGGCTGAGGACCAGCCCCAGACCGTAGAAGCCATACTGCAAGGCATAGTAAGTACCGATGCCCGCCACGCCCCCGGTGAATACAATCGCAGCGACTTGAGCAGCCTGGTACAGGATGCCGGCGATGGTGGCCTTCTTCATCAACTTGTGCGAATGCCGGGCCGTCACATGGGCAATCTCGTGGCCGATCACCCCGGCTAGTTCGGCTTCGTCGTCCGTCGCTTCAAGCAACCCGCGTTCGATAAAAAGATACCCGCCAGGCAATGCGAACGCGTTGATCTCCTTGGAATTGAGCACCGTGACGTGCAGCGGAACACGCAGGTCGGAATGGTGTGCGACCTGTTGCGCCACCGTGTTCACATAGTCGACAACGGCTTTATCCTTTACTTCCGGCGGCATCATGCCGGATTGCTTCATTTGCTTGATCGCTTCCTGGCCCGCTTTGATGTCGTCTTGTTGTCCCGAAGCGATCTCACGAAATCCGATGTCCTTAACGTCCCCCCACTTGCGATTGTTGTAGGTTCCGGAGGCTATTTCCTGCTGGATTTGTTTAAGCTGGGCGGGCCATTGCTCGATCAGGTCAAGCTTGGCCAGCCGGTTTTGATAGGCCACCGGAATGGCATTCTGGGCCAGCACCGTGGCTTGGCTCTCAAGCACTCGGAGTTGCTGGATTTGGCAGTGCATGGAGTGGCGCTCGCCTTCGTCCAGGTTGGGGCCGCGGCTTTTAAGCTCTTTTTGGATTTGTTCTAATTCAGATTTGTATTTGTCAGCATGGCCTTTGAATTGATTGACGCAGTAGTTTTCACCGTTCTGGAGGTGCTTTCGCGTCTGCTCAATCTGGCTGGTGCTGTAACGGAGATCTGGCGCGTTTTCGAAAAGAGTGAGGTAATCTTTCTGAAGTTCTTTTTGCAGCGGTTCAAGGTGCCGCGCTACTTTCGGCGCGGGCGCGCCCAGGCGCACTTCTTTGTGGCAAGCCGGCAGCAGAACCAGGAGTTCGCAAAGGAATACCGCCATGCAGGCTCTTCGGTCGAGTCTCATGAGTCTCAGCCCTCCCTTCGGTATTTACCCGGATGGTTTCCGTCTAGCTGGTATTTCCTAATTATAAGACCGGAATGTTTTGAGGCTTTTCGTCAAGGGCATGGCGCTTGTGGAGCTTGCAACTCCTTTCTGCGCGCTCCGCATCTGACCTTTTGGCGAGTGCGCTTGGCTTTATGCCAGCTTGTTCCCAAGGGACTGAAAAAATCTTCTGCCTAATTTTAGCACCACTCATGCTGAAGATGCAGCAAGCTCGTGGGCCTTGAGCAGCCCGTTTTCGTGTTTGCCGCTGAAGGCGGATTTCTGCTGCTTGAGTGGACGAGGCCGGGCCATGGGAGTCTTTGCTTTCACTGTTCCCGGCGGCAGGAAATCGGTTAAGATCATTGAGTGGTACCCGTTTAATTCCATGGTTGTGACTGAAATCTTCAAATCGATCCAAGGAGAGTCCACTTTCGCGGGGCTTCCCTGCACTTTTGTCCGCCTGACCGGATGCAACCTGCGTTGCCATTGGTGCGACACGGCTTACGCGTTCCACGGCGGCCGAAAAATGACGGCGGAAGAAGTCTTGGGACAGGTGCGCCAGATGGGGTGCCGGCTGGTAGAAATGACGGGCGGGGAACCACTGCTCCAGAAGGAAATTTATCCTTTAACTGAAATGCTGCTTGCTGAAGGCTACCGGGTGCTGGTTGAAACGAGCGGTGAGCGGTTTATCGGTGATTTGGCGCCGGCGGTTGTGAAGATTATGGACGTCAAGTGTCCCGGCAGCGGAGAGGGTGGAAAGTTTTGTTTTGACAATCTCGAAGCCTTGGATCGCAAAGACCAAGCCAAGTTTGTCATCCTGGATGAAACGGACTACCATTACGCGCGTGACTTTGTAGCCGAGCATGCTCTCGCACAACGGGTGGATGAAATCATCTTTTCGCCTGTCTTTGGAAAATTGCCGGCTCAGCGGTTGGCCGAATGGATTCTCCAGGACGGCCTGAAGGTTCGGGTAGGTTTGCAAATCCACAAATTTATTTGGGACCCCGCAATGCACGGCGTTTAGAAGCCGTTCAAAAGACTGCGGCGAAACGAGCGCATTTTCAGCCAGGGAAGGATTTATACGGGGAGTATGGCAAAAGCTGGCAATGACAGGAAGTCGGCAGGAGTGCAACCCCTGGCCGTGGTGTTGGCCAGCGGCGGGATGGACAGTTGCGTGACGATTGCGGTCGCAAACCTTGGCTACCGCCTGGCGCTCTTGCACGTGCGCTACGGACAACGGACCGAACAGAGAGAGCTTGAGGCGTTCAACGCCGTAGCCGATTTCTATGATGTTCGCGACCGGATGATTTGCCGTCTCGACCACTTGAAACAGATCGGCGGTTCAAGCCTTACGGACCAGGAGATGCCTGTTGAGTCTGCGAAATTGGACCGTGAAGACATCCCGACAAGTTATGTGCCGTTCCGAAATGCGCACTTTCTCTCGATTGGAGTTTCCTGGGGTGAAGTGCTGGGTGCGCAGAAGATTTTTATCGGCGCCGTCGCAGAGGACAGCTCGGGCTATCCCGATTGCCGTCCTGAATATTACGCCGCCTTCAATCGCCTGATCGAATTGGGAACAAGGCCCGAAACCAACCTTGAAATCGTGACCCCGGTTATTCAAATGCGCAAGAGCGAGATTGTGCGGAAGGGCGTGGACCTTGATGCGCCTCTCCATCTTACGTGGTCCTGCTATCAGGGGCATGATTTGGCTTGCGGAGTGTGCGACAGTTGCGCTTTACGCCTGCGGGCTTATACGGAGGCGGGTTTAGAAGACCCGATTCCTTACGCGGTGCGTCCGGAATACGGCGGGAGGCCCAGGATCGCGAATTGACGCCGTCCAAAGTTGCTGATTCCGGAAGAGAAGAAATGTTGAGCCAGCCGCCGGTTGGCGCTAAAATTAATTTTCGGTAGCCTGAGTTGAGGAGGAAACGATGAATTTTTTATCGGTGCGCAAACTTGCCCGGCTTTTTGCAGTCCTAGCAGCTCTCGTGATCAGCGTGCCAGGTTTTGCTCAAACGGGTGGCCTTACAGGAAAAGCCACCAAACAGGATGGTACTTTGTGCGTCAAGTGCCAGATCACTATTGTGCGTCAGGAAATTCATTCCGTCTATAAAACAAAGACGAACAAGAAAGGCGAATACATTTATATCGGTTTGCCCTTTGGTGTCTATAAGATCAGCCTTGCCGACCCCGACGGGAAGCCACTTTTCTATATCATGAAACAGGTCGCATTGGGTGACCCGACGGTAGCGGATTTCGATCTTCCCAAGCTGCAGGCTACTCAGAAGCAGGAGCAGCAGCAGGAAGCAAAACACAACCCGGAATTGGCCAAGCAACTGGCGGAGCAGGCGAAGCAACTAGCGGAGCAGAAAAAGGCCGCGCAGGAGTTTGCGGGACTGAAGACGTTTTTCGACCAGGGCAACACCCTCTCCCAGCAGAAGGATTACAAAGGCGCTGCTGCCGCCTACGAAAAAGCGATTCCCTTTGCGAAAGGCAAGAACCTTCCTGTTGTGTTGATAGCCCTGGCGGGGGCTTATCAAAGTGCCCATGAGTACCAGCAATCTCTTGAAAACTATCAGAAAGCCGCTGCGCTTACTCCGGACAGCGCGAGTCTGCACAATAATCTCGGCACGTTGTACTCCGACATGCACAAGTATCCCGAAGCGCAGGCGGAGTTCGAAAAGGCGGCTCAGTTGGACCCGGCGAACGCTTCACGTTATTACTTCAATGTCGGCGCGATCATGTACAACGCGGGGAAGATGGATGAGGCCGCCGCTGCATTCAAGAAAGTGATCCAGCTTGACCCCAAGAACGCCCAGGCATACTTCCAGGAAGGTCAGGCTTTGATGGGCAAGGTTACGATGACGCCCCAAGGAAAAGTTGTTGCGCCTCCGGGGACGATCGAAGCTTTTGAAACCTATTTGAAGCTTGATCCGAACGGTCCCTACGTGGCCATCGCGCAGCAGATGATTGCGACCCTCAAAGGGGAAGTCGCGACGCAGTATAAGAAGAAGTGAGTGAACAGGCTTGCTTTTTGGAGATGAGGCCCCGCCGTCAGCCGAAGGCGGGGCTTTTAGATGCGATCACACCTTTGGACAACCGATCTTATGCTGTTGGTTGCGCTTCTGGCAGCAGCGCTCCCGGCGAAATCCGACACCATCTATCAAGTGAATCCGCAGGGAAGGGAAGTGGTCCTCCAGCGAGGCGCCATCGTTGTCAGGGAAGACTCCTCCCTCCTGATCTACAAGCACTTTGATTTGCAGCAACGGCGGGTTGAAAAGGTTCAGTTGAGTCGAGGGAGCCTGCCGTACATCGTTGTTCGGAGCACTCCTCAGGATCGGCAGCGCATTGTCGGGCAGTGGAAGATTTTTGGCTATACGGCAACGGTTACGGACACAAGCGGAAAGACCACGCGGGTGTTTGATTCCTACATCGATTTCTTTCCGTCTGCGGGGGAAGGTTCGTTTCTCGAAGCGGTTCCTGCGGTGACGTCATTTAATCTCCTGCTGCAAGGGGGAGGGGCGGATAGCGTCCAGTTCTCGCAAATCGCCGAGGCGCAGATTCAGGGCGCCGTCATTAAGTTGCGCCTTCGGGACGGCCGAGTGGAAACCGGCAAGTTTATTATCCCGACCAGCCAGCCCGCGGAGATCCGCTTCCTTGGCATAACCAACGCCTATGACCCTGCCAGCGAAGACGTGTTTGATTTCTCGCAGCTGCTTTCCCATTTGAAGGACATTCGTTTTGAGCGCTAGCAGATTGCTGAAAAACTTGTGGCACGTGCCATTCGGAGTATCCAAAGGGTGGCGACGAATACCGCATTCCAATGTTTCCCGAGCACGATTCCTCGCAGTCCTCGACAGTATTTTTCGGCAGCCTGCTAGAGGAGTGTAAAAGGGCAAGGCGAGTGCTCCTCTTGCGGCCTTCCTCAAGGATCACCAAAAAATCTCTTGAATTTTGACTTGCTGAATGCTTGTATCTCGTAGGGTTTGATTTGCTGGTGAGTTTCCCGCCCTCGAGCTTGTAAGCATTTAGCGCCCTGCCGCGTTTTCGGGGACGGCTGCGAAAAGGAAATTGATTCACAGCGGAGGCTTGAGCAAGGTTAAGCCTGTCGTTCATGAGACCCAACGCAAATGGCGGCTGCCTCTTCAGGGATCGGAGCAACCCACGCCTCTTTCTTCGGGGGTGACCACTGGCATACGGTCATCGCCTGTTTTCTTGGCTGGACGCTTGATGCCTTTGATTTTTTCGTCGTTGTATTCCTGGTTGGAACTCTCGCAGACAGCTTTCAGGTTTCCAAGACCGACATCATTTGGACGCTGACGGTCACCTTGGCCACGCGGCCCGCGGGAGCGTTTCTATTCGGTCTTCTCGCGGACCGGTACGGACGCCGCGCCACCCTTATGGCCAATGTCGCGTTCTATTCCGTGATTGAAGTCCTCTGTGGTTTTGCGCCTTCCTTTACCGTCTTCATCATCTTGCGCGGCCTGTATGGGCTGGGAATGGGCGGCGAATGGGGAATTGGGGCCTCGCTGACCATGGAGACGGTGCCGCGGCGCTGGCGTGGGATTCTCTCGGGCATCCTGCAAAGCGGCTACTCGATCGGCTACCTTCTGGCGGCAGTGGCCGCGCGCTTCATCTTGCCGATGTGGGGATGGCGCGCGATGTTCTGGATTGGCGCGGCTCCCGCCTTGCTCGTTCTCTATATCCGGGTGGGAGTTCCCGAATCGAAGGCCTGGTTGCAGCACCGCGAGCCGAGCGTTGCGGCAATTTTTCGCACCGTGGGGCGGCATTGGAAAAGTTTTCTCTACCTGGTGCTGCTGATGACCATGATGATGTTTCTTTCGCACGGCACCCAGGACCTTTATCCTGATTTCCTGAAAACCGCCCACCGCATTCAACCCAGCACGGTTTCCGATATTGCGGTGATCTATAACCTGGGCGCCGTGTTGGGAGCCATATTCTTCGGCTACCTTTCAGAGCGCCTAGGCCGGCGCCACACCATGCTCTGGGCCTTGGGCTTATCACTTGTGGTCATTCCCTGCTGGGCTTTTGGCGGCTCCATTGGCGTGCTGACGGCGGGAGCGTTTCTGATGCAGATGGGAGTGCAGGGCGCCTGGGGAATTATTCCTGCGCATCTCAGCGAGCTTTCGCCTGATTCCGTACGGGGTCTATTGCCGGGCTTGGCGTATCATTTGGGCATCTTATTTGCCGCGCCTACCAACACGATTGAATATCTTTTGAGCGATCGCGTGGGTTATGGCTGGGCGATGGCGGGCTTTGAAGTGGTGGTGATCGTGGCCGCGGGTTTGGTTATCGCGCTGGGCCGCGAAAACCGAGGGAAGGATTTTATGGCGCCTGCTCCGCCGGCCGAGTTGTGAATTTCCCCGGAAACATTTATAGGTGCGCCAGCCATCGGGTGTAACGCCGCCTTTCGGTCAGCCTGGCGGTGGAAGCCCGGCGCTCCAACTTGCTGCTGAGTTGCACAGGTTCTTGAGAGGCGCGCAGCGTTAGATTCCCCGGGTTAGCTCAAAGACTGTGATCTCCGGAGGGGCGTCAAAGCGGATCGGGACGCCGATGGTGCCGATGCCCCGATTGACGTAGAGTTGCCCGCCGGGTTTTCGGAAATAACCCTCGACATAAGGCGTGAACAGCCGCGCGGGTGAGAGTTCCGGACTGATAAATTCCAGAGAGATTTGCCCTCCATGGGTGTGTCCCGCCAGGCTCAAATCAATTCCCAGGGCCGCCGCCTCATCAAAGGTGTTGGGATTATGGCTGAGTAGAATGTTGACGGTCTCAGGCTTGATCAGCCGATGAACTCCTTCGAGATACCCGCGGACGTACCCCACGCGATGGCGCCCTATGCCTCGATGCGTCTGGAAGTCGACGCCAATCAAGTTGAGACTTTCGTTTCCGACCTGGATGGGGGCTCGTTCCTGGCGGAGAATCTTAGTTCCCCGGGCGGCGAACAGGCGGGTAATGGATGCTTGGGTGTGCGTCCACATCTCGTGATTGCCAAGGCATCCGTAAATTCCGAAAGGCGCCGCAAGACCCGAAAGCGCCTCAACAACGGCCCCTTGCGTTGCGGGATCCCAAGTTACATAGTCTCCCGTCAGGACAAGCAGATCTGCCTTGAGGGCGTTGGTCATGCCGACAACTTTGCGGATTTCCCGCGTGCCCATGAACGGACTGATGTGGATGTCCGAGAGTTGAGCGATTCGGAAACCCTCAAAGGACCTGGGCAGGCGGTCGAGCTTGAGGCGGACATAGGACGTCTCAAAATTTAGGCGGCCGAATAAAAATCCATAGCCGCAGGCGACAAAGGGCGCGCCTCCTACCGCGAGCGCGGTGTTTGAAAGAAATGACCGCCGGCTTGGCAGGCTGGGGGAGGCGGGATCTGAAGATGCTTCAGGCTTGAGTTTCGGGCGGATTCTGCTGCTTGCCTGGTAGACGCGTTGAGCAATTCCAAAGGGCAGGAGCAGCGCGAAGCCCATCAGGGAGCTGAAAACCCACCATCGCAAGGGGACTTCCAGGAGAAACGCGCCAAGCGTCAGGCTGGTAGGACTCGGGCTCCGTTGGGACCACAGAACGTTGTATGCCAGCAGGCCAATGTAGAGGATTGCGCCGCTTGCGGCCAACCCTTGCCGGCGGCGCTTGCCGGGGATCAGTTTGGAGCCGATTTCCCCGAGACGCTGCAACCAGAAGATCTGGCTGGCAAGAAAGAAGCAGCCGATCGCTGCCACCATCAGCAAACCTACCATATGCCCCACCCACACCGTAGTTTTAAGGATGGTGTTGCAGGACGGGCTTTGTCAAGATTGAATCATCCGCAAGCCCGCGACAGGAGCGGCCTTAAAGTCCCGAATGGCGGCGCAAAAGGTGATGGGACCAAGGGAATCCGCGGAACTTTCCCGCTAAGTTGGAAAGCGGGCAGGCCGGGAAAAGCGCCGCCCGCGTCGCAGGGATGTTTCCGATGGACCTCGAAGCTTGTCGAGCGGCGGAATTAACCCGAAAACGAAACACAATTTTTTGCGGACATTGTCTTGACTTCGGCACCTTTCCGAAATAACCTACTACTTACACACCCGCATCATATCGAGGTCATCTTCGCATGGCATTCCATATTGGCGAGAAAGTGGTTTATCCCAATCAGGGCGTGGGGATCATCGAGCAAATATCAACGAGAAACCTTACTGGCCAACCCCAGATGTTTTACCTGCTGAAGCTCAACGCCAGTAGCTTGCGCGTGATGGTGCCGATCAGCAACGTAACCAACGTGGGCTTGCGGAAGGTCGTGAAGGGCAAAGAGGCTGACACGATTCTGGATTTTCTCCGCAGCGGCCGGTGCCGGACTCATCAGGACTGGAAGGGACGCTTTAAAGAAAACTCCGAGAAAATGCGGAGTGGTTCCCTGCAACACGTGGCGGAAGTCTTCAAGAGCTTGCTTGTTCTGAGCCAGGGAAAATCCCTTTCGTTCCGTGAGAAGAAAATGTTTGACCGAGCGTGGCAGTTGCTGGTTGACGAGATGGCTGTTGCCCGCGGCCAGGCGAGAGAGACGGTTGAGGCACAGCTGGTTGACGCGCTCAGCCGATCGAATCTCAAAGTGCAACTCTCGAGCTGATTTTCCTCCCTTGATCTGAGTTCGTTGAGCCGAGAGGCGAAGAGTCTCTTTTCTTAGCGTGGCGGCTTCTTCTTCAGTCCAACCTGCAATCTGCCGAGCGCGGTTGCCAGCAAGCGGCGAAAGAGATATCCTTAAAAAAGCGGAAGAATGGGTGGTTAGGCTGTGGCTGCAACCGCTCGAGGGCAAGCAAGGGTGTCTCTGATATCCACAAGATGTAGGGTCTAGAAGTTAAAAACCCCCCATACTTTGTAGTTTTCCCTTGACATCGTTTCTTGGCTGGCGGTAGACTCCGCGAAGTGAAGTCAGTGGCTGCTCGAGGAAGACTTTTTCAGATGGTTCACCGCAAGCCTCAGCAAGGTCCAGCCCGCAGCCGAGCGCGCAAAAACCGCTCGAGCCACTCGCCGAAAGCCGGGGCAGAAGGCACGGCTTGGCGTGGCTTTGATCACTGACGGTGACTTTAAACATCTTGGGAGGCCCTCATGGCAGATCGGGATACTTTTTCAGTGGAAGCTCGAAATACGGCAACGTCAACGGCGAAAGCTCCCAAACAATCAGGCATCGGCGTTAAGCGGTTTTTTACCAAAGCCGGCGTGCGCCCTTTTGACGAAGTCGAATGGGAATTGAGGACGGCGTCCATCCAGAACGAGAAGGGTGAGACGATCTTTGAGCAGCGCAATGTTGAGGTCCCGAAGGACTGGTCGATGACGGCCACCAACATTGTGGCGTCGAAGTATTTTCATGGAAAACTCGGGACCTCCGAGCGGGAATCGAGTGTCCGTCAATTGATCAGCCGGGTTGCAGACACCATTTCCCAGTGGGGTCTTGAGGGTGGGTACTTTCATGCTGAAGAAGATGCGAAAACCTTTTGTGACGAACTGACCCACCTTCTGGTCCGGCAGAAGGCGGCGTTCAATTCGCCGGTATGGTTCAACTGTGGTTTGTGGCACAAATACCAGCGTAGTTCAAAAGGAAGCGGATGGTTTTGGGACCCGGCGACATCGACCATCCAAAAGGAAACCGAGGCCTACCGTCATCCCCAGTGCTCCGCCTGCTTCATCAACTCCGTCCAGGATAACCTCGATAGCATTCTTACTCTGGCGAAAACCGAGGGGATGCTCTTCAAATGGGGTTCAGGCACTGGAACGAACCTCTCTCCACTACGATCCTCAATTGAAACGCTGTCGGGTGGCGGTGTGGCCTCGGGACCTCTTTCTTTTATGAAAGGCTATGACGCCTTTGCAGGGGTTATCAAGTCCGGCGGCAAAACGCGGCGCGCGGCCAAGATGGTGATTCTGAATATCGATCATCCGGATGTCGTGGACTTTATTGAGTGCAAAGCGAAAGAGGAGCAGAAGGCGTGGGCGCTGGTTGACGCCGGCTATGATTCGGCTCTTGACGGCGAGGCTTACAGCTCCATTTTCTTCCAGAATGCCAACAACAGCGTCCGCATCACGGATGAGTTTATGCAGGCCGTGATCAAGGACGAGGATTGGGTGACCCGGGGGATTACGACCGGTGAGCCGATCCGTTCCTATCGCGCGCGCGATCTGATGCGCAAGATTGCTGAATCGGCCTGGCAGTGCGGCGACCCCGGCATGCAGTTCCACAGCACCATTAACCGATGGCACACTTCGAAGGTGACGGGTCCCATCAACGCTTCAAACCCTTGCAGCGAGTATATGTTCCTGGATGATTCAGCGTGCAATCTGGCTTCCTTGAACCTGATGAAGTTTGTGGCCCAGGACTTGAAGTTTGACGTGGAAGCTTTCCGGCACGCTGTCGATGTCTTGATTATCGCCCAGGAGATCCTTGTTGATAATGCCAGCTATCCCACGGAAAAGATCGCCCAGAACTCTCATGACTTCCGGCCGCTCGGTCTCGGCTATGCCAATCTCGGTGCGCTGCTCATGGCCAACGGCTTTCCGTATGATTCCGACGCGGGGCGCGATTTTGCGGCGGTGATAACGGCCGTTATGCACGGGCAGGCTTATCTCACTTCATCCCGCATTGCGGAGGATATCGGCCCCTGCGCGGGTTACGACGCAAACCGGGATTCCTTTTTGGAAGTGATCTCCCTGCACCGGAAGTCGCTGCAGAATATCAACGTGCGCAACGTTCCGGAGCGTCTGTGGGAAAGCGCCAGGAAGGTCTGGGACGATTGCCTGGCAAGCGGCATGAAGCATGGTTACCGGAACGCCCAGGTGACGGTTCTGGCTCCTACGGGAACCATCGGTTTTATGATGGACTGCGACACGACGGGAGTGGAACCGGATCTGGCGCTGGTGAAATACAAGAAGCTGGTGGGCGGCGGGCTCATCAAGATTGTTAACAATATTGTGCCGCTCGCTTTGTTGAAACTCGGCTATACGGACCAGCAGGCCGCGGAAATTGTGAACCACATCGACCAGAACGGCACCATCGAAGGGGCGCCGCACATGAAGCCGGAGCATTTGCCGGTGTTCGATTGCTCGCTGAAGCCCGCCAAGGGCAAGAGGTCGATTCACTACATGGGACACATTCGGATGATGGCGGCGGTGCAGCCGTTCATTTCCGGAGCGATTTCAAAGACGGTGAACATGCCCGAAGAGGCCACGGTCGAGGAAATTTCGAACGCTTACCACGAAGCCTGGCGGATGGGCCTGAAGGCGATCGCCATATACCGGAGCGGCTCAAAACGCAGCCAGCCCCTCAATACTTCGGACGCAAAACGGAAAGAGACCGGCCAAACGGACGCGAGCGCGGAACCGGAAGCGACCGCACCCGCTGCACCCCGGCCCAAACCCTTCCGGCGCAAGCTCTCGGATGAGCGGCGGGCGATTACGCACAAGTTTTCGATTGCCGGGCATGAAGGCTACCTGACCGTGGGCCTCTACGAGGACGGCCAGCCTGGTGAAATTTTCATCACCATGGCCAAAGAAGGCTCCACGATTTCAGGCTTGATGGATTCCTTCGCCACGGCGATTTCGCTGGCTCTGCAATACGGCGTTCCGCTGAAGGTGCTGTGTGACAAGCTCAGCCATACGCGTTTTGAACCGAGCGGCTGGACCCCGCACCCGGAGATCCGGTACGCAAAGTCGGTGATGGATTATATCTTCCGCTGGCTGGCCTATAAGTTTCTTCCCAAGGACGCCCAGCCGCGGGAAGGCGCCAGCATTGAAACGATGAATGGCAAGGAGGTCTCGAAAGCGGCGACTCTGGCTTCGCAGTTTAACCGCGCTGCCACCGGCGTTGCTTCGGGATCAGCCGCGCCCGGCTCTGTGCACCAGCCCGGCCTTGCCGGAGTCGACGCCTCCGCCGAGGATGATGCCCCCTCGTGTGCCGACTGCGGCGCCATTATGGTTCGCAATGGGGCTTGCTATCGCTGCATGAATTGCGGATCAACCAGCGGATGCTCGTAGAGGAGGCAGAGAACATAACTTTTCTGCAAAGCGGGTAGCTCCGGTTGGCGGTTTCCTGATTCTTTTGGTTTTGGGAGGGTAGAGACAACCTTTGATCTCATTCCTGATTCGAACCCAAAGCAAGGCAGTACGGAGGGGCTGCTTCAAGCATGAGGCAGCCCTTTCTATTTTTGGAGGAACGCATGGACGTTCATGATGCATTGCGTGCCATCTGTACCACGGGTGAAGGTTATTGCTGGTACTGCGACCGGAAATTGCCGGGCGCTGATGAGGCCATCAGCACGGGCTGGGATGTTAAGCGCATCGAGGGCGAGCGCGTTGCCAGCATTATTCTGATCTGCCCTGAGTGCAACCGCCTGAAAGCGGAACTGGGGGAGGAAGCCCTTCTTCGCAACCTTTCCGCGAGCATGAGCAGGATAACCTGTTGATTGGAGAACCCGTATTTTACCGGGGCGATGCCGCGGTTGAGTGGATGCGAACTTCTGAGAACCCGGGGAATGCGCATGGCAGGGAAAACGATTCGAGATTATTTTATTCGGCAAGTTCGGACGATCGTTCATCAGTCGGCCTCGGAACCCGGGGGTTTTGCGGCGTATTTTACCAATCGCCACCCCAAGGACGAGGAAATTCTGGGATTGATTGCCGTGACGACGATGTTGAGCGGCAAATATCATCTTGCAGACCGCTTTCCGGCTCCGGCGGAAGCTCTCGCTTCACTCTCCCCGGAAGCCCGCGCGGACATTTGTAACGAATTCCGGCGGCAAATGCAGCGCTCCAATCGCCAGCTCTCGCTGATCTGAATTCTATCTTACCGATCCAGTGGCCCATCTGCAGCCCCCCTAACGCCTGGCCTGTTCCGGCTGGATTTCCCCTGTGAGGATGGACTAATCTTGAAAAAGCACAAGGCCTTATTTGCAGGTCGAAATTAAAGGAGGAATGATGAAAGTTATCGATCCCGTATGCAAGATGCAGATTGAGGATGCGAAGGCGGCTGCAACCAGCCAGTACAAGGGCCAGACGATTTACTTTTGCGCGTCCGGATGCAAGGCCAAATTCGACAGCGAGCCTGAGAAATATCTCGGAAAGTAGGCGGGAGGTTGCGCGAGATCAGGCGACTGTCACTTTTGTAACTTCCTGCCCGGTGGCGCCGTTCGGAAAGGTGGAAGTGGGTCCGGGTCCTTCCACGCGGCCTTTGCCGTCAATGGCCCGGACGCGAACCCGATATTTGCCCCGCTGGGGATTGACCCAGACGTATCTCCAAAACGTCCAGACAATCGGCGAGGGGTTGCTGAAGAGGGTTGTGGCCTTCCAGGATTTGCCGTTATCAAAGCTGATTTCGACGGAGCGAATGCCGTCGAGGTTGCCGATGGCGTAGCCCGAGAACTCAAAGTTGCGGCCGGAAATTCTGGCGCCGTCCTTGAGGCCGGTAAAACGGGCTTGCGCCCAGCGCTCACAATCGTCTGACCAGCCCTGGCTTTCCCAATAGCCGATATAGGGTTTTTTGACTAGCTCGATACGGGTGACCCATTTGGGTTGCTTCATGCCGAACTTGCCGGGAATAAAGATCCTGACCGGGTAGCCATGGATGGGCGGGAGGTCTTCGCCATTCATCTGGTAGGCCAGAAAATTTTCCTCGTTCCATAGCCGCTCGAGCGGAAGGCCGGTTGAGAAGCCGTCTGCCGCGTGGATCGCCGCGTGCGTAGCTTCACCCGACGGAGCTGCGCGCTGGAGCAGCTGCTTCAGGGGCGTCCCGGTCCATTTCGCGTTGCCGATGGCCGTGCCGCCAATGGGATTTGAAATGCATTCGAGCGTGTATACCTTCTCAATCCGGGGCATGGCGAGAAGTTCGCGATAGTTAATGGAAAAGGGATGGTCCACCAGCCCGTGGAATTTAAGTTCCCAGGTTTTTGCCGCGAGGTTGGGAGACAAACCTTTGGAGGTAACGTAAAACTCGTCGTTGGGCGTGATGGCCATGAGCGCCGCGCGCTGGCCGTACTTCTCATAGGCCTTGACGGAGAGCCCCTGCGGGTCGCGCATGCCGTCCATCCATCGCGTGACGGTTGTATACTCCAGCAGGCCGATACCGCCCGCAATCGCGCCGATAATGAGGGTTCGCCGCTCCATGGATTCACCTGCTATGATGTTTAAGTCCGAGCCTAAGTTCCATAATATCTTATGCGCAAAAACTTTCCATCTGAATCGCCGGATTCCTTGCGGAGGGATATTTGCCAGACTTGAACGCTTCCGTGCGCGTGCGGCGCCGGCGGCAGTACTGCGGGCGCTGCAACCAGCTAATGTTTGATTATTATGCCTCGCTCGACGGCCACTTCGGTCTCGCAAACTTTGCTGAGGGAGTCTGCAGCACGGGTTCATCCGGCGCGTGCGAAGTGCGTTGCGGCAAGTGTGGAGCGCGATACCGGCTGCTCGACCGCCTGAACGGGATGGCGGAACCTGTGGTGAGGATTTAAGCGGGGCGGAATGGGTGCTTCCAACTCTGATTTGAAAAAGACTGCGGAGTTCCATCTGACGCCTGAGGGGCTTGGGGATTACCTTGCCAGGCTGGGCCTCGTCCGGGATTCGCGCGAACTCTCGATCCGGGAACTCGGTGGCGGCGTTTCAAATGTTGTGCTGCTGATTGAAGGGCCGCAGGGCCGGTGGGTGGCCAAACAGTCCCTCGGCAAACTGCGCGTCGAAGACGATTGGCGGTCCAGCCGCGACCGCATCTTCCGCGAAGCGGCTGCCATCGAATGCCTGTCCCCGGTTCTCGGCGGCTCTGTTCCAAAAGTGGTTCATGTGGATTGGGAAAACTTTCTGTACCTTATGACCGCGGCCCCGGAAAACTCGGTCACGTGGAAGCGATTGCTTCTGAATGGAGACGTCAGCACGGAGATTGCGGTTGCAGCCGGCAAATTGCTGGCCAAGATAATTACGGCAAGCCGGGCGGACGCAGCTTTTAAGAGACAATTCTCAGACCAGACGGTTTTTGACGAACTCCGGATTGATCCCTATTATCGAACGACGGCAACAAGGCACCCCGATATTGCAGGACCCCTAAAACAACTCATTCAGGACTCCTGCAAAATCCAAACCGCGCTGGTCCATGGGGATTACAGCCCCAAGAATATGCTGGTGCGGGGTGGGAAGATTCTCCTGATTGATTTCGAAGTCGTTCACTGGGGCGATCCCGCCTTTGACTCGGCTTTTCTGCTGAACCATCTGATGCTCAAGGCGTTCCACCGGCCCCAGGACGCGGGACTTTACTTGCAGGCCGCGAGAGCTTGTTGGCAGGCGCTGAAAACGGATGTCGGAGAACCGTCGGAGGGAGGGTTTGAATCGATGACCGTCCGCCATCTTGGCGGCCTGATGCTTGCCCGCATTGACGGGAAATCGCCGGTCGAGTATATCCGGGATGACGGCATCAAGGCGCGCGTGCGGAAAGTTGCAAAACAGATACTGGCCGAGCGGCCTCGATCCCTCGATGAGGCATTTGTACAAGTTGAGAGGGGACCTGCCCTCAAATAATCCTGTAATATTCCTTGGAGATTTATGGCCCGCATCCACATGATCCATGCCCGTGAAGTGCTTGACTCGCGCGGGAATCCAACGCTTGAGGTCGGAGTGTTTTTGGAGAACGGCGCTCAAGGAGTTGCCATGGTCCCATCCGGCGCCTCGACGGGAAAGCACGAAGCTGTTGAGCTTCGCGACGAAGCGTCCGGGCGCTATCTGGGCAAAGGCGTCCAAAAGGCTATTCGCAACGTGGAATGGGAGATCGCTCCTGCCGTGGCGCGCATGGAAGCTCTTGACCAGGGCCGGATCGACGAAACCTTGATCCGCCTTGACGGGACCGGGAACAAGCGGCGATTGGGGGCCAATGCAATTTTAGGGGTTTCGATGGCAGTGGCGCGGGCGGCGGCAGCTTCGGCGGGACTTCCGCTCTACCGGTATCTGGGCGGCGCGGCGGCGCGTGAGCTGCCGGTTCCGATCGTGAATATCCTGAGCGGCGGAATTCACGGCGGCGGAAACATCGACTTCCAGGATTTTATGATGATTCCCTTGCGGGCTTCCCGATATTCCGAGGCGCTGGAGGACGTCGCAGCGGTTCATTCCTCGATGAAAGCGGTGCTGAAGTCGCGCGGCGCGCATCGCGCCGGTGTTGCCGATGAGGGCGGGTACGCTCCGGTCCTCCCAAGTAACGAGGCGGGTTTTGAAGTGATGGCCGAGGCGATGGTGAAAGCCGGGCTGCAGCCGGGGAAGGATGCGGCAATTGCCGTGGATGTGGCCGCCAGCCATTTCTACCGGCAGGGCCGGTATGTCCTTAGCGTGGAAGACCAGGAGTTGAGCGCCCGCCGCATGGTGGAAGCCTTGGCGGGCTATGTGGACAGGCACCCGGTGCTGGCTATTGAGGACGGCTTGAGCGAAGAAGACTGGGCGGGCTGGAAAAGCTTGACGGAGCGCCTGGGCGAGCGCTGTCTGCTGATTGGCGACGATCTGTTTGTGACTCATCAAGAGCGGCTTGAGAAGGGAATTGAAGCGGGAATTGCGAATGCCGTGCTGGTAAAAGTGAACCAGGTTGGGACGGTGACGGAAACCTTGGATGTGGTCAGGCGGGCGCGCCGGAGCGGTTACCAGGCGGTGATCAGCGCCCGGTCCGGCGAGACCGAAGATGACTTCATCGCCGACCTGGCGGTGGCGGCTGGCGCTCCTATGATCAAAATTGGAGCGATCACTCGCTCCGAGCGCCTTGCCAAGTACAACCGGTTGAAGCGCATTGAAGAACAACTGGGCTCCCACGCAAGGTACCACGGAGGCTCGGAAGTTTTTGCCGATTTCCTTGAGCCGAAGTCGAATTGATGTCACGATTAGAGTGGGTTGGCTTCCGTGACGAGTGCGGGCGGCCTCTCGAACTCTGTGGCCGAAAGACTCGGCGAACGCCATGGACTCGGCCGCCCATGGCCGCAACCCTTTGAGAGCTTCGAATGTCCATTTCGAGACTGATACTGGGAAAAAAGCTGGGGCTTTTTCTGGCGGTGTTGATCGCCTTGTGTCCTGTACTTCTGTACGCGTTGGAGGGGCTGAACTTCAAGCCGGGCTTCAACCTTTTTTCGGCTCAGCAGGACGTCGAGTTGGGCCGGAAATCCGCCGCCCAGGTTAACAAGCAGCTTCCGCTTATCCGTGACCGGCAGGTGGTTGATTACATCAGCCGCCTGGGTGCGCGGCTTGCCCGGGTTGCGCCCGCGCAGCTCCGGAACAGCCACTACGATTGGACCTTCCACGTGGTGAACAGTGCGGACATCAACGCCTTCGCGCTGCCCGGGGGATACATCTACCTTAATCGGGGAGCCATCGCTGCTGCGCAGAACGAATCGCAGATTGCCGGCGTGATTGCTCATGAAGAAGGGCACGTAGTGATGCGGCATGGGACCCACCAGGCATCCGAGATGGTGCTGGCACAGGCGCCTCTTTCCATTCTGGCAGGGCTGATGGGCCAGAGTTCAAGTTTGGGGAGCCAATTGGCCCAGTTGGGAATCGGCTTTGGCGTCAACTCGATTCTCCTGCGAAACTCTCGCGCTGCCGAGGCGCAGGCCGACGAAGTGGGAACTTACATCCTTTACCACGCGGGATATGACCCTTACGGAATGGCGCAGTTCTTCGCGATCATCCAGAAGAAGAGTCCGCAGCAGACGCTCCAGTTCTTTTCAAATCATCCGAGCCCCGGGAATCGGATTCGGAACGTCGACCAGGAAATCCCGTTGCTCGGGCCAAAACGCGACTGGAAGACGGACAGCCCGGAATTTGAGGCGATCAAGAGTAGGCTTGAAAGCATGCCTCCGCCTCCAACTCCAAAAGCCGCCCGTTGATTCTGGGTTCGAGCGCGGTGCGGATTTGGATGAGCGTTCGCGGCGGCAGGCGTGCAATGGCAGGCCCGGCGCCGGAAGCTGATCTTACAAACGACGGTTTGCCCTAAGGCTTCGACATGCTGCAAACGATGAACTCGGAATTCCGTTTCGAACCTTTTTACGACCCTTCGGTGAAACCTCAGTGGGCTCAGTTGAGCCGGTTGGGCGGCGACCGGGTGACGATTCTTTTCAAGGAACTGAGAGCCTCGCTTGGCAAGATTGACGGCATCGTTGAGCGGCTGCACTTTTCAGGCATCAAGGACGGCTGGGTGGTGCGATATTCCGTCGGCCCATGCGAGCTTTTCACGGCGCGGATTTCACCCGGCTTATTGGAAGTCAAGCTGCCGGCGGACTTTGTTGGGGCGGGAAAGCCTTTCAAGCTGCCGCAGCCGAGTGCGGCCTTGAAGAGCGCGATCCCAAAGGTTCAGAGCGGGGAACCCACTCGAATCCGCCTGACGAACCGTGCAAGGGTCCGTTCGTTCTCGAATCTGGCGGTAGCGAGAGGCAGGCTCTTTTCGAAGGCCGGCTAGTAAAAGCCGGTTCGGGGTGAAGAGCGCGCTGCTCGAAATCTGCAAGGAAGGAGTTCCATATGATTTATCGCGTCCGGTCAAAGAAAAAACTATCCGAGGTTGCGAGCGGCCTTGAGGCGGCTGCGCAAAGTCATAAGTTTGGAGTTATGGGCGTCTATGACCTTAAGGCGAAGATGCAGGAGAAAGGCGTCGAGTTTGAGCGTGATTGTCTCATCTTCGAGGTTTGCAATCCTCAGCAAGCGAAGCGAGTGCTTGAAAAGAACGTGGAAATTTCCACGGCGCTTCCTTGCCGCATTTCGGTGTTCCAGGATGGAAATGATGTTGTTTTGGCGACCCTAAGGCCCATGGCGATGCTGGCCCTTTTTGGAAATGCCGGGTTGGAATCGGTGGCCAAGGAGGTGGAAGAGACCGTGGTTGCCATGATGCAGGAAGCGGCCGGGTAAGCTGAGTTGGCGTGGGACAGAATTTTGTCGGATGACGAGTTGATCCGACAAAAATCTGCTGAACCCGCGGATGGCCTCCGGGCCTGTACTGTGTTAAAATTTCTCAGAAGAATCAGCAACTTTTGGGTGGCCGTCCAGGGGTGAGAGTTTAACCTTGCCGGGCGCGCCACTTTGTGGAGAGAAGAGAATCCTATGTCCGGCCATTCAAAATGGGCAAGTATTAAACATAAAAAGGGGGTTGCGGATGCCCGGAGAGGCAAGCTGTTTACCCAGCTCATCAAGGAGATCGCCGTGGCGGCGCGGATGGGCGGAGGCGATCCTGCCTCGAACGCCCGCCTGCGCACTGCCGTTGCCGAGGCCAAGGCTGAGAATATGCCTGCGGACAACATCAAGCGGGCGATCCAGCGGGGCACCGGGGAGCTTCCGGGAGTGCAATATGAGGAAGCGGTTTACGAGGGTTACGGGCCCAGCGGCGTTGCGCTGATGCTTGAAATCACCACCGACAATCGCAATCGAACGCTCGCCGACATCCGGCATCTTCTTTCAAAACACGGCGGCAACCTCGGTGAGACGGGTTGCGTGACCTGGCTGTTCAATAAGCGCGGCTATATCGTGGTTGAAAAGGCGAAGATCAGCGAGGAAGCTCTGCTTGAGCTGGTGACGGATGCCGGAGCCGACGACATGAAGGATGACGGGGAAAACTGGGAAATCATTACTTCTCCCGAGAATTTCCAGCAGGTTGTTGACGCTCTCGAAAAAGTTGGCGCTACACCGACTATGGCTGAGATTTCCATGGTGCCTCAGACTTATGTCAAATTGACGGGAAAGCCGGCCGGGCAAATGTTGCGCCTGATGGAGAGCCTGGACGAACACGACGATGTCCAGCACGTGTACGCAAACTTTGACATTGAAGACTCCGAGCTCCAGTCTTTAGCCCAGGAATCTTAGGGGCGGCGCTCTCTGCCGTTTTCTCGCTGCGCGTTTCTGTGAGAAATTGTTTCCGCCGCGCTCCGGGGATGACGCGTCATGCGGAGTGCATCCGGAAATGCGAAACGAGCATCAATAAAATTAGCTATGGAGCATCGCCGTACAAGCTCTCACTCCGGCCAGGATCGTTTCCGAATCCTTTTCTGTTTAAGTTTTGCCATTCTTCTTTGGGGAATCCCGGCACCTTCCAGCCTTTGGGGGCGGCAGCCGCAGCCTCCGGACAAACTGACTTACATCAAAGTGATGAAGGGAAGCCTGCCGGAGTATCAGGCCATTTCCGTCGACGTGAACGGGGTGGGCGCCTATGACGGACGCAAGCTCGATGAAACTCCCAGACCCCGGCCTTTGAAGCTTTCCGCATCCACAACGCAAAGGTTATTTGGCCTTGCCAATTCTCTGGGCGATTTCCGTTCAATCCAACTGGAAAGCAGTAGAAAAGTGGCGAACCTGGGATTGAAAACCTTTATCTACACGCATGACGGGCGGAAAAACAAGGTGCAGTTCAACTACACTCGGAACCGCCACGCCCAGGAATTGATAGACCTCTTTGAAGGCATCGGGACCGTGGAACAGCATATCGGCAGCTTGGAATTTTCCGCCCGGTATGACCAACTGGGTCTGCCGGGAGAGTTGACGCAGGTCGAGATTGACCTCAACAACAACGCGCTCGTTGATCCTCAACTCATGGTGCCCATCCTGCAAAAGATTGCCGGTGACTCAGAGTACCTTCACATTGCCCAGATCCGCGCCGTTGACATCCTGCACCGTATCCAGGACCCGAAGTGATTTTACCCCGAGCCGTCCGGGTAACCTTTTTGTTCTTGTTCCGTATCCCCCTTATAGGCAGGCGTAGTAGAATAGAATCAAAGCTGAGGGGCCGCAAAAGGAGGTGCACCATGTTCGGTCAAACGGCGCCAAGAAGGGGTCGGTCGTGCTTGGGCGTGGTTGTTTCCTCTATCGTATGGGTCTTATTCCTTTTTCCCGCAGTTGCTCAAAGCAGCTCAAACGTTCGCATTGTCCGCTTAAGCTTTGTGGAAGGAACCGTTAAGGTTCTCTCGCCCGGCGTTACCCAATGGGCAAAGGGCTTTGTCAACACTCCGATTCAACAAGGCTTCAAGCTTGCTACGGACGCAAACAGTTTTGCCGAAGTGGAGTTTGAAAATGGCTCGGTGGCGCGCCTGGGCGAGAACTCGATTTTGGATTTTACCGAACTTTCCCTGGGGTCAGCCGGCAACAAGATAAATCGCATGAGCCTGAGCCATGGCTACGCAACCTTTACGGTCTTGCCGGAGCGCGACGATCTTTATCAGGTCAACACTCCGGACGGGACCTTCACGGCCAATGGCAAATCGACGTTTCGCGTTGATCTCGGCCGGAATGACTTGCGCCTGGAAGTGTTTAAGGGACATGTCCGAGCCGAAAGCCCATACGGAAGAGGGACTGTCGCTGCAAACCATGTCCTTGATATCCTCCCCGGCAATTCGGACGCGTACCGCGTGAGCCGCGGCATCACTCTTGATGCATGGGATAAATGGGTAAAGCAACGGAGTGAGGAGACAACGGTTGCTATGAACAGCCCTGGCTATCAAAGCGCCAGCGCCTATGGCTCTCCGTATAGCTCCCTCTATGGATGGAACCAGCTCTACTATTACGGCAACTGGAACTACCTGCCTGGCTTTGGATACGGCTGGACTCCCTATGCCGCCATCGGCTGGACGCCCTTCTCGTATGGGCAATGGGCCTTTTATCCGGGCTTCGGTTACACGTGGATTTCCGGCCTTCCTTGGGGCTGGCTGCCTTTCCATTACGGGAACTGGGTTGATGTCATCGGCTATGGCTGGTCCTGGATGCCGGGCAACTTTGGGGCTTGGTCGCCGGGAGTGGTTAATTGGTACCAGGGGGCCGGTTGGGTCGGATGGTATCCCTATCCGGGCAGGTATCGGACCCATGGATACATTGGGTGCCAGGCGGGAATGAATTGCGCCACATCGGTGAGCCTGACCACATTCCAAAGCGGCGGCGCCATCACGCCCAGCACAATCGAGAGATTGGACCCGGCCCAAAGCCGTATTGTCTCCTCGCCCACGGTAACCCCAACCCGGTTTGTCCGGTTGCCGGGACCTGCGGTTTCAGAACCCAGGGTGCTGTATGGTTCCGAACAAGCGCGGACGTTTACGGCCGGAAGAATCCGTGCGCCTAAAGCAACGGTCCCAAGAGATGGAACGCTTGTCAGGAGAACGTTTGTGGCCGGGGATGCGCCGTCGACGGTCCATTCGAATTTGCCGAGCGGATTTCAATTCAGGAATCCGCGCGGGATCGTTTTTAACCCTGCAACTCAACAATATGAAAACTCTTCAGCTTCCCCCGGAGCCATGATGTCCACTGAGAAGCAGATGCGTGGCAAACGTGATAACGCCGGCGGACAGGTGATGATGCCGGGTTCGATGGGCGGAAACGAGCGCGGAGGAATTCAACGTTCCACGAACCGTGCCAGGGGTTCTTCCAACCGCGAAGGATTCAATCGAAGGTTAAGCCCAAGTGTCCAGGGTAATTCTTCACGCCCTTCGCGTGAAATGAATAATACAAGGGGCGCGCCTGAGCCTCGCATGCAGCGTTCCGCGCAGCCTTCGGGCAAGCCCGGCCATCGGCGGGACAATGGAGCGCTCTCCGGGACGTTCCATGCAGGCGCCCGGCCGGATGGGAGGTGGAATGGGCGGCGGCATGCAGGCGCCCCGCGGCGGTGGGGGCGGTGCGCCGGGGCCTCACCGTTAGGATGGCTGTGCAGTGTTCGTAAGTCTGAATCGAGTGAAGCGGCCTTATTGCAAAGCCCAACTATGAGATGATGATTCCTGCATATCCCACGACCGCTTGAGGATCCCCGCCCGTATCAGCCGACGTTGCATACTTTATTAACCGGCCTTTTTTTGCCCCCAGATCGCTCGCAGCCGTAAGCATCACAATGGCCGGCCCATAGCCGCACATGGAGATATCTTCCCGCTCGATGACGTCCAGCAGCCCGGCCGGATCAAGTTGCAGGATTTTCTCGATGGCCTTTTGGTCTTTTTCCCGGGTAACCCCGTCCGGCTCATAATGGTTCATGTCGCTCGACGCGATCATGAGGACAGGCTCGTTGGAATCTTGTATCGCCTGGGCCACGGCATGTCCCAGCAGAACAAGCGAATCAAAGTCCACCGGCCCGATGGCGATGGGAACAAACGTGAAGGCGTTCCGCAGGCGCTGCAAGAAAGGCAGTTGGACTTCAAGCGAGTGTTCGGAGGCATGGGCATTCGCATCCTCGGCGAGCAAGTCGCATTTCTTAAGCAGCCGGTTCGCAAGTTCGGCATCGACTGCGACCCGTCCAAGGGGCGTCAGCCATTGGCCCGCTGACATGACCGACAATCGAGCCCCGCGGCACCAGTGGTTGGGTCCCAGAATGATATAACGCGATCGCGGGGGCAGAAGCTGGTAAACGGCTCCTGCCACGTGGCCGGAGTACATATAGCCTGCGTGGGGAACAACACAGCCGATAGCGCCAGGGATTTTCCCCTCGCTTGGAGCCCCGGGCGCCAGGTGCGTATCGACTTCGTGCGCAAGATCTTCAAGGTTGGCGGGATAAAAGCGCCCCGCCACCGCGGGAGCGCGAACACTTATGGGGGCCATGATGGAAATGGTAGGCGTCTTGCTCGGCAGATGTCAAGGCGGGGAAGAGCGGGATTCAAGAATGGGAGCTAAGGCAGGCTACTGTAATTAAGGCAATGCTTTGGGAATAATAGGCAAATGATTGTTATGGAAGGGCTTACTTGCTGTCGTTTTCAACCACAATCTTCAACGACCGGAGAAATTGCGTATCCTGCGGGGTCAACTGCAGGGAAGGATCATCGGAATCCCCGTCGGTTGATAGTTTCTGATGGTGCAGGGTGCCGGATTCCCCCTGCTTATTGAAGCCGATTGTAACCTCAAGGACAAGGAAAAGGTCGTAGCCGGCTGACCGAATGCGCCCCATCACCTCGGAAATCGTGTCGGAATCGGCAAGCGATTCATTAATGGCTTGGCCCAGTTCTTTGATCAAGCGCTTGAAATTGTCGTCCAGCTCCAAAAATCACCTTCCCGACTTGATTCTTTCCCTAATTTGCATTCTATGTTCCGCCTGATAACACTGTCAAGGTTGATCGGAAATCGGTGATTAACTGTAGGTTCAATATGGTTTTAGCATTAAAATAGCTGAATTCTTGATTTGAAGTTGAGGCTCAGAATTCATGCCGAGCATAACAGGTATCTTCATCGGGAGGTTGTTCCGGCGTGGCAAGCAGTTGTTTCATATGCTGGTTGGGGTGGCGTTTCTATTCCTGACGTTGGCGGGAGTCTCCGTTTCAATTGGGCTATGGAAGGATTACCATACCATGCCGGAGAAAGGCCCCTGGGCCTTCAGCATGGTGGCTTGCTTTACGGTGTTGCTGCTTCTCTTTAGCCTTTACTCTTTCTTGAAAGCCCGCAGCGTGCGATGATATCCCTGCCTTGTGGCTGGCGGGCCGGTCCGATGTTCAATCTGATCTTGCTTTGGCCTCTCCGATGAATTCTCCCCACGACAAAAAGGGCAAGGGCTGCGCGGACGCAGGAAGCGATAGCGGCGGCGAGCGCTCCTTTGACCGCCCTGAGGACCTTCCCGGCTGGAGCGCCGAGCGGGACCTGGGATTTCCGGGCGAGTATCCTTTCACGCGCGGAATCTATTCCGGGCAGTATCGCAGCCGCCTCTGGACCATGCGCCAGTATGCGGGTTTTGGGTCGGCGCGGGAGTCCAACGCGCGTTACCGATACCTGCTGTCGCAGGGAACCACGGGGCTCTCCGTTGCCTTCGATCTGCCGACTCAAATTGGCCTTGATTCCGACCATCCGCTCGCCCGCGGGGAGGTTGGGCGCGTGGGAGTCGCGATCGATTCCATCGACGACATGGAAGTTCTGCTCGAAGGAATTCCGCTCGACCGGATCTCGACCTCCATGACGATTAACGCCACGGCGGCCATTCTGCTGGCTCTCTACTTTGCGGTTGCTGAGAGGCGGGGGAACGACGTCCTGAAGCTTTCGGGCACGGTTCAAAACGACATCCTCAAGGAATACATCGCGCGGGGAACGTATATCTTTCCACCCGAGGCGGCACTGCGGCTGGTTACGGACGTTTTTGCGTTTTGCCGCGAGCGTGCCCCGGAATGGAATACGATTTCCATCAGCGGCTACCACATTCGCGAAGCAGGGGCGACAGCCACGCAGGAAATCGCTTTTACGTTTGCGAACGCCATTGCCTATGTGGAAGCGGCTGCCGCCTGCGGCCTTGGGGTTGATGAAATTGCTCCGCGCTTCTCGTTTTTTCTGGCGGCCCACAACGATCTTTTGGAGGAAGTGGCCAAGTTCCGCGCCGCCCGGCGCTTGTGGGCTCGGATCATGCGTGAACGCTTCCGGGCGAAAGATCCCCGCTCCTGGATGTTCCGTTTTCACACTCAGACGGCGGGCTCCACGCTCACGGCGCAGCAGCCTGATGTGAATATCGCCAGAGTGACTCTCCAGGCGCTGGCGGCGGTTCTGGGAGGGACGCAGTCGCTCCACACGAATTCCCGCGATGAGGCGCTGGCGCTGCCCCATGAAGATTCCGCCCTTCTGGCGCTGCGGACGCAGCAGATCATTGCCTATGAAAGCGGTGTTCCCAACACCGTTGATCCGGTCGGGGGCTCCTACACCATCGAAAAGCTTACCAATGAACTCGAGAGAGCCGCAGGAGAGTATCTGGACAATATCCACGGCATGGGCGGCGTTCTGGCCGCCATTCGCAAGGGTTATATCCAGCGGGAAATCCAGCAGTCGGCCTACGAATACCAGCGGGCGATTGAATCGGACGAGCGAAAGGTTGTGGGAGTCAATTGTTACGCTGAAAAGTCAGCCCCCCTTCCGTCCATCCTCCGCATCGACCCGCAGATCGAGTGTGAACAGGTGGAGCGATTGCGCGCGCTGCGGGCCGGCCGCGATGCCGCCCGCACGGGGCAGGCGCTTGCCGGGGTTGAAGCCGCGGCAAAATCCAACCAGAATCTGATGCCGGCCATTCTCGATGCCGTCAAAGCTCAGGCCACGGTGGGGGAGATTTCAGATGCGTTGCGCAGAGTCTTCGGTAATTATCAGGAAACGGTGGTGATCTGATGCCGAGTTTAACTTTTTTGGGTGCAGCCGGTACGGTGACGGGGTCCAAGTATCTTCTGGAGGCTGCCGGGGAGCGGCTGATGATTGATTGCGGGCTGTTCCAGGGGCACAAGGAACTGCGGCTGCGCAACTGGGACCCTCTGCCTGTAAAACCCTCGAGCGTTCAATGGCTGGTTCTGACGCACGCCCATTTAGACCACACGGGATACATCCCGCGGCTGGTCAAGGAGGGTTTCCACGGGGAAATATGGGGCTCGCCGGCAACGGTGGATTTGTCGCATCTGATTCTGCCGGATTCGGGCCACCTTCAGGAAGAGGACGCCTGGTACGCAAACAAGAAGGGCTTCAGCAAGCACAAGCCCGCCCTTCCTCTTTACACGCGCGACGAGGCGGTCCGATCCCTGGAATTGTTTCGCGCCGCCGACGAATCGAAACCTTTGGAACTCTCGCCGCATTTCACCGTGCGCTTTATGAGGGCAGGGCACATTCTGGGCGCGCGGATGGTGGAAGTAACCATCCTGGAAAACGGAAAGAGCGTGAAAGTGCTCTTCTCCGGCGACGTCGGCCGTTTTCCGCAACTGATTATTCGTGAACCGGCCGTGCCGGATGAAGCGGACTTCCTGCTGTGCGAATCGACTTACGGCGACCGGCGCCATCCCACGGACGACTTCCACAGCCGTCTCGCGGAGATTGTCCGGCGCACGGCGGCGCGCGGCGGTTCAATGATTATTCCCTCTTTTGCGATCGGGCGCACTCAGGAACTCCTTTATCTTTTCCGAATGCTGATCAGCGAAGGGAAAATGGAGTCGCTGCCGATCCATGTTGACAGTCCGATGGCGATTGACGCCACGGACCTTTACCGCAAACACCACGAGGATCATAATCTTGCGACCGACGAGCTGGAAGCGAACGGCCTCCGGCTCTTCGCCCAGCCCAACGTGCATTTTGACCGCAGCGTCGAACAGTCCAAGGCTCTGAATGAGTGCCATTTCCCGACCATCATTATCTCGGCCAGCGGCATGGCCACCGGTGGACGGGTTCTGCACCACCTGGCGCGATGCCTTCCCGACCATCGCAATACGGTTCTGTTTGTGGGCTTTCAGGCCCCGGGAACGCGGGGGCATAGCATCCAGTCGGGGGCGGAAACGGTCAAGATCCACGGGCACGAGATTCCCGTCCGGGCGCGCCGCGAAAGCATTGAAAATCTCAGCGCGCACGCGGACTATCAGGAAATTCTGGATTGGCTCGGAAGGTTTCATTGGACCCCGCGCAGCGCTTTTATCGTCCACGGCGAGCCCCACGCGGCGGAATCCCTTCAGGCAAAAATCGCCGGAGAACTCCGCTGGCAAGTCCACGTGGCGGCTTACCGGGAACAGATTCCTCTTTAAGAGCTGAAAGGCCGGAGCCGTCAGGCTGGTGGCGCGGATTCGGGGTTAGGGAGCGCTTAAGGGACGCGGGCCCGCGGAATGCTTGCTCCGGCGCCACCTCCAGAAGACTTGCAGGCCTCGGAAATAGGCGCGCAATTTTTCACGGGGCGAAAGCAACTCCTGCGGTTCGGAAGAAATCGCTTTTTGCGCAAGGATGTGGCGCAGGCGCCTTTTGAATCCTGCAAAAAGCCACTTGACGGTGACCCAGCGCAGCGTCTTTTCCTCCGTGAACAGCTTCAACGCGAAGGCGACGCTGCCGGCAAAGAGTTGGGCGTCGCGGACTTTCTGCTTGTCAACGTTGCTTTCAAAGTAATGAGTAACGGCCGCGGTTGGAACGTGCCGGATCCGGAACCCTTGCTTCAGCACCTGAACGAACATATAAAATTCGTCGCCGCCGCCGATAAGCGAGCCTGCCCCCAGGTCTCCGGGAAAAAGCGAATCGTTTTCCAAAAAGCTCTTGCGGAAAGCCATGTTGCAGCCAAACCCGACGGGCTCGCCCAAAATGTACTGATACCAGTTGGGGTCGGAAGCGTCGAGAGTCCACTGAGAAAGCGCCCGTTCGCTGGCATAATACCGGTCGGCCCGTTCGCTTGCCAGATAGAGAGTGCCCGCAGGGATCACGCGCCCGGTGACGCAGGCGACCTCGGGGTCTTCAAATCCCTTGACGATTTCATGAAGCCAGTTCGCATCGATCGAGACGTCGTCGTCCACGAACGCCAGAATTTCTCCCTTCGCTTGCGGGATGGCGTGGTTCCGGGCATGGCAAACGCCGCGGCGGGGCTCATTCAAAAGGCGCGCGGGAAGGTGGGCGACGGTGCGCGCAAAGGTTTCATCCGGGGGCCCGTTGAGGACCAGGATAATCTCAAAACGCTGGCAGTCCTGCGACGCAAGCAGTTCGATGCAGCGCGTTAGAGCGGGCCTTAAGCCGGTTGTGCAGACGATGATTGAAACAAAGGGGTGCAGGGAGCACGGAGATTCGGTTGAAGTTCTCCCTTGGGACTTTCCGGGGTCCAAGTCTATTGGTTCACCTGTCTTGTTCAACTTCCACCCTTCATTCGCCCTTTAATGCAATGAAGTCGGCCAAGGTCCAAGCCTGCTACTCTTTATAAGAAGGTAAACCGGGTGGCCTCTCGATTGCAAGGCCACAAGCGTTATTGACAACACGATACCGCCTGATCTTGCCGGCGGCGGCGGGGACCTCATCCGTGCAATCGTAGAAGTGCGCCGAGGCTGGATCTTGCGCGCCTCATGAAGAGTTCTTACTCCGCTGCGGACGAATTCAGGATAAAATGAGTGTTTCTGATTAGAACGAGCAGCGCTTGCCGGATCATGGCCGGCCGTGACGGCCGCGTGGCCTGCGCCGGCTCAATCCAGCGAGACGGCGAAGATTTTGCTGATCTCGGATGAGGGAGCGAACACCTTTGTTAAGTTCCACGACGAACCATCAAATCAATCCTGCCAAGCGGCTGGCCGGGTCCATCCGCTTTCCGGGGGACAAATCGATTTCGCACCGTTACGCCATGCTGGCGGCCATTGCCGAAGGCCGGAGCGAGATTCAGGGTTTTGCCGAAAGCGCCGACTGCCAGAGCACCCTCCAATGCCTCGAAAGCCTTGGCGTTGCCATCGAGCGGCAAGGGAACCTTATTGGGATCGAAGGGGTGGGCCTTCAAGGGCTCCGTCCTTCCAATCAACCGCTCGATGCGGGCAATTCGGGTTCGACCCTGCGAATGCTGTCCGGCATCCTGGCCGGCCAGCCCTTCCGCTCCATGATTGGCGGCGACGCCTCGCTTTCCCGGCGGCCCATGAAGCGCGTGATTGAGCCGCTCGCCCTGATGGGCGCCCGGATTGAGTCCTCCGAAGGCGGACTGCCTCCGCTTGCGATCGAGGGCGGCGAGCTTAAACCTATTCATTACGAGCTTCCCGTGGCGAGCGCCCAGGTGAAGACGGCGGTTCTGTTTGCAGGGCTGTTTGCGGAAGGCAAGACGGAAGTTGTGGAGCGCGGCCGGACCCGCGACCACAGCGAAATTGCGCTTGAAGAGATGGGCGCTCGAATCCGCCGCCGTGGAAACACCCTCTCCATCCAGGGCAAGGCTCGCCTTGAAGGCCAGAAGCTTTTCGTGCCTGGAGACCTTTCTTCGGCGGCCTTTTTTATGGTGGCGGGGCTTTTGGTTCCGGGTTCTGTACTGACGTTGCACGACACCGGCCTGAATCCCACGCGGACGGCCATCGTCGGCTTTCTGCAATCGATTGGCGGAAAAGTCGAGATGCTGAATGTCGACGGCCGGAACGGCGAATTGATCGGCGACGTTCAGGTATCAGCCGGGCCGCTCCAAGGCGGCACTATTCCACTGGAGATCATTCCCGGGCTGATCGATGAATTGCCGGTTCTGGCGGTGCTGGGGACTCAGACGGAGGATGGCCTGGTTTTCCACGGGGCGCAGGAACTCCGCGTCAAGGAAAGCGATCGGATTGCGGCCGTGGCGGAGAACCTGAGGAAGATGGGCGCGGAAGTGGAAGAATTTCCGGATGGGCTTCGAATCCCGGGCCGGCAGAAGCTGCACGGGGCGGAAGTCTCAAGTTACGGCGACCACCGAATCGCCATGGCTTTTGCGGTGGCCGGCCTGATTGCCGAAGGTCCTACCACCATCAACGACAGCAGTTGCGTACAAATTTCCTTCCCGAAATTCTTTGAGACCCTCGAAAGCGTGACCTAGCGGCGGGCTTGCCCCGCCATGCCGGCTTAAAGGCGGCGCTCCGTTCAGGATGGCGTACAGCCTATCAGGGTGCGGCGCTCGGTGAAGGAGTCCGGTTGGATTCCAAGGCCTGGCGGCTTTTTCCGGTTGTGGCCGTGGCGGAAGGTGGCGCTGGGGGCTGCGGGTTTCCGCGCATAACCCGGATGGCGCCGTAGGTGGACATAAGGTGGATTAAGGGCCCTCCCTTGCCGTAACTGCCCTGGAGGGAAGGGAGATTTTGTTGGCGGAAAACCTTAAGGCCCGGGAAGTCTGAATGAACGTCACCGTGGCGGGAGACGGCGTCAATCTGAAAGTTGGACGCTGCCGGCAACGATAAACTGATGTCGCCTTTTTTGATATCGACTTGAATGGGACGCGTAGGCGGCGTAGCGGTTTGCAGGTGAACGTCTCCGTTGGTGTTTGTAATTTTCACGTCGGACAGGAAGTTTTCAAGGTTGATATCTTTGTCGCGGGTGGCGAGTTCAAACGGGCCATTGACGCCGCTCGCATCGAGATCGCCCATATCCATGCTCAGCTGCCCGGTTAGGCTCCGGAGGTTCAAGCTGGTTCGCGAGGAGTTGTAGCGAAGCGTCTGTGGAATATTTGCGAACCGCAGGGCGCCTGAGAAATTGCCTTCGATGGTTACCGTGCCCGTGATGTTTTTGGCAACGACGTCGCTTCCTCTTCCTTCGATTTCCACGCTGCCCTGTACGTTGCGGACGTCGGTTGAGCCTCTTGACTCATGAATCCGCACCAGGCCCTGGACGCCGTCAACGCGCGCGTCGCCATGCCGTGCCGTTAGTGTTTGATTGCCTTCGAGCCCGCTCAAGACAATATCGCCTCGATTGTCGATGATTTCCGCCGAGATCGCCTTGGGAACATGGATCAGCATATCCATCCGCACGCTGCGCCCGCTGTGCGGAAGGGCGTCGAGGTTCGACGCCAATTCGTATTGGCGGCCACTCTCGAGGAAATGAAAGTTGAGGCGGTCGGCTGTGCTCCGGGCGGCCGCTTCGTTTTCAGCCCATATGGTTTCTTGCAGAACAACGTCGATGTTGGGCTGTTCCGACCCTCGGATCTCGACATTTCCTCTCCCGTTCACAAGCAGCAAGCGGGGATTGCCTTTTACCGGCTGGGAAATCCTCCGGGTAAACGTATAAGAATTCAGGAAAAGCTCGGCAAACTGCTGATCCGGCATCCTGATCATGGAAGGCCACTTGTGCCACGGAGTCAGAATGAATTTTGAGAAAAGGGAGCCCAAAATAAGAACCACGACCAGCAGAACCGCCTCGCCTCCTGAAAAGAGGGATCGAGGCGGGGACTCCGGGTGGCCTTGTCCCCGGAAATATTGGACCAGCTGGGAGATTCCCCAAAGAATCAGCAAAAACGGCCAGAACTTTGCAAGGGCCTGCCAGGGATGAATGGAGGGATAGAAGTTCTGGAGAAGGAAGAGTACGCCGATGCCGATCAGCATCAGCGCCCAGAAAATCGAACCTCGACGGCCTGCTCCAGCGCTCATCGCAATTCCTCTTCCGGCCTTACGGGCTTGGCCGCTTGCCGGGCATTTCCGGACTTCGCTGAAAACAAGGCCTCGAATAGTTTCGTTATCCCGATCGCCACCAGGAGCAGCGGCCAGGTTTTTTTGATTCCCCAGCCCGGAACGAACTGTTGTACCAGGAAGATTGTCCCGAGAGTGATCAGTAGAACCGGGCCGGCCAGGCTGTACGCCCTCCGGTTCCGCTGCGCGAGCAGCTCGGCGCGTGAATCAGAAAGAGGGGCTTTGGTTTCCATGTTTCATCTCAATTTGCCTTACAGGCTGAGGCATCGGGAATCTCAACCCTTGGAGGTGCGGATCAAATCCTTCCGCTCCCTGCTCTTGGGGCAATGCGCGCGGGCCTCAGACGAGTTTTTCCGAGTTTCGCGTCCGGGCTTTTTCAATCTCCAATTCCAGCTCTTTGAGTCTCTGCTGATGATCAAACTCGCGCAATCGTAGCGATTGCTGGAGGTCCAATTGCATCTTGCGGGCCTTGTACCAGAACACAATGCCCACAATCGCCACCGGCATCATGATTACGGCCACGACTATCAGCATCAGCAGCCAGCTGTTCGTGTTATACATCTTGAACCTTCTCCTTCCGGCCAGAACGCTCTCCTGGCTGTGTCCGTTTTTACTTTATGGACTTGCACCGTTCCAGGCCCCTGCGCGGGCTTGCTCGAACCCTTTACCGGATTTTGCCCCCATCCGGCGATTTGAAGAACGGCACCTTATTCTCGCACGCCTTGCAAGCCTGAAGTTGCAATTCATGGTTTATCCGCCTGGGTGGGCTCTCGTTCCGGGCGGCGCAAAGCGGCGCGGCTCCTCAAGCGCTTTTGGAGAATCAGGATGCCTGCCAGGATCAGAAGGACCGGCCAGAATTTGCCCACCTCGCGAAAGATCGGAACTCCCAGGTTGTCCAGCAAAAACAGGATGCCCAGCCCGATGAGCAGAACCGCCCCAATTGGCGCATCCATTTTGAATTCACCGTAGCCAAACCATTCCGGGGCAGGCTGGCCCCGTTGCACCGCCCGGGCCGTCTGGTAAGAGTCCACCACCATGTAAAAATAGAACGCCGCAGACCCCAACCCGAAGATCACGCCGAACGGTCCGCCCACTCTGTGATGCAGGCCGATAAGCGACCCGAAGATCAGGACTTGCAGCATCGCTTTGACGAACTGGCCGTTGTAGATGGCGCCCACGCCCGGAATAAAGCCCAGGGCAAGAGCCACCCCGGGGCTGGACTCGCCCGGGTTCCCGAGTGAAACCCAGGCCGGCCCCCTGAGTTTCGCCGCCAGACAGTTTTCACAATAGACGGTTCCGGCCACCTCGCGTTTGCAAGCTTCACATAGCGGCCGGCCGCACTGGGCGCAATAGACTACGGACGGGGTTTCAGGATGATTAGCGCATTTCATGGATCTGGTCTCCTTGGGATTCCCGAATGGCGGGTTGTGAGATTTCAAAGGCCAGTTTCTCGTTTTCCAGGCCAAGGCGGTTTGCGGTGGGGCCGGGCGCGGCCGGTTGCTTGCCGGGCTGCGCTTCCGGCGGGCTGGATTCAGGCTGGGCATCGCGAAATCGAGACTCAATTTCGTAAACGATTCGAAGATCGTAATAGAACTTTTCAGCCCGCGCGTACAAAAGGTGGCTTGTCCGGTTTGCCTGATTGTACCAGGCAGCGGGATTGAGGTCCTCCATCGTCAGGTTCTGCAGGTGGAACCCGGAAGCATTCACGATCAGGGAGGCTGAAAACACCAGCATCGCCATTCCATAGACGAAGCGTGGCTGCCGCAACAACTGCGGAAGGGCTCTGATCTGCTCAAACCAGCCAGGCTCTTTTTCTCCCAGCGTGGCGCGGCGTATTCTGGCAGTGAGCCACGGCGGGAGCGGCGCTTCCTCCACCGATTGGCAGGCTTCGATGGCTGAACGGACATCTTCCACAAGGCCGCGGCACCGGGCGCAGGCTTCGAGATGCTCCTCGACCTGAGCCCGCCGGACCTCGTCCAGGTTAGCCTCCAGGTACTCGCTTGCGAGGTTTTCGATCTCCAGGTGCGTCATGGCTCCGGCCCCTTGCCCTCATTTACTCCATACGTTTTAGAACTCGCGCCAGTTCCAACCGTCCGCGATTGATTCGAGATTTTACGGTGCCCTCCGGAATCCCCAGAACCTGCGCGATTTCAGCGTAATCCAGATCTTGTAAGTCCCTTAGAATCACAGCCTCGCGCAGGTCGGGGGAAAGCCGGTTGAGAGAGTCCTGCAGCTTCTCTCGCCTTTCCCGATGTTCAACCCGGGCGGTGGCGTCTTCACCCGCGCCCGGAGTTTGTTCAAGTTTTGGCAACTGGTCTTCCAGAGAAGAGTTCAGCCGGTCATTCCTGGTTCGGCGGTAATGGTCCACCAGATGGTTGCGCGCTACGCGATTGAGCCACGTCTGGAAACTTCCCACGACCGGATCATAGGTGCTAAGGGATTGAAAGACTTTGATGAAAATTTCCTGGGTCAGATCTTCCGCGTCTTCGTAGCGGCCCGTGAAACGGTAGCAAAGGTTGTAGACCTTCCGGGTATGCGCATTGAGCAGAGTTTCCCAGGCCGAATCTTGTCCGGAGAGACACCGCCTCACCAATTCGCGATCCGGATCCAACGAGAACTCCTCGGATATAAAGTCAGTCTGCCGCCAGGAGCGATTCTCGAAACTCCATGCCAACCCTGGAAATGTCGGGGCAATTCTATCAAAACCAGAGAAGAACTTCAGTGACACCTGTCGCTGGCGCATAGGCTGGCACTGCGACAAGAAGCTGTAGCTATAACCTTTCTGCTTCGGCGTGGCGCAGACGTTTGCGCTTCTGCGCCTTTGGCGCGAGGGGCGCCCAGCGCCATTTCAATAAGGCCACGCGCGCTTGCGGCTGCGTCGAGTGGGCCTTGCGGGCGGCCGGTTGGGGCAACTCCTGCGGTCCACGCCGCCGAAGGTCATCCGGGCGTATGGAAAAGCGTCATTCTGGAGCGCAAAGATGGCTTTGCGAGCCGCTGAGCCGCCTCCCGTGTTCATAAAACCTGCATGATGGCTTACCGGCTTGCTCCAAAGGAGATTGCCGTTCTTTGAGGTCAGAGTGGCGATAACCACGGCGCGCTTGCTGTGGCGTGCGGAGGCGGATTGGGCGTGGCTCATCTGCTGACTAAACTGAAAGACCGCATTGGCCTTTTGGGGATTCGGCGCCTGGCGAAAGCAGGTCCACCTGAAGATCAACTTTCTGGCGTTCGAGGCGGCGGGACTGTTGCCGGCGACGAAAACGGTATGGACGCTGGCGAGCCGCGCGTCAAACTTTCGTGCGGCCGCCTGGCCGGCAACAGCGAACAGAGCCAGAAAAAGAGCGAGCTGTTTGAGCTTCAACGCTTCCTCCTTCGGTTGCCGCAGGAGGCGAGTGCGATTGCCGGATACCGCTGTAGCGCTCCCCGCCAGGGCTAACGACGAATACTCTTACCGCCCGGCGCCTCCGTGTCAAGGGCGAAATCCGGCAGGGAAGGAAGCCGTACCTGACGCCAGGTTGCTCGGCAAGTACCTGAGGAGTAGAATAGAAGAGTCCTAAAAAGAGGCGATTCGCCCGACAATCTCACCCGCAGCTTGAACGTCGGCTGGGGTAACTGCAACAACGATCTTCAACCGGGGTAGATGCCTTGCTGCCGCCAAGGCAGCCCTAAGTTATCCCTCCGACAGAATTCGAGGAGTAAACGCGTGATGCCCGATACCGGACCATCCAGCCTGAGCCATTCGACGGTTGCACCGCCGCGGGTGGTCGTCGAAAATGTCCAACCTGAAATCGACGAAGGCAGGTTTCCCATCAAACGCACGGTCGGCGGGCAGGTGGTGGTGACGGCGGATATTTTTACGGACGGGCATGACGCCCTTTCGGCGCGCATCTTGTTCCGCCGCGCCGGCCAGCCATCGTGGGTTGAAGCGCCGATGCAGGAGGAGGTCAACGATCATTGGCACGGGGCGTTTGATGTCCTGGAATTAGGGATGTATGAGTACACGATCCACGCCTGGGTCGATCATTTTGCATCCTGGCGCAGGGACCTCAGGAAAAAAGCAGACGCCGGGCTCGATATCCTGAACGACCTTTTGACCGGAGCGCGCCTGGTGCAAGCAGCCATGGAACGCGCGCCGGAAAAGTCTGCCCTGGATCTTCAAACCTTTATGGATATGTTGCGGGTTCCACAGAAAGGTGATGTGCAGGAAGCCGTTGCCGCTGCGCTGGACGAAAACCTGGCGCGCTTGATGGCGCAATTCCCAGATCGCAGCCGCGCAACTGAATACGAGAAGCGTTTAGTGGTGGAGGTGGACCGGGAACGGGCGGGATGCGGCGCTTGGTATGAGATGTTTCCTCGTTCCTCATCCCCTGAGGCGGGCCGTCACGGAACTTTCCAGGATTGCATGAAGCGGCTGCCTTACGTGGCGGAGATGGGCTTTGACGTGCTTTACCTGCCGCCCATCCATCCCATCGGCAGGAATCACCGGAAAGGGAAAAACAATAATCCCACGTGCTTGCCGGAGGAAGCGGGCAGCCCTTGGGCGATTGGCTCGAGCGAGGGCGGCCACAAGGCCATTCACCCGCAGTTGGGAACGCTCGAGGACTTTCACCAGCTGGTCGCCGCCGCGCGGGAGTTTGGACTTGAAGTGGCCTTGGACATCGCCTATCAGTGCGCTCCCGACCATCCTTACGTTGCCGAGCACCCGGATTGGTTCCGGTGGCGCCCGGATGGCACCGTGCAGTATGCGGAGAATCCTCCCAAGAAGTACGAGGATATCTACCCGCTGAATTTTGACAGCGCCCATTGGAAGGAATTGTGGGAGGAACTGCAGAGCGTCATGATGTTTTGGATTGAGCAAGGCGTCCGCATTTTCCGTGTCGACAACCCCCATACCAAGCCTTTTGAGTTCTGGGAATGGGCGATCCGGGAGATCAAGAAGCAGCACCCTGACGTCCTGTTTCTCGCCGAGGCTTTTACTCGCCCGAAAGTCATGTATCGGCTGGCCAAGCTTGGATTCACGCAGTCCTACACCTATTTTGCCTGGCGAAACAACAAGCGGGACTTGACTGAGTATTTCACGGAATTGACCCAAACCGAAGTTCGTGAGTATTTCCGTCCCAACCTCTGGCCCAATACTCCGGATATTTTGACGGAATATCTCCAGGTCGGCGGACGCCCCGCCTTCCTGGCGCGCTTGATTCTGGCGGCGACTCTGGGCGCAAACTATGGGATTTACGGACCGGCTTTTGAGCTGTGTGAGAACCTGCCGCTGCATGCCGGAAGCGAGGAATATCTAAATTCAGAAAAGTATGAAATCAGGAATTGGGACATCAATCATCCCGACAGCCTGAAAGGGCTCATTGCCAAGGTCAACCATATCCGGCACGGAAATCCGGCGCTTGAAAGCAACGGACGCCTGCGGTTCCATCCGATCGACAATGATGAACTGATTGCCTACAGCAAAGTGACGGAGGATCTTTCAAATATCATCCTGGTGGTGGTCAACCTGGATTTTCGCCACACGCAGTCAGGATGGCTCGAAGTGCCGATCGACTATTTTGGACTGGATCCGAGCCAAACTTATCAGGCCCATGACCTGCTCACCGACTCCCGCTATCTCTGGCAAGGAGCAAGGAACTATATTGAGTTGAATCCGCATGTCATGCCGGCCCACATCCTGCGGATTCGCCGCCGGATTCGCAGCGAACGCGATTTTGACTACTTCATGTAGCGGAGATCTGGCGCGGACGCCTGGTGATCGGGCCAGGCCAGGCGGAGCGGAACGGCGTGATTGATTGCCGGCGCTCCGATGCTTCACCATCCTATTCTGGGGGCAGAATGGAATTTCCAAACTTGACCGTCAGCGGCGATTGGGAGAGCGTCTTGAACTCGCAGCCGAAGACGAAGCTGGAAGAGATTCTGCCCAATTACCTTTGCGCGCAACGCTGGTTTGGCGGGAAGGCGCGGCGGATCAGTTCCGTTAACATCGAGGACGCTGTTCGAATCCCTTATGGGCCGGCATCTGCCGATGTGACCTTTGTGCGCGTGAATTATCTGGAAGGCGGCCCTGAAACCTATGTGCTGCCGCTTGCTTTTGTTTCCGGCTCGGAGGGCGAAAAGATCCGATCGGAAAGCCCAAGCGCGGTTGTTGCGCGCGTGACAGCCCAAGGCCGAGACGGCGTTCTTGTGAATGCCATGCAGGATCAAAAGTTTTGTAGCGCGCTGCTGGACATGATCGGTGGAGGGAAAACCTTCAGGAGCGGCTCTGGGGCGGAAGTTCGGGGAACGCCAACGCATGTTTTTGGCCGTCTTGCCGGCCGGGAGGCCAGCCGCCTTGCGCCTTCCTTGGCGCGCGCAGAGCAAAGTAACAGTTCAATTCTTTATGGCGGCCAGTTGATTTTGAAGGTATTTCGCCGGCTCAGCGAAGGCATCAATCCTGACCTTGAAGTGGGCGCTTTCCTGACCGATGCGGGCTTTGCCCACGTTCCGCCGGTTGCAGGGTTCCTGGAATATCGAAGGATTACGGGCGAGCCGATAACCCTGGGCATTCTGCAAGGATTTATTCGTTGCGAGGGAGACGCATGGAGCTTCACGCTGGAGGCTCTTTCTCAATATTATGCGCGTGCGGCGGCCTATGCCGGAAAGCTGCGGCCGGAGATCTTTCCAAAAGCAAATCAGTGGGTGCTTGAGGACCAGGGTGCATATCCCGAGGGGCGGGAGTTGATTGGGGCCTACATGGCTGCGGTGGAATTACTGGGAAGAAGAACCGCCGAACTCCATTTGGCCTTGGCCTCGGACCAGAAGAATCCGGATTTTGCTCCAGAACCGTTTTCTCCGTCCTATCAACGCTCGCTCCATCAGTCGATGCGGGATTTGGCAATCGGGACCTTCCAGTTGCTCGAGCAACGGCTGCCGGAGTTGCCCGAAGGCGTAAAACAAGAGGCCGGAAAAGTTCGGGCGCTGGAGGCGCAGGTACTCGACCGTTTCCAGTTGGTTCGCGACCGGGGAATAACGGCTATGCGTACTCGCGTGCACGGGGACTATCACTTGGGGCAGGTGCTTTATACGGGCGACGACTTCGTCATCATTGACTTTGAAGGCGAACCTGCGCGGCCCATCAGCGAGCGCCGGATCAAGCGCTCTCCGTTGCGGGATGTGGCAGGCATGTTGCGCTCCTTCCACTACGCGGCATACGGCGCTCTTTTGGACCGGATCGCAGCAAAGGTGGTCCCGGCGGCGGAGCTTGCAGCGTTCGAGCCGTGGGCGAACGGTTGGTACGCAATGGTCTCCTCGGCTTTCGTAAAGACTTATCTTGAGGTTGCAGCTCAGGCCCGGTTCCTGCCGCAAGGCAGGGAAGAACTGGTCGCGTTGCTCGATGCCTACCAGCTTGAAAAGGCTATTTACGAAATGGCGTATGAGCTGAACAACCGGCCGGATTGGCTGAGGATTCCCCTGCGAGGAATCCTTCACATGTTGGGGAACTTGAAGTGACAGGGCTAGGGAAAGTCTGGTCAGAAAGCGAATGCGGTGAGTTCTAGCAAAGAGACGACAATCCGGTCTTTACGCGAGTTGGCCGCTCTGTACGGAATCCAACTCTCCTATCGGAACATTCTGGACGGGCGGCGCAGCAGCGCTTCTCCGGAAGTGCTGATCGCGGCGCTGCGCGCTCTCGGCGCGCCGGTATCAGGTGAAAAGGACATTCCGGGTGCATTGCGGGAGCGCCGGCGGCAGTTGGGCAAGCGCGGCCCGGAACCTGTGGTTGTGGCATGGAACGGCGGAAGCACAAGAATTCGCGTTCCTGCCCGCCGGGCGCAGAGGTGGCGCCGGTGCACGCTCAGGCTGGAGAATGGTGAAGAGCGGACTTGGGAATTGAAGCCGGAGCGCGCCGTGGAAGTGCCGGGCGGAAAGAACGCCAAAGTCGAGGGTCATGCCAATTGGACCGCCGATATCCGCTTGCCCGGGAAACTGCCCCTGGGCTATCACCAACTGTCGGTTGCATCCGGAACAGAAGTCTCGAGGGTCCTCGTCGTATCGGCGCCTCGCGCCGCTTACGCCGATCCGGAGCGAGGCAAAGAAAAATCCTGGGGGATTTTTATTCCGGTTTATGCCCTGCAATCCAGCCGCAATTGGGGCGTGGGCGATTTGGGCGATCTCAGTGAGTTGCGGAAATGGGTTCACGAACAAGGCGGTGCATTATTGGGTACGCTGCCGATGCTTGCGTCTTTCCTTGACGAACCCTTTGACCCAAGCCCTTATTCCCCGGTGAGCCGGATGTTTTGGAACGAACTTTTCCTGGATATGGCCAAGATTCCGGAATTGGGCCGCTGCCCCGCCGCGCAAAAACTGGCGGCATCAGGCGCCTTTCAAGCGGAGCGGGAGGCTCTTCGGTCTCAATCCCGCGTTGATTACCGGCGCACCATGGCGTTGAAGCGCCGGGTGCTTGAACTTCTTGCAGAGTCGATTTTTGCGGGTCCCTCGCCGCGCCAAACAGAGTTCTTCAGGTACGTGAAATCCCGGCCTGACCTTGAAGATTACGCGCGGTTTCGTGCAACGTGCGACCGGCGCCGCGCGTCGTGGTGGGTGTGGCCACAGCGGTTGCGCGACGGAAAGCTGGGAGCTCGCGACTACGATGTGAAAGCGCTGCGCTATCACCTCTATGCCCAGTGGCTGGCTGAAGAACAGATTCGCGGCTTTGCCAAGAGTGGGCAGGGAGGGGACAACGGCCTTTACCTGGACCTGCCTTTGGGGGTTAATCCCGATGGGTACGACGTTTGGCGCCATCGCTCGTCATTCGTCCTGGATGTCAGCGCGGGTTCGCCGCCTGACGGCTTCTTTACCAAAGGTCAGGATTGGGGTTTTCCTCCGATGCATCCGGAGAGGATCCGCCAGGATGGCTACGCCTACTTCCGCAAGGCGCTCCAACATCACCTATCCCACACCCGCGTGCTGCGCATCGACCACGTGATGAGCATGCACCGCTTGTTCTGGGTGCCGAAGGGTTTTGAGCCGCGGGAGGGCGCCTACGTGCATTACCGCGCCCAAGAACTCTATGCCATCCTGGCGCTCGAATCCGTGCGAAACCAGGCGGTGATTGTGGGTGAGGATCTGGGGACCGTTCCGGGCTATGTGCGGCCGGCGCTTAAGCGGCACGGGGTTCGGAGGATGTACGTCTTGCAATTTGAAATTGCTCCCAACAAAAAGAAGCCGCTTTCCGTTCCTCCTGCGAGTTCGCTTGCGTCCCTTAATACTCACGACATGCCGACCTTTGCGTCGTTTTGGGAGGGTTTGGATATCCAGGACCGCGTGGATCTGGGCTTGCTGGATGAGGCAAGCGCCACGCGCGAACTGGAGATCCGGAGCAAATTGCGAAGCGCTCTCGCAAGTTTTTTGTGCCATGGCGCAAGCCAGGATTCCTCCCTTGCCGAGGTTCTCAAAGCTTCTTTGAAGTATTTAGGTTCAAGCCGCAGCGGCATGGTGATGGTGAATCTGGAAGATCTCTGGCTGGAGCGACAGCCGCAAAACGTTCCAGGGACCTGTGATGAACGTCCCAACTGGAAGCGCAAGGCGCGATACAGCCTGGAAGAAATCGCCGGTACGGAGCAGGTTGTGGAAGTGCTGAGAATGCTGGACGCCGCAAGGCGTGGAAAGGACGTGCGATGAATACTCCCGAAAATAATTCGATGCAGAGCGGGGTTCACGCCGGGGAGGCCTTGCCGGTACGGTACGACAGACCCACGCTGAAGGATGAAGATCTCTATCTCTTTAATGAAGGGTCGCACTACCGGCTCTATCAGAAGCTGGGCGCCCACTCCATCAAGGTTGACGGAGAGGAAGGATGCAGTTTTGCCGTTTGGGCGCCGAACGCCGAGCGGGTTACGGTAATGGGTGACTTCAACGGGTGGAATAAGGGAAGCCATCCCCTGCGCTCCCGGGGGGAATCGGGAATTTGGGAAGGGTTTGTTCCCGGGGTCGGGCAAGGGGCGCAGTACAAGTATCACATTGCGTCCCGTTACCATGAGTATCGGGTTGACAAGACGGACCCTTTTGCTTTGTTCCGCCAGGTTCCGCCTGAAACCGCTTCCATTGTTTGGGACCTGCAATACGATTGGGGTGACCGGAATTGGATGGAAAACCGCCATCAGAACAACTCGCTTGCAAGCCCGCAATCCATCTACGAAGTTCACCTGGGCTCCTGGGCCCGCGTGCCCGAAGAAGGCGACCGGCCGCTCACTTACCGTGAACTGGCAAAGAAGTTGACCGAGTACGTCCTGCGTCTGGGCTTCACCCACGTCGAGTTTCTTCCGGTGATGGAGCATCCCTTCACCGGGTCCTGGGGTTACCAGACAACCGGCTATTTTGCTCCCACCAGCCGTTACGGCACCCCGCAGGATTTCATGTACCTGATCGACTGCCTTCACCAGAACGGGATCGGAGTCTATTTGGACTGGGTTCCATCGCATTTCCCGACGGACGAACACGGCCTTGCCTACTTTGACGGCACTCACCTTTTCGAGCATGAGGATCCCCGGCAGGGTTTTCACCCGGATTGGGGCAGTTACATTTTTAATTACGGCCGCAACGAGGTTCGGAGCTTTCTGATGAGCAGCGCCTTTCTGTGGCTTGACGCCTACCATGTCGACGGTCTGCGCGTGGACGCTGTGGCGTCGATGCTCTACCTGGACTACTCAAGGAAAGCGGGCGAGTGGATACCCAACAAGTACGGCGGGCGGGAGAATCTGGAAGCAATCGACTTTCTGCGCCGCTTCAATACGGACGTCTATGAGGCGCATCCGGACGTTCAAACCATGGCTGAAGAATCGACAGCGTGGCCCATGGTGTCCCGTCCCACCTACGTGGGCGGTTTGGGCTTCGGAATGAAGTGGGATATGGGCTGGATGCACGACATGCTTGAGTATATGAGCCGGGACCCCGTCTTCCGAAAGTATTATCAAGGCGAGTTGACCTTTCGGATGCTCTACGCGTTTACCGAGAACTTTCTTTTGCCTTTGTCTCACGACGAAGTGGTTCACGGCAAGGGGTCGCTGATCGGAAAGATGCCCGGGGATGAGTGGCAGCGGTTTGCGAACCTGCGTTTGCTTTTGGGTTCGATGTACGCGCAGCCGGGCAAGAAGTTGCTGTTTATGGGAGATGAGTTCGGGCAAGTCAGGGAATGGGGCCATGACCAGAGCTTGGAGTGGCACGTCCTGCAGTTTCCCAATCATGCGGGCATCCAGAAGTGGGTGGAAGACCTCAACCATGTTTACCGGCGCGAGCCGGCGCTCCATCAGCTTGACTTGGATCCCGCGGGGTTTGAATGGATTGACTGCAATGACAGTGACTATAGCACCTTGACGTTTATTCGCAAGGGTCAATCCGGACGCGAGTTGATCGTTGTAGCGTGTAATTTTACGCCCGTCCCGCGCCTTAACTATCGCGTGGGAGTTCCTCGGGGCGGTTTCTGGCGGGAAATCCTGAATAGTGATGCTCCGCAATATTGGGGTGGCGGATGGGGAAACCTTGGCGGAGTTGAGGCAACTCAAGTTCCGTGCCACGGACGCCCTTATTCCGTGTCGTTGACGCTGCCTTCCCTGGGCATCGTTTTTCTCAGGAGCGAGGAGCCGCAGGGATGAGCTTTCCGCTGGGCGCAACCTGCTTGGGAAAGGGCCGCTGCCACTTTCTTGTTTGGGCGCCGCTGGCCCAAAAGGTTGAGGTGCACATTGTAGCTCCCGGCAGCCGAACCCTTGAGATGCAGCCGCAGGATGGCGGCTACCACCAGGTCCTTGCTGAAGGCGTGGCGCCAGGAACGCGATATTATTACCGTCTAGACGCTCAAATCGAGAAGCCGGACCCTGCGTCCCACTTTCAGCCGGAGGGAGTGAACGGGCCTTCGGAAGTTGCCGCTGCAACGTTCCCGTGGGAAGACGCTTCGTGGTCCGGCGTGGAGCTTAGCGACTACATCCTCTATGAGCTCCATGTGGGAACCTTTACGAAGGAAGGGACCTTTGAAGCGGCCATTGCCTACCTTGACGAACTCAAGTATCTGGGGGTTTCCGCCCTTGAGTTGATGCCGGTGGCGCAGTTTCCCGGCGCCCGCAACTGGGGTTATGACGGGGCTTTTCCTTTCGCCGTGCAAAACTCATACGGCGGCCCGGCGGGACTGAAGGCGCTGGTAAACGCGTGCCACACGCGGGGCTTGGCAGTGGTTCTCGACGTGGTCTACAACCACCTTGGGCCGGAGGGCAATTGCCTGGCCTTTTTCGGGAACTATTTCACCGACCGGTACCGGACGCCTTGGGGCCTGGCCATCAACTTTGACGGCCCGGGAAGCGACGAGGTCCGCCGTTACTTCATTGAAAACGCGCTTTACTGGATCAAAGAGTTTCATCTCGATGCGCTCAGGCTGGACGCTATTCATGCCATTGTCGATCCGTCGGCGCGCCCGTTTCTTGAGGAACTTGGCTTGGCGGTTCATCAGGAGGCGGAGCAATTAAAACACAAGGTTTACGTTATTGCGGAAAGCGACCGGAACGATTCCAGGATCATTCGGGATCACGCGCAGGGCGGTTATGCTCTTGATGCCCAGTGGAGCGATGACTTCCATCACGCCGTGCACGCGCTCCTGACCGGCGAGCGGAACGGCTATTATTGCGACTTTGGCGACGTCAGCCACCTGGCCAAGGCCTACCGGGAGGGCTTGGTTTACTCGGGACAGTTTTCCGCCTTTCGCAATCGCCGGCACGGGAATTCCTCGAGCGGCCTGCCTGCTGAGCGATTTGTGGTGTTTGCGCAAAACCACGACCAGATCGGAAACAGAATGATGGGCGAGCGGTTGAGCCATCTGCTTTCATTTGAGGCGCAGAAACTGGCGGCGGGGCTGGTGCTGCTTTCTCCTTTTATCCCGCTCCTGTTTATGGGCGAGGAATACGGGGAGAAAGCTCCCTTTCAGTATTTCATCAGCCATTCTGATCCTTCGCTGATTAAAGCGGTTCGCCGGGGACGCCAGGAAGAGTTCGCGGCTTTCAAATGGCTGGGGAAGGTTCCCGATCCACAGTCGGAGGGCACTTTCCAAAAGTGCCAATTGAATCAGGAACTGCGCCACAGCGGCGAACATCTGGTTTTGTACAACTTTGTCCGGGAGTTGATCCGGCTGCGCAAGGAACTGCCTGCCTTCCGCAGCCGAAACCGGGAAGAGTTGGAAGCCATTGCCTGTGATAGCGAAAAGGTTTTGTGGATCAGGCGCTGGCGCGGCAGCGAGCAGGCCGTCGCCGTTTTCAATACGAGCAATGCCGTGGCGTCCGCTCTGCCGCCTTTCCCCGCCGCGCGTCTCAGCAAGGTTCTCGACTCTGCGGATCAGCGCTGGCGCGGCGCCGGGAGCTCGAATCCTGATACACTAGGAACAGAGGGGAGCTGCAGCCTCTCAATTTCCGCATCATCATTTGCTCTTTATCATACGAACTGACGCACAGAGAAATATGGCAGAACGATACATTTGTATTCATGGACATTTCTACCAGCCGCCGCGGGAGAACCCGTGGCTTGAAGCGATCGAGGTGCAGGATTCCGCGTATCCTTACCATGACTGGAATGAGCGCATCGCCGCGGAGTGTTACGGGCCGAACGGAGCTTCCCGCATTCTGGACAGCCAGGGGCGGATCGAGGAGATCGTCAATAACTATTCGCGGATGAGCTTCAATGTTGGCCCCACCTTGCTGGGATGGCTGGAGACAAAGGCTCCAGCCATTTATCGTGCCGTCCTGGCGGCGGATGAAGAAAGCCGGAAGAATTTTTCAGGGCATGGGTCGGCGATCGCCCAGCCCTATAACCACGCGATTATGCCCTTGGCGAACAGCCGGGACAAAGAGACGCAAGTAATTTGGGGAATCCGGGACTTTGAACACCGCTTCAGGCGGCGGCCGGAAGGGATGTGGCTGCCTGAGACGGCTGTCGATATGGGAACTCTGGATGTCCTTGCCCAGCAGGGAATCAAGTTTACGATTCTTTCTCCCCACCAGGCTGCGCGGGTCCGCGCCATTGGCGCCCGGACCTGGCGCGACACGTCGGACGGGCGGATTGACCCTTCGATTGCCTATCGAATCCGCCTTCGCTACGGCCGCGTCATGAACGTGTTTTTCTATGATGGCCCGATCTCACGGAGCGTAGCTTTTGAAGGATTGCTTGATAAAGGGGAGGTGCTCGCTGACCGATTGCTTGGGGCTTTCTCACCGGAGCGCGACTGGCCTCAACTGGTTCACATTGCAACCGACGGTGAAACCTATGGCCACCATCACGCTTACGGCGATATGGCGCTCGCTTACGCCCTCCGTTATATCGAAACCAGGAAGCTGGCCAAATTAACCAACTACGGAGAATTCCTCGATCGCCATCCGGCGACTCACGAGGTCAGAATTATCGAAAACAGTTCCTGGAGCTGTCCCCATGGAGTCGAGCGTTGGAGAAGCAACTGTGGTTGCAACAGCGGCATGCATGCGGGATGGCATCAGGAGTGGCGGGGGCCTTTGAGGGGAGCTCTGGACGGCTTGCGGGATGAGATTAGCCCTCTGTTTGCCCGGAAAGGGAAAGCCTGGTTTAAGAACCCGTGGCTCGCGCGCAACGACTATGTTGAGGTGATCCTGGACCGTTCCCGGGAAAATGTGAGCCAGTTTTTGGGGCGCCATGCGATCCCGGAACTCGACGAGAAGGAAATCATCGAGGCCTTGAAGTTGATGGAGATGCAGCGGCACCTCATGCTGATGTACACAAGCTGCGGGTGGTTTTTTGACGAGCTTTCGGGCCTTGAAACCGTCCAGGTCATTCAATATGCCGGCCGCGCCATCCAACTGGCGCAAGAGTTATTCAGCAAGCTTTTTGAGCCGGATTTCCTGGACCGCCTCGAGAAGGCGAAGAGTAATACCCCCGAGCATCCGGACGGCCGGGCGATCTTTGAGGCATTTGTGCGGACGGCGGCGGTTAATTTGAAAAAGGTGGGAGCCCACTATGCGGTGAGTTCTTTGTTCGAACATTACAACCACGAAGTGAAGATCTATTGTTATAACGTCGACCTTGAGGACTACAAGCTGCTGAATGAAGGTAAGACGCGGCTGGCGGTCGGCAGGGCGAAAATCAGCTCGGAGGTGACGTGGGAATCCTCGCGAATCACCTTCGGCGTGCTGCACCTGGGTGACCATTACCTGAACGGCGGCGTCAGGGAATTTCTTGGAGACGATGCCTATCAGTCCATGGCGAAGGAAGTGACGGAAGTTTTTGAGCGTGGTGACCTGCGCGAGCAGCTTCGCATTGTCGACGAGCATTTTGGGTCCGCGACTTATACGCTGAAACTGTTGTTTCGCGACCAGCAGCACCACATTCTCAGCTTAATCCTGCAGTCCGCGCTGGCGGAAGCAGAGGCTTCCTACCGCCAGATTTATGAGCGCGGAGCACCGCTGATGCGGTTTGTTGAGGATATCGGGATGCCGCAGCCACGGCGGTTTCAGATAGCGGCGGAGTTTACTCTCAATGCCGAACTACAACGGCATCTGCAGGCTGAAGTACTTGAAGCCAACCGGGTGCGCGCCGTTCTGGATGAAATCCAAAGAGCCGGAGTCCCGCTAGACTCAGCGACGCTGGAATTTTCACTTCGCCGCAACGTCGAGGAACTTGCCAGGTTGTTTGACGCTCAACCGCAGGACCTGGCCAGGCTTCGGGCGTTTGACGCCGCCGTGGATGTTGCGGCAATGTTGCCCTTCAAGGTGCGGTTGTGGCAGCCGCAAAATGTGTTTTATGAGGTGATGCGGCGGTGGTACCCCGGTATGAAAGCGAAGGCGGGCGAAGGTGATGAAGGTGCGCAGGCATGGTGTGAGACCTTTCTTGCGCTGGGCAAAAAGTTGAGGGTTCGGGTACCCTAGCGCCCTGTTCAAGGGCGCTAGGGCTCCTGTGCGCCGGGCGTGGCGCGGGGGCCGGGTTCCAGGGAGGCCGGCAAACCAGAGGGTTCATGCTCCAACGGTCTCGGGAGCGCCGGACCTTCTTGGAGCGATACCTGGAAAACTTCTTCCATGAAACTCCCGAAAGACATGTGTTCAATGACAATTCCCGTAGCGACATACCGAATTCAGTTCAGCTTAGGCTTTCGCTTTGTGGACGCGCGGGATCTGGTGCCTTACCTTCGTGACCTGGGTATTACCCACCTCTACGCCTCGCCGCGCTTCAAAGCCGGGAAGGGAAGCTCGCATGGCTACGATGTGGCGGACCCTTTTCGCATCAATTCCGAATTGGGGACGGAAGAGGAATTTGATGAGTTGGTCCAAAAGTTGAAAAGTTACGGCATGGGCCTGCTGCTCGATATTGTTCCCAATCATATGGTGGCCAGTGCGGAAAACCCATGGTGGATGGACGTGCTTGAAAACGGCCCGGATTCTGAATATGCGGGTTACTTTGACATCAACTGGCACCCGGCCACAACCAAGTCGGCCTTTCTGCAGGAGAATAAGGTCTTGCTTCCTGTTCTTGGCGATCTCTACGGCAACGTCCTGGAAAAGCAGGAATTGAATCTGAAGTTTGACGAGAACGGTTTTTATGTCCGCTATTACGAACATCGCTTTCCCTTAAATCCCCACTCATACCCGCCAATCTTAGAGCACTGGTTGGCTGCTGCCCGCGCCGCGGCCAATCCTGATTCTGCGAGCGTCGAGGGACTCTCTACTGTGCTTGAATCGGTCAATCGCCTACCGAGACAGCTTGGCCGGGGTGGAAACGCTTCCGGCCAGGAACGGCAGGCCCGGAAGGAGATCAAAGACCGCTTGTGGGACCTTTACAACCATGCTGCCACGCTGAAGGATTGCCTGGATGAAACCTTGAGATATTTCGACGGCACTCGCGGCAGCCCGAAGACCTTTGAGCCGCTTGACCTGCTGCTGGCGGACCAGGCCTATCGGTTGGCTTACTGGAAGATGGCGAGTGAAGAGATCAACTATCGGCGGTTTTTCGACATCAATGAGCTGGTTGGACTCCGCGTGGAAGACCCCAAAGTCTTTGAGGACCGCCACCGGCTTATCGCCGAGCTCGTCCAGAAGGAAGATGTGGCGGGACTGCGGGTTGATCATGTGGACGGCCTGTACGATCCCGCGGGATATCTGAAACGATTACAGCGTCTTGTTGCCGGAAGCGGGAAAGACCGCGCTCGCTCCGTCCCGTCCGTCATCGTTGAAAAAGTTCTTGGACGCGACGAAAGATTGCCTTCGGACTGGCCCATTGCCGGGACCACCGGTTATGACTTTCTGAATGTTGTTAATGGCTTATTGGTTGATGCCGAAGGCCTTCGGGCGCTCGATGCGGATTATCACCGGTTCACAAAATCGGATGTGAGTTTCGCAGAGGTCTGTTACCGGGGAAACGCCCAGGTGATGAGGCAGTTGTTTGCCGGCGAACTCTCGGCGCTGGCCCATAGTTTGGGCAAGTTAGCGGCACACGACCGGCACGCCAGGGATCTTCCCCTCTCCGAGCTTGTTCAGGCGCTGGTAGAAGTGACGGCGTGCCTTCCGGTCTATCGGACGTACATTCGGGATTTTTCTGTAAGCTCCAGAGACCGCGCACATCTGGAGCATGCGTTTGACGTCGCGCGGCGGCGAACCGCGGCCGCGGTGATCAGCGACGACGCGTTTCACTTCCTGCGCCGGGTTTTATTTCTAAACCCGCCGGCTGCCTCTGCAGAAGGCGAGCGGGAAGAATGGCTGCGCTTTGTCATGCAGTGGCAGCAGTTTACGGGTCCCGTGATGGCCAAGGGCCTTGAAGACACGGCTTCCTATGTTTATAACTGCCTGATCTCCCTCAACGAGGTTGGGGGCGACTCGCAGCGGGAGCAGCCTCCTTTGGGGGTTGTGGGCTTTCACTCCTTTAACCAAGGCCGCTTGTCGCGCTGGCCTCACACGCTGAATGCAAGCTCCACCCACGACACCAAGAGGAGTGAAGACGTTCGGGCGCGCATCAACGTGCTTTCGGAACTTCCGGAGGCATGGTCGGCCCGGCTGCGCCGTTGGTCGCGGTGGAACCATTCTAAAAAGCAGGTGGTGAACGGCCGGCCGGTCCCCGGCCCTGACGAAGAGATTCTCTTGTATCAAACCATGCTGGGCGCCTGGCCTTTTCATCAAGACCAGGTGGCGGAATTCATCGAGCGATTGCTCGCCTTTATGCAGAAGGCCCTCCGCGAGGCTAAGGTCCACACCAGCTGGATTGACGTTGACGCCCCATACGAGTCTGCAGCGAGCGCTTTCATCAGGGACATTACGAAGGCGGGAGAATCGAATCCCTTCTTCGAGGATTTTCTCCAGTTTCAAAAAAAGATCGCTTTTTACGGTTACCTCAACTCACTGGCCCAAACACTCCTCAAGATTACATCGCCCGGCATTCCGGACATTTATCAGGGCACCGAGCTTTGGAATTTCAGCCTGGTGGACCCGGACAATCGCCGACCGGTAGATTTTGAGGGCCACGCGCGCATGCAGGAAGAGCTTATGTTCAGGGAAGCGACCGACCTGGAATCCCTTTTGCGGGACTTGGTCGAGCATTGGCAGGACGGCCGGATCAAGCTCTATGTCATTCGCCGCGTTCTGAAGTTCCGGGAAGCGAACAAGGAATTATTTTCCGCGGGAAAGTATATTCCGCTTTTCACCCGCGCACGGAAGCGGGAAGACGTGCTGGCTTTCGCCCGGCGAAGGCGGAATACGTTGGCGATCATTGCCACGCCCAGGTTGTTTACCAGGATTGCCGATAAGGGCGAGACCCCGATGGGGAGAGCTGCCTGGGGCAGGGGGAAGCTGGTTCTGCCGGAAGACTTCCCGCGCGAGTGGCGGAATGTGCTGACGGGTGAAGCGCTTTCTGTGGATAGACGCGGCGGGGAGAAGGCCTTCCCCATGGCGAAACTCTTTTCCAGGTTCCCCGTGGCGTTGCTGGAGGGCAAGGCGAAATGAGGCGTTCAGGGAATCGTCCTTTGACGAGTTCCTTTTCGGGCGCGGCCAAAGCTTCAATCAATGTTGTTGGATGGAGGGAGCCGTCGTTTGTACGACCGCCGCAGGCGCCTGCCATCCCTGGGAAGGCGAGACGACGTTGCGCGTGAGGATATCGCCCAGGGTCAGCGTGATCATGATGGCAAGCCAGAATATGGCGGCGCATACAATAATGCGCATCATGGACCCGCTCCACCGCAAGTGCATGAAGAATGTGGCCACCAGGCCCGCCTTCAAGACGGCAATGGCCAGTGCTACGACCGTGTTCCACGGGCCGAGATCGATGTAAGCGATCCGCCAGGTGAGCAGCGTAAGGACCAACAGACTCCCGAAGACGAAGAAGTAAAGCCTTTTGGGCGCAATATGTTCAGACATCAGAAGCGAGCTCCCAGTAAGTACAAGAGTGGAAAGAGGAATATCCAGACAATATCAACAAAATGCCAGTAGAGCCCCATCATCTCGATAGGGTTGTATTTTTCCGTTGAAAACCTGCCCCGCCAAGCCATCACCAGAAGCACCGCCAGAACGCCCTCGCCCACAATCATGTGGAGGGCGTGAACGCCGGTCATCACGAAGTAGAAGCAAAAGAACAACTCGACGTGCCGGGCATGAGGGCCGGCATAGGTGAAATGAAGGCCGGGCGCCAGGCCTTCAAGGTAGTCGTGGTGCCACTCCAGAATGAACTTGATGTAAATGAAGACCAAGCCCAAGGACATGGTGGAAAGCAAATAGGCGATGAGCTTCTTTCGTTTGCCGGTCTGGGCGGCGTGGACCGCCAGCGCCATGGTTAAGCTGCTGCAAATCAGGACCGCTGTGTTGAAAGCGCCGAGCTTGGCGTTGAGAAGGTGGCTTGCGGTTTCAAATCCCGACGTATAAAGGTTCCGGTATATGGTGTAGCCTGTAAAGAGACCGCCGAAAAACATGATCTCAGTCGCAAGGAATATCCACATTCCGAGGTTTGAGGCCTCGTGTTGCTGGATTCGATCATCAAACTGCTCAGCGACCACAGAGTTACTGTTATGCAACTTGAATCTCCTCAGCGAGGCGATCGTAGGAGTAAGGCTCCTCGGTCACCACAGGTGTTTCTTCAAAATTATGCGGCGGAGGGGGCGATGCCGTTGTCCATTCGAGGCCCGTGGCATGCCACGGATTCGGCCCGGCCTCCCGCCCGTAGCGCATGGACCAGATGAGATAGATTAGCGGAATAACGTATCCCAGGCCCAGGATTGAGGCGCCGGCAGTGGACACAACGTTCAAGGTGTGGTACTCGGCCGGGTAGACAGCATAGCGGCGCGGCATGCCGAGATAGCCCAGAATGAACTGCGGGAAAAAGGTCAAGTTGAAGCCCACAAAAATAATGATGGCTGCAACTCTGGCCCAGCCGTCAGGATACATGCGCCCGCTGATCTTGGGCCACCAATAATGGATTCCACCCAGGTATCCCATGACGGCGCCGCCGACCATGATGTAGTGGAAGTGCGCCACGACGAAGTAGGTGGCATGGACATGCTGGTCGATGGCCAGGGTGGAAAGGTAGAGGCCCGTCAAGCCCCCGATGGTAAATAATCCAATAAACCCCAGCGCATAGAGCATGGGAGCATCGTACGAGATGGACCCTTTATAGAGCGTAGCCGTCCAGTTGAACACCTTGACCGCGGAAGGGATCGCCACCGCGAAGCTCAGGGCGGAGAAGACCAAGCCTGCGTAGATGGACTGGCCGCTCACGAACATATGATGGCCCCACACTAAAAAGCCGATCGCGGCAATGGCGATGCTGGAGAAGGCGATGAAGTGATACCCGAAGATCTTCTTTCTGGAAAAGGTGGTGATGAGTTCGCTGACGACGCCCATCGAAGGCAGGATCATCACGTAGACGGCGGGATGCGAATAGAACCAGAACATGTGCTGGAACAGGATGGGATCGCCGCCGAGCGCCGGATCAAAAATGCCAACGTGAAACCATCGCTCAAGGGCGATCAGCACCAGCGAAATGGCGATGACCGGAGTTCCCAGAATGAAAATGATGCTGGTCGCGTACATGGCCCAAATAAAGAGCGGCAACCGGAACCACGACAGGCCGGGCGCGCGCATCTTGTGAATGGTCACGACAAAATTCATGCCGGTTAGAATCGACGAAAAGCCCGCAATAAAAATTCCGGCGGCGGCGGCCATAACGTGGGTATTGCTGTATTGGGTGCTCAGGGGCGTATAGAAGGTCCAACCGGTGTCCACGCCTCCCGCGATGACGGCATAAAGGGTCAGCAGGCCGCCGGTCATAAAGACATACCAGCTGAGCAGGTTCAGCCGCGGAAAGGCCACGTCCCGCGCCCCAATCATCATGGGGATGAGGAAGTTGCCCAACACCGCCGGAATCGAGGGGATCAAAAAGAAGAAGACCATGATGATCCCGTGCATGCTGAACAGCTTGTTATAGGTTTCCGGCTCAACCAGCAATCCCTGGGGCTCAAGCAGGTTCAAGCGCATCAAGGTGGCTGCGACACCCCCGAAGCAGAAAAAGAAGGTAATCGAGACGAGATACATCAGCCCGATCCGTTTGTGGTCGGTTGTTAATAACCACGACTTGATGCCGTAGTCGGCGTTCAAATAATGAACGCGAGACTCGATCGGAAGTTCGGCTTCTGCACTACTCATGGCGTCCCTGTATTCCTTTCCGTTGAACCCAAAGATTTGATGTAAGCAATGAGCTGCAGCACCTGGTCTTCGCTGACCTGCCCCTTGAAGGTTGGCATGATCGGCGGATAGCCGTTAACAATCTGCGCTGTCGGGTACAGGATGGATTCCCGAAGGTAGGCTTCATTGGCGACCACGGTTTGTTTGTTCGAGAGGGTGACCGTCTTGCCGTACAAGCCCGCGAACGCAGGTCCTTTGCCTGTCCCGTGGCAGGTGATGCAGCCGAATTGGTGGTAGAGCTTTTCTCCCTGGTCTGCCATGGTGATGCCGGACACTCCGCCTCGGAGCCACTTTTCGTAATCCTCGGGTTTCATCACGTAAACCCAGCCCCTCATCAGTGAATGGCCCATGCCGCAGTATTGGTTGCAGAAGAATCGGAATTTGCCTGTGCGGGTGGCCTGAAACCATTCGCTGGTGTAGCGGTCGGGAAGCACGTCCTTTTTGACGCGAAACGCCGGGACGAAGAAGTCGTGGATGACGTCTTGCGAGGTCATTGTCAGTCGGATCGGCTGGTTCACCGGGATGTGCAAAGCGTTGATTTCCCGCTTGCCGTTGGTGTGCTCGATGTGCCACATCCACTGCTTGCCGACCACGAAGATCTCGGTGGAGTCCCGCGGCGGGCGCGCGTCCTTGACAAAAATTTGGGCGCCCCAGAAAAAGATGATGGTCACCAGGACCAGGGGGATCACCGTCCACAGGACTTCCAGTGGAATGTTGTTTGTCACCTGATTCTTCGGAGGCGTATCGTCTTTCGAACCCCGCCGATACTTGATGGCGAAATAGAAGATCAGCAGAAAGATCAGGGCGCTGAAAAAAACAGACACTGCGGTCAGGAAGTAGAAGAGTTGATCGACTCCCGGAGCAGCGGTGGAACCTTCCACAGGAAATAGGGGAAACGCGTGTGGCATTGTTATTCCGTCTACCTCATCAAATTCAACTCAAAAGACTCGAGTTCACTCGCCTGGGCTGCGCGTTGCCCGCGCAACCCCAGAATTTCGCCCTCTCGCGGCTGCGCTCTTAGGCGTGCGCGTGGCGTCCGCCGCGAAGCATGATCAGGACCAAGCCTCCCAGGCAAACGACCGTCATCAGGGCGGCTATGAACAGAACCCGTGAAATAATCAAACTATACTTTCCCGTTGCCGGATCATACCGGCTGCAAAACAACAAGACCTCGTCGACCGGAGACCCGATCTGGTCATGGGAAGCCTCGACCAGGGCCAGGCGCAGCGAGCCGGCGGGAAAGCGAATGCCGTAGAAATACCTTGAAAGTTTTCCTTGGGGCGTCAGGACCATAATGGCGGTAGCGTGGGCATACATGTGCGTTTGCTTATCGTAGTTGTACCGAAAGCCCACCGCCTTGGTCAGCGCCTTGATGGAGACCTCGGGACCCGTCAGGAAATGCCACCCTTGGGCAGCTCCCTTGCGATTGTACATTCCCAGGTAAACGGACCTCTTGGCATAGGCAACCGACGGTGTGTCGGTGGGGTCAAAGCTGACCGTAAGAACGGTGAATTGGTCGCCGATATCGAACCTGAGATCCTTCATGCTGGCGAGCAGGCCGTTTTCGACCATGGGGCAAAGCTGAGGGCAATTGAAATAAACCAGCGACAAGATCACAGGCTTTGTCCCAAAGTAGTCGCTGAGATGCACCAGCTTTCCCGTTTCGTCCCGAAACACCAGCCCCAGAGGAACCTGGTGATTTAACTCCTGGTCGATGCCGACGCCTTGCAGCAGGGAAGGGAGCATCTTTGAATTCTGGGCCGTTTCCCCGCCGGCGGGCGGGCCCTTGAATCCCCGTGCTGTGAGGATTTTGGAAAGTTGCGCCTGGGCCAGCGACGGAAATCCAAGCGCGATCAGAAAGCAGCAAGCGAAAACCGGCCAGAGAGCCGCTCTGCGTTCGTTCTTTAACTTCCCGTTTTTAAGTCCCATTTTGATATGAACGGACATTAAACTCATCCTGTCCCCCCTAGCGTTTGCGCTGCGTCCCCGGCTTCAATTTTGCGGCATATAGCCTTGGGGAACGGTATATTGTTGCACTTCGCCGGGTTGGATCATGCCTTTGGGTGTTTGGCTGTTGCGTATCGGGAGTCCGTTCTGGAGCATCAAGTTCATCGCGCGCTGAATGGGAATTCTCACGATTCCATCTTTTCGGTCAACCCAGCCATAACTGTCTAAGATTCGCTTTTGCTGCGCAAGATACTTCTCAAGATCCTGGTGCGGGTGCGCCTGCAAAAGAGGCGCACCGGGCGGCGGCAGCACTCGGCTCTTTGCCAGAGGAGAAGCCGGCGACCCCAGGGACTGATGCTTTTCAAAGAACCGAAGCGTGCCCCAACTCACAAGAAACGCCGCGACAACGGCGACCGCCATGGCGGTTCCGAAATACAGGACATAGCGGACGTTCGCATCGCGCGTTTCGTGGAGAGGCTTCGAATTTTGGGCTGGTGTCTTCTTCTCATCCATGCTGAACGACTCCCTCAAACCTCGGATCGTGCAGGGGCAGCAGCGGTTTGGACTTGAGCGCGCGCACAAAGAACGCCAGCCAGAAACCGCCAATTCCAATCGGAGTCACAAAATCCATCCAATGGAACCGAGGGCCTAACGGATAGAACGACGGCACGATGAACCAGTACAGGTCGATCCATCCCATCACGATTAAAGCTCCTCCGACGGCCGCCAGAGCTTTCATGTTCCGCTTGACGGGCCGGTTCAACAAAAGAATAAAGGGCACGGCAAAGTGGAACAGAATAATGAACATTGCGACCCAGGTCCATCCGCCCGTGGCGCGAACGGTATACCAGGGAATTTCATCCTGCAAGTTCCCGGCCCAGATGATGATGAACTGGGAGAAGGACAAGTAAGCCCAGAGCATCACGAAGGTCAGCAGGAGATTTCCCAGGTCGTTAAACTTTAACGGAGTGGCCACTTCGGACACGGGTTTGCGTTTGGCCAAAAACATCGTAACGATAATGACGAACGCCATTGCCGCTAGCGCCGGCATAATGATAAAGATCATGCCAAAAATCGTGGAAAAGAAATCCGGTTCGAGCGCCATCACCCAATCGATTGCGGCAAAGGTAATCGTGAAGCCGTAAATCAGGATGCCGGGGCCGCACAGGGCATGGAACCGGTGGAGCAGGCCGTCCGTGGTTCCTGTATCCTGTTGCGAGGACCAGCGATTCAGGAAGAAAGCCAGAGTTATCCACGCCGCAAAATAAAAGACCACGCGAGCGGTGAAAAAGTGCGGCGCCAAATAAATGGCCTTAAAGCTCGATCCCGTGACGACCGGGTAAAGGCCTCGATCGGAGTGTCCCACCAGCAGCGGGATAAAAAGCAAGGCCAGCAAGGGAAACGTGCGGCTTCCCGCCTCGAGCGAACGGCGGATGATAAATCCCCATTTCCCTCCCACCATATGGTGCAGCATCAGAATCGAAAAACACCCCAGGGCGATTTCCAGCCAAAAAATGTATCCGATAAGATATGAGCGCAGGAACTGGGTCCAATTGGAATAGGCTCCGAATGCGCAAGCGACCAGACCGAGCACTCCGATCAGCAGGAACCCGCGCTGGAGGCGATCCAATTTGGGTCTGAGAGCATCGATATCGTTCATTGTGCCGATCCTTCGAGTTTCTGAACTTCCTTAGGTGGAACGTCCTTCAACGGCGCGTTCTGGCTCAATTGCAAGGCTCGAATATAAGCCGCAATGCGCCACCGATCCCGTGGAGAGATACGCCCGGCGTAGCTGTACATCGTTCCGTACCCATTGGTCATGACATCAAAAAAGTGGCCCGCGGGAGCCTTCATCAGGCGGTCGATATGGTACGAGGGCGGAGGCGGGAAGCCTCTTTGCACGATCATTCCGTTACCGCTTCCCGTGTAGTCGTGGCAGGGGGTGCAGTAGATATTGAACCGCTTTTGCCCGCGCTTCAGATCCTTTTGGGTGATGGGGAAGGGATAGACGTTGGCGACGACGCCGTTGATTTTGCCGGTATAAAGAAGCTCGTCGGTTCTCAGTTCGCCGCGTGCAACGGTCCCGGGCACCGGGGGACGCTCGGAGCGCCCGTCGTTGAAAAAGGTGCTGGGTTCGAAGCCTTTGTATTTGGGTTGAATATGCATATCGAGCCGGCAGCCGCTCATGAGCGCCCCGCTGAGGATAACGCAAGCCCATCCCAGGCTGCGCCGCAGCCGCGGATGGCCTGTCTTGAGCCGGGGAACCCGCTGCGCCGCGGCTCCCAGCACCGATGAATGTTTTCCGCCCCTATTAACTCTCAACTTCCGATACCTCGCGAGGATTGAGTTCCGCCAGGAACTGCCTTGTTTGTTCTGCATCAAACTTGGGGTCCTCTGCCATGACCATCAGGAAGAACCGGTCCTTGGTCGCCTGGGCAAAGCGCGGCGCGTTGAACACGGGATGGTACGGAGCCGGCAGTCCGTTGAGCGCCAGCATGCCGAAAGTGGCCGTCAGCGCTGCGCACAAGATCGTCATCTCGAACGTAATAGGAATAAAGGCTGGCCAGCTATCGAACGGCTTGCCTCCGACGTTCAGAGGGTATCCAATCACGTTGGGCCACCACTGAAGGAAGAATCCGCCGCAGCAACCGAACAGCCCGCCGAGCAGCACCAGCACCGGCAGCCGCGTCCTGGGAAAGCCGATCGTGTCCGCCAGCCCCTCGATGGGAAAAGGTGAGTAAGCGTCCAGGCGGCGATACCCGGCTTCATAGGTGTGCTTGGCTGCTTCCAGCAGTTCCTCGGCTGAATGAAATTCAGCTATCAGTCCGTAAAGAGGTTGCCTTTTCATAGTCTCACTGCCGCGTTCGCAAGATGAAAGCTGACCCGCTGCTGCTTCCTCTAAAGCCCCGCAGCGCGGGCTGCAAGCTTCTGGCCTTAATGCGTGCCCTCCTCCGCTGTTTTGTGGACAAGTTCCCGCATTTCAAAAATCGAGATCATGGGCAGGAAGCGAATGAACAGATAGAAGAGCGTAAAGAACAGGCCGATGGTGCCGATAAAGACCATCCAGTCCCACTTCGTCGGGTAAAACATTCCCCATGAGGAGGGGATAAAGTCGCGATGCAGACTGGTGACGATAATCATGAAGCGTTCAAGCCACATTCCGGTTTGCACCGAAAACGAAAGAATCCAAAGCCACAAGGGATTCCGCCGGATCTTGGAGATCCACAGCACCTGCGGAATCACCAGGTTTACGGCAATCAGCACCCAGTAAACTGGCGCGTACGGGCCCGTCATCCGGTTCATGATCATGAACCGGTCATAAGGATTCCCGCTGTAAAACGCCATGAAGGTTTCCATCATGTAGCTGTAGGCGACGATCATGCCCGTGGCCAGCATGATTTTGCCCATGTTGTCGAGATGGTGGATGGTCAGAAAATCTTCGAGGCCGTAGTATTTCCGCAGCGGCACGGCCAGCGCAATGACCATTGCGAACCCTGAGTAGATGGCTCCGGCTACGAAGTAGGGCGGAAAGATGGTGCTGTGCCAGCCGGGAATGATTGCAATGGTGAAGTCGAAGCTCACGACGGTGTGGACGGAAACAACCAGCGGCGTCGCCAAGCCCGCCAGCAGCAAGCCCGCCATTTCATAGCGCTTCCAGTGGCGTGCGGAGCCGCGCCAGCCCAGGGCGAAAATGCCATAGATAACTTGCTTGAACTTTTTTGTCGCCCGGTCGCGGAGGGTCGCCAAGTCAGGAATCAGGCCGACGTACCAGAACAGCAGGGATACGGTGGCGTAGGTTGACACGGCAAAGACGTCCCACACCAGGGGGCTGCGAAATTGCGGCCACACTCCCATGGTGTCCGGGTATGGAAACAGCCAGTAAAACAGCCAGGGGCGGCCCAAGTGGAGCAGTGGAAACGCGCCCGCGCAAGCCACCGCAAACAGCGTCATGGCCTCGGCAAACCGGTTGATGGAGGTTCGCCATTTCTGGCGCATCAGCAGCAAGAAGGCTGAAATCAGCGTCCCGGCATGTCCGATTCCAATCCACCACACAAAATTGGTGATGGCGTATCCCCAGCCGACGGGGATATTGATTCCGAAGACTCCAACACCGACCGCCATCAGCACCGTAACGGCGTAATTCAGCATCAGAAGCAGCACAATGGCAAGCGCCAAGCCCGCCTTGTACTTCTTTCCGGTCCCTCGGGTAAGGACAATGGAACTGATTTTGTCGGTTACCGACCCATACGTGTGGCCGGGGCCGAGAACCTCGCTGCCCGGGGAAACCAGCGTGGCGACATTATCGGGATCTGTGGCAGCCATCCCCTTACTCCTTGATCTCCGGATTGGGATTTCGTAACCGGGCCAGATAGGAAGTTCGCGGGCGAACGTTCAGGTCAGCCAGCAAGACGTACTGCCTGGATTGCGCTTTGCGATTGGCCACTTTGCTCTTGGGATCGTTAATGTTCCCGAAGATGATGGCCTGCGTCGGGCAGACCTGCTGGCAGGCCGTCTGAACTTCGCCGTCGCGGATCTCGCGATTTTCTTCCTGGGCTTTGATCTCTACTTCTTTAATGCGCTGCACGCAGTAGGAGCACTTTTCCATCACCCCGCGGCTGCGCACCGTGACGTCCGGGTTCCGCACCCCGAAAAGGCTGGGAGTCTGGAAGTCCGAGTAAAGCTTAAAGTTGAACCGCCGCACTTTGTAAGGGCAGTTGTTCGAGCAGTAGCGGGTGCCGACGCAGCGGTTGTAAACCATGAGGTTTAAGCCCTCAGGACTGTGCATCGTGGCGCCCACCGGGCAGACGTATTCGCACGGAGCGTTTTCGCAGTGCATGCAGGGCATCACCACGTGATACGTTTCGGGATTTTCCAGGTTGCCACGCCAGTACGTATCCACGCGAATCCACTGCATGTCGCGCCCGTTGTTCACTTCTTCCTTACCGACCACGGCGATGTTGTTTTCGGCGTAGCAGGCGACCACGCAGGAATTGCAGCCCACGCAGCTGTTCAAATCAATCGACATCCCCCACTGGTTTCCCTTGCTGTAGTCGTAGGGAGGATAAAGCGACGGAGCTTCGGTGGTCTCCTGGGGCGGATCGGCCGCAAAATACGGGTCCGCCTTGAATTCTTCCAGGTTGGCCACGCGCACGATATCGCGCTTGAAGGCGTTAACGCTTTCAATTTCAGTCTTCTGGCCGTCTTCGTTGATGATGTGGTGATTCTGGGTGGCGACCAGATGGTAGCGTCCGCCCGTCTTCTTCAGCGAGGAAATGGTCCCAAAGCCGGGGTGGGTTGACGTCCAAACGGGATAAACGTTAAAGCCCGGGCCCGTTCCCACGCTGCCTGCCCGCGTCCGGCCATAGCCGAAATGCACGGTGACGCAGTTGTCGGCGTGGCCCGGAACAATCCACACGGGCATCCGCAGCTTGCGGCCTTCGTGGACGATTTCAACAACATCATCTTGAACCAGCTTCAGCCGCTCGCCGGTGGCCGGGCTGATGAAGGCGGCATTGTCCCAGGTCAGCGTGGTCAAGGGCTTCGGCAGCTCCTGCAGCCAGGAGTTGTTAGCATAGCTTCCGTCCCAGATCGTGGGATCGGGCCGGAAAACGATCTCCATTGAGCCGCTCGCTGCTTGCCCGCCCGCGCCTGCGGCTCCAAGCCGGGACAAAGCGGTTTCAATATCCCCCTTGGGTTTCAAGGTCTTCGCGGGCAAAGTGCTTCCGGGGATCACGCCGTTCGCCAGCGCCGTCTCCCAGAAGGTTTCAAACGCCTCGGGCTTCACCAGCTTTTGATTCGACCAGTATCCGCGCACCCATTGGTGAGGTGTGGTACCGGCCTGTCCCATCAAGGCGCCCAGGATTTCATGGGCCGATTTGCCCTGATAAAGGGGCGCAATCAGGGGCTGAACCACCGAGGTTGTGCCGTCATAGGCCCGTTCGTCGCTCCAGGACTCCAAAAAGTGCGTTTGCGGGATAAACCAGTGGCATAAATAAGAGGTTTCGTCCACATAGAGGCCCAGGCGGATGCGCAGCCCGACCTTGTCAAGAGCCTTCTCGAAGGCCAAGTCGCCGGGAGCGTTATAGATCGGGTTGCCGCCGATGATAAACAGCGTGTCAACCTGTCCCGCGTTCATGTCTGTAACCAGCTCGCGCAGGGACTCCATCTCGTTTACGGGCTCGGCTTCAATCGGGTCTGTATAAACCACCGTTTTGCCCACGTTGCCCAAGGCAAAGTTGATGGCCTGGGCCACAGCGTGAACGGCCGGCGGCTGATGTTCGCCCGCCATGACAATGCTTGATCCCGGATGCTGTTGAAGGTCTTTTACCAGCGCTCGAAGCCAGTCCGCGGGGATTTGCGGCAAAGTGTCGGGAGCGGCGGAAACGCCCTTCAGCCCCAACCCTGCCGCCAGCGCCCGCGCAAAACCCTCAACCTCGCGGGACTTGAGAGGCAGTCGATGGTCCGCCGTGGCGCCCGTAATCGTCGCCATGCTCTCAACCGTGTACAGGCGATTCATGGGACTGTGGGCACCGGCAATCCGGCGCTTGTCGGCAAAGTCATGGGCGTAGCGCACGCCGGCGCGGCCCGAGCAGAGGAAATCCGCGTCAAGCGAAACGATAACGCTGGCCTGGTCAAACTTGTAGTAAGTCGTGAGGTATTCGCCGTAGAGGAGCCGGCTGCCTTCACGCTCCGCAAAACGGCTGATGGGCGTGTATTGGTGCCACTTGGCCGCTGGGAATTCGGCCAGAAAGGCCTTCATCTGGCTGCCCAATGTCGGGGAAGTTACGGTCTCCGTCAGAATCCGAATGCCGGCGCCTTTGCTGGCGGCGTGCTTCGAGCGGATTTCTCCCACCAAGTCCAGAAAATCGCTGTAGCTGGCGATGGCGCCTTCATGCAGCACGGTTTTTGCCCGGTCCGGGTCGTAAAGCGCGAGGACGGAGGCTTGCCCGTGAATATCCGTCTTGCCAAGGCTCGCCGGGTGCTCATTGTTGCCTTCCACTTTGGTGGGGCGACCCATGTTGCTCTTAACCAGCAGCCCCAGCGCGCCGCCTTCCGGACGCGGCATGGCTGTAGCGTAAAACAAAGGTTTGCCGGGAACAAATTCTTCGGCGGGATGCACATAGGGAGCGATATGTTCGATCGGGAGCTTGGTGCAGGCGGTGAGTCCCGCGAGCCCCGCCGAAGCCGCCATCAGCTTCAGCAAATTGCGCCGGCTCAACCCATAGCTGGGGTCCTTGATGGGATCTCGCGGAAACTCGTGCTGAGAAAACTCCTTATACTCTTCTGTTTCCGCCAACTGGTCCATACTGCGCCAGAAGCGCGAGCTGCCATCCTTTTCAAGATGCGCCCGGATCGATGAGATGTCGATCAAGCTCTTATCCTTCATGGATTATTCCTATAATCACGATTTAGCGATGACACGTATCGCAGCTTGTAAGGCTCTTAATCTTATATTCCTTAACGAGTTTCCTGCCCATAGCGAGCTGGTCGCTGGGGGGATGGTAGACTGCGTCGAACACGTCCTTTTTGGGCCTGACGTAGCGTTCAGGGTGGTTGTGGCAATTTAGGCACCACCGCATATAGAGCGTGTGCGCCCGCCATGTGATCGGCATCTTGCCGATTTGTCCGTGGCATGTCGTGCAACCGATTCCCTTATGAATATGAATGCTGTGGTTAAAGTAAACAAAATCGGGAAGGGCGTTCACGCGCGCCCACAGGATGGACTTATCCGTCCTGTAACTCGCTCGAACGGGCTTGAGCATTGGAGCGTTCGTCCAGATCTGGGAATGGCAACTCATGCAGGTGTGGGTCGGCGGTATGCCCGCGTACCACGACGATTCCACCGAGGTGTGACAGTAGCGGCAGTCAATTCCCAACTGGGCCGTGTGATGCTCATGGCTGAAGGGCACCGGCTGCGGCAAAGGACGGTGGACATAAGTAAAGTAAGACGATTGGTTGACCTGCCAGCTTACATACCCAATCAGCGCGATGATAAAAACGGCCCCGAAAATACTCACCTTGGCGAGCGTATTGGTGCTGCGATGGAATATTTGAGACATGGTAGAAGCCCTATGAGGTAGCCTGCAGAAATCCCATCTCGACTCTTCTGCTGTGAGAAAATCCGCTTTCTATAATTGCTTCTGACGACTTTAATTGGGTTTCTGCCTCGCCCCCGAGGCAGGTGTACAGAACTCTGCTCAAGTAAAACACGAGAATATACACGATCTCTTTGAATTTTGCAAAACTTTTAAATCAATATGACACTCCTCACACAATTTGTCCTCCCGGAGATCGCCCCATCGGTGTTTTTAGGCCGCAAGGAACTCTTGAAGAAGTCGTTTTGCGGGCGGGAATCGGTAATTCCCAAAATGGAACTCCTCCCAAAAAAGGAATGGACGGTTTTAATGATGAAGTATCCCCGCCCTGCGCAGGGCGGGCCAGCCGCAATTCCTAATTCTTCTTCATGAAAGTTGTCTTAGCTCGCCAAGTTCGGGGAGCGGCCTTGGCCTCTCCGCTTTTCCCGTTCTGGGATTTTGGCGGGCTCCACGAATCTTCAAAAGAACCTGCCTGCCGCATTTATTTTGGGTCGGCCGCGACGCCCCGCTCCGGGTGCGAACCGGGGCTGGCTTGGGAGGCGGGCGGCCCTCCGAAGATGGGGCGGCCTGGTTTTTTTTGCAAAGTCGTAACCTATTGATCGTGCAGATGTTAATCACTCGCTTCGGCGCTCGCGGCGAATCCTTGGAGCGCTTGCCGGAGCGGCCCCTGCCAGGTTTTGCGCGCCGCGAATCAAGCTCTCCTGGCGGCGTTTAGAGACCCTCAAAAACTCTCTTTCCTAGCCATCTAGCCGACGTGGCCAGCGTCGTGCCTTATAGGGCTACGGCACGCGATGACGACAGGCTGCCGGTTGTTTGTTGCAGGTTGTCGCAGCCGCGAAAGCGGGCGGGGCATTGCGATGCGAGATCAACATTCGGGGGTGAAAAGGTGGCTATTCAATTTCCAGCAACAGACCGTTTGCCTGGGCGGCGGGATAAGCGCGAATGCCGTCAGAACCATTCGCCGGCCAGAGCGAAGGGGAACGGGCGTTGTCCAAACGGCAAGTCGAGAACGATCGTGCGCCGCGGCCCTTCCCACGGCCAGACCGATTCGAACCGGCTGGTTGTCAGCATGCTGCCGCTGGTCAAGCGGGTGGCTGTGCAGTTTCGCGGGCACCTTCCGGCGCACGTTGAACTGGATGACTTGGTGAGTGCCGGCACCTTGGGCCTGATCGACGCGGTGGGCAGGTTTGATCCCTCGAAAGGCGTCACCATTGAAAGTTACGCGCGCTTTCGGATTCGCGGGGCCATTTTGGACTCCCTGCGCGAGGAAGATCCGGCGTCGCGGGACATGCGAAGAAAGATCAAAAAAATCGAATCGGCCTGCCGGCAACTGGAATTCCAGCTCGGCCGTCCGGCGAGCGACGCTGAAATGGCCCGGGCGATGGGTCTGAGCCTGGAGAAGTGGCACGCGATGGGTTCGGAATTGCAGCGACTGGGATTTGAAGGGGCGGGCCCGAGGATTTTCCAGGAGGTCCGGCAGCGCGTTGATGAAGACAACGTGGCGGCCGATACCGCCAACAATGCCTTTGATCTCTGCTACTGGCGCGAACAGAAAGAGATTTTCCGCCAGGCGCTGACTTCTCTGACGGAGCGCGAGCGGTCCATCATGACTCTTTATTACCAGGACAATCTGACCATGAAACAGATTGGCGAACGCCTGGGGATTGACGAGTCGCGGGTTTCGCAGTTGCACTCAGCCACCCTTGGAAGGCTCCGCGCCCGCGTTTCCGCAATGCTCCAGGGGTCGCACCGGGGGGCGGGTTCAGGCCCCAGGCGGAACGATGCCATGGCGCTTCATGCCTGAAAAATTTAAGGGCTTGCGCCGGGAATCCCGGCGGGGCATAGTACACATTACAATAAGTTGATGAATAGTTAACAGGCCTTTGGGACAGATTGCATCGCATGGCGGCAAGTGATAGTCTCTCGCCTCCGTCCTTAAGGACAGAATGGCGGCTGGCGAGCCGGCAGCGTAGCAAGCCAGGGGTCCGTTACTGAAATTCGGGGCGCTATCCTAAGAAAACTGGGCCGGAATGATGACGCGATACGAAAACCGAACGTTTGAAAACGACCATGTGGTTCTTGACGAAGGGGTTTTTGTCGACTGTGTCTTCAAAAATTGCAGCCTGGAATATTCTGGCGGAGATGTCTATGTCCAGAACTGCCAGGGAGAAAACTGCCAATTGGTCTGGCGCGGACCCGCGCAGCGAACCATCAATCTTCTCCAAGGCCTGGGGTTGTTGGCTCCGGCCGCCTCGCTTCCCACAGCGGAATCTTCAGGGCGCGTTCAATAATACCGCCAGGAAGTCCTATGCTGTTGGAAGAATGAGCTTCCCGGCGCCGGGCGGATAAATCCGGCGATTTCGGCAGGCGCGCCCAAGGCGGGGACGGCTATGAGTCCACGGCGCTTGTTCTGCGGCCATGAAGTGGGGCCGCCCATCCTCGCGTGTTCGTTCCCAGGTGAACAGGGATTCGGGGGGGCAAATCGTTCGGTTGCTAGTGGACGGGTGCCGGGGTTCCGGGAATGCTCGGCTGGCGGCTGTACTGGCCGGTTGTGGAATTGGCAAGCACGATGTGGTGCATATCCAAAATGGTGCCCGTGGCCTGCCCAAGCTGCACTAGAGCCTGAGCGTAGGTCCGGCGCGCCGTTGCCTCATTGCCCTCGGCGGTCACCAGATTCCGTTGCATCAGAATGACGTTCAAGGTGGTGGAGACTCCCTGCCGCAGTTTTTTGATTTCGGCGTCGAGCGCTTGCTGCGCGTAGACGCGGGCCTGGACGGCGGCGTTGATCTGCGCCTTGGCCTGGGTGACAGCGATTTCAGCGTTGCGGACGTCCTGATCGATCTGGTTTTTCTGGCGCTGAAGGGAAGTTTTGAGTTCATGCTCCTCGACGAGGGACTGGGCGGCGTTGGCCTGCTCGGCGCGATTACGAATTGGAATGCTGAGCGTAAGTCCGACGGAGTAGCTCGGATATTTCCCGCTGAAGACTTGCCCCAGCGAATTTCCCAGCCCGCCTGCTCCCGTGCCCACCATGCTTCCGTACGGAACGCCTGAAAGTCCGTTGGACTGGTAGGTTGCAAAAGCGTCGAGCGTGGGCAGCAGCCCCTGGCGGTTGGATTGAATGACGTAATACTGGTTGCGGAGATTCAATTCAGCCTGTTGGATTTCCGGCCGGTTGGCGATCGCCTGCTTCAGGGCTTCTTCGAGCGGAGGAACGTCGTAGGCTTTGGGCGATGGCAGGGCGTCGGTCGGCTGGATTTTGAGGCCGGCGAGCGTCGCGCCCACGCGCTTTGAAATCATGGTTTTCAGGACTTCCTGCTGCTCAAGGTAAGTGGTGTCGGCCACGATCAAGTTCTGCTGGTCGGTGGCCATCTCGGATTCAGCCTGGACCACGTCGAGAGGCGCCAGCGTGCCGATCTGGACTTGTTTTTTGTCATCCTCCACCAGTTTCTGGGAGTAGCCGACGGCGGATTGCGCCACCCGCACCTGGTCGCGGTCTGCCAGCAGCGTATAGTAGGCGTTCAGCACCTGGGCGACGGTGGCGATCACCTGCTGGCGGAAGACGCTTTCCGCCACGTTCAGATCATTCCTGGCGATGCGGATAAAGACGGCGTTCGAGCGCTTCCCGAATCCTTTCAGCAGGTGCTGGTTGAGGCCCACGGTGAGGGTGGTGGGAATTTCCGGGTTGAACAATGAGGTGAGCGAGGTGCTGGTGTATCTTGTTCCGCTGACCGATGCGACGAAACTGGTGCCGGTAAAGAATCCTTTTCCGAAGAAGGTGGAGTAATTGGCCGTGTGGCTGCCCAGTACCGGAATGCCGTAGACGGTTGCGTAATTGAGCGGGCTGACGCTGTTGTTCAACCCAAAGGTGAATCCGGTGACCGGGTCGCCGGGGCCCACGAAGCCGGTGCTGGCCACGCCGCCGCCGGAAAATCCTCCGCTTCCCGTTCCGCCGCCGCCGCCCACGCTGCTGACGCCGGCGCCGAGGGCGCCCGTAAACAGGGCATTGGAGATCACGGCTCCTTGCACGCCGCGGGCGGCGCTGCCGGCCTTTGTCCGGAGGATGTCGAGGCGCGCGAGAGGAAGCTGGAAGCGCGCGACGGCGAGATCGAGATTATTCTCAAGCGCCAGTTCGAGGGCGTTGTCGAGGGAAAGTTCAAGCTTATCGCCCTGGATCAGATTATTGATTTGGGGCGAGTTGGTAAGCGACGGGGCCGGCACGGTAGGGTATGAATAGGCTTTGAACAGCGAGGTGCCGTTTTCATAATCAAAGCTGTTGTTGGCCGGCGCCGGCTGTTTGGAGCCCGCCTGCTGAGCCTGGACGCCCGCGGGCCAAAAAAACGCCGCCGAAAGAGCCAACAGAATCGCAAGCCTGACAAACCCGTGCAGTTTTTCGCGTTTCATCGATTACCTTCTTCCTCCAAATGGAATCTCTGCCATTTTACCCCATCGAGAATACTTACGAAGCTGTTAGCGATTCGGTTTCATAAGGTGGGGCGCTGGCGATCTCTTATCCCGGCGCAAGACGCCGTCGATCTCTGGACGTTTGCTTTCCGGCTGCGGCAGGCGCGCCGGGCGGCTTGCGATCCCTCGGGGCTCCTGCCTGCCGCGTTTGCCCCTTCAATCTACCATTCGGATGAGCGCTCGCGCAATGGATTCGGCGGCGACCGGCCGGGTCTGTCGGCGCGGAACCATGCCATAATGGGCCTTTGCGCGGGAAGGCGCGCGGTGTGGCGATGAGAAACCTTTGCCTGGTGATTGCCTATGACGGGACGGACTTCCACGGCTGGCAGCGGCAGCCGCGACTGCCTACGGTGCAGTCGGTGCTCGAAGCAAGCCTTGCCAGGATCACCGGGAAATCCGTCAAGCTCTATGGCTCCGGGCGCACCGACGCCGGAGTCCACGCCGCGGGCCAGGTTGCCAATTTCGAGACCGAGTGCCCCATCCCCTGCAAGAGCCTGCGCACGGCCCTGAACGACGCCCTTCCACCCTCGATTCGCGTCAGGAGCGTGCGGGAGGTGGGCGGCGATTTCCATGCGCGCTACGGTGCGCGTTCAAAAAACTACCGGTACCGCATCCTGCAAAGTCCCGTTTGCCCGCCGTTTCTTTCCCGCTTTGTTTATCACTATCCCTACTCGCTCGACTGCCGCCCGATGTCGAAAGCCGCCCGGGCGCTTGAAGGCGAGCATGACTTCACGTCCTTTGCCGGCGCCGACCCCGGCAGGAGCGGAAGTCGCGATAGCAAGCAGGAAGTTTCAAACGTTCGGCAGATCTTCAGCTCGCGCTTGGTGCGGCGCAAGGATCTATCGCTCGTTGTCTATGAAGTTCGCGGCAGCGGTTTTCTCCATCATATGGTGCGGAACATTGTGGGAACCCTGATGGAAGTGGGCAACGGCCGGCGTGCGCCCGGCGACATCCTTTCCATTCTGGAAGCGCGCGACCGCTCGAAAGCCGGCCCCACGGCCCCGGCGCAGGGGCTTTGGCTTGTCAAAGTGGAATACTAACCCGCAAACCCTGACCGCGTCTCACCGTGGATGAATAACGGCACTCTTTAATCGGTGCCCGCAGTGATAAACTGCAATGGGCCGGGAGCAAGATAACGGGGATGGGTCATTTCGGAAGTGTAGGCCTTAACTGAAAGACGCCGTTCTGGGAGGTCTGCGCCAGCCAGCGCCACGCGGCGGCGAAATGAACACCGCTCGCATCCGGGCAGGCGCGTCACGCATTCTGTCCGTGGCCGGGGGTCGCTCAAAAACCAGCTTGACCGGGTAGAGGTGGCTGCCAGCTTAGGTAAGCCGCATGGGCGTTGGATCGCCCTCCGAGGACAAGCGGACAAGTCTCCGGCCTGCTCTGTGCTCGAACCAAAGGAAAGGCGAGGATTTCCATGGACTCCGAATTGGGTCTGTCACATTTTACTTCCACGACAAGACATGTAACTGAGCGGCATGCCGAACCCCATCGTTTCACGATCGTTCTGTTGCTGGCTGCGGCAGCGCTCCTTCTGGGAATCGGGAAGGTCCGCGCGCAAGCGCCTTTTCAAGCGGTCAATCTTCTGCTGGGCACGGCCAATGGCGGACAAACGATTCCGAGCATTGGCATGCCTTTTGCCATGACCAACTGGACCCCTGAGACCCGATCCACGGAGAAGAAATGTGTCGCACCCTACTATTTCAAGGACCGGCAGATGACCGGCTTCCGTGGCAGCCACTGGATGAGCGGCAGTTGCTCCCAGGATTATGGGAGCGTCACCCTGATGCCCGTGACCGGCTCGATCGATGTAACGCCGGCGGGCCGAGCCTCTTCTTTCCGCCACCAGTCCGAAACCATGACGCCCGCCTATTACTCCGTTGTTCTGGACCGCTATGCGGAGCGCGTTGAGATGACCGGCGCGACCCGGTCCGGAATGTTTCGGATCACCGCCCCGGCCGGTGCCGAACTGAGCGTTCTCATCGAACCCAACTCAAAACCGAACGAAGGCTTCGTCGAAATCGATCCAAAACGGCGGGAGATCCTGGGTTACAACCCGGTTCACCGCATCTACCTGGGGACCGGACAAAGCGCGGGTTTCAGCGGATACTTTGTCGCTCGTTTTGAGCAGCCGTTCCGGAAGTACGGCACGTGGTGTGGCGCCAGGATTCGCGCCGGGGCTGATCGGCAGAAGGGTGGGTGCGATCGCTTGGGAGCGTACGCCACGTTTCCTGCCGCGAAGACTCCTCTGCTGGTCAAAATCGGCACATCCTTCACAAGCCTCGAAGAGGCCGCCCGCAATCTCGACGCCGAGGAGAGCGGGTGGGATTTCAACGGCGTGGAGGTCAAGACGGAGGCGGCCTGGAAGCAACGCCTGAAACGCATTGCCATTCAAGGCGCCACGCCGGATGAACGCCGCACGTTTTACTCCGCGCTCTATCATGCCTCTCTCGTGCCCAGAATCGCCAGCGACGCGGATGGAACTTACAACGGCTTCGCTCAGCAGGGAAAACTGCACAAGGTTAGGGGCGGCGCCTACTATGGCGACTTCTCGGTTTGGGATACGTTCCGCGCCCTTCACCCGCTCCTCGCGATCATCGATCCGGATCGCGACCAGGAGATGATACGGTCCCTGCTGCTGAAGGGCGAGCAAGGAGGCGATCTCCCGTCCTTCCCCTTATGGAACAGCTATACCGCGGAGATGGTCGGCGATCACACGGTGGCTCTGATTGCCGATGCCTACGTGAAAGGTTTGACTCATTTCGATGTTGCCGAAGCCTACCGGCTGGTGCTGAAGAATGCGACGGTTACGCCGCCGCTTGCGGAATACAAACTGGGGCGGGGCCGCCGGGCTCTCCCGTCTTACCTGAAGTACGGATTCATCCCCCTCGAAGATCCGGTAACCTACGCGTTTCACCACAATGAACAGGTCTCGCGGACGCTTGAGTATGCTTATGACGATTCCCTGGTCGCCATATTGGCGCGGCGGCTGGGGAAGCCCTCCGAGGCTGCGATGATGCAGAAGCGGTCTGAAAACTGGCGCAACGTGATCGACCCTGGCACCGGATTCGCGCGGGGCAGGCACAGCGATGGAAGCTGGGTTGAGCCTTTCGACCCCACCGCGCCGGCCAGTTACATCACGGAAGGAGTGCCCTGGCAATACACTTTTTTCGTGCCGCAAAATGTGCCGGGGCTCATCCAGGTGCTCGGCGGACGGCAGAAGTTTATCGCCAAACTCGACGGCCTTTTCGCCCACCATCTCGATAACCAGGGAAATGAGCCGAGCCATCACATTCCCTATCTTTACGATTACGCCCAGGCGCCATGGAAGACGCAGCAGCATGTAAGAGCCATCTTGCAGTCGCAGTACCGCAACGGCCCCGAGGGGTTGCCGGGAAACGATGATGCCGGACAGATGTCAGCCTGGTACATTTTCGGCGCGATGGGTTTCTATCCCGTCTGCCCGGGGACGGCCGTTTATGCTATCGGCAGCCCCCTCTTGCCCAGGGTCAGCATTCATCTTGCGAACGGGAAGGACTTTGTCATCGTGGCCAACCACAATTCAGAGAAAAATATTTATATTCAGTCGGCGATGTTGAATGGGAAACCGCTCGACCGGCCGTGGTTCACCCACCGGGATATTGCGAAGGGCGGCCAGTTGGTGTTCAACATGGGTCCCGCGCCCAATAAGCTTTGGGGCAGCGCCCCCCATTCAATCCCGCCGTCGAGGTAAGGGGTATCGCTGGTAGCGGCAACTTTATCCCGCCACCCTGAAGCTCCGGAGGAGCCGAAGGCGACGAGAAATCTCGCCCTGGGCGTGCTTTCAAGGCGAGACTCCTCGCTTCTCTCGGAACAGTTGCCGAACGGACTTGGGGGCATAAGGGAGCCCGCGTAGCGGCGGGTGAGGGCAACCCACCTGAAAGGGCAGCGCCACCGGATGGCGTTGACTTCAGGGATTGCCGGACGTATTCTGAAGCTCTGCTAAAGACCGAAACAACAAGCTCCAGACCTCTGCCATGGAAGAAAGAAAAAATCTAAAACGATTCTTCAGGATGTCTCGGAAAGGCTGGCTGCTGATTGTCATTGTGAGCGCGCTCCTGGCGGTGGGGGCGACGCTTTTCATCATGCAGCGGAGCAGGGAAGCAGGCCCGGCCGCGCCGGCGTTCGTGCTGCGCGACCAGCAGAACCGGCTGACCTCGCTCGCCGAGTTCCGCGGCAAGGTGGTCGTGCTCACCTTCGTTGACCCGGAGTGCACGCAGATGTGCCCGCTGACGACCGAGAGCATGGTTGAGGCGCTCAAAATCCTCGGCCCGGCTGCGGCCTCGCACGTGCAACTGCTTGGGGTGGACGTCAACATCGAGAAGGCCAAAGTGGCTGATGTGGCGGACTACACGCGCGCGCATCAGTTGCAGGGGCGCTGGCGGTTTCTCACCGGCTCGCCCGCGCAATTGAAGAGCGTCTGGCGCGCCTACCACGTGTACGTGGCGCAGTCGAACGGCGATGTCGAGCACTCGACCGCCGTCTACCTTATCGACAGCAGCGGCCACGAGCGCTTCAAATACTCCACGCCGATGAGCTACCAGGCGGTTGGCGATCAGGCCCAGGAACTTGCCAAGGGAATCGCGCAACTGCTGCCCTCGCATCCTGCCATCTCCCTGCCCACCCAGGCCTCGGAGCAGCCGGAGGCGCAGCCCAACTCGGCCGAGGCTGTGAGCCTGCCGCCCCTCGGGGCAAAGCGCCAGCCGGTGCTTATAGGGAGTTCACACCCGCACCTGATGCTCTTTTTTGCCGGGTGGCTCTGGTCAAACGCGGACCTTGCCAAGAATCTCGCCACGCTCGACAGTTACGCGGCTCTGGCACGGCGGCGGGACTGGCCCTCGCCGGTCGCCGTCGATGAACTTACGATTGAGCCGTCGCCGGCCGAAGCGCGGCAAACGCTTACTCCCCTTGCGGCAACGCTTCACACGCCCATCGTTGAGGACGCAAGCGGCTGGCTTGCGGATCATTACGAGGTTGGGGACTTGCCGTGGTTCGTGCTCATCTCAACTTCCGGAAAGATCCTGTGGTCCCACGACGGCTGGCTCTCCTCGGCCGACCTCAACCGGGATGTGCGTTCCGCGCTCCCCGCGCACTGACTTCCTCCATCGTATTTCGCAACGGCGGGTTTATTATCCCGCCAGGAGGCTTGTAGCGCCGGGCTTTAGCCCGGCAGTCGGGCTAAAGCTGTGGGTTCGTGGAGCATTCCCCTTTACCCAACCCTCTCCCGGCAAAAGTCTGCGTGACAACCCATGTTGTGTGTCATTTCGAGGAGCCGAAGGCGACGAGAAATCGCGCACTGGGTGTGCCTTCAAGGCGAGATTCCTCGCCGGAGTCATTGCCGCATAGACTCGGCGGGGAGCGTGAAACGGTGGGTCAGGGCCGCTCGTCCCAGGGCTCGCGTAACGGGCCCCGCCCCTTGCGCAGACGCACGGTCAGAAAGAAATACCGGTCGGAAAGAAAAGGCCGCCGCAGCCGCAACATGGCGCTAGAATACAACGCCGTTCGCACCGCCACCGCAGTGGAGTCCCTTGACAACGCCGACGCCATTATAGATGCGCTTGCCTGCTACACGCGATTTCCATTCAAAGTCCCAAAAATCTCGATAGCGATACCCTATTCAGCCATCGCAAGTCTCTTTTGCTTGTAACCAGTGTTGCAGTATGGGTGGGTAAAGCCGAGGTTATCCACTGTTCCTGTCCCGCCTTCCATACGCCCTGTTTTGTGATCCTTTGAGCGTGATCCGGGAGGCAAACGAGCACCACATTCCGTGCACCTTTCCCTGTTTTTCAATATTTGACGGACGACTGCGGCAACTTGAACTGACTTAGAGAATCTCTTCCTTTTCGTTTCCTTGACAGGAAGATTAGTCACATCATTTAGTTTCGCCAAGCGTTCATTCGCTTTCAGCTTTTCAACAATCGTGTTGTGATCCCTAATCCCAGATAGCATGCAATCAAACACAATTTTGTGCATCGTAAGAATGGATTCCAATGGGCGAGTCCGACTGCCCTTGCCGTGAACAAGCTGATTTATAAAAACTTGTGTTGAACAACAAACTCCTCAAAGTCTTTCCGCACCTTTGTGAAATCGTACTGTTTGCCCCCCGTTTCTATGTCCTGAGCGAGTCGAAGGGATGCTAGAAATGCAGCTGGATGAAACTTTCCTGTGTCGCCGTAGGAGTAGACAGCTTGATCTAAGCCAAGAGAACCGGGGCTTCGAGAACCGTCGTCCCGGACAAGCGTTCCTATATCCTTGACTCGTTGAAGATACTTAATTGTTTCCGAACCATCTAGATCATCAGCTAATTCCTCTACTTGGTCTCTTCCTCTCCGAACGGGTCTACCATCCTTCTGTCTCCACATAGCGGGGGTTACGCCATTAAACATATTGACCATGTCCAGAACCATCTTGAATGCTTCATCGGAATAGGGCTGGCCCGCCGTTGGGACATCTGGACTTTGTGGACCGATCTCGACTATCTGGCCAAATATTACGTCGTATACTTCGCGGGCTAGGCTATCAATTTCTTTTGACTTTTCTAAGGTTGCAAAGTACGGAGTCCCGGCTCTCATTAAAGCACGCGTGGCTATAGCATTTGGCTTTCTTCTTGCACGTATTACGTCCAATTCTGTCACGTCGATAGTCGCGGGATTGCTATTGATTTTGAGAAATGATCGCTCCGCTACTTTGGCGTCTCCCTGGACAATCTGAAGTTGGGGCTGGAATGTTGCGATTGCTCTGCCACGGCGTACCATTTCTGGATCATCTGTCGCGGTAGGATTCCTGCCCGCCCGAAGGACCGTTTCATATCTACCAATTTTACTCTCCATTAGCTCTTTTGTTTTATTGTGGAAAGCAATCTGTGCAGGGGTTATAGAATCGCCGAAAAAACTTTTTGAGATCTCTCCGTTTCCGTAATCATCATTCACCCAGCCAATAATCACACTCAGCCGATGTGCGCCATCTATTACAAAGACCTTGTTTGTTTGCTTTGAATGCCAAATGACCAATGCTGGATAGAACTCGTCGTCAAGTGCTGTCTGAACAAAATCTACAATCATCTCGGGTGTCCAGTTGTCGGTTTTTCGTTGAAAATCCGGTTTTCTCAACACACTGAAATATAGCTGTCCAGGCTTTAATTGCTCAATTCCGAACAACGGCGCTCTAGTATGTGTCGTACTTTCACCAATAGCAGGCTCAAAGTCCTCGCGCTGTATCAACGCATCAAGATTTACCTTATGAGTAGCCACGATACCTCCCAAAACCCCTGTTCTGTATCTTTTTTGTCGGGCTTTTATAGAATGCTCGCACCTGCGATCCGTTTTGTCAAAATGAGCGCTCATTCAATCTCCCCCTTCCAATTTTTCTAGAAGTGTGGAGACTGCACCACTACCCGCGCCGGCCTCCGGTTGACTTGCACCCTGCTTTTGGCTATGCTGGGTTTGTACGATAAAAGGAACTACCTCATATCGCCACTGTGATATCTTCCAATCGAATAATCGCGCGCAGCCGCACTGCAAAATTTGGGGGCTCAGGGGAGTGCTGTAACTCCATTTTATGAAGGCAAGTGTCAAGGTCGAACGGGGTGTGGAAGAGCTTTTTGGCAGCTATGACTCAAACCTCAAGCTGCTGGAACAGTGCTTGCAGGTTTCCACTCACTTGACGGACCAGACCCTCGAAATCGAGGGCGGGGAACTGAACGTGGCGCGCGCCCAACGCCTGATTGAAGAATACGTTGAACTGGTCGACAGCGGCACGCGCTTCGACGACAACGAAGTTCAGGCTTTTCTGAAAATTGTTGCGGAAGACCCCACCATCACGCTGAAAGGCTTGGCGGAAGCAGGCCGTCCGCGAACCTTTGGCAAGAAGTCGATCGCCCCCAAGGGCCTGAACCAGCGCCTTTACGTGGACGCCGTCAGGCGGCATGACATGGTGTTCGGCATCGGCCCCTCGGGCACGGGCAAGACGTATCTGGCCGTGGCCATGGCGGTTGACGCCCTGTTGTCGCGCACCGTGAACCGCATCATCCTGGCGCGGCCGGCGGTCGAGGCCGGGGAACGGCTGGGCTTTTTGCCGGGAACCTTGCAGGAGAAAGTCGATCCTTACCTGCGCCCGCTTTACGACGCTCTCTACGACGTGCTTGACCCCGAACGCACCGAGCGGCTGATCGAGAAAGGCACCATCGAAATCGCTCCCATCGCCTTTATGCGCGGCCGCACGCTGAATGATGCCTTTGTGATCCTCGATGAAGCTCAGAACACCACCAGCGAGCAAATGAAGATGTTTCTCACCCGGCTCGGGTTCAATTCCAAGGCGGTGATCACCGGCGACGTTACCCAGGTGGACCTGCCCGAAGGCCGCCGCTCCGGCCTGATGGAAGCCGTCGACGTGGTCAGCAAGGTCCTGGGAATCGCTTTTGTCTATTTTACGGAGCGCGACGTGGTGCGGCATCAGTTGGTGCAACGCATCATCCGGGCTTATGAAGCTTTTGACCAGTCCCGCGCCACTGAGAATGGGCGGAAGAATTCCTAACGAGACGATAGCGCGGAGAGGCGTGGCGGGATAAGCCCGCCGCTGCAAAGCAGGACCGATGATCCTAAGTCAGCAGGAACAAATCGAGCTGGACCTGGCGGGGCTCCGAGCCTATGCGCGCCGGGTGCGAAGCGTTTTGAAGCTGGGCCGGAGAGACTTCAACGTTTGTTTTGTGAATGACGATGAAATAGCCCGGATGAATTCGCTTTACCGGGGGAAACCGGCGCCGACTGACGTCTTATCCTTTCCCTGGGAGGACGAGGAACAAGGCGGCCCGGAGGGTCTTGACGCCGGTGAATTTGCGGGTTTTTTAGGCGATATTGTGATTTCAGTGGAAACGGCGGAGCGGAACGCGCGCATCGAGGGCCACTCGACGGAGGCGGAAGTCCGCTGGCTGATTCTTCATGGGACTCTTCATTTGCTGGGCTACGATCACGAACAGGATCAGGGAGAAATGACGGCGTTGGAATTGTCCTTGCGGGAGCGTCTCGATCTATCTGGCGAGGCTAAACCCGACCGCCTGGCGGCACCGAGGTTGGCGCGACGATGACCACTATCCTTTGGATCTTTGTGCTGGGTTTGCTGGTCGCGGCCGGAGCGGTGGCTTCCTATCTGCGGCTTTTGATGCGCCGACTGACCTCCATGGGGGCGCGGGCGCTGTTTGAGACGAACGACGTCCGCCGCATCCGCGCGGACCGCGAGCGGGTGGGCGTCTCCATCTCCGCGTTGCACGGCGTGGTGATGGCGCTCTATGCCGTCGGGGTTGCGGCGCTGTTTATCTTCCGGGACTCCGGCCGGTTGTGGGAGAACCTGGGCGCATCGGTCATTTTGGTGCTGGCCACCATCATGATCTTTGACCAGCTGATCCCCTTCATCCTGGTGGCGCGGCACGATGAGCCGGAAGCGATCCTGCGGAACTGGCTGCCCATCCTTCGAGCCGCGGTTTACCTGGCGCTGCCCGTTACTTTTCCCATTCTTATTTCAACCACTATCGCCCGCCTGCTGGAATCTCCGGAAGTTGCCGAGGCGTCCTTGAAGCCGGAAAAAGGGCTGAAGGAGTTGATTGAAGCCGGGGAGGAGTCGGGACTGATCACCAAGGTCGAGCGGGAAATGCTGCAATCCGTGATCGAATTCGGAGACAAAGTCGTTCGGGAAGTGATGACCCCGCGGCCGGAAATCGCCGCCATCGAAGTGGACATGCCCACCGAAGAGTTGAGGAACTTGTTTCGTGACCGCCGCTATACGCGTTATCCGGTTTACTGCAAGGAGCTTGACCACATCGAAGGCGTGGTCAGCATTCGAGACCTGGCTGAACTGCCGCCCGAGGAGCAGGCGGGCGTCACGTTGCGCTCGCTCGCCAAGCCCGCGCGCTTTGTGCCGGAGACAAAACCCATTCGAGACCTGCTGAAGGACTTGCAGAAAACGACCTTGCAAATGGCGATCGTGATCGATGAGTACGGCAGCGTTTCAGGCCTCGCCACCATCGAGGATCTTGTCGAGGAACTCGTGGGAGAAATTCGCGATGAGGTCGAGCCCCACGATCAGGATATTGTCAAAGAATCCCCCGGCATCTACGTTGTGGCAGGCCACACCGAACTCGCTCAAATTGCGGATCAGTTGCACGTTGAACTGGAGAGCGGCGATTATTCCACCGTCGCCGGCCTGGTGCTCGACCGGCTGGGGCATATGCCCGCTGCCGGCGAGAAAGTGGAGGCCGGCGGAATAACGCTCGAAATTCTGGAAGTCAACCGCCGCACAGTTTTGAAAGTACGCTTGGTTCTTCCTTCCCCAATCCCTAACACATCGGCGGCCCATGTCCAAACCCAGTAACGTTTTCAGGTCAGGCTTTGTCGCGATCGTCGGCCGGCCCAATGCCGGCAAGAGCACGCTGATCAATGCCTTTGTCGGAGCTAAAGTTTCGATTGTGACACCCGTGTCGCAGACGACGCGGAACCGCATTGTCGGAATCGTCCACCGCCCTGACGCGCAGGTCGTTTTTATGGATACGCCAGGCATCCATCGTCCGCTCAGCCGGTTGAACGATCAGATGATGACCTTTGTTCGTGAGGCGATCGAGGAGCGCGACCTGGTGCTGATGATTGCCGACGCGTCGGCGCCCTTCGGCAAAGGTGACGAATTCGTTCTCCAACTCCTGGCCGAGTATTCCCCTCGAACCATCCTTCTGCTCAACAAAATCGACCGGATTCGGAAGACAGCGCTGTTGCCTCTGATCGACCGCTATTCCAAGCTGCACACGTTCGAGGAAATTTTCCCGGTGTCAGCGCTGAAAGGGATAGGCGTCCAGGAAGTGCTTGACGCCGTCGTCAGCAGGTTGCCGGAAGGCCCTCCGTACTTTCCGCCCGAGGTTTATACGGACCAGCCGGAGCGCTTCCTTTCCAGCGAGATCATCCGCGAAAGCGTCATCCGCAACACGCGGCAGGAACTGCCTTACGCCAGCACGGTGCTGATTGACAGCTTTGAGGAATCCCAAACCCTGACTCGAATTTACGCCACCATCCTGGTTGAAAAAGACTCCCAAAAAGCCATCGTCATTGGGGAAGGCGGGAGCCGCATCAAGCAGATCGGCATCGATGCGCGCCGCGAACTCGAGAAGGTTTTTCCGCCCCAGGTCTTCCTCCAGCTTTTTGTCCGAGTTGAGGCGCACTGGCGAAACGATTCCTTGATCGTTGGCGCGCTTGATTATCGCAGTGACGGTTAGAAGGCGGAGCTAGCGGCCAGCCTGCCGGGCGATGTGTTGAACAAGCAGCGGCAGACGAGGCTTTTTGCGGCGCGTCGAATAAATCCCTTCATTCCTTGGAAGCGATCCCCAGCGTTTTCATTTTCCGATAGAGGTGGCTGCGTTCGAGTCCCAGGACTTCCGCCGTGTGGCTGACGTTTCCGTGGTTCTCTTCGAGCTTGCGGACGATGTAATCGCGTTCATAGGCGGCGCGCGCCTCGTGAAGGCTGGAGAAGGCCGGCGACCCGCTGCGGGAGCCTGCGGATTGCCCGGTGAGGTTCGAGAGCGTCGGAGGAAGGTGCCGGCGCTCGATGCGGTCTCCGGAAACCATGATCACCATCCGCTCGACTAGGTTCCGAAGCTCCCGAACATTTCCCGGCCAGCGATAGCTGAGAAGCACTTTCAAGGCCGGCTCGCAAAAATGTTTTGGCCGCCGGCCATAATCACGGGCGAATGCTCCAAGAAAATAAGTCACCAGTTCCGGGATGTCTTCGGGGTGCTCCCTCAGCGGCGGAACGTAGAAGGGAATCACGTTAAGGCGGAAAAACAGGTCTTCCCGGAAACTTCCCTTTTGGATTTCGTCTTCCAGATTTTTGTTGGTGGCGGCAACCACCCTCACATCGACGCACAGGTCTTTTTTTGACCCCAGCGGAGAAAAACGCTGCTCTTCGATCACCCGGAGAACCTTCGACTGGGTCCGCAGGCTCATATCGCCGATTTCATCCAGGAACAGCGTTCCGCCGTCGGCCTGCTCGAACTTTCCGGTTTTGTCTTCGACGGCTCCGGTGAACGATCCCTTGATGTGTCCCAGTAATTCACTTTCGATCAATTCCTCGGGGATCGCGGCGCAATTGACCTCGACGAAGGGCCCATCAGCGCGCATGCTCATCTGGTGGAGCGCGTGGGCCACCAGTTCTTTTCCGGTTCCGCTTTCACCGTAAACCAGCACGCGGCCGTTGGTGGGCGCCGCCAGCCCCAGTTGTTGCCGCAGCGCCTTCATCGGAACGCTATTGCCGATGATGCGATGCTTGCCTGCGAGTTCCTGCCGCAGTTGCCGGTTTTGAACGGATAATTTGAGTTCTTCGAGCGCGTGCTTCAGCGTCAGCAGGGTTTTTTCTATGGAAAGCGGCTTTTCAATAAAATCAAAAGCGCCCTTTTTGGTGGCCCGGACGGCGGTCTCGATGGTTCCGTGGCCGGAGATCATCACGACCACGGGAGGGTCCTTCAGGGCGCTGACCCTCTCTAAAGTTTCAAGGCCGTCCATGCCCGGAAGCCACACATCCAGCAGGATGACATCGCATGTTCCCTTGGCCAGGAAGTCGAGGCAAGCCTCGCCGCTCTCAACCGCCGCAACCCGGTATCCTTCGTCCTGGAGCACGTCCGCGAGCGACTGGCGGATTCCCGCTTCGTCGTCGACGACGAGCACAGAATAATTCCCCAAATCCGTTTCTCCTCTTTGGCTATAGCCTGCCGCGCCTGCGCCGATGGAAGGTTCGAAGCCGGCGGTTTCCTTTCCGCGTTTCAAGCCTGCGATTTTGCCGCCGCGGCTGGAGCGTGTTCTGCCGGCAGTTCAATTATAAACTTTGTGCCAACCGGACGGTTCTCTTCAATCCGAATCGACCCGTGGTGTTCGGAAATAATGCGGCTGACGATGGCCAGGCCCAGGCCCGTGCCCCGCCGCTTGGTGGAGAAAAAAGGAAAGAAGAGGCGTTCTTTTGCCTCCGTGGGAATGCCCGGACCGCTATCGGCCACTACAATTCCAACCACCTCGCGCTCCGGGTCAAGCTCTGTCCGCACCCAGATTTCTCGAATCACGGAGTGTTCCATGGCCTCCGCGGCGTTGTCGATCAGATTGATCAAGACGCGCTTCATCTGTTCGGGATCGGCCTGAACAGGCGGCAAATTGGCGGCCAGTTCACAGCGGACGGTTATCTTGTCCAGCCGCCCGTTGAAAACCTCCAAAGCCTTTTCTACAATCGCGTTCAGGTTGCATAAGACGGGCCGCGATCCCGGGAAGCGGGCGAAATGAGAAAACTCATCGACCAGGGCTTTAAGGCTCGCCACTTCGCGCTCGATCAGCGAAGCGCTCTGTTCGACGGCGGTTACCAGATTGCGGTCGGGCAGGTGGGGCGCTGCGCGGTCGATCCAACGATGAATTCGTTCGGCAGAAAGTTGGATGGGGGTGAGAGGGTTTTTGATTTCGTGCGCGATTCGCTGCGCCACTTCCTGCCAGGCCACGGCCTTTTGCGCTCTGAGCAATTCCGTTAAATCTTCCAAAACCAGCAAGGATCCCACCGCGCCGTGCCGGGCTCGAATGGAGGAGAGCGTTACGGCCACAAAGGCCAGCCGCTCGCGGAGCCGGAGTTCCATCTGGCGGGTCACCACGCCCTGGCGCAAGGCGCGGCGAAAAAGCAGGGTCAATTCTTTAGCCTCTTCGGCTGAAAACAGGTCGGCCAGCCGAAGCCCGTTTTGGATGGCGTCGCGGCCAAACATGCGTTCCGCTGTGGAGTTGAACTGCACAATGCGCCCTTGGGGGTCGAACGAGACCACGCCGGTAGGAATGTTTTCGAGGATGGCCTCCATGATGTTGCCGCGCTCTTCCAGTTGGCGATTGGCGGCCTGGATTTCGTGCGCGGCGCGCTCGAGGGCAAGCCGGTTTTCCTCAAGCTGGCCGGTCATTTGATTAAACGACTGGACCAGCCGGCCGAGTTCGTCGCCGGCGCGCGTCGTGATGCGATAGCCGAGGTTGCCCATGGAAACTTCATGGGTGGCGTTGGCGAGCGCCTGGATCGGCACGGTTACCTGTTTCGAAAGAAATAAAGCAAACCACGACGCTGCAAACAGAATCAGCATCGTCAGCAGACTGAGAGATAAAAGATAGACGCGGCGCACCGCCTTCCGTTGATGGCTTAAATCGTCGTATTTCTGGGCTTCGCTCTGAATCTGACCCGCGATGCGAGCGATATTCACCGGCAGGCGGGTGATGGCGACCACCCCGCCGAGACTTCTCCCCTCCGGGGTCCTGAGGGGCTTGATGGAATAACAGATGTCGTCATCCTGGAACTTTTCCCGGCCTGAAATCCCTTCCGCCGGCAGGCGATTGAAGTTATGGCCGGGGAGAAGTTCAAAAACCGCGGAGGGTTCCAATTCCAGGTTTCCGGCGGTGGCCAGAAGAGTTCCACCCGGGCCAAAGAGCATCACGGATTCAGAGGATAAGTCGGAAACTTCCGCTTCGAGAATTGTTTGGGCCGCCGCCCGGCTCGATAGGCCAGCGGCATTGCCTAATTGTTTGTTCGCGGCGAGGCGGGCGGCCAGGTGGCGGGAATGGTTTTCAGCCTGGTTTTCAAGCTGCCGGACCACTTCCGTAGCATCCGTGCGGACCACGTCAAAGGGAATGCCAAACCACTTGTCAATGCTGCGGTTGAGCAGGCCATAAGCAAACGCAAACAGAAAGCATACGGGAACCAGGGTCAGCGCCAGAAACGCCACCACCATCTTCGTCTTGAAGCGCGATCCGAGCCTTTGGGTCCGCCTCTCGACATAAAGCTTCAACAGGCTTCGGAGGAGAATGAACGCAAAGATAAAGAAGGCAAGAAAAATGAGTGCAGAGACCACCAAAAGCAGCAGAGTCTGTCCGGCGTTTTCAGGCCGAATAAAAGAAAGATTTAGGGAAGCCTGGCTCCAGCCGATAAATAAGAGTGTGGGAACCAGGACGAGCAGGAAGATCAGGAAGGCTCGCCTTTGGGGAGGCCGCGGCTTGTCATTCTTGTCCATAAGCTATGGTTCCGGCCTCCTTCCGTGGAACGGACCGATGGGCGTTGGCAGATTTAAATCCTTTAATCTTATGGGCCGCATGGCGCCGTTCTCCGGAAGGCAGGAATGGTTCAAGCGGGCAGCCTTGGCATGTGGGAGCTTGCCGCTTGCAAAAACGTTTTCCGGTTTCGACCAGAAGAGCATGGAACTCATTAAACATTCTCTCATCGCGCGGCAGATGCTGGTGCAGGAACTGTTGCGCGGCGGAATAGTCGTCGCGGGGCTCGATCAGGCCATGGCGCGCCAGGACGCGGCGCGCATAGGCGTCGGCGACGAAGAAGGGCTGCTTGCCGGCGTAAAGCAGGATGGCATCGACGGTCTCCGGCCCCAGGCCTCGCAGTTCGAGCAGTTGGATGCGGAGCGGCCGGGGCGGACGGGAAAAGAGTTTTCTGAGAGATCCCCGGTGAGTTCGCTCGAGCCACTGGACAAAGGTTTGAATGGTGCGCGTCTTCTGCCGAAAGTAGCCGGCGGGGCGGATGCAGGCTTCAAGTTCCGCGGTGGAAGCGGAGCGCAAGCGCTCCCATTGAAGGAATCCGCAGTCTTGAAGGCGGCGGATCGCCACGGTGACATTCCGCCACGTCGTGTTTTGAGTGAGGATAGCGCCGAGGATGACCTCCAGGCGAGTGCGCGCCGGCCACCAGCCTTGCGGGCCGAACTGCTGCAGCAGCAATTGGTAATACTGCCTAAGCACTTCACCCGGCTCAACTCCAAGCGGCTGAGCCGCGCGTTGCATAGACTCGAAATTAATACGGTCTTTGGCAGAAAGTCAAGTTTAGGCGGAGATTTGATACTGGTAGGTTCTTCGGAACTTACCTCCGAGGGTTGATGGGCCCCTGGGCATCAGGAATGGAGGCCGGGTAGGGGAGCCTGCATGGAAATGGCGGTGGTGGGTGGCGCGGTTTTCAAGCGACCAAGGTGACGCGCCTCCTTTTCAGTATCCGAACGATCTGCGCTACGGGCGCTTTTAAGGACGCGAAAGACTGTGGGAACAAGATCAGCAGTAGATTTGTCTGGAAGCAGCCGGGGGTATGGAACCTCCGGGAAACTGGGGGAGATGTTAATTAAGGAAAGCCTCATCACTCCCCAGCAGCTCCAGGAAGCCCTAGACTATCAGCAAAGTAACGGTGGCCGGCTGGGCAGCAGTTTGGTGAAGCTGGGCGTTCTGAGCGAAGACGAAATCGCCGCCGTGCTCTCCCGGCAATACGGAATTCCTTCCATCAATCTGGCTTATTTTGAGGTCGACCCCAGCGTGATCAAGCTGATCCCTATGGAGACAGCGCTGAAATATCAGGTTCTGCCCCTGAGCCGCGTCGGCTCGTCGCTAACGCTGGCGATGGTGGATCCTACCAACGTCTTTGCCATGGACGATATCAAGTTCATGACCGGGTTTAATATCGAGCCGGTGGTGGCCTCGGAATCGGCCATTACCGAGGCGGTCACAAAGCATTATGGCTCGATCGAGGAACGGGACCGGAAACGAGAGATCGAGGACCTGGTCAGCTTCATCGACGAAGGCCAGACCGACACCATCGAGCTGGAATCTGAGGACGAATCCACCCTGAATTTGGCCGCCCTCGAAAAGGCTTCGGAAGAGGCTCCGGTCATCAAGCTGGTCAATTACATCCTGACGGACGCGGTGAAGCGCGGGGCGAGCGACATCCACCTGGAGCCTTACGAAAAGGAGTACCGCGTCCGGTACCGCGTGGATGGCGTGCTTGAAGTTGTCATGCAACCCCCCTTGAAACTGCGCGACGCGATCATCAGCCGGATCAAGATTATGGCCAAGCTGGACATTTCCGAGAAACGGCTTCCCCAGGACGGCCGGATCATGATCCGGATGGTGCTGAGGGGAAAGAAGAAGCAGCTTGATTTCCGTGTGTCGGTGCTTCCCACCCTTTACGCCGAAAAGATCGTCATGCGGTTGCTTGACAAGGAAAGCCTGCGGCTGGATATGACCATGCTGGGATTTGAGGTGGAAGCGCTTGAAAAGTTCCAGGCCGCGATCTTCAAGCCCTACGGAATGGTTCTGGTTACCGGACCCACGGGAAGCGGGAAGACGAACACGCTCTATTCTTCCATTGCCCAACTCAATAAGCCGGACACCAACATTATGACGGCCGAGGATCCGGTGGAGTTCCAGTTGCCGGGAATCAATCAGGTTCAGATGAAGGAGCAGATCGGGCTGAACTTCGCCGTGGCCCTGCGTTCCTTTCTGCGGCAGGACCCGAACATTGTGATGGTCGGCGAAATCCGGGATTTCGAAACTGCGGAAATTGCCATCAAGGCGGCGCTTACGGGGCACTTGGTGCTTTCGACATTACACACCAACGACGCTCCTTCGACGATTTCGCGGCTGATGAATATGGGGATTGAACCCTTTTTGGTCGCCACTTCGGTCCATCTTATCTGTGCCCAGCGGCTGACCCGGCGCGTCTGCCAGGAATGCAAGGTGGAGGTAGAGGCAAGCCCGCAGTTTCTTGTCGACGCCGGTTTTACCGCCGACGAAGTCGGAAAAGTGAAGATTTATCGTGGTGCAGGCTGTCCGGCCTGCAGCAATAAGGGCTACAAGGGACGCATCGGGTTATACGAAGTCCTTGAGGTGACGGACGATCTGCGCGAACTGATTCTGGTGGGAGCCTCGGCCCTGGAACTGAGGAAAAAGGCTATCGAGAATGGGATGATCTCGCTGCGGCGCAGCGGCTTGATCAAAGTTATGGCCGGGCTGACCACGCTGGAAGAAGTGATGCGGGAAACCCTGCTGTAGAACGGGACGCTTGGCCCGAACTGGGCGAGGAAGCATGGGAGGTCAAAAAGACGATGTCGATGCCGTCGCTCAGCGATCTGCTTAAGCGCATGGCGGATTCGCAGGGGTCCGATCTTCATATCACGACGAATTCACCTCCACGCATCCGGGTGCATGGCGAGTTGAAGCCCTGTGAAGACCTGCCCGTGCTTGGACCGGCCGAGACCAAGCAACTCTGTTATAGCATTTTGACCGACGCTCAAAAGCACCGGTTTGAAGAAAACCTGGAGCTTGATTTCTCTTTCGGCATCAAGAACGTGGCGCGTTTTCGCGGCAATCTATTCAACCAGCGCGGCTCGGTGGCGGGCGTTTTCCGGGTTATTCCTTTTGAAATCCGAACGTTCGAGCAATTGGGTTTGCCCAATGTGCTGCGGGAGCTATGCGAGAAGCCTCGCGGGTTGGTTCTCGTGACCGGGCCCACCGGCAGCGGAAAATCGACGACCTTAGCCACCATGCTCGACCTCATCAATGCCTCGCGGCACGAACATATGGTGACGATCGAGGACCCCATCGAGTTTATCCATCCCCACAAGCGGTGCCTGGTGAACCAGCGCGAGGTGCATTCGGATACCCACTCGTTTGCAAACTCCTTGCGCGCCGTGCTTCGCGAGGACCCGGACATCGTCTTGATCGGCGAAATGCGGGACCTGGAAACGATTGAGGCCGCTCTGCGAATCGCTGAAACGGGCCACCTGACGTTTGGAACTCTGCACACCAATTCGGGATCCTCGACAATCAACCGAATTATCGATGTGTTTCCGGCCCACCAACAATCTCAGATTCGCGCCCAGCTCTCCATGGTGCTGGAAGGGATTCTTTGCCAGACCCTGTTGCCGCGCGCCGACGGCAAAGGACGAGCTATGGCCATGGAAATCCTGATTCCCAATCCCGCCATCCGAAATCTTATTCGCGAGGACAAAATCCATCAGATTTACTCCACCATGCAGACCGGTCAGGAGAAGTACGGGATGCAAACTTTCAATCAGGCTCTGCAGGCGCTCTACCAGCATAAGGTGATTACGCTTGAAACCGCCCTCGCGAGGTCGGGCAATGCGGATGAATTGCAGGACATGATTAGTCGCGGCTCTCCGACGATGGGAGGGCGGACGGCCAGCCCGCATGTGTTGCCGCGCCGATAAAGGCGAAGTCTTTTTCCGGGTTGGGTTCAGGGAGCTAGCGTTTAAGCCCGGCGCACTGAGCAGGAGGTAGAAAGGAAATGGCTGAATTTGAATTTCGTGGAACGTCCCGGACGGGACAGCCGGTCACGGGTCTTCGCGTTGCAGCCAGCCGCGAAGTCCTGGCTTCGTTGCTGCGCCGAGAGTCGATCACGCCGCTTAGGATCGTGGAAAAAGGGCGTGAAATCGCAATTCCGAAGCCGAAGTGGGGCGACAGGGTCAGTGCCAAGGAGTTGGCGGTTTTCACTCGCCAATTTTCGGTGATGATTGATGCCGGGCTTCCCCTGGTGCAATGTCTTGAAGTCCTCTCTTCGCAGCAGGAAAACAAAGCCCTTGCCAGGATATTGAAGGGCGTTCGCAGCTCGGTAGAAAGCGGCTCGACGTTGTCCAATGCCTTGCGAAGTTATCCAAAGATTTTCGACGATCTTTACACGAATATGGTGGAAGCGGGGGAGACAGGCGGGATTCTGGACACCATCCTGCAGCGGCTCTCCACCTACATTGAAAAGGCGGTGAAGCTGAAGCGCTCGGTTCAGTCTGCCATGATCTATCCGGTGGCCGTCGTGGTGATTGCGGGCGGAGTGATAGTCCTGCTGCTCTGGAAAGTGGTGCCGATTTTCACGACCCTGTTTGCGGGTTTGGGAGCGAGACTGCCGCTCCCTACGCGCATTGTCATTAGCTTAAGCCGGTTTGTGGGCGCTTTCGCTCCGATCATTATTGTCGTGCTGATCCTCATGGGGATCGGGCTGAAATGGTATTACGGCACTCCCGCCGGGCGCATGACCATCGACACCCTGATCCTGAAAGTCCCTATTCTGGGCTCCGTGATGCGAAAGATTGCGGTGGCGCGTTTTTCCCGAACTCTGGGCACGCTAATAACCAGCGGCGTGCCCATGCTCGAAGCCATGGACATTACGGCTCGAACCTCGGGCAACGCGGTTATCGAAAGGGCCGTCCTAAAGGTCCGAAAAGCCATTGAAGGGGGCCGAACCATTGTCGATCCTCTGAGCGAGACGGGTGTTTTCCCGAACATGGTGGTCCAGATGATCGGCGTCGGCGAGCAGACAGGGGCTCTCGACGCCATGCTTCAAAAAGTCGCCGACTTCTACGAGGATGAAGTTGACGCGGCGGTTGCCGATCTGCTGACTGCGATGGAACCCGTGATGATCGTCTTCCTGGGGGTGGTTGTGGGCGGCGTTGTCATCGCCATGTATTTGCCCTTGTTCTCTCTGATCGGGAAACTGGCGGGCTGAAGCCAGGGGCTTGCGCCGGCCGTGGCGCAGCCTCGAGAAGGGGCATCGTGTGGGAAGTGCGGCCCTAATGAGGAGGACGCATTGCCTGGGAGCTATTCTAGCCCGCTTGCCGCCGCTGTTGAGACGCCTGCTGCGGGCCGTCGCAGCTTCAGGGGGCTCCAGGTCGAAAAGGACTTGGTTTTGTAATATTCTAGCGTTGCAATGAATATCATCGGCGACCTCCAAAGTTGGCTCTCCTGGGTTATCAAAATCCGATTTGTCATTATTACTTTTGTCTTTGCCATCGACTACGCGCTCTCGCAGTTCGCTCCCCCTCAGCACGGAGCTCATTCCATTGAATATCTGGGCGTTACGGTCATCCTTTGGTACATCGTCAACCTCTTTTTCCTGATTTACAATCAGCTGAGCCTGGACTTCTCCCTGCAAGCCTACCTGCAGCTTTTTGCCGATATCTTTATCATCACGGCGATCGTTCACGTCACCGGCGACCTGGAAAGTAATTACTTTTCTCTTTATCTGGTAGCCATCATTCTGGCCAGCATTCTACTGCCGCGGGCGCGAGCCTTCCTGGTGGCGGGCGTCAGCTTTGTGGCGATGGGGAGCTTGTTGGAACTCGCTTATTTGCCGGTTTTATATCCCGCGGTGGCCGCGCGCTATTCGATGTTCCAAATCCTGTCGACCTCCTCCGAGGGCACGGTGGACCTGGCGACGCTCCAGGTCAAGATTTTTGCCAGCCTCTTCGGTTTTTTCGCGGTGGCGTATCTTTCCAGCTTTCTGGCGGAAAAGCTCCGGAAAACCGGAGCCGAACTCCGCGATAAAACCGGACAAGTCGCGAGCCTCCAAGCCGTCAACGAGAACGTCATCCGCAGCATGCGCGATGGCCTGATTACCACGGACCTGGATGGGATCATTACGGAACTGAATCCCGCCGGAATCGAAATTGTGGGTCGGAAGCGAGCATACGTCATCGGCGAGAGGATCGACCGGTTTCTTGGCGACCTGAATCCTCAATCGGAAGCATTCCGGAAATTGTCGCTGGCGCATGGCCGCCGGGAGGTTGAATACCGGCATCCCAAGGGGGGAAGCCGAATCCTGGGCGTTTCCGTTTCGCCGCTGGTGATTCCTGAAAGCGGGACGGCGGGCTACGTTTACAGCGTCCAGGACCTGACCGTGCAAAAGCGGCTGGAGGCTGAATATCATTTAAAGGACCGGATGGCGACCTTGGGGCGGCTGTCTGCCGGCATTGCGCATGAGATTCGCAATCCCCTCGCCTCGATTGCGGGATCGGCTAAAGTGCTGGAGAGCTTGGCATTGGGAGACGACGATCAACGGAAATTGGTGGGCATTGTCAGCCAGGAATCAGAACGTTTAAACAAGCTGGTTTCAGATTTTCTGCTCTATGCGCGCGAGGAACGCTTCGAGTTCGAGGAAGTCGATGTGCTGGTTTTGGTTGAGGAGACGTTGCTGCTGCTTGGACACCATCCCTCGCTTCCCCGGAGTTTTCAAATCGAACGCAGGCTGCCCGGGCACCCCGTCAGGATCGTCGCGGATACTGACAAGCTCCGGCAAGTCTTCTGGAACATCTGCGATAACGCGCTGAAAGCCATGCCGGATGGCGGCACTTTGACGGTCGAGGTGGATGATGGCGGCTCCGAATCCGTTCGCATCATCTTTCGTGACACGGGAATCGGCCTTCCAGCATCGCAAATTGAAAAACTCTTTGAGCCTTTTCAATCGGCGTTTCCCCACGGGAGCGGGCTCGGGCTGGCGATTGTCTACCAGATCGTTCAGGGGCACGGCGGCCGTATCCATGTGGATTCGGTTCCGGGCCAGGGGGCGCAATTTAGCCTTGAAATTCCCAGAGTTCAGAAGCTTTCGGCGGCCATTCAAGCTGCGAAAGCGCATGCGTAAATTCGCGAAAAGGAGTGGGGCCCGGCTTGCCGGGCGCCCGTTTTGACCCGATGTCGAGATTGCTGATCGTGGACGATGAAAAGTCGATCTGCCAGCTTCTGGAGATTACGTTTCGCAAGGACGGGCACATCGTCGAAACGGTTACCAGCGGACAACTGGCCAAAAAGAAGGTCGAGTCCCAAGTCTACGATGTGATCATTGCCGATATTCGGATGCCCGATTGTACAGGCATCGAGTTGCTGGATCACGCTCGGGCGACGAACAGCCCCGGGGCTTTTATCCTGATCACGGCGGTGCCGACGATGCCCAGCGCGATCCAGGCGCTGAACCTGGGCGCGTACCGGTACGTGATCAAGACGGACAGATTGGTGGAAGAACTCAAGCTGGTGGTGGAGCGGGCGCTTGAAGACCTTGCTTTGCGAGAAGAAAACGTGCGTTTGCGGCGGGAGTTGCTGCGCGTCTTCACCCAGGAAAATATTGTGGGCCGCGGCCAGAAAATCTCCGCCATCCTTGAGATGGTTCGGACGGTGGCTCCTACCAACAGCACCGTGCTGATTACCGGTGAGAGCGGGACGGGCAAGGAACTGATTGCCCGGGCCATCCACGAGGCGAGCCAGCGCAGGGAGAAGGCTTTTGTTTCCATTAATTGTGGCGCCTTCCCTGAGACTTTACTTGAAAGCGAGCTTTTCGGTTATTTCAAGGGAGCTTTTACGGGTGCCGATACAAATCGCAAGGGGATTATTGAGTCGGCGAACGGAGGAACCCTGTTTTTGGACGAGATCGGCGAGACCAGTCCCGGCATGCAGGTCAAATTGCTCCGGGTCTTTCAGGAAAGGACCGTGCGGCCGCTCGGCGGAACTCAGGACGTTTCCGTAGATGTGCGGCTGATTGCTTCGACCAACCGGGACCTGAAAAGTATGGTGGCGGCGAGCCAGTTTCGCGAGGACTTTTATTACCGGATCAGCGTTATTCCGATCCACATTCCCCCGCTCCGCGAACGTCCGGAGGATATCGAACCTCTGGCGCGTCATTTCCTGAAAAAATTCGCCCTGGAGATGGGAAAGCCCGTGAAAGATTTTGAGCCCGGCGCGCTTTCAGTCTTGCTGCAATATCGCTGGCCCGGAAACGTGCGCGAGCTGGAAAACGCCGTTGAGCACGCCATCGCGGTTAGCAGTGAACGGAACGGCATGGTTCGGCTTAAACAGTTGCCGGAGGCTGTCGCCGGGCGGTGGGCGGCGGAACAAAAAAACATCGAATTTCCCCGCGAAGGTCTCAATTTTGAGAGTCAAATGGCGGGCGTTGAAAAGCGATATTTGACCGAAGCGCTTCGCCAGGCGGGAGGCGTGCGACGGCGCGCCGCGGAACTGCTGCAGATGTCCTACCGCTCCTTCCGCCACTATGCCAAGAAGCACGGAATATAACTGCTCGGCAGCCGCGGGCGATGGCTGCCGGCGCTGGCCCACAGGATGAGACTATCCCTGAAAAATGAGAAGCAGAGGCTGTTTGCAGGCGAGGCGAGCTGGCTGCCCATCAGCGTGATCCTGCTCCTGACGTTTTTGGCGTACAGCGGGACCGCGTGGTTCCATTTCGTCTACGACGACCGGGGCCAGATTCTGGCCAATGCCCAGGTGCATTACTGGCGCTTTGCTCCGCACTATTTTACTGAGGGGGTTTGGAGTTTCGCCTACCCGAGTATTCTGGGGAACTATTACCGGCCGGTTTTTCTGCTTCTTCTGCTGATCAATTACAAGATTTTCGGACCTTATCCGGCAGGATGGCACCTGGTGAGCATTGGCGCGCAGGTCGGGGTCACATACCTGGTCTATCGGCTGGGCTGGAGGATCGTTGGAGACCGCAAAACGGCCCTGATTGCCGCCCTGATTTTCGGCTTGACCCCTGTCCACATCGAATCGGTGGCTTGGATCTCAGGAGTTACCGATCCCTTGCTGGCGCTTTTCCTGCTGCCGTCGTTTCTCTGCTATCTTAACGGGCGCGAGCCCCGAGAATACAGGCGCTGGTGGCAGGCAGGCTCCGTCGCCCTTTACGGCCTGGCGATGCTGTCGAAAGAGACGGCGCTCATCCTGCCGATGCTCATTTTTGCCTATGAGTGGTTAGGGCGGGAGAAAACGGAAACGACTTTCGATTGGCAGGCTGCCCTCGCCCGCGTCCGACGAAGCTTGATTCCCACGATGCCTTTCCTCCTGCTCACGGTCGTTTATCTGGCGGCGAGGTGGCATGTCCTGAAGGGGTTCGGGCACGAGATGGTGCCGCTGGCCGTTTCCACGATTGTTTTTACCTGGCCCAGGCTATTTTGCTTCTACTTGTTGCACCTGGTATGGCCTTTCAATTTGAGCGTTTTTTATGACATGCCCTACATCGAGCGGCCGGGGTTCGAGTCGTTTTTTCTGCCTGTTGCCGGACTTGTGGCCGCAGGGGCGCTGGTTGGGTTGTGGGCCCGTAGGCTGGAGAAGCGGTCGCCCGGGGCCCGGCGGACGGTGGCCTTTGCCTGCGTGTGGCTGCTCGTGCCCTTTGTTCCACTGCTCGATTTGTCGGTGCTGCCGATTGGAGAAATCGCCCACGACCGTTATCTTTACCTGCCTTCCATGGGCTTTGCCATTCTCCTGGCGATGGCCATTCGCCGCATTCATGGGGGCTCAAAAAAGTTTTTAGGATTGCCGGGGGCGCAAGCCGTCGTAGTGGCGGCGCTGGCGCTTGTGCTGGGCATTGGAACGGCGTTGCAGGACCGCCATTGGGCGAATGACCTCTTGTTGTATTCGCGGGGCGTTGCCCGGACACCCAAGAACAAACTCGCTCGAACCAATCTTGGAAACGCTCTGGGCGAGCAGGGCTTGTATCCTCCGGCGATTAATCTTTACCGGGAAGTCCTGGCGATCGACCCTCACTTCTGGTTGGCGACCTATAACCTGGGATATACGTATTACCGGATGGGAAGGCTCGAGGATGCCGAACGATACCTTGAGAAGGCTATTGCCATTAATGGCGTGGACAGCGACGAGTATTTCTATCTGGGCCTGACGTTGCTGAAGATGGGGCGTCTGAAGCAAGCCGGCCTGGCCGTTCGCCACGCGATCGAACTTCAACCGGACGGCTTCGCGTATCACTTTGCCATGGGAATGATCTTAAAGCTGGAGCAGAATCCGCAGGGCGCTCTCCGGGAATTCCAGAAAGAGCTGAAAAACTTTCCCGGAGAAACGGGGGCGCAACAGCAGATTGAAGGTATTCGAGCGCAACAGGAAAGTTCCCGGACAAAATAGAAATGGGGAAGGCGATAGCCTGATCGCAGGTGAGAGGACGCTGGAGCTTTGTGCGGCCTAGTGACGGATTTTGTCGCTATTTTTCGACAAAATCCGGCGTCCAGGTGTCATCATAGCAACAAGGACTTCCAGGCATGGAAAATGTTCCTTGATTAAGTCCATAGGATTCAGGTGTATGGGAATATGATAAGGAATGTATTAGTTTACTGGGTATGGAATGGGGGATGCTGCATAAGAGGCAGTCATTCTGAGAAAAGCCAGAGTGGAAAGGGAAAAAGGAGGCACGCATGCGAAAAGTTTCAAAAGGATTCTCACTGATCGAACTGCTGATCGTGGTGGCGATTATTCTGATCATCGCCGCAATCGCCATTCCGAACTTGCTGCGTTCGCGGATAGCCGCAAACCAGGCATCGGCGGTTGGAACGTTGAGAACGTACAATACAGGCGAGGTGACTTACGCCTCAACCTACAACAGCGGGTATACGGCGACCCTTGGTTACATGGGTCCGCCCGCTACGGGCAGTATGCCCACCTCGACGGCGGCAGGGCTGGTTGACAGCGTCCTGTCGGGCGGGACTTCAACCGCCCTGGGAGCGGTGAAGAGCGGTTATAGCTTCACCTATTCACCCGGGCCCGTCGTGGGCGGTCGGATCGATACGTACGAGTTCTGGGCTGACCCGGTTACGCGCGGAACTACTGGAACCAATTCTTATTACACCGACCAGTCCGGAGTGATTCGGCAGAACTCGAACAACACGCAAGCCAGTTCGGCCGATTCGCCTCTGGGAGGCTAACTCGGTTGCTGGCTTGATTCCAAACATAGTTCACCGCCGTGGGGGAGCCGCAGGGTTCCCCCTTCTTTTGGCTCAGGCCACCGAGCTACGCGGTTTATCCAAATCCAGTCGGGCTGCCCCTTCGCTTGTTAATCGATTAGTGCGCCATGGTGCTTATGGTTGAGGGTGACGAACGTTTGCTGCGACGGACAACGGCTTGCCTTGCCGCTTCCTGTGCCGGGGGCGATAAGATCTATTGGCAATGGGCATTCGCGGTTGTAGCCGTCTACTGAGGGAATCGGGCAGTTACCCAAACCTTTGATTGTGTATAAATGCCGGCCATTGAAACCATTGAACTGACCAAGGACTATCGCGTTGGTTTCTGGCGCAAGCAGGCTCGCCGCGCGCTTGACGGGCTGTCTCTGCAAGTCGAGGTCGGAGAGGTTTTTGGCCTGCTTGGACCGAATGGCGCGGGTAAGACGACCACCCTGAAAATCCTGCTGGGCTTGGTTTTCCCCACCTCGGGCTTGGTGCGGCTGTTTGAACGCGACCCGCGTGACATTTCCGCCCATCGCAACATCGGCTATCTGCCCGAGAATCCTTCCTTTTATGATCATTTGACGGCGCAAGAATTTATGACTTACGCGGCTTCGCTCTTCGGGCTTTCCGGCCGGGAGCGGTCCCGCCGGGTTGGACGGCTGCTCGAGCAGGTGGGGCTTGCAGGTGGTCTTCCATTGCGGAAGTTTTCAAAGGGGATGATCCAGCGTCTGGGAATTGCGCAAGCTCTGGTCAACGATCCGGAGATCGTCTTCCTGGACGAGCCGATGTCGGGCCTTGACCCGGTTGGGCGGCGGGAAGTTCGGAACTTAATCTTGGAGCTCAAGGATAAGGGGAAAACGATCTTTTTTTCCACGCACATTCTTTCCGACGCCGAGACTCTTTGCGACCGTGTTGCGATCCTTGACCGCGGAAAACTTCAGGGGTGCGGAGAACTTCGCGAAATCCTTGAGGTTGGATTGTCGAGCACGGAAGTTGTGCTGGAAAAGCCCAACCGCGGCGTCATCGTCGCTCTGGAGCCTTATGCCTGCTCGATTGTGCGAACGGGGAACCGGGTTCGCGTGGTTTTGAGGGCGGAATCGGATGTTGGCCAAGCCCTCGCAGAGATTGTTGGTTGGAAGGCGAAGCTTATTTCTTTGAATCCCGTCCGGCTGTCCCTCGAGGATTACTTCATGGAACGGGTTCAGAACAAGGTCGGGTCCTCGGCCGGGGAAAAGGCGGCAGGAATGGAACCCGCAAAAGACGAATGATACAACGCATCCGGACGATAGCGATCCACACCTTCAAGGAATCGGTTCGTGAAAAAGTCCTATACAACCTGATCGTCTTTGCTCTTTTATTGATCGGATCGTCCGTTCTGTTTG